>VMHT01069445.1_pt1 | contig 24435 bp, 17 predicted proteins | sample 4693611 | NCBI WGS metagenome assembly VMHT01 (sample SAMN12280063, study PRJNA550983) | marine metagenome | isolation source: seawater sampled from same location over 5 years 0.02-0.2 micron viral filtrate | place: USA: collected off the coast of southern California halfway between the port... ...
GAAAAAATACAAAAAAACTAGCTAAATTTGACTTTTTTTACTAAAATCCAGTTAAGTTTTTTAAGTTTTTAGCTAGATTTACTAAGATCTTAAATATCTTAATTAAAACTTAAATAAGATTTAATTAAGCTTAAATAAAACTTAATTCAAGCTAAAAATACATAAAGAAAAAATAATAAAATGTATATAAATCATGAATTCTAAGACTGAACTGGTTTGCAAAAATAAAAAGGTCTTGGACTTTTTCCAAAATCATCCTTCTCTAGATTTTGAGAAAACCAATTTGCTCTTTGTCAACTTCATGGAGACCTTTTTCAATCACATTACTGATGATCTTGAAACAAATGTGAATTCTCAGCTTCTTTCATTCATGAATGAAAACAAAAAACATCTTCAGGATTTCCAAGAGCAACTAAGCTCTCTGAAAAATGATATGCAAAGTAAACAACAAGAGCATGCAAATTCCATTTTTTCGAATCTTTCTTCTTGGAAAAATCAATACATAGAAGATACAAAGCAACTTCTTGAGAATAATCAATTGAGTTCCAATGAAAAAATCACTCAATATCTTGATAGAAACAATAATCAACTAATTGATAAAACTGCTCTCCTTTTGAATGATGCTATTCCAAAAAACCAAAGCATATTGCATCAGCAAATAGTATACTCTCTAAAAGAATTCAACGAACAAGTGAGTACTGATACACAAAAGATTATTTCTTCGAAAAATTCGAATGATGCCTTGGATAATTTTATTCAAACCTTTGAGTCTAAGTATAATACTCTTGTTCAAAGTATTCAACAACCTCTTTTCTCTGTTCTCTCTTCTACTGAAGAAAGATTGTCCAAGAACATTGAAGGAATTCGTGAATTTAATTCACAGTCTCTCCTTTCTCAGAAACCTGTCTTGGATGATCTGGGTGATTTCCTCGGTAAATATAATATGTCTTCTAACAAAGGGAAGTATGGAGAACAAAATCTCTGTGCAATTTTAAATAATATGTTTCCTTCTGCAGAAGTCCAAGACACAACTGGAACAAAAGCCTCTGGTGATTTTATTTTGAAGCGTATTGACAAACCGAATATTTTATTTGAAAATAAAGAGTACAAAGCAAATATCGACCGAGAAGAAGTATCCAAGTTTATTCGTGACATTGACACACAAAAAACAAATGGTATCTTCCTTTCTCAATATTCAGGTATTACTTTTAAACAAAACTATCAAATCGATCTTCATAAAGGAAATATTCTAGTATATGTTCAGAATTGCGAGTATTCTCCCGATCGTATTCGTATTGCAATCGATATTATTGACTATCTTTCTGTAAAACTCCAAGAGCTCAATATAGATGAAACAAACAATATTTCCAAAGAAGTATTGGATGATATTAATCTGGAATATCAAAGTTTCATTTCTCAAAAAGAAACCATGATTATTTCAATGAAAGAATTTAACAAAAAAATGACCTCTCAAATCGAAGATCTACGACTTCCTTCCTTGGATAAATATCTAGACTCGAAGTATGCCTATGTGAAAAGCCGCTCTTTTGTTTGTGATATTTGTAATGATTTTGTCGGATCAAATAAACAGAGTCTTTCCGCACATAAACGTGGTTGTAAAAAGAGAGCTTTACTTAATAATACAGCAGTAGAAGGTTCTTAATATAATTGTATTGAGTTAAATAATATAAGTATTTTTATTTATATTATACAAATGAACGACACAGAGGTCGTTTACAGTGAACTTGTTGAATATCCATTACCCGAATATATTGTCACTTATCGAGCAAGAAGACATGGACAACAATTTGTAAAAACCAATTTTCATGATCTTATTTTCTTAAACATGAATGAACTTGTTCCAAATATTCCTCTTGGATTTCATCAAGGTAAAACGGATGACGAAATCGAAGAATGGATTAAAAAAACAAAAAGATACAATCTATCTATATGCAATTATTTCAATAATTTACTAGACGATAAAGAACGTTTAATTCATTATTCACGGGAACACAAAAAGAGACAAGAAGAATTTTCTCTAACAAAACTCCAAGACTTCCCCGAAGACGTCTTAAACTGTATATATGTTTACTTGGACTCTGACACACGACTCACCCTTATGAAAGCCAAATATCCAAATATTAAAAGTGATATGGGCAAATGGAAAGTATCGGAAATTAAGCAATTCTACAAAGACGTTGTCTTGGATAAATATGTAAATAAAATCAATGAAGATTATACACGTAGATGTTTGGAAACACTCGACTTTAAAGGTATATCTATGACAAATAAAGATGCTTTTATCAAAGAAACCTTTAAAGTAATTGATACTCTCAATCGTGCAGCACCCAGACATATTAAAAATTGTTTCCTTTTTAAGAAAAAGGCATTGAAACTTATGTCATCGATTGTATATGTTAATAATAAACTATCGGAAATAAGACTTAATAAAAAATCCAAGAAGAAATAACAAATTTCCTTCGTTGAAATCGATATTTTTATGTATAAGAATATAAAAACCTTGTTTTAAACTAGAATAATGAAACTTTTTCTTGTTTTATGGGTTTCTTGTCTTAGTCTTGGACACTCTTTCCGGTCCTTTCCTGCTAGAAAGCTTTTGCATGCATATGCAAAAGTCAGTGCATACGCAGATCCCGGTCCCGAACCACTACCCCCTCCTCAGAAATATCCTATTTCGCAAAATCATTACGAGCAATACTTAAAACGTCTCAATTCGAGGAACGAAACGATTCGCGATGAAGCCATATTAAATCAAGAATCCAACGGTTTTTCGAATAATTTTAACGATACTGATGGAAATAATGAAAATCAACGCCCTCGGGGTGGTTTTCCGGGTGGAGGACTCCAAATTATCATTGGTCCACAAGGTATTCGCGGCCTTCAGAACCCAGGTGATATGGATTTTAACCCCTTTATGCAAGGAAATCAGCAAGATGGTGATGATGATCCCGATACATTTGCGAATTTCAAGCGTCGTCAAGGAAAAAAGAGTGATAATTTTGAAGTCATTACCGATTTTCCTGTTAGTTTTAAGGATGTAGGTGGCTATGATTTGGTAAAACAAGAGCTCGATCAATGTATTGATATTTTGTCCAATTACGAAAAATACACTCAATACAATGTACGTATTCCCAAGGGCCTTATTTTTGAAGGACCACCCGGTAACGGTAAAACACTTCTAGCAAAAGCCCTTGCAGGAGAAGCAAAAATACCCTTTATTTCCGTATCTGGTGCGCAATTTCAGGAAAAATATGTCGGCGTCGGTGCTGCACGTATTCGCGAACTCTTTCAACTAGCCTCTCAGTACAAACCTATTATTGTTTTCATCGACGAAATCGATGCTCTCGGACGCACACGTTCCGGAGATGGCGAATCTTCCAGTAGTGAACGCGATAATACGTTGAATGAATTGCTTGTAGCCATGGATGGTTTCAAAAATTCCTCTGGTATCTTCATTATTGGCGCCACCAATCGTGCAGATTTGTTGGATCCCGCTCTTTTACGCCCCGGACGTGTTGATAAACGCGTGTTTATAGGAAACCCTGATGCAAAAACCCGTGAAGAAATTGTACGTATTCATATTAAGGGAAAACCTTATCAAGCCTGTTTGTCCATTGCCGATATTGTTGAAATGACCAACGGTCTTTCCGGTGCCCAAATCGAGAATTTGTTGAATGAAGCCATGTTAAATGCTCTTCGCCATAATAGAGAAATCTTTACTAACGAAGATGTTGACTTTATTATGAACAAAATGATGGTCGGATGGCAACCCAATGAACATAAATTTACCTCTGATATTATTGATCACATTGCTATTCATGAACTTGGACATGCAGTCGTCGGACTCCTCTCTAAACATCATTCCAAAATGACCAAGGTAATCATCAACTTACAAGCACCCAAGAGTCCTGCGTATACTGTGTTTGAAGCATCTGATAGTCCACTTTACACACGCGAATCCTTGTTTGAACATCTTATGATCCTTTTGGGTGGACGAATTGCTGAAGAGGTCTTTTATAATGCATCTGTTACTACGGGAGCGATTAATGACTTTGAAGAAGCTCTCAAATTAGCCGAAAAAATGGTAATTTATTACGGTATGGGTAGCAATGTTATTTATCCTAAGAATAGCGAAAAGTACAACGCTATTATTGACGATGAAGTGGTGAATTTGATTAAACAAGCATATTCTGCGTCTGAACATATTATTCGCGAAGCCAAGAGTTTCGTCTTTGAAGGCGCCGAATTGTTGAAAAAAGAGAATATTATTCAAGCAGATGCTCTCAATGAAATATTACACTCCAAATATAAACATTTACTCATGAAAAATTGATATGCCGCACTTTTTAATACATAAATTATTACCTTCTAATATTAAAAAATATGCCTTCTACTTGTGATTATACTTCTACTCCAAACCATACTATTGACTATGGTTTGGAATTTACTCCTGGAGTTGCTCGTTACTCCAATGAAATCGATTTCGATGAAGCATCACGCGAATGGAATCGTAATAAAAAACGTGTTGGACAAATGTATTTGTATATTTGCGGTGAGCCGACCGCAAGCGGCCGGCCATGCCAACGTCGTCCCAAAAAAGGGGGCTGTTATTGTGCTCAACACACTTGATTACTTAAAACGATAATATAAATAAATACCCACCAAACATGCTATTCCAAACAAAATAATCAAGAAAAATTTCCACCAAAAATTTTCGGGAGTCGTTAACTCCGGAATTTTTTGGCGTTGTTTGTTTTCCATCACTTCATCGTAATCTTGAAATTTTGCTTCTTCTGATTCACGTCCTTCCTCTATACTATCTAATAGAGGATTTATCATATTTAAATATGTATCGTTTTCTTTAATATTTTCAACATTATTATAATTCTTTCTCTTGGACATTCTTATAAAAAACATTCCAAAACAAAATGAAATCTATAAAAATTTTTCTTTCACGGACCTCCTTCGAAGATGTTTTTTTACACAATGTCCAAGAGAAACACAAAAAATTGACCAAAATCACTCGTTTTTGACGTTTTTTTCGACATTTTCTTCTTGGACATTTATTTTGTCCAAGACGTCTTTACATTTTTTCACAAAATCTCCGTTTTCCAAGACAGGACGATCACCATATTTGTGTTTTAAGAGTTCGACAATAATAAATGTCCAAGAGTGTAAATCGGCTTTTAATATGTATTTTTCGTTGGTTCGTACATTGTAAATCATGATCTTTCTGTATTCTGTTGGATGCAAATGTGCCCATATCCAAGCATACAAAATGACTTGTAATTTATGTTCCATCGTAATTGCACTCGTACATTTCATCTCGTAAATCGTCGTCTTGGACAATAAATCCAAGCGAGCAGCAAATTTAAACTTCATTGTGTTTCCAAAATGCGGAAAAAGCGCCTTTTCTAACGGTTCTTGTAATCCCTCTTGGTTATAATGAATCAAAGAATACTCAATGGAAGGCTTCTCACTCGTTTCATATTCATGTTTTAAGAGATCGTCAAATCTTTTTGTGCATTTTTCCAAGAGATCAGGCTCAATCCACGTATAATCATGTTTTTTGATCTGTTTTAACTTAAAATATAACTTCTCTTGGAACGCAACAAATACATTCGCCAAATGCAAATAGTCTTGGATATTATTACATGTTTCAGGTAGCGAGTCCAACTTCGAACGCAAATACGAATGATCACTTTCACGCATTTCAATCATACTATTTTGTATCAACTTTCGCAATGAAAACTCACCCTCATTCGCCTGCGGATCTATTTTATCGTAATAATATGCCGGTAAAGCTATACCATTCAAATCACTCACGTCTTCGAAAAATCCCTGTCCCGTATAATGCACTTTGGGAATTTCCAAGACCTCGTCTTCTTCCTCCTCCTCGGTTTTCTCCAAACGAAACAATTCTTCGATCTTTGGAGTAATGGTTTCTAACAAATCTTCGCTCAAAAATTTGATTAATTCCGTCGGAGACACATGATACGTCTGTATTGTTTCCAATTTCCCGTCTTTTTGACTATTCTTATCATGGAAAATAGTCTGCGGCATCCCTTTAAAGTCAATATACTCCGATTGTTTCATAACATGCTGATTTTGTTTCAAAAAATCCAAGGGGCTTGAAGAATCATTGTCCAAGAGAAAAAGCCCATGGGTAGCCCTTGTCGTTGCAACATACAAAGTGTTAGGGCATTTTTCCCGCGGCAAGTCTCGTGCAATATAAAAATAACTATTGTCAAAACCCACTACAAACACATATTTACGCTGGCGCCCCTTGACCGTATGAAACGTCGAAAACACCACTTTCCCCTCAATCACTCGCTCGTCCATTGCATCGGTTTCAAACATCGGCACGTGACACGGTATATCGTTTTGCGTTAATACGTTCTCCATCTTACGAATGGGGCTGTTTGGACCCTTTACTGAACCACCCAAAACGAAAATATCCGACGGACTTTCCCCCTGTTCGAGCAACTGTTTGATGTTGTATACCACGATTTTTTCCAAGAGATAGCGCGGACGACGTATATATACCACCGGACTCCCTTCTCGACACGCATGTATGCGCTCGTCGCCCAACATATCCTTATTTACAAAATGCGCCATTTGATTCGTTATACGATACGATGTTTGAAGTGTTGCTTGGACAAAGTCTTGGCTTTTTAAATACGAAAATCCCTCCCACGATTCACTCGCCTTGGTCAAAAATCGTATATCAGCTCCTTTAAACTCATATAATCCCTGCATGTAATCACCCAATATGAGCAACTGGATCTTGTGATTCGTTGTTTTACACATATCTCGTATCATTGTTGCCACCATTTCAAAATAAAGCAAGGTCATATCCTGACATTCGTCCAAAACAATCAAATCATATAAGTTTAAAGTAGTACGTGGAGGCGTCTTGGATCTCAAAAATGCACGAATTCCCGTATCCGTATGCGCCTGCGAACTATAATATTTCACCGAAAAACTATGATATGTATGCACCTCTAAATTCTCTATTTCGAGCTCTTGGACTTTCTCTCTGATTTCATGTCGCAACATAGAATTATACGTAAATTGCAATATATTTAAAGTAGGCAACTCCTTGGATATGGACAAAATTGTGGTGGATTTCCCCGATCCAGCACACGCATCCACAATCACGTTTTTTCCGTCTTTGATTTCACTATAAACATGATATTGTTCATTACTCATAGGATTCAACATAATGAATACTTGATATGTTTCTTTGAAAAGATTTAAGCTTTTTTTCAACAAAAAGCTTAAACACTCGTTTTTCTCTTTTTCATCGTTACATTATTACGACCTCGTTTTGTCACTTTTCTTTTTTCTGGTCTCAAAACGAAATTTTTATTGTTTTCTATTGCACGTAATAAGCGAACCTGAGATTCGGCCTTTGCTTTCGACGTACATTTTGCAAATACACGCTTGGTTTTTGCATTTTCTACGCGATAACAACGACGGTTTCTTACTTTACGAATGGTATATGGCATGTACTATATAGTGATCATAGAAAAAACTTAATCGACCAACTGCTCTAAAGTAATACACATGGAAAAATTCTTGTTCTTGGTTTCTAACGGTTCTCCCTTTTCATCACACAAGTAAATGTCCAACTTTTCGAGATCTATGGGTTCGGCATATACACGCGGTTCACTAAGAACATGATCATTCGTCGGTCCCACACGCGCCAATAGGTTTTTGTGCAATTCAATTTCATGAAAAGCAGATACAAAGATGCCTGTTGTGTTCTCTTGGAAATCATCCACGCGAACAAAAATATAATCGTGAGACTCCAATAGGTTTGGAGGTAAATGAATGGCGCTTATTTTCATCGATCGAATGTTGGTATAACTTTTTGGGTCTTTATTTAGGTCTATTGTCAAATGATCTGCTTCTTCTTGCTCACTCGGACGAAATCTCGAGTCAATATTGACAATATATTTCTTTCGCATATGCTTGACTAGAGGTTTTCCGCTCATAAGTCGCTGTTTTCCCTGCTGAATAAAATGAATGAATCCCATTTTCTCATCTGCATTAAACGTATGATGATTGAGTATTTGATTTTGGATGATGTTTGCTTGGCTTTCTATGTGCATAAATGTGTAATTTTCAATGGTTTCAAGCTTGAAAAAATACTCCAAATCCTTTAATGTATAATTGTTTATGTCGAAATCAATGGTTTCATGCTCCATATATGTTAAGTGATCGTTTTTTTCAAGTCCTTTTTATACATATCATTTTACTCCAATTTCTTCTCATCATAATATAATGAAAGTAGCATTATGTTTTTGGGGGTTAACACGAAGTTTAAAATACACCATAATCAGTATACAGACCAAAATTTTAAGTCAACTCCAAGAAAACAATGTGGAATATACGATTTTTCTTCACACATACAAATTTGATGATCTTTACAATAATTTGCACGCAAAAGAAGTGGACGAACAACTAGATTTTGACGAATACAAGTTACTTATGCCTGATTATGTAGAAATTGATGATCAAAATAAGGTGAAAGAAACAATCGATTTAGAAAAATATCGGACTCATCCTGATCCATGGAAGACCGACTACGTGTGTGTAGACAATTTCCTTTGTGCTATGTATTCCAAAAAACGATTGGGAGAAATGATACGAAATAGCAAGCAACATTTTGACGCGTATTTGTTTTTACGCCCCGATGTGCTGTATACGAATGATTTTAAAATGGATTATCTTTCTATGTTGACACCGTCATATGTCTGTGTTCCCGACTTTGCATTATGGTCCAAGTTCAATGATCGAGCCTTTTTCTGTTGCCATGAAGATGTATTTACTTATACGGACTTATTTGATCATTTACTTACATATAGCAAATCCAATGAACTTCACTCGGAAACATGTTTATACAATTTGTTGGTCTTTAAACATGACTTAATTATTCAATATATACCTTTTCACTTTAATCGTGTGCGATGCAATGGACGTATTTGTTATGATGATGAACCGAAACAAGTAAATAATTCGTTTATTAATATAGTGCCTACTGTAAAAAAATCGAGAAATCCTTCTTTTAAAAGCAGCAACAATAAGGATGTTACGTTTTTATAATTGTTTATTTAGCAATAATTTCTTTTTGTATATTTTTTTATACGTTTATAGTATAATAATGTTTGGATTACAATTCGTAGGAAACACGCATCGTACTAGACGTCGTTCTGCAGAAAGTAACAAATTCATAATTAAAACACGTGATACAACACAAACAGATGCTACTAGCAAACAACTTGCTAGAAAGAATAAAAACCAACTTGTTATTAAAACAAGTGGTAAATAATTAAACAAAATGATATTACATTTTGTTTAACGATTAATTGTTATCACTACGTTTTAAATTACCTTTCTAATCTTATTAAGAAAGTGAAACATTTGAAGTTGTCACTACACTATTGATATCCCCAGCTGCGCTAGCTTCCACTGATATCACATGAGTAACATCCCCCGTCGTTTCATTTTGTGCTATAACAAGTGTTGGTAAAGGAATTGCATTAGTACCATTAGTAAAGGAATAGTTAGTATTATCTGAAGAATCGGAAGTTAACGGTATAAAATCGTTTGCAACAGTATTGTCAATGTCACAGTTATTATTCGCTGCATTTGCAACAGGTACAAAACTTACTCTAGATGTTGTTGATTTTGTACCTTCATAGATTAATTCAATTGTACTATTAATACTGGTAGTGTCACCTGTTGCTAAAGTGCTTTCGTTATCGTCTTTTATAAGCAAATTGGTACCTAAGACCCAAACAGCTGCGGGTGTATCGGTGGTTGTTCCATGAAGATTTATTACAGAAGGGAAACATTCAAGAGCGTTTAATGCTGTGACAATCTCGCTTACTGGTGTAGTACCTATTGTTAAGTTTAATGTATGTACGCCATCAAAAAGCAAGGCAACGTCATTAGAAGGCCCACCCGCCTGTTTTAATGTAATTGTCTGGGTTGTTGCGAAAATTGCATTTTGAGGTTTATTGTTTATCATCTTATCAACACCAGTAGTATTTCCCTTTACGTGAGATAATGCAAGTGCTGTATTACCATTGTTATCTACTGTGAATGCTGTGGAAATTGTATTTCCATTGGGAATATAGGACAGAAACTGTGTATTGTCTGTTGCTTTTATTAGTGAATTTTTTACTCCTATTGATCTTGTAAATAATTTGACGGCCTCATTGTCTGTAGCAGTTTCGGCACTGTGTGCGTTATCAGACCCTCCATATGTGCTTTTACTTGCTATACTTGCAAGAGTAAAAACCGGGAAAATACCTGATCCTCTAGCGAAGGTAGTAAATTCTTTTGTAAACGTAGTTGAACTTGCTCCAAGACCACTTGTTTTCGTTTCATTCGTGGCTTGCAACAATGTGTTAGCTGAATCCAGATCTAAATATTTCTCGGAAATATTGTTTTTCATCAACTGATAATTAGCTGTTATTCCTGATAGATCAGATTTCCAGGCCGCTGGGGTATAACTCACTATCCAACTCAAACTATCCTGAGTTCCAGCGTCATATGTAACTGCACCAGCACTAATAGAATCAGCTTCGAGCTTGTGTAAATAAGGTTGGAACGGCGCTGTTGTAAAAGTGCTAGTGTTAGTACTGTCATTTTCAAATGTGGACGTCAATGTAAACTTTAATTGCATTCTGGTGGTTCCACCAACCGTAGTAGCCCTCGCTCTCATATTAGTCACTTGACTATTAACATTATTTAAGTCCAATGTAATTGCTGCTAAATTTTCGAAAGAATCACCAGTTCGAATATTGGTCGTTATGTCAAGTACAAAATTGTTATCAGGCGTAAACACATTTGTTTCAGTTTCATATTCCGCTCTCACAGTCAAGGCTAATTTGTCTGTTTCAATACCATTCGAATTTATCAAATCACCCCAAGTTGTAGGTGAGCTGACTCCGCTATTTGCGTTAGCAGGAGAAAACTGTAGACTAAGTTTCGTAATAAGATCTACATCGAACAATGCGTCCAATGCACTGCTAGCATCGCTGGAATCCGCCAATAAATAGTTGGCAGCGGTACCCGTTGTTTTCAACGTAGCACCTGCTTGAATTGTCGTTGGTGCTGTTGCAGCACTTTGAGTACCATTACTATAATCCGTTTTTAATGTTGCCTTAACCGTAACTGTCTCTCCTCCTGTTAAGGTTATAGTACCAGATCCACCTGTAATCGCATCACCATTTATTATTTTCACTCTATAGTTTCCTTTACTAATTACTGTTAATCTGCCTTCGGCGCTTAATGCACTTCCTGCAGATCCATAAGTAAAAGTACTAGTAGTATTACTAGAACCATCGTTCGTTGTAACTTCCAATACAAGTTGAGTATAATCGATTGTATCATCGATGTCAGCTGCATTTGCAGTAACATTAACGACTATTTCTTCTCCACCCACCTCAACAGGACTCTGAGTTGCAATAGTTACTGTAGGTGCTCCAACTTCTCTGTCGAAAACTGTAAAGTTTCCTTGATTGTTTTGTGTAACTTCTGCTTCATCTACACCTGAACTTGCATGACTTGTCGTCTTTACGGTTAATGATGTAGCATTATCAGGATTACCTGTCTGAAGGCGAGTAGTAGCAAATCCAGTTGTAGTAGCAGCTGTGATTCCGTAAGCATTTCCAAGAGCAACATAAATATCAAAAGTGTCTCCTGGTACTAAAGAGACTGTTTGTCCATTTACGTCTACGCCATTTTCAAGAGTCACTTCATATACACCTGCAGTCACATTGTTCCCACCTGCCGCCGCTGTCTGTTGTAAGTTTGCGAATGTTGTAGCCGTTGAATCGGTGAAAGTGAATGTCTGAGAAGCACTTGTATTTGTATTTGTTAATGTAATATTCATGCTACTGGGGCGCATATTGCCATTACTCAAATCGTAAGGTGCTAATTCGTAGGTATTTCCTCCGAATGCGTAGGCAGCATCTAACACAATATTTTCTGTTACTTTAATTGTTATTTCAGGTAAATTTCCTGTTAAAAGAGCTTTCTCTGCCTGACTTATTTCTACTGTAGGGGTTAAACCCACTCTTTCCATAGAGACAAAATTATTGCAACTTACTTGAGTACCTGCAAAAAGGGCTTGAAGACCCTGCGCATTTCCTATCTCTTGAGCGCTTCTTGCATTCTTACCAACAGTTCCAGCACTATTATTTCCACTATATTTAGTTAGATTACCGGCAGCTGTGCCATCTGTACTTTCATCATCGATCACATCTGTTACTACTTGGCCACCAGTGACCAACGATCCAATTTCATTTCTAACTGTTTGTGGACCTATGTAATTAGTATCACCCCAGGTGTAAGCATGCAGGTGAACTGTCATATAAATGTTGTTGATTTGCTCTGTACCATTAAAAACTATAGACACAGGTGTAGAAAACGCTAAGTAAGTAGTAGAGTCGTTCCCGTTCCCGGGTCCAGCTCCATCAGCAGCAGCAGGAATAGCTCCGTAATCATCCAAACTATCTGCCTGCGCATCAGCCCCAAAGGCAACGCTATCTGTTAATGTTAGTGGTGCTGTTCCTGTTAAAAAATCAATCGCAGTTGTACCATCTAATGTAAACAATTTTTTAGTATCTGCATTTTCTATGTTCAATACGACAAATTGAACCAAATCATCGTCAACAAACCTACTAAGTAAATTTGTTGTGCTTTTTATGCTAAATGATTGATTTCCTGCAGTAGCCAATTCATCTTGAGTTATCAGAAATGTGTTATTAGGTAGTGCCCCACCACTCGCAGTTAAATCCATTTTAATTGTGGTAAATGAAGTCTGTGCTGCTGTTTCTGCTAAGGTCTTAGTAGTATCTGTTTGTAGAATAAAGGTATTCTTTTCATTGCTTAAACCATTGGAATCATCCAGACTTGTATTACTTATTTGGGCATTTAGATTATCAATAACAACGCCAAAATCGAGAGCTGTTACTTGTATCTGAATTACCTTCAAATCTGAAATGGCCTGACCTTCCGCGGCAATTGAATTTCCTAAACCACCATTATCACTGTATAATGTAAAGGATTCCTCAAATACTTGAGCAACAGTACGTTTACCACTATCAGTATGAGTGGATGCAAGAGTAGGATAAGTTGTTCCATCTAATGATCCTCCTGTCAATGTAGTAGGACTCGCGCTGGTTCCTTTAGTCAATCTAAGCGCGATTAACTTTCTTGTGAGGCCGTTGATGGTCTTCTCTGTCACAAAATCAGTTTCAAAATTAGCACCATTTTGAGTATTAGTCGAATCTGCATATGTATCATTCGAATCGAATTCTGAAGTAATTCCGGCAATTCTTAAATCTAGTTTGACCTTATCTAATACTTCACCCGCACTAAGTCCTTCTATTTCGTAAACGACTAATACACTTGGTAAATAATGACCAAGGGCTTGATTATCAGCAGTACCATCAGTTGTAGTATTCTTCTGCATATCTACAATTGTTACTTTTGGTTGATTTGGCTTATTAGATAGCAGCAAATTGGGGTTATTACCGGAAGTCATTCTAATTTTATCACTTGTTCCTCCATCCGTTACGATTATTACATTCATATTATATGTCTCAGCTTGGGTTAAGTCTCCAGTTGCATTTGGTAAACTATTATCACCACTCGCTCTTATGATCTGATCTGTTCCATTGTTGTCAAAAGCTTCTGCAGCACCAGTACTGTCGATAGCAGTAGTATATTTTTGTAAACTATATCTATCTATAATACCATTAGTTCTTTTAGGTTCGTTATCATCGTCAAGTTCCATAATTTCAACAAATAATTCGGTTATTTTAGGTTTATCAGAAGGGGTGTTTACCTTAAGACCAAGACTATTAGATCCTGTTGATACGGTAAAAGCAAAATCACCTGCAACAGGAGCATTTTGAAAAGTATGAGTTTTTCTAATTAAGGTTACTGCGGTTGCAGTCATGAATCTTACATCAAATACATAGTTAGTACCTGCTTGAAATTCACTTTCACTACCAACTGTTGCTTCATGTGTTACTTCTAAATTTATTGTGGCTTTATTTAAATGAGTACCTTGGAATGTTCGTGTAAATAATGGACTCTCTTCTAATGGATTAGTAGCACTATCTCCAGTAGTTCCATTCTTATATGCTGTTATTACTAATGATGTATAATTTAAATCAGCAAAAGTAGACATAGTCGTAGAGTCTGCATCTGTAGTTGTTAAACTAAATAATACTTGTTTTTTACCTTCTCCTGTAAGGTCTTTTGTACCAGTAATGGTTAAGGTTGCGTTAGTAACCTGAGTAGTTAATTCGCTTAAAGCTACCATTTTCTATATACATATCTATTATATTTTTTTAATCATATTTGACATAATTTACCCATATGGTTCAAACCCCTTGTTAATTCAATTACAATAAGGAGCTCACGTTTTATATGTGAAATCTCATTTAGCAATTATTTCTTCTTGTATTTTTTTATATGTTTATATTATAATAATGATGGGATTACAGTTTGTAGGAAACAGACGAGGCGTTACTACTAGTACTACTCGTGCTGTACCAAAACCAAGTTCAAAATTAGTAATAAAAACTAATCGTTCAAATCAAACAGGTGTTCAAGGACCACAATTAGCTAAAAACGATAAAAACCAACTTGTTATTAAAACAGCTAGACAATAAGTATAACTAAACAAAATGGTATTCCATTTTGTTTAACGATTAATTACAATTTCTATGTTTTAAATTAAGCTATTGTTACGCCTTGTGTAGTTGCTATAGACGATACTGTACCTGTTGTATTTGATATACCCGTTTGTGCGAAGATCGCATCTGTTACATCACCAGTAGTAGTTCCACTATTATCTACCACCAGTGTTGGTAAAGGTTGTCCATTATCAGCATCATTAGTCAATGAAAGTACTATAAAGTCATTTACAACATCTCCATTCTCATCCGTTTTCTCCGTCGTACTAACCCCTGCACCTGCCCCACCACTTACATGTGTAACCGCTACATAACTCACCTTAGAAGTGTCAGACACAGTGCCCTCAAACTGCAATTGAATCGTAGCATTATTGATTAATATGACCCCCCCAGCTAATGCACCTGTACCATTGTCAAACACTGCATTGCTGAGACTCCAAGCAGCGGTAGCTGCTGTGCCCCCATTGGCTGGCCCAGGTAATAACATTGTGAAAGGAAAGATTGGCATAGCATTTAGAGCATCCAAGACGTCTTGTACCGTGGTTACTGTTGGGGTTATAGTTAAATCATGAACTCCGCCGAACCGGAACGTTGTTGCTTCAGTTCCTAACGTTAATGTTACATTCACACCAAAAACAGCGTTGAAAGAATTGTTGTTTATGAATTTACCAATAGCGTTTGTTTGGTCTGCCTGACCTGCTATAAACCCTAAGCCAAGTTGTTTAGTGCCCTCATTATCTACTGTCAAAATAACACCACTTGTATTTCCGTTTGGTACCATACTGAAGTGTACTAGATTATTTGCACCAACAATAGGATTGTCAACGACCACTGCAGCAGCACGGGCCGCTAATTTTTGACCCGCTCTTGTAGTGAAATCACTATCGGCAACGTTATGTGTCTGTGCATTTTCGTAAGCCGTAAAGTCTTTGGATGTATTATGACTATCGTTACTTGCTGTACTTGTAACCTTAAATTTAGGCACAAGATATGACCCTCTTAATGCTGAGTTTTGAGATAAATCAGTTTGAAATGTAACAAACGCTTCGGCTCCATCTGTAGGAGTGGCTGAAGATGTGTAAGAAGTTCCATTAGTGTCGACGGTTGTTCTTTCTGTTGTAACATCAACAATTTTTATAGCATTATTATTAGCAGTAGCATTGTGCAAAGCTAATGTGTGACTCGCAATGTTATTTTTCTGTATAGCAAGTGCCATTTCGACTTCTTTCAAGTTTGTTTTATATGCCTCTGGTGTAAATTTAGCCTTCCATGTCAAAGTATCTCCGACTGCGCTTACAGCTTCAACACTGTCTAAATCTAGTTTTTCTAAATAAGGAGTAAACGGAGCAGTTTGAATATCGTTTACAGCAATACCATCGGCATAAACCGTTGTTAATCGAATAGTTACCATTAATCGGACTATTCCATGGTTAGCTGCATCTGACGGAAGTCTAACTTTCAACTTATTTACTTGGGATGCTTGTAAGGTCAGTGTTATTACATCGGTATCTGCTAGAGCAGCGAAATTGTCTCCATCGACAATAGTCACACTCTCGGCAAACGCCGGAACCGGAACTTCATCTTGATCTGCATCAAAAGTGTTAAAACCGTTATTTTCGCGTTCATAACGCACTTGAATTTCTAGAGCCAGATCACCTACACTATTACCATTTAAAGTAATGATATCATCCCAAGTATCCACACTACTAATACCGTGATTGAAATAATACGGAGCTAATTTTAATGTGTTCTTGTCAATCAAATCTACGTCAAATAGAGCTTTATTTTGGGTTAAGAAAGCGCTACCATTAGAAGCAGCATTCTTTAATGTAGCGTTTGTTCTAATAGTTTTGGTGCCAGTAGAAGCACTTACAGCTCCGGTGCGATCATAATCAGTCATCAATTTCGCTGTTGCACTTACAGTATCGCCACCATTGAAAGTTGCGCTGGCTCCACCAATTGTTTCGCCGCTATTGAATGTCACTACATAATTTTGTTTATTGGTTTTTGTTATGCCGCCTTCATTCTCTGACAAATCAGTTGCTAATGCAGTTCCAAACGTTCCAAATGTATGAGTTGTTGTTGTCGAACCTACTGTAAAATTTACTTCAAGTTTGGTATAATCAATAAGTTGATCAATATCATTTGCATTTGCTTGAACATCGAGAATGAATCGTCCGGTCGCGCCATAATCATTACCTTTATTTTCAGGACCAAAACTTACTGTTGGTGCACCAACAGTGGGACCGGCACTTCTATCAGCGTTTACGCCAAATACATCTATGAATTTATTGCCTGCACCGCCGATTACATTATCCGTAGCAGCTCCCGCATCTTTGTCCAAGAAATTATTGTTTGTAAGGGCTAATTGATCTCCATTATTATTGGACGAACCAGACAAGGTATCGAAGCGCGTTAAATAATATCCGTTAGCAGTCGTACCATCCGCTCCAGCTGGACCATATGAACCATTAAAATCACTACTACTTCCACTACCAGAGATATATGTTGAAGGTGAAGTACCATAAGTAGCATTACCAAGAGCTACGAAAAGCTCCAGACGATCTCCTGGGCTAAAAGTGACTGTTGCGGCATCACCATTTTCATCAAGACCTAAGGTTTGTCCATTTTCAAGTATTACGCTATATTCACCTGCAGTAGTAGTACCATCTCCATCAGTGTTCAAAGGATTATCAACAATGAAAGCGGAACCAACCCCTTGGCTTGTAGTTTGAGCTCCTGTCAAATCAATTATAAATGTCTGAGTGAGAGGTGTAGTTCCTAGGATATTAGTAGTTGATGCAGAACCATTCTTCCTTAATATGATAGTTGCGGTCGATGGACGATTAGCGGCCACAGTTAAATCATAAGGAGCAAGATCTCCATTGGCACCATTAACGCCAGGGAAATTAAACTCTTGGAGTTTAATATTCTCCGTTATGGTTAAAGTAAATGCTGCACCATCTCCATCATTGGGTAAAACTGCTTTTGATTCCTGTGTAGCTGTTACAGTAGGTTTCAATGGAGTTCTTCCCATAGCAACAAACGCCCCTTTAGTCTTTGTCCCCGCAATTAATGATGTTAGTCCTGCATTTTCGGTAGTAACATTGTTGGTCCAGGCTGCTTCTGAGCGCTTGCCTGTTCCGGTGATACTACCTTCATACTGACCATTAACGCCATATATACTCACGGAAGTAACTGTATCACCATCATTAGGATTCGTGTCTGCATAATCAACAATATTACCTGCACCATTAATTAATGAACCAAGTTCATAGCGAAGGCTCATGACTCCAGAAAAAAGTTGAGCACCATATTTATAACCCTTCATATGTACTACAAGATGTACTTGTGATACTAGTGACGCCGAATCAAAAGCAATAGAATCCTTTGCACTATACGGTTTCAGCCCTAAAGATTCTGAAGGAAAAGAGTTATTACCTTGTGGTAATACTCCATAGTTATCAGCTAATGTCGAACTCGGTACAGCTCCAAATTCAGTATCATTTGTTAATGTTAATATTCCATCATTACCTCCTTCTCCTGTTTGATCTCCTTTCAAAAAATCAACTGCAGTAGGAGTCGTGCTTGAGTCCAGTGTAAATGATTTGACCGAATCACTACCGCTATTATCATCTAAAGTTAATTGAACAAAATCAATGATGGATGTATCGATTAACGCAGAAAGTAAGTTAGTTGTAGATTGTAAAGTAAATGATTGGTCTCCAGCCGCGTTTAGCTCGTCTTGTGTTACTTGGAGTGTGCCAGATGCTAATTGAGTAGTAGTAATTGTATCTGTTGGTAAATCCATTTTAATTATGGTGAAAGAAGACGTATCATTGGGAACTGACTCAGTTAGGGTTCCAGTCACATCCGTTCTATGAACTAATTTATCCACCACAGAACTATTAAGAGTAGTACTTGAATTACTTATTGTTGTATTTACATTGTTAATCAACATACCAAAATCTAATTCTGTTAATTGTACATAAATTACCTTTATAGTCTTATCTACACCGTCAGCAGTTCCGAAAGTGCTACCAGTAGTACTACTTATTCCCATAGGTTTATTATTAAACATTTTTACGGTTTCTGTACATACTTGAGCAACAGCACGATTCTGAAAATTAGCCGCATCACTCGCAATGGTGGGATAATTTGCACTATCAGCGCTTAACGCAGTTCCGGTTATTGTAGTACTACTTGCATCATTACTATCTGCTACACTTGTATATCGAATAGCAATAAATTTTCTAGTTAATTCATTAGCTTCGCCTTCATTTTGTATGAGAGAAGTCACAAAATCAGTTTCGAATTCTATTGCTTTCTCACCTGAAGTTGCATAGTCAGCATCAGACGCAAATGTTTTGGTATTATCTCCAAAATCAATTTGGGTTGAAACTTTATCGATAATTTCACTACCACTAATTGCAGTAATTTCAAGTACTTGTAATATAGACGCATCAAGAGTGTTCTTAGCGGCATCATTCCCGACATCAGTAGCGGTCTTTTGCTGGTCAATAAAGGTTTGTTTGAAAGCGCTTGGTGCAGAAGAAAGCAATAAACTTGTATTACTGCTACTGTCTGGTGTCACTCTATGCTTATCACTTGTTCCACCATCTGTCACAAATATTACATTCATATTATATGATGACCCTGATGCTAATGCATGTGGATTACCATCATCATCGTTTCCTGCATTTGGTAAGTCAGCTGCACTGTTCGCTCTTATGACCTGTGCACCTGCACCAGCTGCAAAGGCGTCGCCATTAGTATCAACCTCATATTTTTGTAAACTATATACTATAATATTACCGTTACCATCACGGTCAGCCTCAGTGACTCCGGGGGTATCGGAAAGTTTTATTATTTCAACAAATACTTCGTTTAATACAGGCGCGTCTGCATCAGTAGTAACTGTCAAACCAATACCATTAGCGTCTACATTTGCGACGAAATTATAATCTGTGACATCAGGAGCATCCTGAAAGGTATGTGTTTTTCTTAATAAGGTTACGCCTCCTGTTTTCATGAATCTTACATCAAATACATAGCTTGTACCTGCTTGAAATTCACTGTCGCTTCCAACTGTTACTTCATGTGTTATTTCTAAACTTATTGCGGCTCTATTTAACTGAGCACCTTGTATTGTTCGTATGTATAATGGTGTCTCTTCTAATGGCTCTGTAGTACTACCATTTCCATTCTTATATGCTGTTATTACTAATGATGTATAAGCTAAATCAGTAAAAGTAGACATAGCTGTAGTGCTGTTAACTCCACTTTCTTTTGTTGTTAAACTAAATAATACTTGTTTTTTGCTATCTCCTGTAAGGTCTTTTGTACCACTAATGGTTAAAGTTGCGTCAGTAACTTGATCGATTACATCCTGTAAGACGTCGGGCATTTTCTATATACATATCTGTTATATTTTTTTAAGTTCAAAAATGAACAATTATATTCCTAAATAAATATTTTAAATTGTCACCGTATCAACTTAAAACCTTATTTCAAGATAATAATATCTCAAATGTATGATCTTCTAAATACATTGTTTATATTATGTATGTCCTGTATTTCTATTACACATTTTTATGTTAACGATTGTTATGTTAAAAATGCTTTATTGGGTTACTTTTTCATAGACGGTTATGTGAATCGAAACAACACAGACATTTTCATTCATCATTGTTTATTTGCATTTTTAACCTATTATATCCAACCGCGTGAATTTTTCTATAAATATTTACTTTTTGAATGGACCACGTTATTTTTAATTTGTTATCGCGATTGGAAATGGAAAACCAAAGAACTATTCGCTATTTCATGGATCGCTCTCCGTATTGTATACAACCCGATCATTACATACAACATAATGATCGATCAACATAACTCCAAATATACTTATTTCCTTTGTTCCAATGTAATGTATGCGCTTTTCTTTCATTGGACATGCAAAATACTTCATCGAAAAATAAATACGGTCTATGGATTTTCCTCCATGATGCTCTATTTTTTTCCTACCTTGTTTATGTTATTCAATGAAACCATGACATTTGAAAAATACATTGGCGTATATTATCAATCTCTTATAAGCTTTTATTTTCATGTTATTCGAGAAAAAAAACATGACCATTATTTCAATTATATTGTTGCTAAGGACTTGGATACGACTGGAATTACATATTTTGCCAGTCGTTATGTAATGCCCAACCAATATTATCAAGTCCTTTTGTCCCTTTCCAATTTTTTCATCAAATATTTTTTCGTAAACAGTGAATTTCATTCGATTATTTTATTTTTCGCCATATGCAAACTCCTGTATATGTATGAAGAAACCATAATATTTGTCATTCCCGGCTGTTATATTATGTATAACAACATTATACACAAGCAGTTTTCCCTATTTGACAAATATGCTTGGCATTTTTTCGTCAGTATTTCCTTGGCATATACGTTGATGAATTAATATTGATAGTCGCAATGTTTACACACATAATATCGTTCTCCATAAGGACCTTCTTCGCGAAATGTTTCAAAATCATGCTTTCCAAAAAAAGAAAGGCAATTGTTTTCGATCTTTTCTTGGTGTTTTTCCAACTCGATTTCTATACTTTCTAATGCTTTTCTAAGTTCCCCCCTTTTTTTATATAATTCATTTTGTTCACTTATTAATACTGCATGTTTCATCTCAAAACTATCTATTTTGCAATTCATACAATACTATATGTATATATCTATATATCAATTTGCTTAACATCTCTTTTTTCTATGTCTTCACGCGACCCTCCAAACATACTATTTCGCACTATTTTCAATTCATTATAGCCAATTGACCAGCGAACTTGTTGTTTGATTACATGCAACGGTTCATTTCCCATAATGTCATATACCTTTTTGATTTCATTGTATATGTCCATATCGATCATATCTTCAATGCGGATCCGATCATCGGGTAATTTCGTAATCATATGCTCCAAAATGGTGTTTTTCTTTAAACCCCGAATAGTTGCGATCTTTTGCAAATCAAAATGTTCCAAGTAAAGAGCCCATGTTTTATCCGCCGTGGTTTCCTTCTTTTTTGGCGAGTTGTGTATATAGACTTCCTTGGCTTTTTCCATGTTTGGTTCTTCATAACGGAAAGAGAGGAAAGGATCCATACTCAATGTTTTGGTAGTACCTTCGTCACTATTTTTGACAGGACTGTCTATATGATCGACCTTTTTCAAACCTTTCGTCTCTTCGCGAACAATAGCCAGCTCTTTTTCGTAATCAATTACGTCGAGTTCCTTATAAAAGGCAATGGCGCGCACATTGGCGCGAATATTATGTGGTTGAAAAGCCGATAAATAAAGCCCCTCCAAACTCTTTATTCTCGATAACGCCACATAGGTTTGTCCACATTCGAAAATAGACTGTCCAATGTCCATATGTGCCGCGTCCAATGTCGCCCCTTGGATCTTATGAATCGTCATGGCCCACGCAAGAACCAAGGGAATTTGACCCACCGCCAACGACGGATATTCTTCACTTTGTCTGAATATGGGCTCCATAACACGTGTCATTCCATTTGTATATTTCACAATGGGTTTTGGCTGAATTCCTTCGACTTCTTGGGAAAATCCGACCACAATTCCCTGCGATCCATTACATAATCCCCGCTCTAAATCAATGTTCGACGTACACATTACTACGCAACCCTTCTTTAAACACAACTCTTCTGTGAAATTCGACGTATTGACCAAACTATTCAGTTCATATTGTTTTTCTTGTTCGTTCATATTTTCGCATTTTACCATGTCTTCCACGCTGAGTGGTTTGTTGGATTCCAGATTCGTCGTGCATTTGCTTTGACGAATGCAACTAAATACATGTTCATGAGACGCTAATTTACTATATTCCGATGCGTTATGATTATCGGTTTTCCACTTTAAAGGATACAATTTACTAATGGTCGATTCTTCGTTACTCGGACGCACATATTCTTGTAAAATGCGGGTGTTTTCCTCGCTAATGGTTCCTTTGCGTATTTCGAGTAAAATCGATTGATAAACGGGGTCCTTTTGTCTAAACATGGTGCGCAACTCAATGTTGTTTTTATAGGGAAATACTTTTTCCCACGAGGTCGACTCAAAACAGAATTTATGGGTGTCTTTTTCGTCGGCATTGGGCACCGGAGGCAATTGCAAGAAATCGCCCGTGAAAACCACTTGTAAACCCCCGAACGGTTTTTCATTCAAGCGGGCTGTTTTGGCGATTTCGTTTACTAATTCGAAGACCTTCTTGGACATCATGCTCACTTCATCTACAATGAGGACTTGGATGGTTTTGTAGTTTTTGCGGTTGGATTTTTTTCGCAATACACTGTCTATGATTTTTTGCTTGTCTCCGCGGGCCAATTTGATTCCGGTATAGGAATTGAATGTGCGTGCATGACAAGAGGGGGGTAGTAAAGACGTGGCGCATCCAGTCATGGCGGTGACTTGCACTTTTTTTCCGATTTTATTGCAATAAGAAACCAAATGTTCGATGAGTTTTGTTTTTCCTGTCCCTCCGGGACCTGTTACAAAGAGGTTTTCACCGTATTTGAATTTCTCAAAAGCATATTCTTGTTCAACTGATAATTTTATTGCGTTCATTATATATGTATGGTATTACAATACATATACAATTATTCAATTTTATTCATGAGTCAACTCCAAACAAAAGGAAAAATCCATGTTATTTAAATCCATAATTAGACCTTGTTCGTTTACCAATTGCACGTTCATGCGTTGCAAATTGATAGGACCAGTATACACACGAGTATCGGATATAATTTCACCTTCGTCTGCAAAATAAATGGATCCGAATTTGTCCTCGTTTTGGACATATGACTCTTGGTCAATGGTAATTTTGGCTAAAATCTGGGACTTGCTTACTTGTGAATCTTGTAGCATGGTGACAAAAGACGAAGGATTTCCATTGGAAAATTCGTCAATGACTAAATATAAATAACGAGGTGTGCTTAAATTGCAAAAGGATTCACTTGTAAATGATCCGTTTCTCGGTAAATCATAACTACTCTCTCTAAATCCCAGCAAATATCCCAATTTAAATTTCGTGTCCTTTGTATCAACTACACAATCTTGTGTTACATTAAATACTATTTTAAAATCATAATTCGTAGCAATGTTCGAAAAAGTTACCTTTCTAGTATTTGCATCAAATGATAGTTTTACGGCTTCAAGTACAAGATTACTGACATTTTTAAGAGCAGATTTACTTGCATCATTTATTGCATCTATTAAATCTGCTATAGCGTAATTATTATCTGGTATTTTTATGATCTGCATAGTATTATGGTAAACAACACCAAATACGTTATTATTTAATGCAGAAGAAATATTGTAATAGGTAATAGGAATTTCCGCTGATGTTAATTTCATTGATTTCACGCGATCTACACGATCCGGCAATATCATATTATAATTGGCTCCTTTTCCCACTTGTTTTCCATGACGCGTATCCATATTTAAATATTTACCCTTTGACGGTAACATAACATTGGTCATGACCATGTGGCTACCATATTGATTCACTTCGGGTTGATGAAAAAATTTGTCGTTTCCAATATATTCGCTCATATAAATTAAACCCATATAAGAAAATTGAAATAATACCTAATTAATAATATAAACAAAAA
>VMHT01018434.1_pt1 | contig 24408 bp, 29 predicted proteins | sample 4693611 | NCBI WGS metagenome assembly VMHT01 (sample SAMN12280063, study PRJNA550983) | marine metagenome | isolation source: seawater sampled from same location over 5 years 0.02-0.2 micron viral filtrate | place: USA: collected off the coast of southern California halfway between the port... ...
GTGAGGGAATTACATGCATTACTCTATCTATATCATTTGCGTTAGACCTAGCGGGTTCGAATCCCGCCCGAAGTATAAAGACCTCATTTGAGGCATTTTTTTTGCTTAAATATATTTATTACTATAGTAAATATAATGAATGAAGAATCTATAATTGTCTCCGTTAGAATAGGTAATTCTTATGATTGGAATAATATTACACCTGGCAGAACATATGATTTCAAAGTGAATAGAAATACATTCATCAAAGAATTAAAAATAAAATTATGCGAAGAGTTTCATGTCCCAGAAGAAAAAAATATAATTCAAAAATATAATATTTATAACAATCGTATAATTTTACTGAATGAAAATAACATTGTTAAAGACGCTTTTAAAGATCCCAATGCTCCTGATTTAGATCTTATAGATAAAAATGAAACATTATTTTATGCCATGATAATATAAAAAATAATAGGTGATAAGGGTTACTAATAAATTCTATCTGATCTAAGAAAAATTACGATGTTGTAGCAATAATGAGTTTATGTTTATAGTTCTCTCGTTTCCAAAATATCTTTCATATAAATTGATTCTAGTGGATTCCCTGTTACCGATACCAGTCTCCCGAATGTATTGGTGTGGATCATCGCTGTGAAGATTTGCTTGGTTTCCATTGCGATCTATGTAATAGTCATAATCATCTAGACGATGTTGTCTTTCCGCTTCAGCCTTTTCTTTCCCCGAATTCAATGCCATCAACTGATCCATAATCTTCAGATAGCTGTTGTCATTCATTCTCCCATTTTCTTTGATTTCTTCAACAAGCTCCATGACAGCCATCGCAACTGACTTGTGATCGGTGGTTTCGTCTACCTTGTTGAGTTCCATATATTTCTTGATGATAGATTCCTTTTCTCCTTGTCTAGACCGCTTTTCCTTCTTCTTTCTCCTATCGTGTCGTCGTTGCATCACTTCCTTGTGGGTCGGACCAGAACGCTTCTTCTTCGCGAGTGTACGGTGAACAGAAGAGGAAGAGGGCATTGTGCAATTCTTCGTAGACAAGGTTTTTAAGACCAATTCAGTATAAGTTTAATTGTGATAAAAACTATTAAATCAAATTTATTTTATCTTCTTATTATTTAACGAATTAATTTAGTTCTTTTGAATTATAGGCAAGCAATGGCACACACAAGAGAGAGAAAAGTGAGAATGGTTTCCAACATGGTTGATATGAATATTACTATGAATATATATTTGTTCTGTATGTTTGATACTGTAGTTTACTGTAATTGACTAATGATAAACTATCAATCAAATTTTAAAAAATTATAAGAATAAAAAATAATCATTAAAATGATAAGAATAAAAAATAATCATTAAAATGATAATATATAAAGAATGATACTTATCGCCTTTGATCGCACGAAGAACCACCTGGTTGCTTCAGATGACCGCGCTTCCTCGCCCTACGCATAGCCTTGTGACTCACCCGCTTTGAATGATTTGATACATGTTTGTTTTTCTTGTTTTTGTAGTGGGTGTCATTCTTATCGGATCCTGGAACGATGTAAATGTTAGAGATTTCAGTTTGAAAGAAAACCATTTTGTTTGAGAGTTTGTTGTTGTAATGAATCAATGGTTCAACCAAATCAAATTTATTGAGGTGATGGAAGACAATCTAAACAGAATAATCCTCCATAAATTTCTGTTTCACCATAATCATCGTATTTACCACATTTCTCACATTTATAATAAGGTATATTCATTATATTAATATTCTCTTCACTATTAGACCATTCGGGAATAAATTTATTAGATAATTCGCAATAAATTTTAGGCAATTGTTCTTCATCGCTATTGTTATTCAATCCTATTATTATATTAGATAAACTGACTACCTCTCCGTTGTGGACATCACCTTCAGTTTTTATAAACACCTCAAAAGCAGTTAGTATTCTGTATTCACACCATTCACGGTTTAAATGATTAGTTAATTCATCTAATTTGTTTATAAACTTGTATATAAATCCATCTTCATCTTTAATACCCAGGCCACCCATTGTATCATCATATAATCTATAGTTATGATAATGAATGACAATGTCTGATAAATTTTTACCAGATAGTTCTTCTTCAATAAAATTTTCAAACTCTTCTAATTTAGATTCAAATAATTGATATTCTTCCACTGTATTCACTTTAATACGAGGCATATTAAAACGATTCATTAATTTATGATAATCTTCTAATTCCCTTTTTAACTTTTCATTTTCATTTTGTGTTTTCGAAAGTTCTTCATTCATTTTGTCAATGACATTAACAGCATGCGGTAATTCATTATAATAGTCAACGATTTGTGGTTCCATGATTTAGTATTAACTTGATACAATAAAAAATAATATATGATATCAAATTTTAGTTAATATTTTAATACAACGGGTATCCTTTAACATGTCGTTGAGCATAGCATTCAGTAGATTTGTGTCCTGGTCTCCCACAACGATAACATATAATATCTTCTTCATCTATTAACATATTACCTTGTTTATCATAATTATAATACGAATTTTTTCCTCTTCTTTTTGTGCAATGAATATTTTCATGATAAAGACACCCTTTTTCTGTATCAAACTCTTTTCCACAGAATTCACATTCCCAACATAATATTTCTTCATCAATTATCTTTCGGCCATTTACATCTGTTTTCGCATAGCATGTTTCTCCTGAATGACCAAAACGCCCACATCTTTCACAAGTGTTTTTAGTGTGTTTCGGTTTCTTTTGATACATCTTACAATCTTTTGCAAAGTGATCACTAGACCCACACTGATAACATTTATCATTTTCACCATCGAGCAGATTTTGAATGAATAATCTTTCTTCGCCTGATAAGACTACTTTACACCAAGGACCACCTCTAACATTGTCTATTCCGTATTTATTCATGTATTCTTGAGTAATTCTTTGTTCATCATGATCACTCATGTCAGGTATTAATTGATATATAGAAATGGGTTTGTATTTCTTTGACCATGCTGAACCGGAACACGCAAAATGATCTTCCAATCTGAAATTTGGCGATTCGGTTTTACCGATGTAATATTTGCCCCTTTGTAGCTTTAGTGAATAGATGAAAACCATATTTCATATATGTTTTATATGATAAACACTTTAAATATCTTATCAAATTTGTAGTGAATAATAAAGATTAATCCCCATATCTTATTCCGATGTTAATATCGATATGAATTTTCTTGTATATGACCAATTTAACTATGTAATATATTCCTGTTAAATTAATAAATAATAATATTGGATAAAGATTATATTCAAAATAATTCATGTAATTGATAAGATGTGAAAATAGAGCAAAAAATATAGTAATCTCAATATCATTCATTTAAATATTGTTTATGAATCAAAAATAATAAATATCAATTTTTAATATATCACTTATTCAGCACTTATTCATCATAATCCTCTTCCATAGGATTATTTGTAAATTTTAATGCTTCTGTAACAATCATATTGTAACTATGAACAACATAGGTAAATCCAAATAGCAATGTGCTCGTCATAATCCCGATACCTATATCATAAAAATCTGAGAAGTTTTCACACCACGAAGTATCAAATACAGCAGATCTGATTACGGGTTCTTCTGAGCAAGGATTATGATATTCCCAATCGGAATCAGAACAGCATTCGGGTGTTATTCGAATGCTTTTCTTTACATAATCACATCCAGCATCTTCGCATATTTTTTTATCGTGTTCCATATTATCATATATTAATGGTACTATACATGGTTGTCCTAAATTTAAACATTCATATTCTTGTTTACCCCATTCATGACTGCATTGATTCCAGTCCTTAATAGAATCGCTATTACATACATAGTCTACTTCAAATATACAAAAGAATATATCTATAACAGTGGCTCCTAATAGTAAAAGAAGATAATTAAATAATATATTTGATCCTCTTATATTACCCTTTCTAACCTCCAAAATAGAATAAATACATACGGGTATACCGGTTAACCGTGTGACATGCCCTATAAAAAATGTAATTGTTGTAACAACACTATTCCACCATAGAAAGCAAGGAGCGCCCCATCTAAAAAAAGTCTGAACAAAAAAAAACATAGAGTCTAATAATAATAATACGGGTATTAATTGTGTTAATGTTTTCACTTTAAAACAACAAATCTTTTCGGTATACCCAATTTTCTCATTATAGGAAACTTGAATATTATTTAGCTTTTCTTCCATTCTATTATTCTTTAATATAAGATATCTTTTAAACTGTTTATCAATGAAATCAAGTTTCATTTCCAGGATCATCTGGAGGTGGTTGACATAAATAATTAACTTCATGATATACAAATTCCATGAGACATTCATCTGCTTCTTCGAGAGCACGCCAGACTCGTGAATAGTTAGACCATTGCCATTTTCCTATATTTGGTAATCTATCAAAAATGTTTTTTTCGAAATCGTTTAAATCTGTACCATGATAGGTCAAAGGTATATCATCAAATTCATTTAATTTGTGTTTATCTTCATCCTTGATATTATTACGAATGTATTCATAATATGAAATAAGACTTTCACCAGCTTCTTTAATAACAGCTTTATCAAAAGGTAAACCATTTTCAATGTATTTTATTATACGAGATCGGGTAACTTCATGTCTAAACCGCAAGAATTCATTTTCAGATTCACTTAATTCAATATTTGCTATAATATTCGTATTCGTATTCATACTCATTATAATATTTTTAATGAATAGATTTTTAAATAATTATTTAAATATCTAACTTATCATAATAAAACTATTGTTATTCATTTCTTCTATTAAATCTGCATAAATAATATCTAATTCTTTATGACTATTTTTCCTGTTACTTTTATCTACTAAATTTAATTTCCCAATTCCAAGTAATTCACTTAGTTCATCTTGTTTATCAAAAATATCTTCGTATTTTACACAATATATTTTGTAATTTCTATTTTTATTTTCTTTTGTATAGTTATTATAAAATTCTTTAATCTTATATAAATCTTCTCTAGAACTTAAAACATCATCTAACTTTATATCAGCGTTTGTTTGAATATGTTTTAAATGATCTTTATGATATTTATAACCATATTTATCAGTAAATCTACTTGGAATACTAAAACTAGGATTTCTATAAATATACATAACATGATAATCTTTTAATTCATTCTCAGGTATATTTATACCATTAAACCATTCGTGGTATGCATTTCCACCTTTTTCCTTACCTATGAACTCTAACTTATCCGGTGGATTTTTACTGTGTATATGTTTTGTCTCGCCATATTTTTCCAGAGACCCTTGTAACATTGTAGAACCACATCCACCATATGAACATATATAAAAAATTTTACCCATTTATATATTTATATATTTATATATTTATAAATTTAATTTATACTTTTACCATGAATTATAAGTCTATCTTTTTCATCCAATTTTGATGGTAAAAAATAATGTTTCAGCATCCTGGTTTTAACTATTTTTAAAATATTTTCAATATTTATTTCTTCCCAATTACATATTTCATTACCTTTATTTGGTCCTCTACCAAATAATCTAACATCATCAATAATAATAATTACATCACTAGAATGATTAAGCATAATGCTATTTAATTCTTCATATAAAGGACAATCTTTTTCTCCTCTCCCTGTATTACCAGCACTCCAGTGTCCATCCAAAAATAGTATTGATTTACCAGTGATATTTGGTAAAATTATATTCAGGGTATTACTGCTATCTCCGTGATAGAAATTAATTTTATCTCCTGTATATTTCATTTTAACATTATCATAGAATTCTTTTTTTATTTCTATGGTGTATAATTTCTCAAAATATTGTTCCATGTGTAAAATAGTTTCACCCATATGTGTTCCAGTTTCAATAAAATTAGGATATTTTTTATAATCATCCTCAAGTTTTTCTAGAAATTCTAAATTAATACTAGGCATTTAATCTTATAAGGTATATTTATTACATAAATAAAACGTAAATTATATGTAAATCCATTTATTTAAATTTTTATGACATAGATTATCAGATGGATCAATTACTGTATATACAGTGTTTCTATTTAGTAAAGCAGCAGAATAAGAAAAACATGATTTAGCTAAAACTATTACTTCAGAATTAACCAGATCATTATGTGTTTTTATTATATCTTCATTTAATCTTAACTTTACTCTATCATCTATAATTAAATCATTTAATTCATCTTCTTTACCATCTGAATATATATGTATATCTTGTTTATATTTTTTTAAAAGTTTATGAATAATATTTATATACCTTTGATTAGAAGTAAGTCTAATGTTTTCATTACAAGCGTCCCCCCTTCGAATATGAATACTTACTTGATTTAATGTAATGTTATTACTATTATAGTAATCTCTAATGAGATTTAAATTATGATCCGTAAAATATTTATTAGGATTTTTATATACATTTAAAATATGTGTATATGAAATATCTCCATCTTCTTCACTTTCAGGTATTCCAATTAGATTATTTAAACTGCATAATAATTCATCTATAGTATATTCTCCATAATCGTGATTTTGATAATCGATGTTTTTAATTTTCTTATGAATATATTTTTCATTATGAATTAAACAGTAACAATACACCGATATTATACCCATGTATTGAGCGCCAAAACCATCATCTCTCTTATTATCATATTGAATTTTTACCATTGTAAATTATTATAATAATTTATTTAAAAAATTAACAATTATAAACTTACAAATGTTATTAATAAAATTAATGGGTGGTTTAGGTAATCAATTATTTCAAATCTTCACCTTGATCTCTCTATCATTAGATAATGGTGTTGATTTTAAAATATTTGAATACAAAGGTGATAAAGTATCTCCACATGATATTAATTCCAAGAGAAATACATTTTGGGATACACTCTTCAAGAATATATATGATAAAACTTTCAAGAGTATAAATGGTCCTATTTATCAATACAATGAAAATGGATTTCATTACACAGCTTTTCCGAAAATCAGAGATAAAAGTAATAATTATAGTTTATTTGGTTATTTTCAATCATATAAATATTTTCAGGGTAACTTGAAAGAGATATTAGATTTATTGAAATGGCATGAAATAAATAAACCTTATGAAAAAAAATATGATTATAAGAATACTGTATCATTGCATTTCAGAATAGGTGATTATATCAATATACAAAGCCATCATCCAATATTATCTATCCATTATTACAAGAATGCTTTAGATAGATTAATAGTAGATACAGGTAAAAATGATTGGAATATACTATATTTTTATGAAAAAAATGATAAAGATATAGTAGACCGAAGTATTAATGAGTTAAAAAACAAATATCCCAATTTATATTTCACTGAAATAAATCATGATTTAGATGATTGGGAACAAATGATATGTATGACTTTTTGTAGTCATAATATTATAGCGAATAGTACATTCAGTTGGTGGGGTGCCTATTTAAATAATAATGATAATAATGTTTATTATCCTGATGTATGGTTTGGTTCAGATATGGGAAATAAAAATTTAAATGATTTATTTTTAAATGATTGGCAAAAAGTAACATGTAATGAAATTAGTGATAATATCAAGATTAAATTCCTATGTGGGTTTTCTTCTAATACACAATGTTTGGAAAATTATATGAATGTTTATGATATTAAAGATAAAAAATATAAAAATATAGAATTTGTAGATGATAATACATATACACATTTAGTTATAATAGGGGATTTAACACAAGAAAATACAAAATATATAACTGACCGAAACATAAGTTCAAATAATATTATAGGATTTTCTTATGAGCCTCTTGAGTTCTCAAACTTTTCATGTATAAATATGATAAAAGAACATGTATCTGAATATTATATCAGTAAAGCAGAAAAACTAAATCATGATGTATTCAAAAATGGTTATACATTTCAGTGGCATACATGGAGAAAGAATCTAACAAAAGGGATAGATAAAAAGTATAAAATGTCTATTATTTTATCTTTTAAAAAAATAGTTCAAGGTCATACTTATAGACATAGGTTGGTAGATGAAATATTAAAAACCGATATGGATATACATATATATGGAAATGGTTCTGAAGGGCACGGACAAGACAAAAGAATTAAAGGAGTATTTGATGAACTAGAACCATATGAAGATTATAAATATCATATATGTATAGAAAATACACCAGATACAGAATTTTATATATCAGAAAAGTTTACTAACTGTATTGTATCAAATACTATTCCAATATATTATGGGGCCGAAAAAGTAAATGAAATATTTGGAAATAACTGTTGTTATAAATTAACAGGTAATATCTCAAAAGATATGAAATTAATAACAGATATATATAATAATAGTGATAAATATACATTAAATTTAAATCAATCACAACATGAATTATTTAATGGTCGTGGATCATTGCCTGAGTTTTTATATAGAAAATATTCAAAAAAAGAGGGGATAACTATATTAATGCCTATCTATAACGGAATAGAATTTATTGAGGAATCAGTTAGTTCTATAATAAAACAAACATATACAGATTGGGAATTAATAATAGGTATAAATGGTCATCCATCAGATTCAGAAATATATAAAAAAGCGAAAGAATATAGTTCCGATAAAATAAAAGTTTATGATTTAATTGATATTAAAGGGAAATCAAATGCGTTAAATGAAATGTTAAAGTATAGTAGTTTTAAATGGATTTCTTTACTTGACGTAGATGATATATGGTTACCAAATAAATTAGAATCACAGATTCCTTACATAAGCAGATATGATATTATTGGGACACAATGTGAATATTTTGGAGATATTACAGGTTCTCCTAATATCCCATTAAGAGATATAACTCATTTTGATTTTTACAAAACAAATCCAGTTATCAACAGTAGTTGTTTAGTGAAAAAAGAATTATGTGATTGGAACGGTGAATTTAATGTAGAAGATTATGATATGTGGTTAAGATTATGGAGACAGAATTATAAATTTTATAATGTTGAAACTATTCAAGTACTACACAGAATACATAAACAAAGTGCATTCAATAATACTAATAATAATCGGGTTGAAAAATTAGTAAATTACCATAAATCACAATAAATATGTATCAAATGCAAACCACGGATCATATTTTGTATTTTTCTGAGTAATTAATTTAAACTTATCTTTATATTTTAAAAACAAATCAATTATAATTATCTGATCATCTTTTATTAGTTTATCTGAATTAAGATATTGTTCTAGCAGATTATAATAGGTATGATGCCACCATGTTAAACATTCTGTATTACATATAAAAAAGCCACCCGCAATACTACATTGCTCTTGTGGTATTTCATCTTTTTGTTTTTGATATAATTCAATCTGATTTATATAATTATCATTGCACACTTGTGTGTAATATATTTTGTCTTGTAAATTTTCGATGCTAGTTTTATTTGGCCAATTTGATATTTTATCACGGGGTAAATTATCAAGAGGCGGATTACCTTGTTTACATCTGAAATATCCTATATCACACCATCCGTAAAAACTTGTTTTAAAATATTCATTTTTAATAGTTTCATTAACAAAATTTATTTTTTCATTCCATAACATGTTTACTTTCCAATCTATTTTATCATTTAATAATGTATTTTGTTCTTGATTCTTAATCCATTTATCTTTGTATTTATATGTATTAAATGTTTCTATTTCTTTAATGACAAGTTTTATATTATCATTAATATTCATATCATCAAAGAAATATTTAGATTTTTCATCTGTATATATGACTAAATTAAAATTATTAACATTATCTATGAGATTTTTAGCCCAGTTTTTGTATGTTTCTATGTTAAATTTACATTTCAAAATATAAAAACATGTTGATAGGGTTAAATTAATATTTTTAACAACATCTTGTGGAATTTTATCTATTTTATCTAGCATTAAATGATTATAATTTGTAAATCGTTTTTCAATATCGCTATATACCGGTCTTTGGGTAATTGTTCTCGGTAGAATCATGTACCATTTATCTACTGCTTGTAAACGCATCCAATGACAATCTATTGCGTTACTATTATATTGTCCACCTGGATCTTGTAGTAACAATTGAAGTCCTTCTTTTACATTTTGTATTAGTGAATCATAATAATGATTCTTGACTATATATCCAGTTGTTGTGAAACTGTTATTGATTTTAAAAGTGTCTTTATATTGAGTTAAACGGACGGGAGGTCTTATATTCCCCGCTAATAAAAAAACATCAAAATCATGATTCATGATATCTTTAATTCTATCATTATACCATTGTTTTCTCATAAATTGAATATCATCTTCAACTATGACTATGTATTCTAGATTCTGTTCTTTTGCCATAGTTAATAATTTTAAATGACTCATAGTGCAACCGACTCTTCCATGATTCTCATCTTTAATCGCATCAAATCTTTGATATTTCCAACCCATCTCATTTAACTCGCTTTCAACTTGCGCTTTACGTTCCCTTCTTTCTTTGAGATTAATATAATATACATTTTCTAACATTTGAATATTAATAGTTAAGAATATAAAATTATATTTAAATAACCTTATTGTGATAAAAAATAATTCATTAAAATTCTAATAAAATAAGTCTACGCCTACTCTGTTCCAAAAGTTTTTATTCATATTGCCCTCTTGTTTTAATATAAGTCTTCCATAATCTTCTTCACCGAATTCCATAGGTAACCAGATAAATCCAGAATCATTATCAAGTGGTATCAAATTTGGATACATATGTTCGTCTAAGAAATTTTCTATGTTATTTTTAATGTTATTTTTACATTTATCGTTTGGCATAATCTCTTCCTTATAAATCATCAAGGATGTTGTATCGATGTCATATAAATCTAGATTACCGGTTGACCAACCACCATCATCTTCTATGATTTCAAAACCTAATTCACCATTTCTCAATCTACGAATGATATTAATGATATCTACTGCTGTATGTTCTGGATGTTCTGGATGTTCTGGATACTCTCTTGCGGATTCGCCGACTACTGGACGAAGTTGTATCATAGCTCTTCTGCGGGCAAAATTATCCTCATAATGTTCAGCATAATCTTCTACACTATAAGTATTATGTGGTTCTTCTAAGCATTCTAATAGACACCCACCTCCATCACTATGATCGCCAGGTGTGAACCATAACATCTTGATATCTTGGAGGAGGGGTTTAGGCGGGTGCTTTTCTTTACGAAGCAGATGGAAAAATATATCATCAAGATCTTCAGGATAACTCTTACCTATCTTCAATCTGAAAAGTTGTCTCAATAGAGACATGATTATGAAGAATAAGTATTCAGTGTAAATTTTGTAATGATAAAAAAATATCATGTAATCAAATTTAAATTCATTTAGGAAAGATATCATCAATATGCTCAATATTTGTTCCCGACTCACCTAATCCAGGTCCATCAATACATTTAAGATCTTCTATCAATTGTTCATAGGGTCCCCAATCAAAGATAGGCGTTCGCGGATATCTGTAACCATCTTCACAAGGGGCTCTTTGAACTCCTCCATATCTTTCTTGTATGATTTCGTTTTCTTTATAGAATAAGAAGAATCTACCTGGGTGAATACCTTCATACCATTTACTAATAGAATTTCTTCTATTCTGACCTACGAAATAATAAGAAGATGCTCCTGCTTCCCAAGTTTTCCATAGATTTTTTGTATACTTTCCCATTCCCTTAGAAGATCTCAGAATCCATTCTGTTCGTGTTTCTCTCGCTACTCGGGGTACGCTTTTTTCTAATCTCTTCTGATGTCTATTTTGTTCTTGTTCCGAACCGAATTTACACCATTCAATTACCCTCGTCTGTCTATCTTCTATTGACCGTTGTCTCCACTCTTGTTTGAACTCTTTTGTCAGATTAAGTCTTCTTTTAAAGACATGAATTCTTGTATATTGAAATTCCAAAGTGCTATTCATTTGGAATTTCAAACTTACCCCTCTCCTTTCTAAAGGCTGTGTCAATCTCCACCTAACTAATGATGGTGAGTTAGTGGTCCAATAGCTTAAAGCTTCTCTCAAAGAAAATTCTTCATGTGTCTTCTTCGTGACCTTCGTCATCCTTTTCACAACATCACCCGGAAGACCCCAGTAAATCAAGCACAAGAAAGTATTCACATCCCAGGATGTAAAGTAAGTCATATCTGTCAGACTATCAGTCTTTCTTTATTTTGTTGGTAATGATAAAAAATTACCATAGAATCAAATTTTATATTAATCTAAGAAAATATCGTCTATATGCTCAATCTTTGATCCAGCTGATTCACCTATTCCGGGACCATCAATACAACGAAGATCTTCTATTAATTGTTCATATGGCCCCCAATCAAAGATAGGAGTTCGTGGATATTTATATCCATCTTCACATGGTCCTCTTGGAACACCTCTGTTTCTTTCTTGTATAATCTTATTCCCCTTGTAAAATAAGAAGAATCTCCCTGGATGTATCCCTTCATACCACCGACTTGTGTTAGCTCTTCTATCCCATGGGAATCTCCCCCTATATGTTGCATCATTCATATATTCGGGGGTATTCACAGTATACCCCCAAGCTTCCCAAGATTGCCACAAATTATCAATGTAAGAATCATGTATTTTCCCCTGTATGTTTTTCAATCTCCGTTGATGCCTACTTTGTTCATAACTATCGCCATGTTTACACCATTCAACGACTTTATCTTTTCTATCTTCTATTGACCGTTGTCTCCACTCTTGCTTGAACTCTTTTGTCAGATTAAGTCTTCTTTTAAAGACATGAATTCTTGTATATTGAAATTCCAAAGTGCTATTCATTTGGAATTTCAAACTTACTCCTCTCCTTTCTAAAGGCTGTGTCAATCTCCACCTAACTAATGATGGCGAGTTAGTGGTCCAATAGCTTAAAGCTTCGCTAAAAGAAAATTCTTCATGTGTCTTCTTCGTGACCTTCATCATCCTTTTCACAACATCACCCGGAAGACCCCAGTAAATCAAGCACAAGAAAGTATTCACATCCCAGGATGTAAAGTAAGTCATTTACTTCGCTTTATTTAGTTTGTTTTGTAATGATAAAAAACTATCATATAATCAAATTTTTAAATTTTTAAGAAGAGAATGTTTTCTTATTCGCAATGGACAGCGAGACTGATCAAATATGTATGACCGTCAGGGAGTAGCATGAATTCTTCTTCGCCATCGCAATCAGCGCCTGTCTTTCGCCAAAATAATTCTAAGAATGGTCCAGTGTTTACTTTACCGAAGGGCGTCTGGGTAGTTTCTGAGTCCATGGATACGGTAATAACCATTGTTTCTCTGCCCTCTTCTTCATCCTTAAGGGATTCTGGTGGTATCCCTTCGCCGTAAGCGGCGATAGCCAACTCTTCATCGGTCATTTCTGCCCAGTTGTTCTGGGAATTCATATTGTTTTGTTCGCAAGGGTATGTTAGCAAGGATCTGTTCACGAGTATCCTAAAGCTCTTGTTTTGTATTGTTTTGTTTTGTATTGTAATGATAAAAAATTATCATGGAATCAAATTTTTAAATTTTCAATGATTTTGATGAAGGATTAAATGTTCTTACTTAATGAATTCTTTTTCAACTCGTTTTAATGCGACTTTAATCATACTAATCGGATATTTATCTTTAATATGATTTAAGATTAATTTTTGTATTTCATTTTCACATTCTTTATACTTTTGTTTATTAATTTCATCAGATGTAGGTTTAGGTGCTGGTGCTGGTACTGGTGCTGGTGCTGGTGCTGGTACTGGTGCTGGTGCTGGTGCTGGTGCTGGTGCTGGTGCTGGTGCTGGCGCTGGTGCTGGTGCTGGTGCTGGTGCTGGCGCTGGAGAAGGGGATAATTCTTTAATTCTCTTTTTTAATTCATCTAAATACTTTGTAATTGAATTCCATGATTTTGTCCCACTTTTCATTAGTCTCGTATCATCTTGATTCTTCAGTATTAATTCCCTTAATTTAAAATGAATACTATATTCATTTTCTAAATCTTCTTTATTTTTAAAAGTATTTATGTTTTTGTATTTTTCTTCGTATTCTTTTTGAAAAGACTTTTGTTTTTTCTTACGGTCAGAATTTTCTAAATTGACTAAATCCTTAAATTCTGTATCAATAAATTCTTTGAGTTCTGACTGAAAATGTTTCCAAGTATCATCTGTAATTTTTTTGAATGTTCCAACACACCAATCTTCATCACAACTTTCATTAATAGGTAAATCTACAAACACACGAAAGCCTTTTGCCCGATTCATCCCAACATGTAAACCCCATAATTTAGGGAATCTCCCTGTAAGAAGTCTACCCCCTCTTCTAACTTGAAATCCAGAACGAGATGAATATTTTTCGGTCCCAAATAATAGTGCTTCTTTTTGCCTATGTTCTTCTTCAAAGAAACACGCCCTTAAACGAAATGAATACTTCAATTCATGTTTCTTTTTTCTTTTATCTTTCTTGTCAACATAATAACTTTTACCATTACCATCACTATATACGTTAACGATTTTGTCTACAACTGGAATACATCCGAATATCAGATCGTTTGGTTCAATAATTGCATCATATTCATCTTTAATTCCTTTTTCTGGTTTAGTCCAATTAAACAATTTCCATGTAGGTGGATTTGATGCTTCCCCACTATATAAACCATTCATAAACTGAAGTAGTTCTTCATATAATTTTTCATCATTTCCTTTAATGAGATTAGTGATGGTTAACATAGTTCCATAACCATTGTCTACATCATAATCTTTGTTATTTCTGAGTTGAAAATCTATAAATTCCCGTTTTTCATCGGGTGTTAAAGATCTTTCATTCGGGACATAGTTATTATTTCTTATACATTCGGTTGAATCAAATACTGTCTTTTTATAATCATCTTTTCCTACTCGAGTAATTAATTCACCGCTATTAGCAAGTAATATAGTACTGTCTGTTAAACCAAAATTATACTTACCTATCACCCCTCCATTATTATAATGCGTTTCAATATCAGTTACTCTCTTATTTTTACAAAATGCTCTTTCAACTCTATCTGGATTGAATTTACCATCATCTACACATCTAGTTTTATGTGGTTCTAAAAAGAAAGATCCTGTTCCACATTTACCCCAACACGATGAATTATCCGAAAATTCTCCGAAAGAAGCGATTGTATCTGGATGATTCACGCGCGTTTGCTCAATATCTTGTTTCACAGTTGATTTTCCGTCGGCCATGTTCAGTTTTGTTTTAAATAATAATTCATCAAAAACAAAAATCAAATTTTTGATTTAAAAACTACCATCTTAATAATATTAAAATGGATAACGAAGAAATACTACGACGTATAAAATTACACAATGATTTATTCACTCAGTATGAAGATTGTATTGAAGACAAAGGAATTGTACTCTTGGCAAAGAGATACATGGAATTATTTTTCTTTGAATTAATGAAAAATAATATAGTGAATGATACTAAAAAAGAAAAGCTAAATAGTAAATTATAGTGTTAATTTATGCGCCAAGTAGAACTCTCTGAACTGGTTCAAAAAGATATAAACTACCGAAATACATGATTAAACCAGCAACTACAGCGTGAATGAGTAGTAATACGTTTTTACTTTGAGTTCCTACTACGCTACCAACTAGCTGAAACGTTTTCGGATGAGCAACAATAAGGAATACAATAGAAGCAAACACTGAGTGCTGGATCATCGTATTGTGCATCTTCTGATTCAAATAACCGCGACCTTGTTTCACATAACCTTTACCAGTATCAATTCCTCTACCAACAATATCCATATTTTATACTATAATAAACATTTTATTTTTCAAGAAATTCTCTTCTAACGAACAATTCCTTGAACGTGAATATATTCATGATTTTTTGAATTATAATTTTTATATCATATATTATCAATAATATATATGTTTTAGATTATTCAATTTTGATATATATCATTTTTCTTATTCATTGTTATTTCTCTTTCTTTTTAGTATTCCTGCCCTTCTCTCTGGATAAAATATATAACCCAGATATGTAAACAATATTATAGAAAATAATGAAAATAATACTAATATATAAAATAATATTGGATACTTATTATATAATAAATTTCTATAATAAATTGTTATTATAGGTAAAGATATCCATACTATACTAAGAATCGTGGTTAAATTTGGATCCATATGATATAAAATTATATTTATTTTATTTTTCAAGGAATTCTCTTCTAATGAACAATCCTTGAACATGAATATATTCATGGGTTTTATTGGATTGAATAATACTACACATTTGTTCATAATTCTTTGGTGTTTCAAGGATAATTATATCGAACGATACATTTTTAAATAAATCCCATGCTGGATGTTTTGCTGAATATAAAAACACATTAAAACTTTCTCCAATTTGTTTCACCATTTTACTTAGCTTTGTTTGCTTCCATTTATTTTTAATGTTATGCGTAACCCATTTATCATCTAATTCTACATTATCTAAGAACTCGCTTTCTAAACCTAAAATAGTTGTTTTATCCTTAAAGATATCAGTAATTAACTTTTTAAAAGGATGTCCAGGTATATTGATTTCATTCATTATTTCTGGAATCTTAATGTCTACACCTTCTAAAGTAACTTTCACAGGTTTGTAAATATTAATATTATGAACACTTAACACTTGAATCGTATCATAATAATTATCCATCTTTCTATCTTGACCATTATTATAGTGAAAATATTTCCCTTCATTTATTGTGTCGTGCCATTGAAAACCTCTTCGCTTCCAAAATTCTCTCGTATGAAATAGAGTAGATTCATGGATCTTAACAGGTGATTCTGTTTTATATAATTCTTTGCCGTAGATATCATATGCTAAAGTTGTATCACAATAAACGCATTCAGCGCCTACTCGCTTCAAGAATGCTAACTTTCTCTGAATACTTTTAGGATGATAGATACAATCCATATTCATATGAAAAATGTTCTCATGACTACTCACTCCACAACCATAATCTCTTAAAAATCCATTGGGTAATCTACATCTAATCTTTTCATAATATAAGTATGATTTATTCGGTTGATTATATTCTTCCTGTATCTGATCGGTAAACTTTTCTTTTTCTTCTGAATTCAAATGTAAGTATAATACATTTTCTAAATCACTAAAATGACTTACTAAATTTTTATCTCCATCATCAACAATAACTAATTCTAATGAATCTTTATCTAAAAAATTATTATAGTTTTCTCTAATCAAGGGTATAAATTCTTCTTCTCCATGTAAGATTGTAACAATACTTGTCTTATCACTCATCGTTATAATGAGTAAATGATAAATATAACTTTAAATAAACTTAATTAAATTCTTTTAATCTATTTTCAATCATTTTTTTTATTTCTAACAACTGATTGATATCTTTGATATTCATTATTATAGTTTTCATCTTTTCATAATTTGATAATGGATTAATAGTATCAAAAGGATTTAAAATTTGTTCCATATTATATTATTATAATATTAATTTAACTTTAATATGAATTTTATTCAACGAGTGAAAATTGGAAATGCTTATACAAAATATACACTAGGTTTATCAAACTATGCTTTGATAAGATGGGAACCTAATTGTAGTACAGAAATACATGACCATGATGGAAAAGATTGTGATTTTATTGTTTTAAATGGATCATTACAAGAAGCAAGATATAAAGATAAATATTTAGGAGCATTATATAGTAGTCGTTGCGTAGAACCATTAATGAAAACAACGGTGAAAAAAACAGATGGTTATCATCAAATGTTTAATTTTGATGATAGAGTAAAATATAGTATTCATAAATATTATCCATAAATATTATGATTAATTTATTCAACAGATTCAGTAGATTCAGTAGATTCAGTAGATTCAGTAGATTCAGTCGATTCAGTAGATTCAGTAGGTTCTTTGATTATTTTCCCATGACCCGATTTCGTTAAAAATCTTGGATCTATTTCATCTGGGCAACTTGCTATTTTTTCACGCAAATAGCAGACAAAAGATATCCTAGTATATTTTTCATAGATACCAACTGTTCCAACTTGGGGATTATCTTTAAAAGCGTATTCTAAAGTCGCATTAAATGCTTTATCTTCTTCAGTTTCATACATGGGGGTATTACAATGCCATTGATGAACATCCATCGCTACAAAATCATTGTTTCTTAAATCAATCGCCACACCATATTGTGGAAAGATTGTATATCCACCGTGATACTTACCCCTTTCAATCACAGTGAGATTACCGAACCCATCTCTAAAATCACCAGCGTCTCTGTGCATTGCGGTTCTAAAGTTGCGATTAATAGTCACTGTGCTGAACGCCGTCTTAGGAATTTTCAATAGTGGTTTAGTATCTGCTCTCACTAACTGTTTATTATGGGCTTCAGGGATGAGTTTTTGAAATAATTTGTCGATATGCTGAATAAAAGGTAATCCATCATTATATTTTTCAAAATTGGTTCTAGTGAAATGAGTTAAGCGACATGGTAAATCGGCAAAATTCTTTCCACTTTCATAAAATCCAATTGGATTACTAGCAACTTGGTTATTAACTTTCATTTTTGAGATACCTCCTTGTTTTTTAATGATTAGATGTATTAACTCATCTTTAGATAATCCATCCTTGCGTTTAATACTTAATTCATCACATTTGACGCATAATTCCATTTCATCTAAAGGAGACAATGAATCATGTAATTCTAAACCTTTTGGATTTAGATAACCCGTTGACCATTTCTTAGTATCAACAAGTTTCCGTTTACCCCAATACTGACTGGTTGTATCAATGGGTCCGGCTGAAGCGCCTCTTCCACGGCTCGCTTTTGCCAAATCTTTATATGAATCCCAACCCGTCTTTATTAAACTATCGGGTATAACATTTTTCCTGAATTTCAATAATAAGTGCTTATTACCTTCATCATCTAAACGATACACATCGGTGTTAGAGTTTACAATAGGATATTTAATATCCGATTCTTCAAACCATTTTCCTTCTTTAGATTTAATTTCATCGTCCGAATATATTTTTTCTACAATAAGAGTTTTTGGTCTTGGCATTTGTTTTATAATCTTAAACAAGAAAAAAATTTAATGAATTATGAAACGAATGAATATGATTGAATAAATTTTTTTTGCGAATATATAAATTTGATTTATCATTATGAATTGATGAATTAAGAAACAACGCATAGAGAAAAACGCATAACACACGAATCACTGACAGGAGAAAAGCGCATACAAGAGAACAGAGAAGCGAAGAAGGGTGGGCGACAGAAAAAGGATAGAGATGAACCACCTCGCCAACGCTGCTGCTCTGACCCAAGCCCAAGAGAGACTCCACGAACTTGGGGTCCCTCACATGTCGGCCACAGATAAGGTTGAAGAGGAATGGGTGGAAGCGGAGAAGTCATTTGCGGATCTGGAGGCAGAGCTAGATGCGCAACCGCTACATGCGACCAAGAAACCGAAACATTTTCGTGTTTCAAACAACAAGAATCAACGACCATCTAAAGGAGGTCATTCGGGATTCACTGAGAAGTTTGTAGAGCATGGATGTTATTCCATCGATGTGTGGGACAGTCAAAACAAAGGATACAACAACCGCATGCAACAGCACCGGGGCGTTGAAGTTGGAGATATCTTATGGCTTTCAGAATCTCAAAAGAATGATCGCGTCTATCGAGGGGTCGTCAAAACACCGTTCAGACAGAGTAGTATAGACAATCCTAACTTCTTCGCCCGGGATGATGTACTGGGAATGGTGGGTCTGAAATCTCACCCTGATACAGAACACCCACACTGGCAAGATTCGGATCCAGCGAGAAGGAAAGCATGGCTTGACAAGCGATGTGAATACATCTGCCAAGTGGAGTGGAGTGGACCGGTGGAGATGAACAAGTCCGCTTTGAATGAGGGATTCATCGGCAAGACAATCGCGGCTCGCAATGAAAAGCATGGTCTAGCACTAGATAGAGAGTTTTTCAGTGCGGGAGATGAAATTCCACCAGTATCCGTGACATGCATAGAGCCCAATGCCAGGATAAAATGCAATGCTCCGGACGACTCAAAATACCGCAGAAAATACGCTTTCTCTATAGGTGATGCTGAGGCGGAACGTGATTGTTGGCACTGGTGGCGAGATCCCATGGATGGTATCATCCGGATATTAGGTGGAAATGCGAAGACAAACAAAGCCACGATTTACAGGGTTGAGGTGAAGGGTAACAGCCATCTTAGTTTTGAAAAAAAAAACGAAAATCAATCCAAGGCATTGGAATTGTACAACAAATACGGTCGTAAATAAATTCTATAGTTAGTATAATATGCATCGCAAAACAAAATCCACACGTAGAAAACGAACAAATAGAAAATCAAGAACTAGAAAAACACCTCTAAAAGCATCCTCCACAAAACCCACACGTTTAATTCATCAGATATATGGTATTTTTGATGATGGAATCCCTCTGAAAGACATACCAATTTTTTATGAAAATGTAAAAAAGACAAAAGCATTTTGCAAAAAGCAAGGTTACAAGCACAAGATGTGGGATCTAAATAAGTGCGTTGAACTTGTTAAAAATTTTTTTCCTCAATATTTATCTCTATGGAAAGCATTCACATTACCTATCCAGAGAGCTGATTTCATAAGATATTTAATATTACATAAACATGGTGGGATTTATGTAGATTGTGATATTCATCCATTAAAATCATTAGATGATTTATTCAAAAAAGACTATTTTTTTGTGACATGGCATGATGATAAACAGAAACTACCATACAACGCTGTAATGGGTTCAAAGAAGCGTGAGAAATTATTTTTAGAGATAGCAGAAGAATCAAGGCGTAGTTTTTATGAAAAGGTTAAAAATCCAATATACAAGAAGTGGAAAGGTAGATTTGTGTTTCAAACAACTGGTCACAGGATGTTGGAAAGAGTATTAAAAAAGAACAATGCGAAAGATCATATATTAGATGTATTACGGGTCAAGACTAAAGATAACAGAACAGTAGAAGGGGATAATCCATATTTTGAAGATGATAATGCTTCAGTTTGGTTTAAGAATCAATAAAATTATCTCTTCTTAGACTTCTTCTTAGATCGTTTAGACTTCTTCTTAGACCGTTTAGACTTCTTCTTAGATCTGCGTTTCTTTACACCACCTCTACCAATCATTTCCTGAACAACATCTTCACTCAGTAAAGGACAATCATATTCTCCATCAACAACTATTTTATATTTGGCTGGAACAACACTGCGGATTTCGATCATAGAACCAGGTCTCAACATAGAGCAAGGTTTTTTATCGGGCAATTGATACACTCTAAACTCATCACCAACTTCAAAAGACATTATTTATAAATAATAATAATATTTAAATTTTAAAAGATTTATTTTTTAATATTAAAAACAAGAATACCAATATAGCGATTAATACTAAAAATTTAAAACAGTAATCTAATACTTTGGGTTCTTCTTTAGAATACAGTTCGATAGCTTCATCGTATTGCAATGTAGGTTTATCTAATTCTTCATTCACTTCATTATGAACATCGATAGCCCATTTAACGAGCGTGTCTCTATTATGTAAGTGATTATCAATAGGAAATTTTGCTAAATTGTGCTTATAGTTCATAGCACACTTTTCACAAGGTAAAACATATCTCAATGATGTAAAAAAATCTTTATAGTTTTGTTTATCTTCTTCGGTAGGATTATCAGGATAACCTAAAGAAACATAGTGTAAAAACTTCCAACCATGAGGTCCCCAGATCTTTGGTTTAATTGAGTTTTTCATTATAATATCATAAATATATTTTTAATTTAAAAAGAAAACTAGTATATTTATTTAAGGAACTCGTGATGGAGAAAAAATCAGATATTTATTGTAATAATTGTGGTTTAAAGGGACATATTCAGAGAGATTGTAGGAATCCAGTATTAAGTTGTGGGAATTTACTCTTTAGAACAGATAAAGATGAACCACTTGTTTTAATGATTCAGAGAAAGGATTCATTATGTTTTATTGAATTTATAAGAGGTAAATATGATGTGTTTAATATTGATTATATACAGATACTAGTAGATAAATTTACTATAGATGAAAAGAGAAGTATCATTAATAATAGTTTTGATGAATTATGGTCTACATTATGGATGATAGATATTGATACAATACAAAAGAATAGTGATTATCATAAGGGACATGATAAATTTATGCGATTAAGCAATGGATTTCACTTTAAAAAGAGAGATATTTTTATAAATTTACAGTATTTTGTTGATAATTCAAAGACAAATTACTTGACAACAGAGTGGGAATTCCCAAAGGGAAGAAGAAATAAAGGTGAAAGTGATTTAGAATGTGCAAAGAGGGAGTTTAATGAAGAAACAAACTATAATGAAGATGATTATAAGCTAATTATGAATCTAGAACCATTCACAGAAGAATTTGTGGGTGAAAATCGTGTTAGATATAAATATCTTTATTATATTGGTTACCTTGTAAATTTAGAGAAAGAAGTATTCATAGATATTACAAACATGGATCAAGTTACCGAGTTGAAAGGTATTAAATGGGTAACTAAAAGTGAATCATTGGAAATGATAAGAGATTATCATCACACGAGATTTAAGATTATCAATGATATTTTTGATTTCATAGATAGTTTAAGTGAAAAATATATTTTAGTTTAATAATATAATAGTAATTATATAGTATGATTGATTATTATTATAGTATACCAGAATTAAATACCAAAGATAGGATACAAGAGTGTATAAATTATTATCAGGAGAAAGGATATGATGATTACTATGATTATTATGACGATTATGATGAAATAAATGAATTGAAATTAAGAAAAGACTATGATGATAAAAATAAATTATTTCTAAAGGGAAAGATGATTAAAATAACTACAAATTTCATGAAATGGTGTCATTTAGAAGCGATAAAGAGATGTATTGAAACGCAATCAGATAAAGACAGCAAGGATACAAATTCGGATTTAAACAAGGAAATAGATGATTATAAAGAGGATTTTCAATATTATCCCGATTTACTCGAGGAAGATATTTCGGATAAACTATTGGCAAAAGAAGAATTAAGAAGACATATTATACCCTCAGAAGTAGGGACAATAAGCGACAAGTGTGATAGTAAATTTTTTGAATTGGCTCCTCATCAGTTATTTTTAAAAAATTTATTATCACCAAATACTCAGTATAGAGGTATTTTAATATTTCATGGTGTCGGCGTTGGTAAATCTTGTAGTGGTATTTCAATCGCTGAAAATTTTAAGGATGTTTATGGTGATTTGAAAAACAGAATAATAATTTTAGCATCTCAAAATATTCAAATTGGATGGAGAAAGACTATTTTTGATCCAAGAAAAGGAGACAATCAATGTACTGGTGACGAATACTACTATGACACAAATAGCGAAGATAAAAAAACATTCAATGATAAGACGGCCAAAAAGAAAATAAAGAGATATTATGAATTGCATGGATATGCTGCTTTTGCGAATAGGGTAAAGAAATTAATTTTACAAAAGACGAACACTATCCAAGATCCTCAAGGCAAACATTTAAAAATGATTGAAACAATTGAATCCACATTCTCAAATAGAGTATTAATTATTGATGAGGTTCATAATATTAGAACCGAAGAAGGAGATATTAAATCAAGAGATACAATTAAATATATAGAATTGGTAATTAAACATAGTAAAAACTTGCGTTTGATATTATTGACAGCAAATCCAATGTATAATATTTCATCTGAGATAGTTTGGATCTTAAATATGTTGTTATTAAACGATAATCGAACTTTAATTTCAGAAAAGGATATGTTTGATGCCGATGGGAACATGAACAATATAGAATATTTAAAAGATAAATGTAAGGGATATATTTCATACTTGAGGGGTGAAAATCCCATATCGTTTCCTATAAGATTATATCCAAATCACGATAAAGAAAGATTAATGAAATCTCCAGGAATGCCTACAGATATCTTTGGCAATGATATCTTAGATGATAAACGTCTATCATTTTTAGAGTTGTTTTGTTCGACATTAGTGAATCATCAAAAAGAGATTTACATGAATGAAATGATGAAATACAGAGGTTTAAAAAAATTAAGAATTGAAGATGAAGGATTATTGCTACAATTGTCAAATATAGTTTATCCAGGAGACACAGATGATCCTAAAGACTTATATGGAGAAGAAGGATTAATGAATTGTATGAATAAAAAGATTAA
>VMHT01092245.1_pt1 | contig 24407 bp, 20 predicted proteins | sample 4693611 | NCBI WGS metagenome assembly VMHT01 (sample SAMN12280063, study PRJNA550983) | marine metagenome | isolation source: seawater sampled from same location over 5 years 0.02-0.2 micron viral filtrate | place: USA: collected off the coast of southern California halfway between the port... ...
CTAAGAGCATCTGGTTCTGGGGGATCAGGTGTTGTAATACTAAGGTTTACTCAAGATGCTTCATATACAGCAACATCTGGATTAACGTATTCAGAGTCAACAGACGGAACAGATAAAGTTTTAACCTTTACAGCTGGGACAGGAACTATAACATTTTCTTAAATTATGGCACATTACGCTTTTTTAGATTCAAATAATATAGTAAGGGAGGTTATAACAGGAAAAGAAGAAACTGACACGTCAGAGAACTGGGAAACGCACTACGGGCAAATAAGAAATTTAACCTGTAAAAGAACAAGCTATAATACTAGAGGAGGGCAACATACAAACGGCGGGACACCTTTTAGAAAAAACTATGCAGGTGTGGGGTATAAATATGACAGCGCTAAAGACGCTTTTATCCCCCCTCAACCATATGGCAACTGGACATTAAATAATACAACTTGCCTATGGGAGCCTCCGATCGGTTATCCCGCAGATGGAAACGATTACGATTGGAGCGAAGATAACAATCAATGGGTACAAATAACGTTACCCCTTAATACATAAATATGGCATTAACAAAAGTAACAAGTGGCGTTATAGAGGATAGGTATACTAAAAAAGTTGAAACAAACCATGCTTCAGGGGCTTACAGTTTAGATTGGAGCACTGGGACAACTTGGGAATTTACTGCTACACTTACAGCCAACATAGAGCTGGATTTTACTAACTTTAAGCAGGGTCAAGTAATAGACCTATATGGTTTAACTGGATCTTATACTATAACATTTGATAGCGACGCGGCCACAAGTGAAACATTCAATAAAGTAGGCGGCGTGGACTATGATGGGACCTCTACTAATCATATACAAATAATATGTGTTGATGACTCAGCCGACGCAGTATTTAATTATGCTATAGGAACTTATACAAGCGATACAACACCCTAGTAATATGAAAGCAAAAGATTATAATGGTACGATAAAAGTATATAATGTTTTACCAAAATCATATGATAAGATAATAGCTGGCTTTGATCAATTATCAGACGCTGAGCTTCAAGCCCATGGGTTTTACAATGTTGTTATTCCCGCCTATGATAGTAGAATAAAAGAGGTAGGGAATATATATTTTGATTCAGATAATAGTCAATTTACGTATCCAGTAAGTAATAAAACTTGGTCAGAAAGTTTAACAGATTTAAAAGTGGCCAAAATAGGAGAGCTAAAAGCTGTTTATAATTTTAAGTTATCTGAAACAGATTGGTATATTACTAGAAAGAGTGAAAAGGGCACTGCTGTTCCTAACGACATTCAAACAAAAAGAAATGATTTAAGAACGGAATGTGATAATCACGAAACTGCTGTCAACGCAAAGACTGCAAAAGCGCATGTTGTTGCATACGAGGTGCCTAGTATTTAATAGATATGAGTTTTAATAAAAGACTTTTTATAGGAGGGGGTGGTGGAATTCAAGGCACAGACCATTTTGCACAACAAGATTACTCAGGCTCGGGTGCAAATAGGACTATTAACACAGGATTTAGACCTGCGTTTATACATACTGATGATCGTAACACTGCTGAAAACCCTATGCTTGCGTCATCTATTATGCAAACGGCAAATGCTAGTTTTTATTTTTCATTAACTAATGCTCAATATTATAATTCTACATCGTTTACAGGGTTCGTTTCTAATGGATATACGTTAGGCGCAGACAACGTTGCACATTATAATTATTCTGGTAGAAGCTATACCTCATTTGCTTGGAAAGGCAACGGAACAAGTTCAGCTGTGACTAACAATGACGGGAACACAACAAGTCTTGTAGATGCTAACCCTGAAGGGGGGTTTTCTATGGCAAGAGCGACATTTGCGGGTATAGGTAAAACAGTTGGACACGGGTTAGATTCCGCACCTGAGTTTTTCTTTATGAAAGGGATGGGACCCTCTTCCTTTTACGGTTGGCATCACGGTATGGGAAATGCGTACCAACAGCTTCAAGCAAGTAACGCGAGCGATGTTGCTTATAATAACTTAGCCTCTACTTCAACAACTTCTCGTTTTGACGCTTCAAGTTCAAATGATACTTATATTTTTTATAATTGGCATAGCGTAGAAGGATACAGCAAGATTAGCGATTATACAGGTAACGGAAGTACACAAAGTATAAACCTAGGATTTGAACCTAGATTTGTTTGGCTAATCCCTAACGGGCAACATAATATCTACTTTACTTCTTTACATAAAGACAGTAACGGATTCAGTAAATGGATTTATCCTAACATAACTGACACTATATACTCAGGTGTTCACATTGGTAATGGAATAAAGCTAACTAGTACAGGATTTGACATAGGCAATTCTTCTCTCGTTAATGATACTAATAGAAGTTATTATTACTTAGCATTTGCGTAGAAATATATTTTTATAATTATGTCTAAAAAAAAATTTAAAGATACCAACGTTGGGAAATTTTTATTACAAAAGATTCCTAACGTTGTTGGAGCCATCGCAGGTGATACGCCTGTTGGCTCTGTAATACAAGCTATAATCGGTGGTAGTGATATGTCACCAGAAGATAAAGAAGTTGCTCTTAAAAAATTAGATATTGAAAGAGCAGAAATTGACGGTACAACAAGAAGGTGGGTAGCAGATGCCCGATCGGGAAGCTGGCTTGCAGCTAACGTGCGACCATTAACGTTAGTATTTTTAGTAATAGCATATGTTGCAGGGTGGTATATGGGCTATCCATTAGACGATATAACAGGACTGCTTACTATAGTTATAGGTGGATATTTTGGGTCAAGAGGTGTAGAAAAAGTATTTGGGAATAACAAACACAAATAATACGTAATAAAGAAATATAACCTTAACTTAAATTTAATAAAATGAATAAAATTTTAACAAAAGAACAATTAAATCAAATCGTTGTAATTTTAAATGAATTGCCAATCAAAGAATTTAACCGAGTGCAGGCTATTATAGAGGTTTTAAATACAGCGGAAACTTTAAAAGAAGAAAATAACGATGAACCTGATACGGAAGATTAGCATTGGTAGAGATTATAAGAATGACACAATGCACTATTCAACAGGCCAAGAAGTTTTTGGAGGCCATACAATAGTTGAAATTATAGAAGAAGACGAAAGTTATAATATTTTTATTGAAAAAAATGAAGAGGTGTTGCCTTGGAAAACTTTTAATAAAAACATGGCAATCGCGGTTGAATACAATTTACAATATTAATGAAACATTTACATGCCTATTTGATAGAGCCTTTAGATGGAAGGTATACAAATAATAAAAAAATAGGTGACTCTAATTTAATTTTAAATACGCAGATAGAAGATCATAAGTTTGTTAACAGGCGGGCTAAAATCATTGAAACACCAATTAACAATCCTTTTTTACAAAAGAACGATTTAGTTATTGTACATCATAATGTTTTTAGAAGATATTTTGATGTAAGAGGGCAAGAAAAAGATAGCGGAAGTTATATTGGGAATAGCCTTTATAAGTGTTATGATGATCAAATATTTTTATACAAACGCGATAACAAGTGGTATACTCCTCCTGGCTATTGTTTTGTAAAACCGTTAAAGCAAGACGATAGCTTTCTAAGTGATAAAGAAAAAGCCCATATGGGCGTTTTAAAGCACTTAGGAGACGATTTAAGAAGCTTTAATATTAAAGATAATGATTTAGTAGGTTTTACGCCAAACAGTGAGTATGAGTTCGTTATTGACGATCAAAGATTATATAGAGTCCCTTTAAATTCTATAGCAATAAAATATGAAAGACAAGGAACTGAAGCAGAATATAATCCAAGCTGGATATAAAGCAGTTGATGAACTTATAAGGGTAGCTGAAGAAAAAATAATTATTGGGGATCCTGAGGAAGACTTGGCCGCGGATAGATTAAAAAACGCTGCCGCTACAAAAAAGTTAGCAATATTTGATGCTTTTGAAATATTAACAAGGGTAGAAACAGAAAAAAACATGCTAGAAGCATCTGAAAAAGGATCTACACAATCTTTTAAAGGTTTTGCAGAAGGCAGATCTAAATAATGTACGAACAAAATTTAATTAAATCCATAAGCCCCATACGTTTAAACACAATTAAACGATTTAATAAGTTAAATAAATGGGAGTACGGGTACAATAAAGATTATGATGTAGTCATTATTAGTAAAAGTGGTAAAATAGGTGAAATTATTGAAATACAAAATTTAAAAATTGCACTTCCTGCCTTGCCTCCTAATATGTTAAAAGAAAATAATAGATGGGTTCCACACGATTATCCAAAAGAGCTTGGCAAAATAAAAACAAGATTTGATTGGGAAACGTATCCAGACAATTTTAAAAATAAATGGTATGCATATATTGATGGAGAATTTACCAAACGCGAAGAAGGTCATTGGTTTTATAATAAAAATACACCTACTTATATTACTGGTAGCCACTATATGTACCTGCAGTGGACCAAAATTGATGTTGGGAAGCCAGACTTCAGAGAGGCTAACAGAGTTTTCTTTATTTTCTGGGAAGCATGCAAAGCAGACTATAGGTCTTATGGAATGTGCTATCTTAAAAACCGCCGGTCGGGGTTTAGCTTTATGTCTTCAGCAGAATCAGTCAATTTGGCAACAATTACAAAAGACGCACGGTTCGGAATATTGTCCAAATCTGGATCTGATGCTAAGAAGATGTTCACAGACAAGGTTGTACCAATATCCCTCAACTACCCATTCTTTTTCAAACCGATACAAGACGGAATGGACAGACCAAAAACAGAGCTTGCATACAGAGTCCCAGCATCAAAACTCACAAAAAAATCAATTGTACAAATCTCTGAAAAAAACGAACTAGAAGGATTAGATACTACTATTGACTGGAAAAATACAGGCGACAACTCATATGATGGTGAAAAGTTAAATATTTTAGTGCATGATGAAAGCGGAAAATGGGAACGGCCTGATAACATATTAAATAATTGGCGTGTTACTAAAACAACACTACGATTAGGTAGTAAAGTTATAGGAAAATGTATGATGGGATCAACGTCTAACTCTTTAGAAAAAGGAGGTAGTAATTTTAAAAAATTATATGATGACTCGGACGTTACTAGAAGAAACCGTAATGGGCAGACTAGCTCAGGATTATATTCTTTGTTCATACCTATGGAATGGAATTACGAAGGATTCATTGATTCTTATGGATACCCTGTATTTGTTACGCCGGGAATTCCAATCAAAGGAAATGACGGGGCAGATATTGAAACAGGTGTTATAGATTTTTGGGAAAATGAAGTTGATGGGCTAAAGCATGATAGTGACGCCTTAAACGAATATTATAGACAATTTCCAAGAACAGAAGAGCACGCATTCCGTGACGAAGCTAAAAACAGTATATTTAATTTAACAAAAATATACGAGCAAATAGATTACAACGAAGATTTTACAAGGAAAGGCTACGTTACAAAAGGATCGTTTTCGTGGGAAAACGGAATTAAAGATTCAAAAGTAATATTTACACCAAATACAAACGGCCGGTTTTATGTGTCGTGGACCCCTTCTAAGAACCTAGAAAACAACGTAATACTTAAGAATGGCGCTAAATATCCTGGGAATGAACATATGGGGGCTTTTGGCTGTGACTCATACGATATTTCAGGAACAACAGATGGCCAAGGTTCTAAAGGAGCTTTACACGGATTAACTAAATTTAGTATGGAGGATTCTCCTGCTAACACATTTTTTTTAGAATATGTTGCACGCCCACAAACTGCTGAAATGTTTTTTGAAGATGTTCTCATGGCTCTGGTATATTACGGTATGCCAATTCTGGCAGAGAATAACAAGCCACGGCTATTGTATCACCTTAGACGTAGAGGCTATAGAGGATTTTCAATGAACAGACCGGATAAAGTTTGGAATAAATTATCTGTAACAGAAAGAGAAATAGGCGGAATACCAAACACATCAGAAGATATAAAGCAAGCTCACGCAGCTGCTATAGAAACTTATATAAACAATCATGTAGGTGTTACAGAAGATGGAGGGGGTAATATATATTTTAATAGAACATTAAATGATTGGGCTAAGTTTGATATAAACAAAAGAACAAAATATGATGCGGCAATAAGTTCTGGGCTAGCTATAATGGCATGCAATAGGCATTTATATCATCCAAAGCCAAAATCAGAAAAACAAGCATTGAATATAAAAATTTCAAGATATAATAATAAAGGATCGCATTCAACAATAATAAAATAGCATGGCGGAAACAATATTAAAGTCTTCTTTCCCGAGTCAAATTGCTTCAGACGAAGAAAAGGCAAGCTCAGAGTACGGATTAAAAATAGCCCGCGCTATTGAGCATGAGTGGTTTAAAAGAGATTCCGGAGCAACAAGGTTTTATTCTAACAGAGACGAGTTTCATAGATTAAGATTATATGCAAGAGGAGAGCAATCTGTAAAAAAATATAAGGATGAATTATCTATTAATGGTGATTTATCATATTTAAATTTAGATTGGAAACCAGTGCCAATTATACCCAAATTTGTAGATATAGTTGTAAATGGAATGTCTGACAGGGCTTTTGATATTAAAGCATTTTCGCAAGACCCATCAGCTGTAAAACAGCGTTCTGAATACGTTGAAAGTATTACTCAAGATATGCAAACGCGTGAATTGAATGATGCAATACAAGAGCAGCTTGGTATAAATGTGTATAGCAACGACAAAAATAAATTACCAGAAGATGAAAATGAGCTAGCGTTACACATGCAGCTAGATTATAAACAAGCTATTGAGATTGCAGAAGAGCAAGCAATAAATTCTATATTAAACCAAAACAATTACGAGTTAACAAAAAGGCGTATTAATTACGATTTAACGGTGCTTGGTATAGCTGCTCTAAAGAATCATTTTAATAAATCAGAAGGAATTAAAGTTGAATATGTAGATCCAGCTGATTTAGTTTATTCTTACACTTACTCCCCTTATTTTGACGATATATATTACGTAGGAGAAGTTAAAAGTGTAACTATAAATGAACTTAAAAAACAATTCCCCGATTTAACAGATGCGGAATTAGAAAAAATAACAAAGCAAGGCGTGCAAACCGCGTCCTCTCACAATAGATATATTAATGAAGATTCAGTATTAGACGCTAATACAATTCAAGTACTTTATTTTAATTATAAAACCTATAATAACGAAGTTTACAAAATTAAAACAACGGCTACAGGGGCTTCAAAAGCAATTGAAAAAACAGATCAATTTAACCCTCCAAAGGACCCAAGATCTCTTTTTGAAAAAGTTAGCCGATCAGTTGAAGTAGTTTATGATGGCGCGTTTGTGTTAGGCACGCAGCAAATGCTAAAATGGGAGTTGGCCAAAAATATGGTAAGGCCAAAAGCCGATACAACAAAAGTAATGATGAATTATAATGTTGTGGCTCCTAGAATATACAAAGGTAGAATAGAATCATTAGTAAGTAGAATTACAAGTTTTGCAGATATGATTCAACTGACGCATTTAAAATTACAGCAGGTCATGTCAAGAATGATACCGGATGGTGTTTACCTTGACGCAGATGGCTTAGCTGAAATAGATTTAGGTAACGGCACTAATTATAATCCGCAGGAAGCATTGAATATGTTTTTTCAAACAGGCTCTGTTATTGGCAGATCTTTAACTGTTGACGGGGATATGAATCCGGGTAAAGTGCCTATTCAAGAGCTAACATCTAACGGAGGTAATAATAAAATAAGTTCTTTAATTAGCACTTATAATTATTATCTTCAAATGATTCGCGACGTTACGGGGTTAAACGAAGCACGTGATGGTAGTGTTCCTGATCAATATGCGTTAGTAGGTGTCCAAAAATTAGCAGCTGCAAATTCTAATACCGCAACGCGCCATATTTTACAATCTGGATTATATATCACAGCTAAAACGGCTGAGGCTGTTTCATTGCGTATATCTGATATATTAGAGTATAGCCCAACTAGAGATGCTTTTATATCTAGTATAGGCAGATTTAATGTAGGTACATTAGATGATATTAAAAACATGCACCTGCACGACTTTGGGATATTCATTGAATTGGCACCCGACGATGAAGAAAAAGCTATGCTTGAAAACAATATACAAGCGGCTTTATCTAAGGACCAAATATATTTAGAAGATGCTATTGATATTAGAGAAATAAAAAATATTAAGTTAGCAAATCAATTGCTTAAAGTGCGTCGTAAGAAAAAGTTCCAGCAAGATAGACAGGTTCAGCAGGAGAATATTCAAATGCAAAGCCAAAGCAACGCTCAGGCAGCACAGGCGGCGGCACAAGCGGACGTTCAAAAACAACAGGCAATAACTCAACAAAAAGCAGAGTTAGCACAAATAGAGGCTAATCTTGAAATTCAAAAACTGCAAAACGAAAAAGAGCTTAAGAAAGAACTTATGAAATATGAGTTTGATCTTAATATGGCTATTAAAGATAAAGAAGCTGAAGCGTTTACAAGTAAAGAAAAGTATAAAGAAGACAGAAAAGACGAACGAACGCGTATACAGGCTTCTCAACAGTCTCAATTAATAGAGCAAAGAAAAGATAGAAAAGGCGAACAGGCATTTGAGTCCGCAGGTAATGATACCATGGGTAGCGGGTTTAACTTAGAAATGTTTGAACCTAGATAATAAAACCCGTTTTTAATTTTATAATATTTTATCATGTCAGAAGAAACAAAAGAGCAGGAAGTAGTTCAAGAAGTACAAGAAGCTACACCTGAAACACAAGAGTCAAAACCAGCTACAACAGTTGATGAAGACGGAACAATTAAAATAGATTTACGAAACTTTACAGAAGATGCCGTTCAAGAGCAAAGCACAGATGAGGTTCCTGTACGCGACGAGCCCGAAGCTAGCGGAGAAGTACAAGAACAAAACGTCGAACAAACAGATGAGCAGTCTGCCAGAGAAAGTGAGCCCAATAACGAAGAGGGCCCAGTGCTCGAACTCGTCCAAGACGAAGAGGCAGAAGAACCAGCAACATTAGCTGATAAAATAAAAGATATTCCAAATAAGCTTAAAGAAGAATCTGAAAGCGTAAATAATAATCAAGAGCCTGAGCGTGAGCTACCTGAGAATATAGATAAGCTAGTACAGTTTATGGAAGAAACAGGTGGAACGGTCGAGGACTACGTAAATCTTAATAAAGATTATGACGAGATGGCAGACATGGATCTGCTTAAAGAATATTACCGCCAATCAAAACCACATTTATCAGCAGATGAAGTTGACTTCTTAATTGAAGATAACTTTTCTTATGATGAAGAAGTGGATGAGGAGCGTGATATAAGACGTAAAAAACTAGCATTTAAAGAATCAATTGCTGAAGCTAAATCAAATCTTAATAACCTTAGGGGGAAATATTACGAAGATCTTAAGTTAAGTTCTAAGTTAACCTCCGAGCAACGAGAAGCGGTTGAGTTTTACAACGATTATAAACAAGATCAAGATTCACAAACAAAAGTGGTTGAACAACAAAGATCTATATTTGAACAAAAAACAAATGAATTGTTTTCCGAAAATTTCAAAGGTTTTGATTTTAAAGTAGGGCAAAACAAATATAGATTTAAAGTTAAAGATGTAAACAATGTAAAAGAATCGCAGACTGATATTAATTCATTAGTTGAAAAGTTTGTCAACGAAAATAATGAAATGTCAGATGCTGCCGGTTACCATAAAGCATTATTTACAGCTATGAATGCCGACGCTGTTGCTAATCATTTTTATGAGCAAGGACGTGCAGATGCACTAAAAACGCAAATGTCTAAATCAAAAAATATTGATATGGACCCGCGGTCAACTCATGAAAAAGTTACAACAACTTCAGGTATGCAGGTTCGAGCTGTTAGCGGAGATGATATTGATCGATTAAGAATTAAAATTAAAAAATAACTTTTAAACCTAAAATAAAATGGGATTATTTTCAACAGGCGGGGCGTTTCCAGCTGGATTAACACCTGCGCCAACCAAATCATTATTTGGTACTAACTATTTAACTTTCGACTCTGCAACAGGGGGAGGAACTTTTGCACAACAATTTTTACCAGACGTATACGAAAAAGAAGTAGAGCGTTACGGAAATCGCTCTGTAGCTTCTTTCTTGCGTATGGTAGGGGCTGAAATTCCTTCTGCTTCAGATCAAGTAATTTGGTCAGAGCAAGGAAGATTACACATTGCTTATGATAGTGCATCTGCAAACACTACAACTGGTGTGATTACCGAAAACGGGCACGCTGTACGAGTAGGACAAACAGTAGCTATTATTGAGGCTGGAACACACCCGAATGACGGTGTAACTTGGACTGCTGACAAAGTAGTTAAAGGTGTTGTATCTGCTGCAGATGCTAACACATTTACTGTACTTGCTTATGGAGGCGCTACTCTAACTGCTGCTGGATTAACTTCTGGAACTGGTGTATCTGTTAAGGTATTCGTATATGGTTCTGAATTTAAGAAAGGTACTGCTGGAATGGATGGATCAGTTGATGCTGGATTTCAACAGTTTTCTAACTCACCAATTATCATCAAAGACAAATATAATATTTCTGGATCTGATGTTGCACAAATTGGATGGGTTGAAGTAACTACTGAAAACGGAGCTTCTGGATATTTATGGTACTTAAAGTCTGAGCACGAAACACGCTTACGCTTTGAGGATTACTTAGAAATGTCAATGGTAGAAGGTGAACTTGCTGCTACTGGGTCTGGTGCTATTGGTGCTAGCTTTAAAGGTACTGAAGGTTTATTTGCTGCTATAGAATCTAGAGGTAATATTTATCAAAACTTCAACTCAGGTGAGGACGCATTAGATAACTCTGATGGAGGTGCTCGCGGTGGTTTAGGAGATTTTGATGAAATCTTAAAGAACTTAGACAAGCAAGGTGCTATCGAAGAAAACATGTTATTCTTAAATCGTGCGACTGCATTGACTTTTGATGATATGCTCGGGGCTGTTAATGCGCACTATAATGGTGGTACTTCTTATGGAGTATTTAACAACGAAGAGGACATGGCATTAAATCTTGGATTTAGTGGATTCCGTAGAGGTTCTTATGACTTTTACAAAACTGACTGGAAATATTTAAATGATGCAACAACTCGCGGGTTAGGCGGAAACATTGATGGTATCTTAGTGCCAGCAGGTACTTCAACTGTATACGATCAACAACTTGGTAAAAATATCAAGCGTCCATTTTTACACGTGCGTTATCGTGCTTCTGAAGCTGATGATAGAAAAATGAAGTCTTGGATCACTGGATCTGTGGGCGGAGTTTATACTTCTGACGTTGATGAAATGAATGTACACTTCTTATCAGAAAGATGTTTATGCGTTCAAGGAGCTAACAACTTCGTATTATTTAAGACTGCTTCTCAAGTAGCTTAATATTTATTTTTGTAAGATTTACCCCTGATGTATTTTCAGGGGTAGGTTTTACTCTTATTAATTTTATTATATTATATCATGACAACTAAAACTAAAACAAAATCACCAGAAAATAATTGGGTAATTAAAGATCGCTCCTACGCTTTGTTAGGTAATAAATCACCAATTACATTTACGTTAGCCTCTAAGCACCACAGTAGAACGCCTTTACTTTATTTTGATGAAGAAAAAGGGTACTCAAGAGAGCTTAGATATGCTACAAATCAAAAAAGTCCGTTTAGAGACGAACAAGAAGGCAGATCAACATTAGGGCACATCGTTTTTAAAGATGGGTTTTTATTTGTATCAAGAGTTGATCAAGGTCTTCAAAAATTATTATCATTATATCATCCCGGAAAGGATGCAATGTATACTGAGCTAGACCCTGTTGCGGAAGCAAAAGATGATTTAGCAGATTTAGAACTAGAAATTGAAGCTTTAACTTTGGCAAAATCATTAAACGTTGATCATGCTGAAGCGGTATTAAGAGTTGAACAAGGCTCTTCTGTTAGCACTATGACTAGTCAACAAATTAAAAGAGACTTATTGTTGTTTGCAAAAGATAACCCACCTTTGTTTATAGAACTAGTAAATGATGATAACGTACAATTAAGAAACTTTGGAATTAAAGCCTCGGAAGCGGGTGTTATTTCGCTATCACAAGACCAACGTAATTTTACTTGGGGTGGTACAAATAAAAAGCTTATGACGGTACCATTTGAAGAAAACCCATACTCTGCACTTGCGGCGTGGTTTAAAACAGATGAAGGAACTGAAGTTTACAAATCAATAGAGAAAAAACTTAAGTAAACCGTAGTGGTAAGGGTCACTTCGGTGGCCCTTATTATTATAAATATAAATATGGCAGTTAGCATTAACACAGTATATAATAGAGTATTAGCTATTTCAAATAAAGAAAATAGAGGCTATGTTACTCCGCAAGAATTTAATCTGCTTGCTAATCAAGCTCAATTAGAAATATTTGAGCAGTATTTCTATGATCTTAACCAATTTAATAGAATGGGTGAGATTAATAATGAGCATGCTAACATTATTAAAAATGTTAAAGAAAAAATTAATCTATTCAGAAAGTCAGCAACTTTGTCTTATACAAACCCTTCTTTTGCGCTGTCTTCTGATTTATATAGATTAGGCACTGTATACTACAACAATGCTACAGAGGTTGAAGAAATAGCTCAAAATGAATATTTATATATAAACGCTTCGCCTTTAACAAAACCAACAACATCTAGACCTGTTTTTATCAGAGAGGGTAAGAATATAAATGTTTATCCTTTAACTATAATTTCTGACATAAAAGCGTCGTATATTAAAATTCCAGCAGAGGTTTATTGGGGATATACTGATGTAGATAATGTTAGTCTTTACGACTCATCTTCTACTACTGATTTTGAGCTCCATGAAAGCGAAGAAACTGTTATTGTATATAAAATACTAGCTTATGCAGGAATAGTCATTAAACAGCCCGAAATAAGCCAAATAGCGGAACAGAAGGACGCTTTAAAAGTACAAAAAGAAAAATCTTAAATAAATGGCATTAGGAACGCAAACTCCCAAAGAATATTACGAAGGATCCAATAAAGGAAACTATCAGTATATAACAGCTACAGACATTATTAATAACTTTATTGTTTCACAAGTAGGAGACGATAAAATTATTAAAAGTGCTAAAAGAGCTGAAGTTGCATTCCATGCTCAACGTGGGATTCAAGAATTAAACTATGACACTGTTAACAGTTTAAAAACTCAAGAATTCGAATTACCGCCTTCTTTGTCATTAGACTTGCCTCATGATTTTGTAAGCTATGTAAAAATTACATACGTTGATGACGCGGGGATAGAAAGAGCGGTAAAGCCGGCTCCCTTATCATCTGCTCCGTCATCTGTGCTACAAGATGAGGATTATAATTATTTATTTGACAGTGATGGTAACGTATTAATAGGGTCTGAATCAACTACTGTTTCAAGATTTCAAAAGTCTAATACTGATAATGTACAACGTGACAATATAGATAATCTTGAAGAAGGCTATGGTTATAATGTTGATTTTGGAAAAAGATACGGTTTAAATCCACAATTAGCAACAAAAACAGGATTTTTTATTATTGATGATACGAACGGTATTATAAGTTTTTCAAATGATTTAAAAAATAAAACGCTTGTTTTAAAATATATTTCAGATGGATTATTTGCAGATGGCGACATGCGCATACATAAATTTGCTGAAGAGGCTATATACAAGTTTATTGCTCATGGTATAATTACAGCTAAATCTAATGTACCGGAATATCAAGTCAATAGACTTAAGAAAGAAAAAAGAGCAGCTATTCGCTCTGCTAAATTAAGATTAGCAAATATTAGCATTGAAGATCTTACTCAAATAATGAGAGGTAAATCTCAACAAATTAAGCACTAGTAAATGGCAGAACTTAAGCACACGTTTGTTAAAGGTCGAATGAATAAAGACCTTGACGAAAGACTTATACCTAATGGCGAATATAGAGATGCGTTAAATATTCAAGTTTCCAGCTCAGAAGGGTCTGATGCTGGGGCTATTGAAAATATATTAGGTAATAAAAAAGTTTTTGATCTAGGCCTAACAAATGCTACTTGTATAGGAACAGCTAAGGATTTATTAAATAAAAAAATATACTGGTTTGTTACCTCTGATAATGTAGATGGTATATATGAATATGATACAGTAAATAATATTGTTAATCCAATATTAATTGATCCTAAAACACAAAATACAGAAAATATAACCAACGGGGCTTTATGGCCTCATGAAGATGGAGTTATTGTTAGGGGAATAAGTCCGCAACTTCAATCAAGCATATTTTTTAGTGGGGAAGAAGTACCTACAGGAGAAAAAGAGGCTTTATTAAAAAATAACGTGTATATCACATGCGAAGAGCCCTTTATAGAGATAGATATATTTAAAAATAGCGTCGCTAAATCAGGCAATGATCAGATAGCGTCACCTTCAATTTTATTGAAAGGAACAAAATATACTGATAAAATACAGGCTCAATTAAATTTAACTTTTAAATATAACACTGATGCTGTTTTAAACTTTGATAAAAAGTATTTTATTTTTGGAGCAAATATAATTGGTGGGTTATTGTTTTTTACAGATGGACTAAACGAGCCCCGTGTTATTGATATAGAAAAATTTAAATATTATTCAAAAGAGTTAAAAAATGAAGATGGCGAAATATTAAATAACTCTACTGGTGTAATAATTGATAATTTTACAAAGCGGGCATTATTAGAAGAAGATATTTCTGTTGCAAAAATAGCTCCGCAATCTTCTCCAAAAATGGAATTAAGAAATACTCTAAGAGAAGGTAATGTAAATTATAATTATACTTCTTTTAATTTTTATAAAAATGGCAATTTAGTATTACCTGCGAATGAAGATCCTATTTTAACAAAAGATTTTTTTGGGAGTGCTGATTGGAAAGTTGGGGATAATTTATTAATTGAATTTGAAGATAACAATAAAGATTATGAAGCAGTAGTTAAGATTTTATCAATAAAAGAATCTACTATTGATTTAGAAGTTATTTCATATAATGAGGAGCCTGAAGACAAAGACTATGATGTAACTATTACATTAATAGAATCTGACCCCATATACGAACTTAAATTTCCTAGATTTGCTTATAGATGGAAATACAATGATAACACCTTTTCAACCTTTTCTCCTTTCACTCCCCCAGCTTTTATTGCAAATGATTTTGAGTATGATGCGGCTAAAGGCTTTAATGTAGGTGCTACAAACAATCTTAGAAAAATAATTCTTTCCGATATAAATATTGGTGCAGACACTGTAAAATCTATTGAAATATTATTAAAGTTTGACGATGACAACAATGTTTATATTATCGGTGAAGCTAAAAGGAAAGATATTGATGATACCAGATTAACTTTTGAAATAACAAAAGAAATAATAAAATCAACTGTTCCAAATTTGCAATTGTTAAGGCAATGGGATAACGTGCCAAAAAAAGCATTTGCGCAAGAGATGGTTGGTAATCGTATTATTTATGGGAATTATTATCAAAATTATGATATAACATATGAACCTAAGTTTGAAGTCGGACTAACTACTATTGATAACACGTTAAAAAAGAGCATTAAATCTAATAGAAATTATGAACTTGGTGTTGTTTACGTTGATAAATTTAATAGACAAACACCTGTTCTATCTGACGAAAGCGCCGCTGTCTTCGTTGACAAAACCATGTCTGACAAAAATACAGCCTTAAAAGTAAAACTTACCACTGAACCTCCAGCGTGGGCAACACATTTTAAATTTTTTATAAAAGAAACATCAGCTGAATATTATAATTTAGCAGCTGATAGATTTTATTTTGATGATGAAAAAGGTTTTTGTTATATTTCTTTTCCATCAGCCGAAAGAAATAAAATAACAGAAGATAGTTATTTATATTTGAAGAAGGAACACAGTAGAGATATAGCTGTAAAAGACAATACTAATAGATACAAAATAATAAATATATCTAATGAGCCACCAGAGTTTATTACCGAAAAATTAGATGTAATAGATACTTTATTAAATACATTATTTAATACATCTTTTGGTGATGGGGCTACAATATCTCAAAAACAAGAAGGCTCAACTCCTGCCGAAGGATTTAATAAAATATTAGTAAGGTCAGTAAATTCAACAGGTTCAGCGGTTGATACAGACAATGACGGTGTCTCTAATAGTGAATCAGGAGATCAAGGAATTGATGACCAATTCAAAACAAATTTAAAGCCTGGTAATTATATAAAGTTTATTGTTGCGGGTAAAAGCTCTAAGGCATATAAAATAAAATCGATTCGCTACGATGTGATTGGAGACCACGAAGCAGAAATAAAATTTTATGAACCTTTTGGAACCGATGTTAACGTAATTTATACTGATCCAAATAGTGATACGTCTTCAATGAAGCCAAATATTGAAATGCAAATATTGAAAAACTCAATTAATGCTGGAGATAATGAATTCAATGGAAGGTTTTTTATTAAAATACAAAGCAATGGTCTTTTAACACAAGCTGGAACAATTGACGAAGAAACCCTAGAAGACGGCAAAGAGTACTTCAACGCAGATGTTGTAAATTTTGATGGGGCGAGAGTAGCTGAGGGAAATGGTGTCTCTAAAGCCCCTGTTTATGCGGCAGCTCACAGAACAGACCCTAAAACGCGGCAATGGTTTAATAAGTATAAAATAGGTCTTAAATTACCGAGCGTTGTGTTTTTTCAAACTCAAAATAGAGATGATGTTAGCTTTTTTAGGGGGCTAAATAATGGTACCTTAGTTAAGTTTAGTAATCATGACACTATTTACACAGTAGGTAGTATTTTAAAAACTAAGACTGACACCGGTAACCGTGATGTTTTTTCAATACTATTTGTAGATGATGACGGAAATAGACAAGAGTTAACAGAAGACGTTGTTAAAATTGAAGAAAGATTACGACCAAATTTTATATCTTTATCAAGACTGCAAGAAGCAGGGGAAGGGCAAAATGTTTTTACAAATAATCCCGCTATTTTTGAAACAGAGCCTGTTAGACAAAAAACAGAATTAGATATTTATTACGAAACTGAAAAAGCGTATGAAATTAGCGAACATTCTGATGAAAAAATATTGAATTGGTATAACTGTTTTAGCTTTGGAAATGGCGTAGAAACAAATAGAATAAGAGATGATTTTAATGCACCTTTTATTAAAAACGGCGTTAAAGCTTCCACTGTACTAGAAGAAGGTTATCAAGAAGACCATAAATTTAATGGATTGATATGGTCTGGTATTATTAATTCTAAATCGTCTATTAATAATTCTAATCGATTTATTCAAGCAGAAACAATTACAAAAGACTTTTTGCCATCCTACGGTAAAATACAAAAGTTGCATACCTGGGATAATGCGATGGTTATATTTTTAGAAAATAAAGTTTTAAGAGTATACGCTAATAAATCTCAATTATTTGATGCTAATGGTAATGGTACTTTAACATCAACAAATAGAGTAATAGGGGATGCTCAAGAATATAATGGTGAATATGGCATTTCAAATGATCCATCTTCGTTTGCTGCTTTTGGCTTTAGATGCTATTTTGTAGATAGAAAAAATGGTAAAGTTTTACGGTTGTCTAAAGACGGGTTGACTCCAATTTCTGATATTAACATGAACGATTTCTTTAGGGATCGCTTAGCAACTAGTCAAACAATTTTTGGTTCATTTGACGAAAGAAATAAAATTTATAATATATCATTTACAACCGATGATGACACCGTTTGTTTTTCAGAAAGTGTAAATGGTTGGGTAACAAGAAAGTCATTTGTGCCTCAAAATGCCATATCAATAAATTCAAAGTATTTTACATTTAATAATGACAACTTATGGCAGCATGCATCCACTGCCTCAGATAGAAATAATTTTTATGGCGTAGCAGGTGAATCGTTTGTGCAGTTTGAAATAAACGAAGACCCGTCAGCGGTAAAAAAATTTAAAACACTTAGTTACGAAGGAAGTAAAGATTGGACTGCTGAGGTTGTTACTGATAAAGAAAAATCATCTGAAATAACTTTTACAGACAAAGAAGGTAAATTCTTTTCAAATATTAAAGGGGAAGAAAAATTTGATTCTGAAACAGCTAGTAATATTGATTTAAAGAAATTTAATTTTCAAGGTATTGGCAGGTCATCATCACAAGATACTATACAAGATAATAGAGTAAAAAACATTTTAAGTTTTATAGCTTTAACATCACTAAATGTTATTAAGCAAGTTAAAAATTTTAGTAACCTATACCCTGGTGATAAAATAATTTCTTCAACTGTTTCAATAAATATATTTCCGCCAAATAATAAATATAAAGTAAAAGCATCTAATTTTAAAGGTACTAATTGTACTTTTTCTCAAAATGGGGATGGTGTTACTATAACTTATACTCATGGCATTATAGCACAACCTACAGAAAGTAAACAAATTTCTGTGCCAATACAAGGGGGCGTTTTAATACTAAAAGATATAGATGTAACTGTAACAAGAAAAACAAATATATCTAATTCAATATCTTCCACAGGTCCCCAAACATTTTTAGTTTCAGGAAAACCAGGAGAGGTTATCAATGTAACTAATGATACTATAAAAGCTAATGAAGGCTTTAAACTATTACCCTCTAACGTATATATTGATAATGTTAGTGTAAATTCTAATAGTTCTATAACCCAGTTAAAGGGAACAGAAGATATTGTAAATACTCAAGAAAATATATTAATACAAAGCGGGCAAACTAGTGTTTTATATACTGTTAAAGCTTTACCGTCTAAAATAATTATTCCTGACAAAATTTTAGACACTAAAAAAATAACAACCACTGCTTTAAAAAATGAATTTGAATCAAGACAATTAATTGTTTCTGGAGAAGAAGGCGCAATATTTAAATACGTATTAAATGATGGCACTTCTGATACTCAGCAACAAACTATAACTATAGGCGAAAATAAAACCGCAGTTGTTAATATTAAATTTACTAATTCAGATTACAACGCAGCAGCAACATATATTTTAACATTTTCAATAGGTGATAAAACTAAATTTGGAAATAATTTTGGAGTTAAAACTTTAACATTTACGAGGGCTGCGCGCAGTAAAAAAGAGTTAAAATTTAGAGTGACTCATTTTGACCCTACCAATGGATCGTTAAAAACAAAAAGTTTTTTTGGTTTTGGGGACTCAAGTATATCAAAACAAAAAGTTTCATTACAATTTACATTAAATTCAAGTTACGATTATTCAATTATAAAACAAGTTCAAGAAAAAGATTTTGTTTTTTCTAATGAAAATAAAAACGAAGTATCTATCAGCAATATATTAATATCTGTGGGTGGTACTGGTAATGAGCATGTAGTTACGTTCGAGTTTACAGTTAGCTCTGCTGAATTAATTGAAAATGAAACTGTTTCGCTTGAATTAGATACTTTTGTAAATAAAAAAATAACATTAACTATTGCTTACAACGACACCAACCAAGCGTCGGATTATAATGGAGCATTTAAAAATAGTTTAAGCACAATACAAGGAATTGCTGGTGTGGCTAATTCAGCTCTTACTCCTATACAGTATGGTATAACTATGAATTCTACTTTTCAGTTATTAGATGGAGTTGGAGAAGATGCTCTTAAAGCAGACGAATTTAAGCTTTTTGATGCTAGCTCTGGGGGCAATGATGTTACCAGTACTTATGACGATAATAACGAATTAACTCTATCGTTTAGTAAAGTTACTGAAGGCGCTAGCATAATATTAAATCCCTCTAATTTTGTATTTCCGAATGCAAATGCTACTTTAACAATTAGGCCAAGTAGAGATATAACAGAAAGCGTACCCGCTGTGCCGGCAAATAGTTTTGTTTTAAAAATTAATAAAATATTTGCGAGAGCAGTAAATGTCCCAGATTATGAAAACGGAGAAGGTGGTTATTTTGCAACACCTGTATTTGATGAAAACAAGCAATGGAAATATCTTTCGGCAAAATCAAGTAATGAAGTTACTGAAACTTCTAGTGTAGCAAATACAAAAAGACTTGTGCAATTTGTTTATAAAATAGACAGAAGAGACTATTCTTACCCTAATTTCCCCCGTGTTGTCAAATTTGCCGATGGAAGTAACTCTTTTTATGATTTAGTAGATGAGGATACTTCAGCTGTTGAAGAGGCTTCTAACGCCACGTACACAGACATCGCGGGGAATAGCGTTTCTGTAGCTGGCCCTTATGTTGTTACTAACGATGGATTAACATTAACAGTAAATCTATTAATAAACATAGAAAACATAACAACAAATGCTAAAACATTATCTACACTAGATTTAAAAATACCATTAGATTGCAAACAAAATAGCTTAGTTAAATTAAGCATGCTGTTTCCTAGTAAAGAGCAGGCTTGTGATACAGATGGCTTTATAAAAACACCATTTAGAATATATAATTTAAACCCTTCAGAAAATATTCCTAATCAAATGTCTTTTATTTCTGGATTATTCACTCCCATTCCACCAGCGGGAGGATTTGTTCCTGAAGCTAAGTTAGGCACTTTTCAGGGCAGTTTTAATGATAATGATATATATACTAAAGATTTTACAAATTCCGTTATATATAAAATTTCGCCTCGTGGAACAGATGGTGGAAGAATAATAGATATAACAGACTTATGTTATGATTTCGACAAAGCAAGGGTTTTAACTTCAATAGAAAAAGTTAGCCCATATGGGTGGGGAGAATCAGATCAAGGCTATTGGGCACAATTTAATTTAACACCTTCAAATTTAATTCCTAACAACGCTCTTTTTACTAATTTTACAGTAAATATGCAAATCCCTCTTCCCACTCCTAATGTTCTTGATGCTATTGAAAGGAAAAAAATTGCAGATGCAATTAAAGCAGCAAAAAATACTTTTGGATTTGGGATTAGAGTAACAGGTAATGGTGCTTCTAGTATTGTTGGCAAAATATTAGCAATAAATATAAGTCATTCTGATAATGAATTTGACTTATATGGAATTAATAATGGAGATAGGCTTGACTTTACTACTGAAGAAGTAAATTCAAATTTCTCTAATATATATATTAATAGTATACCAGCAACGGCTAAAAAATTCAGAATATCTGTTTGGGTACAAGACAACGCATTTTTAGGATTAGACTATAAAGCTTCTACATCTTGGTCAACATTCAAATATATAACAGAAAGCAAAGCAGGGACTGTTGCTAAGAGAAACGCATATGGCAAATAAAACAATAACATTTTCAAAACCAGTAAACACATCGTTGCAAGCAACAGACATTGTATATTACTTGGATCCTAATAATACAAGACAAAAATTGGGTAAGTGTATAAGCGTTGCAGTCGATAGATTATCTTTTGTGGTTGATGTAGATAATACAGCTAAACCACCACAAGATAATGCGTACTTTATGTTTAATAAAAATAACGTAATAAATACTAATGGGCTCATTGGTTACCATGCAACCGTAACTATGACTAACACATCAACAGAATTTTGCGAGCTTTATGCGGTCAATTCCGAAGCAAGCTTTAGCAGTTAAATATAATAATTATGGCAGAACAATCAGGTTTTGGGGAGGCCGTGCAGGGCACATCAAAAAGCGATCCAGGCGCATTTGGGCAAATAGCCGAGGGCTTAGCCGGTATGGCTGGTGGATTAATTGGTGGTCGCGCTAGAAGGAGAGAACAGCGTGCGGCTAGACAAGAATTAAAACAACAAAGACAAGCATACGAATCATTTGAGTTTAAAGATCCGTCTGCAAACTTAACTAATCCTTTTGAGGATTTAACAGTTAATCAACAGCAGGCACAATTTGCGGCGCAACAACAACAACAGGGCTTAGCTGGTGCATTAGGTGGCTTACAACAAGCAGCGGGTGGGTCTGGTATTGCCGCATTAGCTCAAACTTTAGCACAGCAACAATCAGCTAATTTACAGCAAGCATCAGCTAGTATTGGCCAACAAGAAACTGCTAATCAAATGGCTAGAGCAAAAGGGCAACAGACACTAGAGCAACAAAGAGCAGCTGGCACAGCAGCGTTAGAAGCAAAAGAATTCGGGCGTACTGAAACATTATTTGGTATGGCACAACAACGCAAAGCAGCAGCTGATGAAGCTCGCAGAAAAGCAACAGAAGGTTTGGTAGGCGGAGTAGCTAATATGGCTGTAGGAGCAGCAAGAGTAGCCGCAGGCGGTTAAAATAACGAATATGGCAAATATATCATTAATTAAAGGTGCTGGATTAGCAGCAAATAAATTCACAGACGTTACAAAAGGCGTCCGCCAAGCTGTTTTAAGAGGAGAGCAAGCATTGCTTAGGGTAAATGCTGAGCGCAAAAGGCTAGAAGAAAACAACGCCCGAGCTATCGCTCAACTTCCAATGTTAGACCAAAGTAAATTTCCTTCTGAAATAAGAGACTGGGCGGCAGCAAATGCTATGAATGTAAGACAAGAAGCTATTTCAGCTATTAATAACCCAGATCTTGGCCCTGTTGAAAAACAAATGGCTATTAGCAAAGCAATTGAAAAAGTTAACGCCGTTGCGGCAAAGGGGAATGAATTTAAACAATTTAAGCTTGATTTTGCAGATTACGAAAAAGACGATGTAAGCGAACTAAATTCAGAAAATAGAATGCGTGCTGTTAATGATATTCACGAAGGTAGGTATCAAATTAATGCAGAAGGCAATTTTGATTTTTTTGACGAAAACCGTAATTTATCGTACACAAAAACTTTTGATGAAGTTATAAACACTAAATTAATAGACAGGAGGGATGACGCTTATAAAAAACAACTTGAAGCGCTCGCTCCTATCTTTGATGAATTAGGGGTGAAAGGCAGAGGTATAGAAACATTTAATTCTAGAGTGCAAGCTGAACTTGCTAAAATTGAGGAGTATTCTGATGTTGATCTAGCCTCTATCGCAGTAGATAATTTAGGTAGAAAAGATTTACTACAAGATATTTTACCAGCAATTAAAGAAGATATTAATGATGGTAAATTTGATGACCCTGAGTTAAAAGAAAAAGTTCTTAATACTATCGCTATAGAATATGAGACTGCTGCTAAAACAGCATATGATGCAGCTGTAAAAGACAGAAGGGCTTTGCTCGAAGTAAAAAATAAAGAAAAAGTGACTCCTCCAGATGAACTTGTTGCTTTAGGTGGGCAGGAAGCTATTAAATTTATAAACGACCCTGTAAGTTACTTTAGATCTGTTTCAACTGATAAAGTTGCATATGACGAAAACGATAAAATATTTCAACTAACTACATATGATGCAGAAGGAAAAGAAATTCCTATTTCATATGATTTAACAAATGTTAGTGATATAACAAGGCTTTTTAACGAAATACAAGCAAATAAAGCTTATTCACCGGCTCAGCGCGTTAAAATTGAACAAGGTTTAAGAGCATTATTAGAAAGCCCTGAATTCAAACAATATATGGGGTCTATACAAACTCAGTTAAGCCAAAGAGAACAGCAGGCACAGGAAGAAACCCAAGGGATGCTTAGTAGACTCCAGGGAAAAGTGAATACAGGCAATTTACCAATCGAAACACAGGAATAGCATGTTTGAATTTAATAACGAAGAGTATACGCTTGAACAAATAGAAGCAGCTGCTCAGCAATCTAATATAGCTGTAAAAGATTATATTAAAAAACATAGTATTAAAGAGCTGGGAAAGACAACAACCACATCACAGAGTGCGGATGTGGAAGAAACTGCAGCACTCGAAACTCCAAATATGGTGTCCAACTTGGAAGATATTTCTTTGGATTCACCAAAAGCTAAAAGTAAAACATCTGGGCAAACACTAGATTTAGAGCCTGAAAAAAAAGATGATGGAAGACTGGGGTTTTTAGGTTCATTAGCTACTAGCTTTAATTTAATTCCTGCTAATATACAAAAGCAAGAAATAGGTGTAAGAGACTTAATATTGCTTACTGCAGACAAATTTATAAATCCGGAATTATCTAGACAAGAGCGTGTTGATAAATTAAATAAGTATTTTAATAGTGATGATGATCCTATAGCGGGCTATCCCGGACTAGGTATTATAAGAACAGCAGATACAAAAGAAGAAGCTGTAAATGTAATAAAGGAACTAAGGGATAAACAAATGAAGACAGAGCAACAAAGTCTGTCTAAAGCATTTGAACAAGGCAATATCAAAGATGCCGCTTTTTTGGCTGCTGATGGATTAATACAAACCCTACCGTCCCTAGGATTTTCTATGCTAGGCGGCGGCGGTATTGCTGCCCATGGTGTTTTAATTGCTGGAGAAAAATTTAACGACGAATACTTAAATAATCC
>VMHT01006856.1_pt1 | contig 24397 bp, 20 predicted proteins | sample 4693611 | NCBI WGS metagenome assembly VMHT01 (sample SAMN12280063, study PRJNA550983) | marine metagenome | isolation source: seawater sampled from same location over 5 years 0.02-0.2 micron viral filtrate | place: USA: collected off the coast of southern California halfway between the port... ...
AGTGATATTGTAAACCTGGTAGCCGATAAAACTCAACCGGGTTCCCTTGGTGCCGTAGGTTATGATGATGAAGGGGTGAAGACCAAGAAATGGGATCTTGTAAGAAATGGTGTTTTAACCAACTACCAGGCGATTCGCGATCAGGTTCATATGATAGACCAAAATGAATCCCACGGTTGTTGCTACGCGCAAAGCTGGAACGATGTTCAGTTTCAACGTATGCCTAATGTTTCATTAGAACCGGGAAAAGAGAAATATTCTATAAACGATATGATCAAAAATGTGGAAAAAGGTATTTATATCGCCGGGCGCGGTTCTTATTCCATAGATCAGCAGCGTTATAACTTCCAGTTTGGCGGTACCGTATTTTTCGAAATTAAAGATGGAGAAATTGTGGGCATGCTAGACGACGTAGCTTACCAGTCTAACACCCAGGAATTCTGGAATTCCTGCTCTAAAATTTGTGACGAAAGCGATTATCGTATGTTCGGATCCTTCTTTGATGGAAAAGGCCAGCCTTCGCAGGTTAGCGCTGTTTCCCACGGAAGTTCTACCTCCAGGTTTGACGGTGTAAATGTAATTAATACGGGTAGAAGTGTTTAATACTAACTGGTTTACTAAAAAAGAAATATAGAAATGGCAATATATACAAAAGAAGAAGCCAGGCAAATTATGGAAAAAGCATTGAGCTTTTCTACTGCAGATGCCTGTGTAATAAATATGGGAGGTAGCGAGAGTGGAAACATTCGTTATGCTCGTAATACGGTAACCACTTCAGGACACCGATCTAATCAAACTCTGGCAGTTGAAGCTAGCTTCGGAAAAAAATCCGGAACAGCTACCGTAGATGAATTTGATGATGAATCACTGGAAAGTGTGGTAAAAAGAGCTGAAGAATTAGCAAAACTCGCCCCAGAAAATCCAGAATTTATGGCGCCACTTGGCCCGCGAACTTATGATGAATCTATAAGTTTTGTAGAGTCTACGGCAAATATCTCTCCGGAATATCGTGCTGAGGTTGCCGCTAAAAGTATAAATCCAGCTTCTGAAAAAGACGTAACCGCTGCCGGTTTTCTTAACGATTCTGCCGGATTTAGCGCGATGATGAATTCTAGCGGACTTTTCGCCTATAATAAATCTACAGATGTGGATTTTACGGTAACTATGCGAACTAACGACGGAACGGGGTCAGGCTGGGTTACCCGCGATTATAACGATGTCAAAAAATTTAACCCCGAAGAAGCCGCAAAAGTCGCAATAGATAAAGCAGTGATGTCTCGTGAAGCCAGGGCTATCGAACCGGGAAAATATACGGTGATATTAGAACCGGCAGCTTCTGTAGATTTACTTCGTAATATGTCTGGAGCATTTAACGCGCGTACTGCCGATGAAGGCCGAAGCTTTATGTCTAAAGACAATGGTACCAAAATGGGGGAAAAGATCGTAGATGAGCGCGTAAATATTTGGAGCGACCCACTACATCCCGATGTACCGACTTCAACGTGGAATGGAGAAGGAATGCCGCTTAAAAAGATGAAATGGATTGAAAATGGCGTGGTTAAAAACCTGGCTTATAGTAGATATTGGGCAGAGCAAAAGGGAGTAGATCCTGTACCTTATCCATCTAATTTCATTATGGAAGGTGGAGATGCTTCGCGTGAAGAACTTATAAAAAGCACCAAACGAGGAATTCTGGTAACCAGGTTATGGTATATTAGAAGTGTAGACCCGCAAACGTTACTTTATACCGGACTTACCCGCGACGGTACTTTTTATATAGAAAATGGGGAGATAAGATACCCTGTGAAAAACTTCAGGTTTAACGAAAGTCCGATAATTATGTTGAACAACCTGGAAACGCTCGGAGAACAGGTTAGAATCAACGGAAACTTAATTCCGTATATGAAAGTAAGGGATTTTACCTTCACCAGTCTTTCAGACGCAGTTTAAAACCTATAGATCTTTAAAAACTGGTTGTAATGAAGTTTTCATTACAGCCAGTTTTATTTTTTTGAAATTTATAAAAGAAGAGTTTTGGTTTATTTGAAGGAGAATAATGTGGAATTGCTAAATAAATTGAAATCTACTTTTTACTTTTTGAGAGATGCGGAGTCTAATTATTAATTAGGCGAGCTTCAAAAACAATATTCGTGAATTCGTGGCCACAAACATTGTACACTATACAATCTACATTATACATTAAAAAATGAATAGCTTTTTCTTTACCAGGCTTCAATATGAATCGGGAGATTGGGATGTGGATCAAAGGATGCCCTCCAATTTGCTGAATTCCCTGGTGGAGTATACCACGCTGGAAGTAGATACCCGTGAGAATATTGTTCCGTTAAGCAGTGATGAGATTTTTAAATGTCCGTTTTGTTATATTTCAGGGCATAAACTGGTGCAGTTTACGGCCAGGGAAAAAGATAATTTTGAAAAATATGTAAAGAATGGAGGTTTCGTTTTTGCCGATGATTGCAATCACGATATCGACGGACTTTTCGCTAAATCTTTTGAACGGCAAATGGAAGAGATTTTTGGTCCGGGAGAATTGACAAAAATTCCTAATGATCACGAAATTTACAATGTGTTTTTTGAGTTTGAAGATGGTCCGCCAACTACTTCGCAGGAACTGAATGGTTGGGGAGACGATTTGGTACACGAATATTTAAAGGCAATTGTAATAAATGGAAGAATTGGCGTGCTTTATAGCAATAAAGATTATGGCTGCGAATGGGATTATGATTTTAGAAACAAACGATTTTATAAAATAGATAATACCCGTTTTGGGGTGAATATCGTGATGTATGCACTTACATCTTAACCAGCATTGAATTTCTATAAAAAGAAAGAATTTATAATAAGAGGAAAATATGGATCAGCAATTAGCCGATTTAGACCGGGAAGTAAAAACGCTTACCGGGAAACTTAAAGACTTAAAGACCGAGATCGCCAAGGTAATTATTGGGCAGGAGGAAACCGTAGACCAGTTGCTTATTACTTTTTTGGCAGGTGGGCACGCGCTTTTAGAAGGTGTTCCCGGTTTGGCGAAAACCTTAATGATAAGAACGCTTTCCCAGGCGATAGATTTAAAATTTAAAAGAATTCAGTTTACTCCAGATTTAATGCCGTCTGATATTATTGGGACTGAAATTCTGGAAGAAGACCATACTACGGGAAAGAAATTCTTCGAATTTAACAGGGGGCCAATTTTCGCGAATATTATTCTTGCTGATGAAATTAACCGGACGCCGCCAAAAACCCAGGCTGCGCTTTTAGAGGCAATGCAGGAGTTTGAAGTGACTTATTCCGGGAAAACCTACGAATTAGAGCGTCCGTTTTTTATTTTGGCAACGCAGAACCCGATAGAACAATCGGGAACCTTTCCATTACCGGAAGCCCAGCAGGATAGGTTCCTTTTTTATATAAAGATCGGCTATCCTACAGAAATAGAAGAGAACCAAATTTTAAAGCATACTACAGGATCAAAGAAGACCACGATTAACCCAATTCTTAGTGGCGCTGAAATTTTAAGACTTCAGCAATTGGTGCGGGAAGTTCCTATAAGTGATGAGTTGATTTCTTATGTAAATAAACTCATACGCGCTACCCGCCCTGAAACCAGCAGCAACGCATTTGTAAAAGAATGGGTGAGCTGGGGAGCAGGACCAAGAGCAGGGCAGGCAATGATTCTTACGGCGAAAGCCAGGGCTTTGCAACAAGGCAGGCTTGCAGTAACTCTAGAGGATTTGGAGCATTGTGCTTACCCGGTTTTACGCCATAGAGTAATTGTAAACTTTAAAGCGGAAGCCGAAGCAATAACTTCAGATGAAGTAACCAGGGAATTGCTAAAATCAATAATACCGGCAGAAAAACAAGAAAATAAGTAAACGACTTCGGAGAAGCATTTAATCTCGATTATCGAGTGAAGCAGGATTATCGTCAATTATTAAAACCAGAGATCATCAACAGCGTGAGTGGTTTGGCACTTATCGCCAGGGTGACGGTAGACGGCTACCTTTCTGGTCTAAACCACAGCCGAAGGCTTGGGCCCGGAATGGAATTTAGTCAGTATCGCGGTTACGAGCCGGGCGATGATATGCGTCTGCTGGATTGGAAAATGTTGGCCCGATCTGGAAGATATTACATCAAACAATCTGAGGTGGAAACCAATGTTTCGGTAAAATTTATTCTCGATTCCAGTAAGTCTATGCAACACGAGGAAGATGGAATCACTAAAATGGACTATGTTCGGGTTTTGGTTGCTTCTTTGGCCTGGCTCGCGCAGGGGCAGGGAGATGCCGTGGGGCTTTTTGCATTGAATGATCACGATATACACGCTCTTTATCCACAAGTTCAAAAAAAGCATTTTAATAGGTTATTGCTGGAATTAATCAATATTAAACCTGAAGGAAAATGGCCTAAAAATGCAAAAGCCGCTGAAAAACTTCACGATAGAAGACACAAAGAACTTATTTTCTTTATTTCAGATTTACACGAAGAATCTTCAGAATTAACCAATGTGATCACCAAATTAAAAACTCCGCGAAATGAAGTGGTGGTTTTGCATCTTTTGGGTAAAAATGAATTGGAATTCGATTACAAGGGTTCGCTTACTTTTGAAGACCTGGAAACCGGTGCACGAATGAAGATAGATGCAAAAGAAGCCAAAAAACAATACCTGGATTCCCTGGAGAAATCGATTAAAGCAACTAAAGAAACTATGCTGGCTAATGCTATTACCTATCAACTTTTGCGGCTTGAAGAACCAATTGGAGAGGCGCTTCAATTGCTACTCAAAAAACGCAATAATTTAATGTAATATGTTTTTTTTAAATCCTTCATTTTTATGGGCTTTACTGGGACTTTCCGTTCCGGTAGCGATTCATTTATGGAGCAAAAAAGAAGGAAAAACCATTAAAGTTGGAAGCTTAAAATTTTTGCAAGAATCTGATTCCCAAAAGAGCAGTAGCATTAAATTGAACGAATTCTGGTTGTTGTTGCTAAGAATGTTGCTCATCACGATTTTGGTCTTTATCCTGGCCGAACCACGTTTATACTATAAAAACGAAAATTCACCAATCACCTATTTGGTTGAAAAATCTTTGCTTTCTTCTTCAAAAGTAAGAAGCCTAACAGATAGTTTAAATAATACCGCTGAGGTTCGGTTTTTAGAAACTGATTTTCCGGAATATCAGCCTGAAATTGTAAAGGACACTTTGTCTGAAAGTCCGAATCACTGGAAACTCGCCAAAGAAATGGAAACTTTAAAAACCGACAGTGTTGTGGTTTTTACCAATGCATTTGTTAGCGGTATTAAAGGAAAACGTCCTGAAATCAGCAAAAACATCCATTGGATTAACCTGAATCCCGGAACTGCAAAAACCAATCTGGTTGGGGCGGTTAAAAGAGGTGACGAAATTGAAAGAATTTCAGTGATTAGCGATGCTGAAGAATTTAAATTTCAGAAAGAAAAACAGAATTTGAACACTTCAGAAATAGAAAGCGAATTCCGGAATATCCCGGTAGTGGAATTGGATACTTTGCAGGTGCAAATATATGCCGAAGAAGAATTCCAGGCAGAAATCAAATATATAAAAGCCTCTTTTTTGGCTTTGGAAAAATACCTGGAACAGCCTATTGAAATTTTAAATTTTAAAGAAGAAAATTTCAATTCAAATTCCGAAGAAATATTGATCTGGTTAAGTGAAAAACCCGCTCCTAAAACTGCAGGAAAAGTATTGGTATTTCGAAAAGATTCTTTAGCTAATTCACTTATTGAGCAAGGAAATTCTAAAAATGAATATTATTTAACCGGCGATCTAAATTCAGAAAACATTGTAGAAGAATATTTTGCCGAGCAGCTTTTGGAGATACTGAATCTTTACCCAGAAATTAATAAGGAAGCTGCAAAGTACGATGTACGAATGATGGATTTAGCGCTTTTAAAACCAACTTTTGGAGAAGCTTCAGAATCGTCCAAAAACCGTGATGGCAGGGATATTTCTAAATATCTGTGGATATTATTAATCATACTAATCTTATCAGAACGTGCTCTGGCAAGAGTTAGAAAACAATGAGCAAAACCGGAAAAGACATATTAATCAGTTTTCAAAAACGCTGGCAATTGTTGCTTTGGCTGGAGGTATTCCTCTACGCTATTGGTGCTGCGGTTTTCACCTGGTTCCCTTCTTTTAGTTTACTCATCAGTATAATTGGCTTCGGTATCGTTTTTATCGTGGCTACTTTCTTGAAAAGACCCTGGAAAATCGATTTGCAGAAAGTCAGTAGTTTTATTGATCGAAAATCCACTAAACTGGAATACAGCAGCGGATTATTATTAAAATCCACTGGAGAGCTTTCAGGCCTGGCAAAACTTCAGCAGAAAAAAGTTGCAAAAGAAGTTGAAGCCGAAAGTAAACAAATTGAGCCAGAGCATAAACTGGAAACCGCCGCGATTACTTCTGTAATAATGATTGCTATTGGTTTTTCCGCGTTTTATTTCGGAGTAACTGAAAATTATTTTTCAAAAGAAAATAAAATTCCGAAGGAAGAAATTATAGTTTTTCGGCCTACAGATTCTTCTTCAATTAAATCTAAAGCGCCGGTTTTAGAAGACCAGCAATTAACAATCAATTATCCTGCTTATACCGGCCTGGCAAATTCCACTTCATCAAAAATGGATATCAAAGCCGTAGAGGGTTCTCGCGTTACCTGGAAACTCAGTTTTGAAGGAGCAGTAGATAGCGTAAGCCTTGAAAGTATGGGCAGCCTTCGGCCGATGAAAGAAAATGATGGTTCATACTCTGGAACTTCGATGTTGGGAAATTCAGGTTTCTATAATTTTAGATTTACCGATACGACCGGCGCCAGCTACGTTTCAGATCTTTATGCGATTGAAGTTACTAAAGACAAAGCGCCGGTAATTATTTTAGAGGGGTTAAAGCAATTCAATTCTTTTAATTATGATGATGAAAAACGCATCAAATTCGGCGCTTCTATAACCGACGATTTTGGACTTGCAAATGCTCATATTATTGCTACGGTGAGCAGGGGAACCGGGGAATCGGTGAAATTTAGGGAAGAACGATTGAGTTTTGAGAATACCGTAGAAAGGGGAAAGAAAAGCTTGAAATTAACAAAAAATATAGATTTGGATAAAATGCAAATGGAGCCAGGCGATGAGCTGTATTTCTATGTGGAGGCCAGCGACCTTAAACAACCTCAAGCCAATATTGCCCGTAGTGAAACCTATTTTGCGGTGATAAAAGACACGGTAGATTACGGTCCCGGCGTAGAAGGCGGGCTCGGGGTAGACCTTATGCCCGATTATTTCAGGAGTCAACGGCAATTGATTATTGACACCGAGAAACTAATTAGTGAGCGTGGACAACTTTCCAAAGAAAAATTTAGTAAAACCAGCAATGATCTTGGTTTTGATCAAAAAGCGCTTCGGTTAAAGTACGGTCAGTTTATGGGTGATGAAGCTGAAGGTGGAATGGAAATGGATGGTGAAATTTCGGGAGAAGATCACGATCACGACGAAGATCCTTTAGCCGATTATACCCACGATCACGATGGTGCCAATGAGCATAATTTGGTAGAAGAAGCTGATGGTCACGACCATGGTGAAGAAAATGAAGAAGGAGAAGATCCACTTGCCGATTATTTGCACAATCACAGCGACCCTGAATCTTCAACTTTATTTGCCGATAATTTAAAGGCAATGTTACGGCAGGCCTTAAATATTATGTGGGATGCCGAGTTGCATTTACGGCTTTACGAGCCCGAAAAATCATTGCCATTTCAATATGAAGCTTTAGAGCTTATCCAGGAAATTAAAAACAGCGCGAGAATTTATGTGCATCGTATTGGGTTTGATCCTCCGCCAATTAAGGAAGACAAACGGCTTACAGGAGAACTTGACGAGGTACGCAATTATCGTAAAAATGAAAAATTTGAAGAAAATGATGAATTTCTTTTTATGCAGAAAAGTGTTTTAAGATTAGAAAAATTAAAAATTTCAAATTCAAAAATTACAGAAACCGATCGCGAGCTTTTTGAAAAAGCCGGAAATGAACTTTCCGAAAAGGCCATAACTGAACCCGGCAGATATTTGAAGGTGTTACAGGACTTAAAACGACTTTCTGAAGAGCAGCAAATTTCAAAAAAAAATATAATTGAAACCCAAAAAGGCTTGCTGCAGGCACTTCCGAAAGCTAATGCCGAACCGCAAAAAAGAACAGGTTTTAGTGGAAAACTCAACGATTTATTATTGAAAGAACTCGAACTGAATGATTAGTAACCTAACTTTTTTAGATGCTTCGTGGTTTTGGCCGGTACTAATATGCTGGCTTATTTTACTCTTGTTTTTTGTTTGGAAAGAATGGTCACAAGCCGGAAAAAGACGTTTTGTTTTGAAAATTTCCCTGATAATTTTAGCGATTTCTTCTTTGGCATTTATCGCTTTAAAACCTGCAATTTATGAGGAGGTTCGGGAAGAAAATGTTTTAATTCTTACTGCAGATTTTAAGCAAGATCAGTTAGATAGTTTGAAGAAGGTATATCGCAAAATAAAGATTGTTGATTATCGAAAAGAGGAGATTTTACCTGAATTGAAAACTTCAAAACAAATCTTTGTATTGGGGCGTGGAATTAGTGATTTTGATTTATACCAATTTGACGATTTACCGGTTACTTATTTGCCCGGAGATACGCTTGCAGGAATTGTAAAACTCAATTATAATCACGAGAGTCGTGTAGGTAATAGTTTGCGGGTCCAGGGAAGGTTTTTAAAACCAAAATCCGGGAGTCAACTAATTTTAGAAGATGCCGGTGGGACTGGAATAGATTCGCTTGTTTTTACTTCGGAAAAAAATAAAAATTTCAGCCTGGAAACCGAATTAAAAGTTTTCGGGAATTATGTTTTTAATATTACAGAAAAGGATTCGCTGGGCGAAGTTTTAAGCAGAAATACCTTACCGATTAGAATCGCTAAAGAGGAAGCTTTACGTGTCCTGATTTTAAATTCTTATCCTACTTTTGAGATAAAATATCTGAAAAACTTTTTAGCCGAATCTGGCCACGAACTGGTGGTGAAAAACCGAATTACCGCCGGGCGATTTAAATTCGAATTTTTCAATACCGAAAACACGAGGCTGGGAAGTTTAAATGAAAAAAAATTAGAAGATTTTGATCTGCTTATTTCAGATGCTGGAGCACTTCGCAATCTTTCTTCTTCAGAAACTAGCGCGCTGCAAAATTCAATTCGTGAGACCGGGTTGGGGCTTTTTATGTTGGAAGAAGCTAATACGCTAAATTCCTTGGTTGACTTTTCGGTTTTTGAATTAGAACGGGTTTCAGGTACAGAGACTGAAATAGATAATCTTCCTGAAGTTTCGATTGCCAAACAGCCTTTTCAGTTGAAAAAAGAATTTGGGTTAGAGGAAATTCATAGTTCAAATTCGTCAATTTTGAGTGGTTATAAACGAATGGGGCAGGGCAGAATTGGTACAACATTATTAGAAAATACCTGGCAGTTACAACTTGAAGGTAGACAGGAAACTTATCAACAGATTTGGTCTCAGCTGGTAGAGCAAATGAGTAAGAGAACTTCAGTCACGGCATCCTGGGAAGCGAAAACCGATTTTGTATTTAAAGATCAGGCTTTTGAGTTTCAACTTCGGACTTCAGTAGAAAACCCGAGAGTGCGGGATGAGAATGAACATTTAATTCCGCTAAAACAGGATTTAAATAATTCAGAATTATGGACGGGGAAAACTTATCCTCGAGAAACGGGTTGGGAGAAATTAAAAATGGAACAGGATTCTACTTCGGCTTTTAATTATTTTGTGCATAAAGCTGAGGACTGGCAGGCTTTACAATCTTATCGAACCTCACAGCGAAATAATAGATTTTTTCAGCAAGGAATTGTTGAAGAAGAGCCAGTAAAAATGCCAATTACCATTAACCCCTTGTGGTTTTTTGGAATATTTCTTATTTCGATGGGTGGTTTATGGTTGGAGCCCAAGTTGTAGAAAGTTATTTGGTTTTTCGGGAAGACCTGTATTTTTTAATCTTTTTTATTTTCTCACTCTTAGAAACTACAGCAAGACTTAAAGAAACCAATACAGAAATCGCTGCTGTAGTACCCAAAGCGCCGCCATAACCTTTAAAAAACGGACTCGCATTTAGGTAGATAATAGAAAAGATAAATCCTGAAAAACCTACTAGTAAATAGCTGGGGAGTATTTTTGAAGAAACCATTCCTATAAAAGTAGCGCCAATAAAAACTATAGGGATGTTTTTGGTTAAATATGGATTAAAAATATCAGGAAAAGAATAGAAAAATAAACCCACCAAAAGCGAGAGGCTTGCTGAAGCACGAACAGCACCCTGCCTGTACTTGTTATTCACTACATAAGTTAGAATGGCAGAAATAATTCCGGTGAGAAAAAGAATGCTTATTTCCATTAAAACAGGGTATATAAAATGGCGGAAGTGATGGCAATACTACCAAAAGCGATAGTTCCCAGTTTACCACCAAATCCGTTAAAAATATTTTTAGAAAGAATAAGAATACTGCCCGCGATAATACCGGCCAGTAGAATAAATTTTAAATTGGGCGCTACACTGGCCGAAGTCATTCCCACAAAAGCACCGCAGTAAATAGCGGGTGGTGCTTCTTTTAAAAGATTTGATTTTCTATTTATTGAAGGCACAAAAGAAGCCAGGGTTCCTATAAATCCGGCGGCAAGTACCGGGCCATATTTAAGTTCAATATTTATAAAAAATGTGCTTAGGGCACCGGTCACCGCAAAAAGAATAAGATAAAGATCTTTTATAAAATACCTTTCCTCTTGCCGTGGCGCTTTAAAATAAGCAAGACTTATTAATACCGAAATTATCCCCAAAAATAAAAGTACGAGGGGAGCATTCATCTTATCAAAAAATATAGCGAACAAAAATGCAAACTGCATCATGATTAGAATAAAGAAAGATAATCTTCTGAATATTTTCGTCATACTTCAGGCTTGGTACTTTTAAGTCGGCAAAACTACTAAAACTATAGATTTTAGGTTGTTAGATTTTAATAATAAAAGGGCTTTTATTTTGACTTTTTCAGAATAATCAAGCTGAAAAATTCTTTTCAAAATTTAACGAAGCAGAATAATTTTGAGTTTAAATATTTTATAATTTTGGAAAATATCCTATAAAAAGGAAATAATCCAAAAATGAAAAATAAGTCTATTTTACACCTGGATCTCGATGCATTTTTTGTTTCGGTAGAACGTAAACAAAATTCTGAATTGAATGGTAAACCGCTTATCGTAGGTGGAATGGGAGATCGTGGGGTAGTGGCGGCCTGTAGTTATGAGACGAGAAAATTTGGAGTACACTCGGGGATGGCAATGAAAGTAGCCCGGCAGCTTTGTCCGCAGGCCACCGTAATTAAAGGAAATGCCAGTACTTACACCAAACATTCGAAAGAAGTTACAGAAATTATTAAAAACCAGGTGCCCAGTTTTGAAAAAGCCAGTGTAGATGAGTTTTATGCCGATTTGAGTGGGATGGATAAATTTTTCGGCATCAATCAATTTGCCAGTGAGTTGAGACAGACAATTATAAAGGAAAGCGGCTTGCCAATTTCTTTCGGACTTTCACAAAACAAGGTGGTTTCTAAGATCGCTACGGGAGAAGCCAAACCTAATGCCGAAATTATAATTCCGCATGGAAATGAGAAAATCTTTCTTGCACCATTAAGTGTGAATAAAATCCCGATGGTGGGAAATAAAACCTTTCAAAAACTACTGAATTTAGGGGTTAGGGAAATAAAAACCATTCAGGAAATGCCGGTGGAAATGTTAGAAAGTGTTTTAGGGAAAGCCGGGCGAACTATTTGGAAACGTGCTAATGGCCTGGACGATACACCAATTATTCCTTATCACGAAAGAAAATCTATCTCTACCGAGCGTACTTTTGGTCGTGATACTATAGATATGGTTCGCCTGCACGCCACTTTGGTGGCGATGGCCGAAAGCCTGGCGTACCAGTTACGGCGTGGCAATAAGTTAACCAGCGTGGTAAGTGTAAAGATCAGGTATTCAGATTATCAAACGTATTCGAAGCAGGTGAAAATCTCCTATACCAGCGCCGATCATATTCTAATTCCAAAAGTCGAAATGCTCTTTAAGCAACTCTATTCCCGCCGGTTGTTAATTCGGTTAATCGGGGTGAAGTTCAGCGGGCTTGTAGGTGGGAATTACCAGATTAACCTGTTTGATGATTCTGAAGAAATGCTGAATTTATATAATTCTATAGATAAAATTAAGGAACGTTTTGGAGAACATAGTGTGATGCGTGCGGTCACCATGGGGACAAAAACCATTGGCCGAATGGGAAATCCGTTTAACGGCGAACCGCCAATTGTGTTGGCGCATAGAAAACAATGATTTATTTAAACTGTCATACCTGGTATTCGCTGCGCTACGGGACTTTTTCGGTAGAAAAACTCTGTGAGCTCGCCCGGGAATTTAAAGTTCAAGCTTTAGCGCTTACCGATATTAATAATACTTCGGCCTGCCTTAATTTTATAAAAATCGCTTCAGAATATGGTATAAAACCAATTGTGGGAATCGATTTTAGAAGTGGAGCAGAACAACAATATGTGGGACTTGCGAAAAATAATGAAGGTTTTAGGCAGTTAAACGAACACCTGTCGCAACAACTTCATTCAAAAAAAGATTTTAAACCCGAAGCCCCGAATTTACCTGATTGTTTTATTATTTATCCTTTCGAAAAAGTAATAGCGAACAAAAAGAGGAATTTCGAGAGCAATGAATTCATTGGAATTTCAGTAGAAAGTCTGCGGAAGCTTAAATTTTCTAAATACCGGGAATTTAAAGATAGACTGGTATTGCAACAAAGTGTGAGTTTCAGGAATAAGCGCGATTATAATGCGCATCGTTTGTTGCGAGCTATAGATAATAATGTTTTACTTAGTCAGCTTTCCGAAAGCGAGCAGGGTTCTTTTTCTCAGCAGATGATATCTTCAGAAATTATTGCTTCAGAATTTGAGGACTTTCCGCATATTTTAGAGAACACAAAGGAATTGGTAAAAGCCTGCCGGGTAGATTTTGAATTCGGAAAAACCCAAAATCGAAATTTATTGGTTTCAGGTGATAGCCCTGAAGCTGATATTACCCGTTTAAGAAAATTATGTGATGAAAACCTGCCAAAACGTTATCCTGATGCAAATCAAAAAGTTTTGGAGCGGGTAGAAAAAGAACTGAATGCCATTATAAAACTCGGGTTCGTTTCCTATTTTTTAATCAATTATGACATTGTGAGTTATGCCCGGTCGCAGAATTTTCCGTTTATAGGGCGGGGAAGTGGCGCCAATTCTATTATTGCTTACATTATTGGAATTACCAATGTAGATCCTATTGAATTAGATCTTTATTTTGAACGATTTATTAATGAAAGTCGAAGTTCTCCCCCCGATTTTGATATCGATTTTTCCTGGAAAGATCGTAACGAAGTAACCGATTTTATTTTTAAAAAATACGAATTTACTGCTCTAATGGGAACTTACGTCACCTTTAAACGTCGGGCGGTTGCCAGGGAACTGGGGAAGGTTTTTGGTTTGCCTAAAGAAAACATCGATAAACTTTCGGCAGGATTTTTTAGTATAAATGAGCTGGATCAATTGGAGAAATTGGTGTTACGTTATAGTGCTTTAATTGAAGGTTTTCCCAATTATTTGAGCGTTCATTCCGGCGGAATTTTAATTCTGAATGACAGCGTTTATAATTATGCCGCCACTTTTTTACCGCCGAAAGGTTTCGAAACGATCCAGATAGATATGAATATTGCAGAAGAAGTGGGGATTCATAAATTCGATATTCTAGCCCAACGCGGACTTTCAAAGATCACCGATGCTATTGAAATTATAAAGGAAAATCAGCCAGATGCTGAAATTGAGGATATTGAAAATATTGCTGCTTTTAAGGAAGACCCACAAATTAACGAGTTACTAAAAACCGGCGATTGTATGGGAGTTTTTTATGTAGAATCTCCGGCAATGCGTGGTCTACTCACCAAACTACAAACTGATAATTATTTGAATTTAGTGGCTGCGAGTTCTATAATTAGGCCCGGTATTTCCACTGGTGGGATGAAAGAAGAATATATAAAGCGACATCGTGATCCCGCAAGAAGAAAGCAGGGCCATCCTGTAATGCTCGAAATCATGGATGATACTTACGGGATTATGGTTTACCAGGAAGATGTAATGAAAGTGGCGCATAAGTTCGCCGGACTTAGTTTTGAAGATGCCGATGTGTTACGGCGCGGAATGAGTGGTAAGAAAACTTCGAAAGGTCAGATGCAGCGAATTGAAGCTAAATTCAGAGAAAACTGCAGGCAAAAAGGCTATAATAAAAAGATTATTGATGAGGTTTGGGAGCAAATTTCTTCTTTTGCCGGGTATGCATTTCCAAAGGGACATTCGGCTTCTTATGCGGTAGAAAGTTACCAAAGTTTGTATTTAAAGAAATATTTTCCGTTGGAATTTATGGTAGCTGCACTTAATAATGGTGGCGGGTTTTATGATGTAGAAACTTACATCCAGGAAATTAGAAAATGCGGTGGAAGAGTGCACCCGCCTTGCATCAATAGGAGTGATCACCCCAATAGTATTTTTGGAAAAGATATCTACCTGGGATTGGGCTATATCAAAGAATTAGAAACTAAAACCGTGCAACAAATCCTGGAAAACCGGCAGTTTTTTGGAGTTTTTAAGTCGTTTGATGATTTTATAGATCGCGTTTCTATCTCTATAGAACAACTAAGTATTTTATTGAAAATTGATGCTTTTAGATTCACTAAAATAGATAAACATCATTTACTATGGAAAGCTCACTTTAAACTGAACGCCTCTAAACCGGTAACTACACAAGAAAAGTTATTTAATACCGCTCACCGGGATTTTGAACTTCCGCAGTTTGAATATTCAGCATTGATAGAAGCTTTTGACCAGATGGAATTGCTGGGTTTTCCGCTTTGTTCGCATTTTAAATTGCTTAAAAATCCTATCGAAAAATCGGTAAGAGCAAAAGATCTAAAACATTATGTGGGAAAGGAGATTTTGATCTATGGTGCCCTGATCACCGCCAAAAAAACAGGTACTTCTAACGGGAAATATATGTATTTCGGGACTTTTTTTGATGCTGAGGGTGATGTTTTTGATACGGTTCAATTTCCTGTTACCGCAGAAAAATATCCGTTGCGCAGCAAAGGAATTTATAAATGCTACGGCCGGGTAAATAACGAGCTCGATTATATTTCTATTAGCATACAATGGCTGCAACGCCAGGACACCTTAACCGACCCCAGGTTGGTGGGCTACCAGTTTTCGTAGAGATTAACCTAAACGTCATCCTGCCCCGATACTTCGGGATGTTTCAGGATCTAAGTTGTTAGAATCTGAAATGAATTCAGATTGACGCATTAAGCGGCCCTTAAAATATTTCGGAAGTAATCACTACTTCAAATACTCCAGCACATTATTTTCAATACGGGTTTCAATATTGCTGATGTCGCTTTTTACAAAAGTTTCTCCTGTAATTTTTTCGTATAATTCAATATAACGTTCAGAAACCGATTCGATATATTCATCGCTCATTTCGGGTAAAATCTGACCTTCTTTTCCCTGGAAATTATTTTCAATAAGCCATTGTCTCACAAACTCTTTAGATAATTGCTTTTGTGGCTCATCGTTATCCTGTCTTTCCCGGTAACCATCAGCATAAAAATATCGGGATGAATCGGGAGTGTGAATTTCGTCTATCAGGACAATTTCCCCATCAGCATTTTTACCGAATTCATATTTGGTATCAACTAAAATCAATCCTCTTTCTGCCGCGATTTCTGTTCCGCGTTTAAAAAGATGTCGGGTGTATTTTTCAAGAATTTCGTAATCTTCTTTAGAAACAATAGCACGTTTTAGAATTTCTTCTTTAGAAATATCTTCATCGTGATCGCCCTGTTCGGCTTTAGTGGCGGGAGTAATAATGGGTTCCGGGAATTTATCATTTTCCTTCATTCCATTTGGCATTTCTACCCCACACAGCAAGCGTTTTCCGGCTTTGTATTCCCGGGCAGCGTGACCCGCAAGGTATCCGCGAATTACCATTTCAATTTTAAAAGGTTCACAGGCCTGGCCAACCGCTACGTTAGGATCTGGAGTGGCTTCCAGCCAGTTGGGTACAAGATCGCGCGTGGCTTCCATCATTTTGGTAGCAATTTGATTAAGGATCTGGCCTTTGTAAGGAATGCCCTTTGGCATCACCACATCAAAAGCCGAAAGCCTATCTGTTGCTACAATTACAAGTTTATTATTTTTTAAAGTATAAACATCGCGCACTTTACCTTTGTAAACATCGGTTTGTCCGGGAAAATTGAAATCGGTTTTTATAATGGTATTCATTAAAATCTATATCTGAATTTTGAAACTGAATTACTTGAAAATTGAAAACACTCTATTCTGTGTGTTCAATTTCTTTGTATGCTGAAATTATCTTTTTCACGAGTCTATGGCGAATTACATCTTTATCGTCAAGGTAAATTATTCCTACGCCTTTTACTTCTTTAAGTACGAGTAAAGCTTCTTTTAAACCTGAAATCACCCTTCTTGGTAAATCTATTTGGCCGGGATCTCCGGTGATCATAAACTTAGCACTTTTCCCCATTCGGGTAAGAAACATTTTCATCTGCGCGTGGGTGGTATTTTGGGCTTCATCCAAAATCACAAAGGCATTATCTAAGGTTCGGCCTCGCATAAAAGCAAGTGGAGCGATTTGAATCACTCCTTTTTCTATAAATGAATCAAGCCTTTCCTGCGGAATCATATCTCGAAGTGCATCGTAAAGCGGCTGCATATAAGGGTCTAATTTTTCTTTAAGATCGCCGGGAAGGAAACCCAGGTTTTCCCCAGCCTCTACCGCGGGGCGGGTAAGTATAATTCTTCTAACCTGTTTTTCTTTTAATGCTTTAACGGCAAGGGCAACACCGGTATAGGTTTTTCCGGTTCCTGCCGGGCCAATGGCAAACACCATATCGTTTTTACGCATTAGCTCAACCAATTTTCTCTGGTTTGCGGTTTGGGCTTTTACTAAACGACCGCCAACCCCGTGAACCAAAACTTCACCACTTTCGGCTGAAGTTTGATAATCTGAACTTTTCTCGCTGGTAAGCACTCTTTCAATCACATTCTCATCCAGTTTATTATACTTTCCGAAGTGATCCATAAGCATGGTAATGCGTTCATCAAACTCTTCCAGCATTTCCTCGTCCCCAAAAACTTTAATTTTATTTCCGCGAGCTACGATCTTCAGCTTGGGAAAATATTTTTTTAAAAGTTCTATATGTTCATTTCCTTGCCCAAAAAATTCGCGGGGATTAATCTCTGAAAGTTCAATAACAATTTCGTTCAAAAGCTTATGGTTTTAGTTGAAAAAAGATGTTCAAAACATTTTTATTTATAGCTGTTCTTTATTTGTTGCTGCTAAGTTTTAATGCTAATTTTGACTGGCTAATTTTAAGTTTATTGCCATTGATTTTTAAATGAAAATTTAAATAAAATTATCTTTGCCTTCTATACAAACTTACATAAAATTAGCGCTTAAAAGTTAAAAAAATATCAACAATTACCTATGGCAATTATTACTTTAACTACCGATTTTGGAGAGAAAGATTACTTTGTAGGAGCGGTTAAAGGAGCTATTTATAACGAGTTGCCTGATGTGAGAATTGTTGATATTTCGCACTCGGTTTCTCCCTTTCATATTAGCGAGGCCGCTTATATTATTAAAAACGCGTATAAGAGTTTCCCAAAAGGCAGTATTCATATTATTGGTATAGATTCAGAATTTACGCCAGAAAATAAACATTTGGCCGTATTGTTAGACGACCATTATTTTATTTGCGCCAATAATGGAATTTTATCTTTGCTGGCTTCAGAAATTAAACCCGAAAAGATTGTAGAGATAAATATTCATGAGGCTATTGAAACGAATTTTCCGGTTTTGGATGTTTTTGTAAAAGTAGCCTGCCATTTAGCGCGGGGTGGTACCCTGGAAGTTATAGGTAAGAATATTAAGGAAATTAAATACCTTAAACAGTTTGAGCCGATAATAAATACGGAGAAGAACCAGATTATAGGCCTTGTTATTTATGTTGACAATTACGGGAACGTGGTAACCAATATAAGTCGGAAGCTATTTGAGAGCGTGGGAAAAGGAAGAAATTATATAATTAGTGCAAGAATGGTTACTTTTCCAAAAATTTATGAAGCTTATTCTGACTGGATAAATTTTGATGTTGAAAAAGACCAAAGAGGAGAAGAAGATGGCAAAAAACTAGCCTTATTCAACTCTGCCGGTTATATCGAACTTGCTATTTATAAGAGCAATCCATCTACGGTAGGTAGCGCTTCAACGCTTTTTGGCCTGGAACACCGCGATACAATCACTATTAAATTTGACGAAAAATGATACACAGAATTGTGAAAATGGAATTTGAGCCTTCAAAAGTAGAAGAATTCCTTTCTAATTTTGAGGAAAATAAAAGTAAAATAAGGTCTTTTGCAGGTTGTTATAAACTGAAATTGCTGCAGGATAAACACAATACAAATATATTTTTTACGTATAGTTACTGGGTAGACGATCAATCTTTAGAAAATTACCGGAATTCTGAGCTGTTTAAAGGAGTTTGGGCAAAAACAAAGGTGCTTTTTAATGCTAAACCAGTAGCCTGGAGCACCAATATCAAAAGTAGCGAATAATGCAGAGTGAAGAGCTAGGAGTGAAGCGTGAAGGAAATGTTATTAGAGTTTCGATTAGAAAAAAGTTACAGCAGAGCAATACACCAAACCATAAATTATAATTAAACCTTCAAACAAATCAACAAGGATTATTAATAACTCAAAACTGATAACCGATAACCGAAATTAATGCTGGCCATACTAAATAAGGAAATAAACTCTTTTTTTTCATCACCAATCGGTTACCTGGTCATTGGAATCTTTTTGGTGGTTTGCGGCTTGTTTTTATTTGTCTTCACAGGAGATTATAACATCCTGGATAATGGTTTTGCCGATGTAAAACCCTTCTTTGATCTTGCCCCCTGGATCTTTATTTTTCTTATCCCGGCAATTACCATGAAAAGCTTTTCTGAAGAGAAACGCCAGGGCACTATGGAGTTGTTGCTAACGCGTCCCATTGGTTTTACACAACTTGTTTTAGGAAAATATTTTGGCGCCTTAATCCTGGTGATTTTAAGTATTTTGCCCAGCATTTTATATGTAATTACCATTCATCAATTGGGAAGTCCGGTGGGAAATTTTGACCTTGGTGCAACTCTTGGATCTTACCTGGGCTTAATTTTTCTTGGAGGCTGCTATACGGCTATTGGCATTTTTGCTTCTTCGCTTTCTCAAAATCAGATCATCGCATTTATTATCGCAGTCTTTTTATGTTTTTTAAGTTATTTCGCTTTTGAAGGCCTGGGAGATTTGGATCTTTTTGGAAGTACTAATTACGGCGCTGAATATCTTGGGATCAGCTTTCATTATCAAAGTATAAGCAGAGGCGTGATAGATACCCGGGATATTATTTATTTTTTAAGTTTTATAGTTTTCTTTCTAAAACTTACGCAGTTAAGGTTAATAGCAATTCAGAAAAATTCTTAGGCTTTGAAACACCAAAACACCTATAAAAACGTTTTTCTGTGGCTCGTTGCAATTGTAGCGATAAACCTACTGGCTGCAAACATTTTTGAGCGTATAGACCTTACCCGAGATCAACGTTATACGCTGTCTCCTGCGGCAATGGAAATTGTTTTAGATGCTGATTCTCCCATTGTTATTGAAGTCTTTTTAGAAGGAAATTTCCCATCAGAATTTAGAAGGCTTCGGAATGAAACCAGGCAAATGCTGGAAGAGTTTTCAGCTTATAACAGTAATATAAAATTCACTTTTACCAATCCCTTAGAAGAAAGTAAGGATGCTGAAACTATCGCCCAGGAATTCTATCAGCAGGGAATGCCGCCGGCAAGGGTGAGTGTTCAGGAGAACGGTAAAAGTTCTGAAGCTTTAGTTTTTCCGTGGGCCGTAGCCACTATGGGGGATAAAAAGGTTCAAATTCCTTTATTGAAAAATAAATTAGGTGCTACCGATGAAGAACGGGTTTCAAGCTCGGTACAGCAGTTAGAATATGCTATTGCTAATGCATTGAATAAATTAGTTTATCCGCGGAAAAAGAAAATCGCGGTAATGCGTGGCAACGGGGAACTGCCCGATGCACAAATAGCTAGTTTCATAAAGACGCTACAGGAATATTATTTTATGGCGCCGTTTACTTTAGATTCTGCTGCGATAAATCCTCAAAAAACGCTTCAGCAATTAAAGGAGTATGATTTGATTATTGAGGCAAAACCAACCGAGGCCTTTACCGAAAGTGAAAAGTATATTTTAGATCAATATACAATGAATGGCGGCAAGTCCCTCTGGCTAACCGAAGCAGTTGCAATGGAAACCGATAGTTTGCTGAATCCTTCCGGCAGGGCTTTCGCTTTACCTCGCGATCTTAATTTAGGCGATTTTTTCTTTTCCTACGGAATTAGGATCAACCCGGTTTTGATCAATGATATTTATTCAGCGCCCATTATTCTGGCATCGGGGCAGGGAAACAACACCCGGTTTAATCCATATCCCTGGTTTTACAGTCCGTTAACCACTTCGCCTAACGACCACCCGATAATAAATAATATTGAAGCTGTAAAATTTGAATATGCCAATCAAATAGATACGCTTCAAAATAATGTTGAAAAGACAATTTTATTAAGCAGTTCTCCCCAGACCAGGGTAGAAGGTACGCCACGGGAAATTAGCCTTGAGATGGTAAGCCAGGAACCGAATTTGGCTTCTTATAAAGATGGCGAGCAACCATTGGCAGTTTTGTTGGAAGGAGAATTTACTTCGGTTTATAAAAATAGGATCAAGCCATTTGAAATTGAAAAGCCTTTAAACCAAAGTGAAGAAACCAAAATGCTGGTAATTTCAGATGGAGATGTGATTAAAAATGATGTACAGCGCGGAAAGCCTTTAGAACTTGGGCTTGAACGCTACACTGGCAATACCTATGGAAATGAAGAATTTTTACTGAATGCTGTAAATTATATGCTTGATGACAGCGGACTTATAGATATTCGTAGTAAAGAAATAAATATCGCATTCCTGGACGATCGAAAAACTGCTGATGAACGCGAAAAATGGCAGGTGATTAATATTATTCTTCCTTTAGTTCTCCTTGGACTTTTCGCTTTCGTATTTAATTATTTCAGAAAAAGGAAATACCTGAAATAGCTTTCTTAGACTTCAATTTTCAGAAAATAAAATCAACATATTAACAATTTCAAAAAGATTAATTGTTGTAAGCTGCTGTTTTTTAATTACTTACTCCATATTTTTTTGTTTTTGATGTTAATAAAAACTCGTTGGCACAAGCTTTATTTTTAACAGATTGAAATATATTTGTAATGATTTCTAATTAATCACAAAGCCGATGAAATTTATTGTATCCAGCAGTTATTTGCTGAAACAGCTTCAGATATTGGGTGGGGTTATTAACAACACCAACACCCTTCCAATTTTAGACAACTTTTTATTCGATCTTAAGCAGGACGAGCTTACGGTTTCTGCTTCAGATCTTGAAACTACAATGTCTGCTAAACTTAAGGTAGAATCAGATTCCGAAGGAAAAATAGCGGTTCCTGCAAAATTGCTTTTAGATACCCTAAAAACCTTTCCGGAGCAGCCCTTAACTTTTGTTGCTGAAGATAACAACACTATAGAATTAAGCTCTAATCACGGTAAATATGCACTTGCTTATGCTGATGGTGAAGAGTTTCCAAATCCCGTGGAATTGGAAGATCCAAGCAGCACTGTTTTAGAAGGAGATATTTTAGCTACTGCGATTAGCAAAACCATTTTTGCTTCTGGAAACGACGATCTTCGTCCGGTAATGAGCGGGGTTTTCTTTCAATTTACTGCTGAAGGTTTAACTTTTGTAGCGACTGATGCACATAAATTAGTAAAGTATCAGCGTGAAGATGTTACGGCTTCTCAGGCTTCAGAGTTTATTATGCCGAAAAAGCCACTAAACCTCTTAAAAGGAATTTTGGCCGGTAGCGAAAGTGAAGTGCTTATAGAATACAACGATTCTAATGCGAAGTTCACTTTTGATGATACGCAGTTAGTTTGTCGTTTAATAGATGGGAAATATCCGAATTACGAAGCGGTAATTCCGAAGGAAAATCCGAATAAATTAACCATAGAGCGCAACCAATTTTTGAGTTCAGTTCGTAGGGTTTCTATTTTCTCTAATAAAACTACGCACCAGGTAAGATTAAAAATTGCCGGTGCCGAATTAAATATTTCTGCAGAAGATGTAGATTACAGCAATAAGGCTGAAGAGCGTTTAACCTGTTCTTACCAGGGAGATGATATGCAAATTGGTTTTAATTCTCGTTTTCTTACAGAAATGTTGAATAATTTGACTTCAGACGAAGTTCAACTGGAAATGAGTTTGCCTAACCGAGCTGGAATCTTAACTCCTGTAGATGGTTTAGACCCGGGAGAAAAAATTACAATGCTGGTTATGCCGGTAATGCTCAACAACTAGTATTGAATAAATAGAATTTAGTTTATAGTAAAAAGCAGCCTTTTGGCTGCTTTTTTATTCTGAATAATGTTTCTGGTCTACTTTATAATCTCTATGGTTAAAGGATAATTCGGGATCTCCCCGTTGCTTACTTTAATGGCATTCACTATTGGTAGAATAAGCATAATAACAGCAATACCAATAAGAGCGATTATCCCAAGTCCGAATAAAAAGATTAGCGGAATACATAATAAGCTGTATATAAACATACTTATTTGGAAATTGATGATCATTTTTCCGTGAAAGTCCATTCCGGCAACTTTATCTTTTTGGGTAAGCCACAAGATTAGCGGAACTATAAAGCCGCCAATTCCGGTAACTAAATCCAGTAACTGACTTAAGTGGGTAATAACAAGCATTTGGTTGTCTTCTCTCATTTTTTCTTTGATTGATGTGATGTCTCTTTATTAATAGACGGGTTTTTTAATACTTTGTTACAATTTTTAAAAGGTGCAATTTTTCTCCCCCTCTTTTGGAGGGGGTTAGGGGGAGGCTTATCTTTGCACTATGAAATTAAACGACACTATTGTAGCGCTTGCCACACCATCTGGTGCTGGTGCCATTGCGATTATTAGGGTTTCCGGCCCTGAAGCATTTAATATTGTTTCACCGCTTTTTAAGGCAAAGAGTAAAAAAAAGCTAAGCGAACAGCCCAGCCATACTTTACATTTAGGAAATTTGATGGACGATGATCGTACCTTAGATGAGGTTTTAATTTCAATATTTAGAGCACCTAAATCTTATACCGGCGAAGAAACGGTAGAAATTTCCTGTCACGGGAGTCCCTATATTCAGCAGGAGATTATCCAGCTAATGATAAGAAAAGGTTGTCGCTCTGCCGAAGCCGGGGAATTCACTATGCGTGCTTTCCTAAACGGAAAAATGGATCTTAGTCAGGCAGAAGCTGTAGCAGATCTAATTTCTTCTGAAAACCAGGCTTCACACCAAATGGCGATGCAACAAATGCGCGGCGGATTTTCTAATGAAATTCATAGATTACGCCAGGAATTATTAGATTTTGCATCTTTAATTGAATTAGAATTAGACTTTTCGGAAGAAGATGTGGAGTTCGCTAATCGCGATCAATTTAAGGAATTGGTAGCGAGGATTCAGCAGGTATTAAAACGTTTAATAGATTCTTTTGCCACCGGGAACGTGCTTAAAAATGGAATTCCTGTGGCAATAGTGGGGGAACCTAACGTAGGTAAATCAACTTTACTGAATTCACTTTTAAATGAAGAACGCGCTATTGTTTCTGAAGTCGCTGGAACCACCCGTGATTCTATTGAGGACGAAATGAGTATTGGTGGCGTTGGATTCAGGTTTATTGATACCGCAGGAATACGAGAAACTGAAGATGTGGTGGAAAGCATCGGAATAAAGCGAACTTTTGAAAAGATAGGTCAGGCACAGGTAGTTATGTATTTGTTTGATACCTCTAGGTTAGATGAGTTATCTGAAGATAATTCTTCCCAGGGAAAAATAAGTTTAGCCCAGTTAATAGTTGAAATTGAGAAAATTAAAAATCAATTTCCTCAGAAACCTTTAATCATTGTTCCTAACAAAATAGACCAGCTTTCTGAAGATTCTTTATTAAAATTGAAAGAGAGCCTGGG
>VMHT01132012.1_pt1 | contig 24385 bp, 15 predicted proteins | sample 4693611 | NCBI WGS metagenome assembly VMHT01 (sample SAMN12280063, study PRJNA550983) | marine metagenome | isolation source: seawater sampled from same location over 5 years 0.02-0.2 micron viral filtrate | place: USA: collected off the coast of southern California halfway between the port... ...
AGCAGATGCAGCAACTGCATCTTATGACGGCCAGATTGAGGCCTTAAGAGAACTGACCCCGGCCGAGCAAAAGCTTGCGCAACTTGAAAAGCAACGCTTACAAGATGCCGCTAAGGGGACCGGAGAGGAAGCGTTAAAGGCTCGGGCGTCTCTAGAGAGAATGGAGCGGGAACGCCAGATTGCGCAAATTGAAAAAGATCGTGAGATACAATTAGCTGCCATTGAAGCCGAGAGAGAAGCGGCAGAACAGCGCAAGCGTGAAGCCGAAGAGGAATATCAGACTAAGCGAGAGGAAAGGGAACTTAGCTTTGCCGAAGGTCAGAAGCAAAGAGAACTTGCAATGGAGGCAATGAAAGAAGAACATGCTGCAGCTGAGGAAGAACGCGCTGATGCGATTGATGCAAAGAAGGAAGCAACAGCTGCTAAAGTTCAGCAACTTGAGGATCAAGAGCGGGCACGTAAGGAAGCGTTTGCTGCTCAGGAATTTCTACGCGAGGAAAAACGCCGTAAGCAGAAAGAAGCAACCGCAGAGAAAATAAAACAGAAAGAAGCTGAAATTGAAGAAAAGAAAAAGGAATTTAAAGCAGCAGAGGAACAGAGGGAGGAAGCGTTTACTGCAAAACGAAAAGATTTAGAGAGAGAATATAGAGAGGCAATTGGTGAAACTTCTGAATATATTATCGATGAAGGTGATACCGCATGGACGACATATGCCAATGATGCGATTAAACAATTAGCTCGCGTGGAGGAAGCGGCGAAACGTGCGGCGGCTGCGGCGGCTGCAGCCGATGATTCAAACGTTGTCCGACAGTCTGCCCTCGCTTCAAACTTTGCCGGTGGTCCGATCGATGCGGGCCGATTAACTCACATTAACGAACTAGGACAGGAAGCTTTTCTGGGTGAGAGTGGAAAACTTTCATTGATCAATAAGGCACCGGGGGCCGTATGGAGAGCACCAGAGGCGGGAACGATTATCCCCGCAAGCATAACCAAAGGCCTTGCTATTCCCCCGAAGGGGGCTGTTGTTGCGCAAGCAAACAGGACTGTCACGAATGCAAGTGCTGCACACGGAACAACTGAGCGGAACCTTATGCGGCTGATGGGTGCGATTAATTCCAGTAATGATCGCATTGTGAACAATGTCTCTGTGGAGGCACCGAACACTGTTCAGGCCGCTTCAGACCTAATGGTTGAACTAACTAAACTCAAACGTAGGAGACTAGGCTAATGGCTGAACAAAAGAAAACCAAAAAAGAGAAGATTGCAGCGCTTAAAGCTCAAAAGCCTGGGTTGTGGCGCAACGTCAACTTAAAGAAACTAGGAGCCGGAAAGAAGCGCAAGCCGGGTGAAAAATCACAACGCCCCACTGATGCAGCATTTAAGGCAGCTCGCAAGAAAAAATAATGTTTTTTATTGGTGATCTTTCGTTAGCTGTTGAGAGCTATCAACAGCGGGCCCGCAATGAGTCGCCTGTAGTGCCAGACGATCCAATTGATGAGATGCCCCTAGAAGATCTTAGGTGGGCTTTAGTGGTCGCCCGTATCGCCTATGACCTAGCGATAGCGGAAGGGGCCTCACAGGCGCTTCTGGAGCTGTTAGAGAAGCCTTACGAGGATCTGTTTAGGCGGGTTTGTCGGTTAGATCCTGTTTATCGGATCAGATCAATTCGGGTTACTGCAAATTCTAGGCCTAAGCGGTTTCTTGAAATCGCCAAATCGGAAAGCTAAGGGCAGCTGATCGCTTTAAGTGTCTGCCCTTGCCATTGCATACACAGCCCAAAGCGGGGACGTGGTGAATATTACTTACCGTAATTTCACTACAGAAGAGGTAATGCGAACTTATGCGCCTACGACAGCATTTCAGAGAACAGTTGGCGGAACACAAGTTTTAAACGGTCCATCAAATATCTCAAAATATATTTGGGCAGTCAGTGCAATCACTGATAGAGCAACAGCTTTAGCCTTGCAAGAGTTATATGAAAACTGGGATTACGATAGAGCATCAGGAGTTTCTGCAGCTGTTGGCGTTCTAGATGAAACTTGGGGCTCCAATGTTAATGCCTCAGCAGTATTCTCAACAGCTCCAACTTGGACATATGTAACTGAATACTATGTGATTAATACCTTTGGTTTGACAGAGGTTTAAATCATGGCATTTTATGTAAATGAAGCCCGCCTATCTGAGATCAAAGTTGGCGGGGTTGATGTTACCGATCGGGTAATTGAATGGACTTGCAGTGATACGTCGGCAAATAATCAAGGCTGCATACAAACAACTGGCACCTTAAAACTTGGCCAGGAAAGTGGTATTGATCAGATTAAAAATCTGAAACGCAATAAATATAAACGAGGCTTAGAGGTTATCGTTAGGGTTCAGAAAGTTGATCAATCCATTGTCAGACATCCTCGCGGATTACTATATGTTATTTCTAGTTCATGGAACCCAGATGAGGCGTCAGTTAGCATTGAGCTGGGTTGCAGAATTACCCTTGCAAATATCACCGGACAGGTTGCTGATTTATTGGCTTTAGCGCCGTTGCCACTTGATCCGGCACAGGAAGATTTTGCATCAATTTCAAATTCTTTCGCAGCTGCCGGTCAATATGTTTACCAGAATAATACAGGATCTTTAGTTGCCGGAGATTTCTTTGAGGGTAACACATTTGGAGTTGTTACCCCTGGCTCATGGGTTTCTATTTACGGAGCAACTGCTTTTACTGTTACCCCCCTGCAGGCAGCTGGTGTTATTCCTGATGTTATCAACCTTCAGTATGAATACCCTGAAGGGGCGTTATCAGAAGACAACACAGGAAAGATCGACAAAAACACAACAAAAAGCGATTATTTTGTTCAATATCCGGGCGTTGTTTATATCCGGACAAATTCGGATCCTGATGCAATGCCTCCGGGCGGATCAGTCGAAGCGCCAAACCCTGGCTACAGCAACCCTTGCGGAAACAGCCCAACCACGCCGGGCGGGGAAGGGCCGGACAAGCCCAATTCCTGCAGCTCTACATTTCAAACTGAAAAGGCTACGATCACACAACCGGCAACTAGGAAGGAAACATCAGAAACCCATTATGACGCAATTGGCGCTCAGGTTTCATACCGGTTGCAGGAAGTAAGGGGACCGGCCCTTGAGATTAATCAGCAATATTTTGCTGATGCTTATCAGGCTTGCCGCTATCAATACGCGACTGCCTGCAACCCTGGCGGCAATTGTCCGTTGGATGGTATGGAGACTGTTCTACAAAGTTACACTGAAGAATTTTATTCTTATGATAGTGCGGGCACATTAGTTACTAAAACCATTGATAACTATAAAAACCAATTAGCAGCTGCTCAGCCCTTTAACTGGAGGGCGGGAAATGTTGATGGAAATGTGCAAGGCTTTACCGCATTAACTACGCTTAATTATTATCTGTCAACACGGGTAATAACTGAGTATGAAGAGAATGAAAATATCAATAAAGAAACAACCACTACTTATACCAGTATTGCTGAATCTGGCTCAGGGCTTGGCATTACTTCTGCAGACTTTGCGGGTGCTACCACTGAACTTTCAGAGGCAAAACAGACCCCAAAAGTTAACGGTAATTTTTCCAACCTCTCGACTCAAACGAACGGATCAGGCTCTGGAATGGTTTTAGATGTGATCATGTCTGGAGCGGGCGCAGTAACGAAAGCTAATGTTGATGAATTTGAAATTACTGAGATATTCCCGTTTTCCCGCACTGGTAATGGTGTGCCCGTTTTTGGTGGCACCGGAACCGGAATGAAGGTTAACTATTTTGTCAGTCAATACAATGGTGAGTTGCAAGAATTTGATTGGTCTATTGTTGATCCGGGTGTAGGATATACAGTCAATGATATTGTTACTGTAATCAATTCAACTTATGGTGAGCCGGTTAATTTTAAGCTAAAGGTAAAGAAAACTACCAAGCCAACAGTATCACCAACAATCAAAATTTCCGGAGAAGACTATTATCCCGGTGATTCTGTTTGGGTGACTTCTGATTCACTTTATCAGGCCGGAGCTTTAAATGCACAAGGGCAAGGTAATTTAGTTTTTGAGGTTCTAGATTCTACAGATGCGGAGCAACCTAATAGCGATGGCGGGTCAGCTAGTAATTTTGATATAAACAAAGGAGCCCCGCCACTGATCGCGAATGTTTACAGGGCATTAAATACAACTACAGAGAGCAATGGTTCAGGCCTCACGGTTGATATGTACGTGACTGAATCGGGTGCTGTTGTCAAGCTTGGCACCGTACAGACTCCCCCTCTTCCGATTCCCGGCACCCCAAGTTTTAACTGTGGATTCATTGAAAAACCTACCACTGTTTCACCAACGGGCGGCAGCGGCAGCGGTTTAAGGGTTGCAATTCGATTCAATCAAGTCGTTCCAGATCCTTCAAATCCAAATTTAAATGTAATCGATTGCGATAAATATCAAGTTGCTGAAATCATCGACCCTGGCAGCGGCTATAAGCAGGGTGATCAAGTTGAAATTTCAGCTGAAACAATTAGAAAAATTTGGAAGCTTAACTCGATTTCAATTAATGATCAGCCATGGATTTTAGAAGTTAATAAAAATGGCCCTAGCAATATCGAACTTTATCCAAGTCAGGGCGGCGCTAATTACAAAAAGGGTGATGTTATTAAGATAACAGGTCAAACATTGATGGATGCTAACGCCACAAATGCGACTCAAATTGCAGATGTTACCGCCAAGGTTACAACGATTGTTAAAGGATTAGCCGCATCCAATATTTCTATTAACGCGATGAATGGTGTTAAGACTCGCGTTATTAATAAATCTGCAACAATTACAACGCTGCCGATTGTTCCCGACACTGTAAACAATCCAACCACGTCAACATCGGAGGGCACCTCTAGAATCGTATTAAGGCAGGGAACAGTTGACACATCCTCTGGAATTCCTGAAGCGATTCCTTATGTTCAGGATGCGTCGATTCCTGTCCCACTTCTTTTGACAGACGGTCCAGATATTGCGGAAGCGGTTACAGTTTACAGCCGCTACCTTGAGTCATTTGTTTTAGGTGATGCGTTGGGATTGCAGATCGTAGAATCACTCAGGGATGAAATTGTAGAAAACTGGAAACCGGGCCTTTCGTTTCGTTATTTCGACCCTCCAACGAATCGAATTCTAGCGATGCGAATGGATGCGGTCACTTGGGGGATATCACCCACGGAAACGGCACTTTCGACTAACGCAATTTATTTAGGTCAGAGCAACGGAACCGTTCAGGTTCCTGGCGATGGCGGGGGCGCGTTGAACAACACTGTGGGCGATACCACGCCGATCATCAATGAACCGGACCCCTCAAGCGGAAATGCCAGCGGAGCGGGGTCTAGCACCGCCGTGGAGCCCCCTCCACCGGTTCCTCAGCCCCCACAGGTCGATCAGGAAACAGCGATCGATCAGGGCGATTTCCTGCTGGATATAGAGGTTTACATCAGCTTAAGTCAGATTCAAACGGAGTTAATCGGCCCTGGCATTTCAATTGCAAAACATACGCTGACTGTCTCTGATGAAAGTCAACTTGTCGTTTATCTAACCGGTCAGGTAGTTGAGGATGGTGACACCTTAGCTGTGGGTCCGGGTGGCTCGATCCCTTACTCATATGACGGCAGTCTGCTTACGACTGACGCTGTAATTCTTGAGGAAATTTTTGATTAAGGAACACTACAACGACAGGGATTAGGCTATGTCTACTCGTTCGATTATTGCATCACAGGAGCTTGACAATCAAGTTAGGAATTCGTTTGTCAATCAAGCTTTTGAGGTTGCCCTAATCGATGCCCCTGGCCAGGTTTATACGCCGGGCGTTACAGACAATGTAGCGTTTCTGTCGAACGAAGTAACAGCGGGACAAGGTGGATACGAGCGGCAAGTTATTACTTATTCGGAGTCAGATATTGCTAACTATTCAGATGGTGGCGTGGCCTTGACAACGAAAGGGGCCGTTTTTCAGCATGATCTAAGTTCTACAACCTATCAGTTTTCACAGGTTGTTTTGATGCGTGGTCAGGGTAATCTGCAGACCCTTGGAGGAATTTCAACTAAACCCAGCACAGGAACCAACGGAGAGTATTTAGCAATACCGGTTAACAACGTTGGCACGGGCACTGGCTATGGCCTGACCGTTAATCTGATTGTGACAGGAAACGGGGTTGCCCAATCTGACTGGCAACTTGAGATCAATGATCCTGGCTATGGCTACGGTGCCGGGGACGCCCTGGTGATTAGTAACTCAGTGTTAACTGAGGCTGGCGCAACATCCACCGGAACCGGTGAGTTGGGTTTGCTTGTCGGTGATGTCAGCACCGGAGATGGCGCTTTTGTTTCTGTTACTCCTACGTCGTCAACTATCACAATGGTCAACGGCAATGAAGCTGTTTTTTACTTCAACATTAAACAGTTTGGGTTTGCATCACAGGCCTGATTATGGAACTAGCTCAAAAGGTTTTAGCGATTGCTCAGGCCCAGCGGATTGTTGCTCTTGATGCTGCCGAAAGTGGCACTAATTTCGCTGCAGATTTTGAAGGAACAGTAACGGCAATTTGGGAGGGTATCGACAAGAGCGGCGCGGGCCTTGTCAGCTATGACGGGAAAACTTATAAGTCAGTTCGCCTAGGAATCACCTCCCTGTTCAAAGGTTCGCGGGTTCAGCTTTCCTATGTAAAGGGCGTTTATTATTCAAATTGGTAACATGACTGTTATTAATCCAAGTTCAATAAACAGCAAACCAATTCAACAGGCAGAGTCTGATATTAAAATTGAGATGTTACAAGAGCCCCCGACAATCAATAAAAAGTTTCGACCTTTTCGGACACCCGGTCAGCTTGTCGGATATTACAACGGAAGCACTGGATCTGTCGAATTGTTTTTAGTTAGCGCCGATGGTGATAGTTTTTTGCGGGTGACTTAATGACACTTCAAAATTGTGCTGTTGTTTCGCAAACCAAACAGGTTGAAGCGCTTACAACAGGGCTTGTCTATCTGGCAGAAGGGCCGCCACTCGATCCGGTTACTTTTGAAGAAGTGACGCCGACTTATGCAGGTCAATTATATGCCGATTCGTTAAATGATTATACTGGAATTTCAGGATTGCTTTGTTCTGTTGAAACATCTCCGGGTGTTTTTGAGTGGAAAAATGTTCAGATTTCCTCAAGAGATGATAGGCCAACCGACGTCTTACCACTGGAGGCTCAAAATTCTGGAGTCTACAATTTGAATTTTGGATATACAGGAAAACAGCTTGAATCATTCTCCAAGACTAATCCATTTACATCAACTCCCGTTACACCTGAGGAGATAGAGTTTAATACTAATCCTCCCGAAGATTTGTATTATGATGAAACATTTAATGATCCAAATTATGGAACAAATGTTGGAGGACCGTCTGTGAATTCTATAGACAATTCTGCAGATGATAATACACAATCTTCCCCAACTCCGGCCCCTAGTCCGCAACCCAGTCCGGCCCCTAGCCCGCAACCCAGTCCACAGCCAAGTCCGCAGCCAAGTCCAACGCCTGCCCCGACTCCCGGCCCCACACCTTCACCCAGCCCTGGCGGTGGTTACTGAGGAAAACTAGCGCGAATCCTGGCCGCTATGGTTGAAAATGTTCGGGACTTTCTGCGGAAAGATCGGCGCAAAAACATACAAACCAGCTACGAATGCCCCACAAGCTGCGGTGATGATGGCAATTGCGCTGTTGGCTTTGTCTGCGTTGACGGACGATGTGTCAATGCGGATAGTGGCTCGACGAGTTCTGAATGCCCGTCGTCGCCTGTTGGCGGCTCAGGTTGCTCAGGTTGTGATCCTGCCTGCGAGAACGGGATTACATATGTTGACGACAACGGAGACAAGCAATGCAGAGAGGGGACAACATGCGGACCTAACAACCCATGCCCATCAGGATCTACCTGCCAAAATGGTAATTGTGTCCCTGTTCAATGCAACAACGGCGGCGGCTGCGATTCGGGGTTACATTGCTGCGCCGGAATCTGTAAGGAAACTTGCACAGGCGAGGAAGGCCAGCCATGCGGAGGAAACTTTGATTGTGTAGGTAATAACGTTTGCATTGGCAATATATGCACAGACAACCCTAATAAACCAGAGGTTGATTATCCCACGGACGGCAAACCTTGCGATCCAGCTTGTGATACTTTCTTTAAAGAATTTGGTTATAACTCATTAAGTTGCAATCCCAACCTCAGATGTGGCACCTGTCAAGAATGTTGGAACAGAGAATGTAGGCCTTTAAATCCATCGTCAAGTTTCACGCCTTGTGCGTGCAAGGAAGCTCCACCTTGTATGTCGTGCCGTAATGGAGAATTTGTTAAGGATTGCGGCTGCTCAGATTGTTCATCCGTCAGTAATGTTAATTGCCCCTGTGGAATTATCGTAAGGGGTCCGATCAGTGCCTGTAAAGGAGCCTGTGAAGATGGCCTAGTTTCTGGCTCATTACTGAGGCAACAAGTCTCTCGTATTTGTCAAAAAGTTTGCGGCAATACAAATCCAATTGATCAATGCAAGGGATCATGTAGAACGACGGCGCTGCCTTGTACGGGTTTCAGCTGTCCCAGCGGCAGCAACTGCACCCTTACGGGAAGGATTGAAGCAAATGGTCAAGCAACCTGTATTTATGAAATTTGCGACCCTAGTCAGAGGCCAGATTATTGCAATGATGAGCAAGATCTAAAAATTACAATTAGTGTTTCGGTGATTGATGAAGATAGCGATTATAGCCCCGGCCAAAAAAATGCAGATTGGGCAGCCTACCGTGCATCTTATCCTGATCGGCCCTTTTATGTATTAGCTCCGGGCGGCTACGTGGCACCCCCTGCAGGCTGGAACGGAGGCACCTACAGCGTGGCGCGAATGCCTGGTGTTTCTAACTGGTTTAGCCTGCTATCTGGACCGCTTGCAAATGCTTCCAGCGTACTGCTCTGGATTGATAATTCAGGCTCGATGACTACAGGAACGGTATCAGGCAGCCTCTCTTTATTTAGGACTAATTGCGCCGCTGCCGGTATCCGTGTTTGCACAAAATCAGGCGGTAGTGAAAATTGGATTGGCCCGCATATTGGTGGAGGCTGGTGCTATTAAAGGAAACCTAGCCTAGCGAATCTCAGCTAGTGGCAGTTTTTCCCGATAGGATTGTTTTAAAAACTTCTTCCGCTAGCGTTGCCGATATTGAAACGGCTATTGAACCTGGCGGTAGCAATCCAATTATCCCTGGTGAACTTGTCTTAGGTATTCAACCCGGAAGTGTTCGTATATTTTCTATTGATGACGTTGGAAATATTGTCACTTTTGGCGGCAGTAATGCGACACTTCTAGGCGGACTGGAGGACGTTAATCTATCAGATTTAGGTGGTGGATATATTCTTCAATATGATGCTTCAACTCAACTTTGGGATTCAGTCAATAATGAAATTAATGCTCTAACTGACGTTGCTATTGTCAATCAAACTTCTCTAGTTACTGGTGATCAGGGGTCAACTCCGACCATTAAATTTACAGGCTATCAGGGATTTAATTTCGATAATAATGTTGCTCTATTTTGGAATGAGGGCGCTGAAGCTACCTCAGAGGTTGAAGGCGGAAATTTACAGCTGCGCAAGAATGACTCTTACTTTTACCTTAATGATGAATTCATTGGGGTTCGTCCGGCTGATGGTAATACTAAATTCTTAGCGGGCGCTGGTAGTGAGGCTGCGGTTCTTGGGCTGCAGAATGGCGCGGGTCAATTTGTTAATTTAACGGTCAGTCCTACTCAGCTAACAACCTACGATTTCACTTTCCCAACTGAGCAAGGAATTGCAGGCCAGGTTTTAACAGTCAATAGCGCTGGTGACACTTACTGGTCAGCAGGCCCGGCCCCTGATCTTAGTTCGTCATCTCTTAGTGCAATCGGCGATGTCAGCGTTAGCGGCATTCAAGATGGTCAAGGTATTGTTTGGAATGGAACCGATTGGGTTCCGATTACTTTCCCAGACACATTGCCATCCCTGTCAGATGTGCAAAACATAGATGATCCTTACGTTACTGATAGGGGGATTGAATTTGATTACTATCAATTAAGGCTTGCAGTTGATAGCAACTGGGGTGAGTGGATGATGGGCTCTCGCGGTTATCAACTAGAGAGCCAGGATTCTGATGGTGATCAATTAGGATATAACGAATATATCGGTTCAAATGCATCTAAGGGACCATTTGCAATTGTATCTTCATCTGGAGGATCATTAAAGCTAGGTAAATGGGTTGGAACTAATCTTGCATGGTCAACAAATACTCTTGCAAATTCGGTTGAAATAAAATCAGATCCTAACACTAATGATTATTCTTTAACTCTTCCAGTTAATGATGGATTAGTAAATCAGGTTTTAGGCACTGATGGATCAGGCCAGCTTCAATGGCAGGACACTTACTCTCCAACTTTCTCCGGCACAATTGATCTTGTCGCAACTGGATCTGGCTCTGGTTTATCAATTACCGGACCATACAATGAAGGCGGAGAATCAATCGTTGTAATTCCGGGTGAATCATATCGGATTGACAACCAGACTGGATATAGGCTTTCAATTGTAAAAGCTGATAATACTTTATATGACATTGGGATTTCCAATAATAATACAACAGGAGTCACTATTGCTTGGAATGTCCAGATGGACGTTCCGCCAACTTTATTCTTTAGTTCTCAAAACGTTAGTACACCAATTTATGCAAGGGGCCAATCAACATATCTTGGACAAAACGTTATCGGTGATCTCGGTGATGTAGACACAATTACTAATGCTCCCGGCTATAATCAAGCTTTAGTTTGGGATGGTACGAACTGGGTTCCAAAGCCAGTTGTTAGCGAAGAGGGCCAATTATATTTATCTGATGTTAACTGGACCCCCGATTCAAACCCACTTCAGCCTACTACCCTAGGTGAATTTTATTACGAAATTGACAACTCTGGCATCAATAAACTTGTTCTTTTCCCTGTTGCGTTTAACGGCACTAATTACGATCCTTTATTTACACAACTTGTCAACAATAGCACGCCGTTGTGGTTAAAGTTTACGGCTTATGATGATACAACTTATATTCAAGAACGCAGTGCGTCAAGCGTTTTAATTCCTATTGAAACTGACAATATTACCATTGATAATAACGGGAACTTAGAGCTAGCTTGGTTGCAATCAATAGCCCCTTTCCCTTTACCCGCTAATAATCAGTTTGCCATAATTGATAGAATCAATGTCACTCTGATTGAACGTAAGCTAATCGATATCCCCGTCTTTAGTGTTAACGGGCAAACCGAAGATGTTGTTCTTTATGTTGAAAATCTAGAGGATGTTTTTGTTGATAGCGCTTCGGATATTGACAATGGATTTCCATGGACAAAAGGATCTAGCGGAACAAATGGACAGTATGAACTAATAGTTACAGGCACAGCTTCACAGCCGGTTTACAATGTTAGATTTTCTAATCTTGATAGTGGTTTAGTCAATAGGCGCGAAATGATGCTGCAGGGCGTTGCCCTGTATGTCAGAGCCTCAGATTCTGGTATTTGGATTAATGCGACACCTACCAGTGTTGATGTAAGCAATATCGATGTTATTACCTACGAAGGTATTACCCAAGAGGCTCAACTTATTCTTGCCGGTCTTGCTGGCTCAGTCACATATGCCAAGTTCCAGCCAACACAAACTGAGGGCTATATTCTACAAAACAGGTCTATACTGCAATACGATATTGCAGACCAAAAATGGAAACCAGTTGATCCTGATTTGGCTGCTGGCGTTATTTCAATTAACGGGTTATCAGGTGAGGTCGAACTTTATCTTGACAATTTACTGGGTGTTAATGACAATCTTAATCCACAATTAGGACAGGCCTTAATTTTTGACGGAACTGTTTGGGCTGCCGAAGATATTTCAACAGATATCGATCTCGGCGATTATTCAATTAATGCCCTTGGGGATGTTGACACTCTGAGCCCCCCGCCCACAAATGGTCAGGTTCTAACGTGGAATGAATCGCTTGCTGTTTGGGAACCGGGAACGCCTGAGGAGGCCGCCCCGGCAATCATTTGGGAGATTGAACCTGATGGCACATCCGGATACGATTTCACTGGCCCTGGCTTCCCGCCTACAGGCGAATTAAACCCAACTCTGTATGTTTTACGCGGTCAAAAATATTCATTCGTTAAGACAGATCCAGCACATCCTTTTCAGTTACAAACGGTTCCTGGCCTTAATGAATCACCCTATACAGATGGAGTCGATGGTGCTCAACCACTGATAACCGGGACAATCGAGTGGACCGTCCAGATGGACGCTCCGGACGAACTGTTTTATCAATGCACAGCACATGAAGCGATGCAGGGGACCATCGTTGTTGGTGGTGGTGGCAGTGGAAGCGTTCAAAGCGTTAATGATATTTTGCCCGACGCAGACGGCAATGTTGAGTTAGGCATTGGCCAACTTAATGATGTTGAATATACCAACGATATTTTAACTGTTCTTGATCTAGAAGAAATTAAATTTCAGGTTGGCGATTTTGCTGATCCTGGCGGTGTTACTAAAAAGATCTTCTCTAATGCTACCGGATTAGGTTTCTATTATTCGCACAATACCACAGCTTCAATAGAGATTAATCCTGGCTTTGGTGTTGTTCTTAATCCTGACAATGGCAAAACTATTTTACGGTCTGGAGTAAGCGGGGCCACAACTCTTGAATTTACTGATGGTAACTTTAGGACCATATCATTCAGTGCGGATGGTTTGCTTGATCAGGCGCAAGCGTATAACCTACCTAAGGAAATTGGCGCGGCTGGTGAGGTTTTAGCTGTTCAGGCTGATGGTCAGCTTTACTGGACAGCTACGGGCGGCGGTTCGGTTGATTCTGTAAATGGTCAAACAGGCGTTGTTGTCTTAGGAATTAACGATCTTTCAGACGTATCATTTAGCAGCGGCGATTTAGATATCTTAGGGCTCGAATCTATTGAGTGGGGTCTCACTGATCCAGCCGATCCTAATGCACCAACTTACCGTAATTTCGGTGGTGGTTCAGATAATTCTATCGGATTTGAAGTCATCGATGCGGGTGGATCTAATATTGGTGAATCTAGAATTAGCCTATCACTTACTGGCGCATTTGATCTTGAAAGTAATACCGGAACTTTCTTATTTCATTCCGGTTCTGGCGGTCAACCAACGTTCAACATCCTTAGCAATACAGGTTCAACCCTGTCTGTAACGATCCCCCCGACCCTTACAAATACTGCTTACGTTCTGCCCGCCGCTGATGGCTTTTCCGGTCAAGTTCTTTCCACGAACGGTCAAGGTGAATTGTATTGGGCAGCAGGTGGCGGCGGAGGCGGCGGAGGCGGCGGTGGAGGGGCTCTAGGAGCCCTTGGCAAGTTCCTGTCAGAGACAGTCAACAGCGATCAATTCGGCCATTGCGTTGCCGTTGATATGGGTTTCTGGGGCAATCTCGTAAGGGTAGGCTCAGACACTGAAGCGTGGATAACAATTTATCCAACAGCAGCCCTAAGATCTTCTGACGCTTCTAGATCATTTGAAACTGAACCTGCGCCGGGTTCAGGTGTTCTGGCTGGATTCTATGTTTATGCAGGGCAACAAATTTTAGCAACTCCCGGCACAACATATTTTAACGATGATATTGTTCAGGTTCCAGCAATTTACTTGGCCGTTCGCAACAAACAAGGCCAGCCAGTTCAGGCAGCGGTTACACTTTCGGGTTACGGTGCAGGGGCTTATACGTCAATCAATGGTGGAACTTTCGGCTAAAGCAGGAAGACTTAAAGCAGCAATAGGTGTCCTGTGCCAAACGAATATTTCGCTAGAATTAAACCGAAATCTTCTAATCAGGCGGGCGTTACTCCAACATCTGCAGATCTTGAATATGCCGAAATTGCTGTCAATACCGAAGATGGAACTTTATTTACTAAAAATGAAGCTGGGGTTATTGTCCAAATTTCAGGTGGCGGAAGTGGTGGAGGGGCTGTTGAAAGTGTAAACGGGCAGGATGGAGTTGTTTCCCTCGGCGTCCTAGATATGGACGACGTGTTGGCTTATGATGTAATTACATTTAACAACACATACCGATCAGTTCCTAGTGCTGGCAGCGGAGATATCAGCAGTTCAAACAACTCAAACGAAAATTTTCTTTATATTGATAAAACAGATAAGGCTGGAAATCCTGTTGACCTTTCTGCCTTAATGGCAGAGGTTGCGGCTGTTCCTGGTGGAAGCTCTACCACTGATTATCCGAAAATCTACAACACGAACGGAGCCTATGGAATCACCTTCCGATATGTAACTTCAATCACGGATGAAGGGACGTGGTATAACCTTTATATTTCTGGTGATCCTGTAGAAGGAACAGGCGGAAGGGGTTGGCCCTTGGCTAACTGCTACAGCGGCTGCGATCCTTCTGCAAACTGGACAGAATTCGCTAATGGCGTTGATATGGTCCTGGGGCCGCTAACGCCACTTAATGGGACTGTTCTTCAATGGAATGCTGCCGAACAAGTTTTTAAGTTAGTTGACTTACCCTCTGCCCCGGTTGATAGCGTTAACGGTCAAACAGGTGCTGTCTCTATTGGTGTTGAGGAGCTTGCCAATTACGTTGAAATTCCTGACACTTTAGCATGGGCTGAATACAATTATATCGGAACAAATTGGAACGACACTCCAGACGGTGGTTTTTCACCTTCTGGAACTGCTATCTATCTTGATCGGACACCCGTTCAGGGAATGTCACTTGATGATCAAGGCTTTGTTCCTGACAGCACTGCTAGCGCTAGTGGCAGCATTTGGATCAGTGAAGATGGGGGGTTAACATATCGTGAAGTAACACATACTAAATCTTATTATCAATCCGATAATATTCAATATACTGGCCTATCCGAAGACACAGATAGTTGGACAATTCCTTTACGTGTTGCCCTTAATAACCCAGCAACTCAGACCATACCGGCTGCACAATATCAAGTCTTGGCTAAAGGCCCCGGAGCAAATTGGTATGCAGAAACAGTTGTCAGAGAAGTCAATGGACAAACTGCCGTTGTTAATTTAGGCATTGAAGAATTAGACGATGTTGCAATTATTGCTTCCACTGTTTATCAGTGGGACACAGTTGCTAGTGATGGAGCATTCCAGTCTCCTGGTAAATACGATATTCGCAATTCAGGCGATAGGTTGATGGTTAATCCCGTCGATTCTTTAGGTCAAGATGTAACTGCCCTATGGATGGCGACTCCTAACCAGTCAACAACATGGTATGTCAGTACGGGCAACAATCCTTTTGTTGCAACAACAGTTACGCAACACTATGATGTTACAAATTTCCTAGAAATTCAAGGCATTACTCCTGCAATTACTGATGATAATGCCCCTCTAAAAATTGCATTTTATCCGCCTGAAACTATCCTTTCAAATGGTGATCTTCTCGCGTATAATTCAGCAACTCAGAAGTGGAACCCAGTACAGCCTGCCGCTTCAGCTCCGGTCGATTCTGTTAATGGTCAAGTTGGTGAGGTTGAATTAGGCATTTTCGATATCAATCAAGTTGATAATAATCCCGGATCCCAAACCCCAAGATATGTCTGGAACACAATAACATTTGATGCAAACTATCCTGATGATGATGATTATGATATGTCAGGTGAAGCTGTTATTAGATATAACGGGGGGAAATTGTATCTTAATGGTGTTGATTCTAATGGCATCGACGCCTATGATGTAGCCTCAGGATTTCCTGATCCTGGTTTTAATTATCAAAAAACTTGGGTCAGTGGTGATGGCGGATTGACCTATGAGGAATTTGAATATGTTTCTATTAATCGTCGTGACTTTACGGGATTTGAAGCTATTGAAATTGACATTTACGGCAACATTGATCTTAACTCAAGCAATACCACAAGTTTAACCCTTTCTTTTGTTGAACCGATTGTAATTCCTCCAGGTGTTCAGGCTAATGATGTTCTGCAATATGACGCTTCGGCCGCAGCATTTGTTGCAGGTGCATTAGATGAAAGTATTTTTGATCTTAATGATTGCGAAAACACTCAGGTCTCTACACAGTTCGGATATAACGCAACTTTCGCTGATGGCGGCCCCCCACCGGCATGGGATGAGTTCAGCTCAACCGGAACTTGTGTAGTTTATTCTGTTCCGTCTCAAAATTTTATTTTTGCAAACCCTTCAAGCTATGGCCCTAATGGAAATATCCTGAACTTAGGCGATGTATTACCCGGACCATCACCGTTTGATTATCAGGACATTTGGATTCAATTTGATAATGGTTCAATCTTAGAAACAAAGGCTTATTTTGATATTTACACTTGCAATGTTGGCGATTTTCCTAACGCAAGCGGTCAAGGTAATCCTGTTGCATTTCAGTATTATTACTTCTATCAATTTAGTCCAGATTATCCCCCGCTCACTGCTGGCCAGGGTATTGTTTTCATAAGTTTTAGCCCGCCCGGTCAAAAGGTCATTCTTGACGGGCAAATTCTTCAATATGATACGACGTCAGGTGTTGGTAATTTTGTTCCAAAAAATCTCGTTTTTCCGGTAACTGAGGTTAATGGGCAAGGCATTTTCTACCCAGTTCCTGGTGTAGCTGCCGGGTCAAGTGTTGTATCACTTGGCATCGAAAATATGAACGATTACTCTCAGCCTATACCTTTGGCTGGTGGAGAATATCTTGCGTGGGATGAGTCAAATCAAACATGGTACGGCAAAATTGGTGTTGACACTGTAAATGGTCAGGATGGCGATGTTAATTTAGGGGTTACTGATCTTGATGATTACGCAGAAACGTCTGCAGCCGTAGCTGGTCAGGTTCTTACTTGGGATGGCGCTGCATGGACTCCAGCCGATGCGCCTGGCGGCGGCAGTGGTAGCGGTGCTGTTGACTCAGTGAATGGTCAAACGGGCGTTGTGATCATTGACGTTGAAAACCTTGGCGATTATCAGACAGGGGCGGTCGCTACAGCAGGTCAAGCGCTCACTTTCGATGGGACAGTTTGGAGCCCCTCAACCATTGACCTTAATGACCTTGGAGACGTCTCCTACGACGGCCACACGCTTTCAATCACGGGTTTAGATGGTATTCACTTCACCAGCACAGACAACCCCGCTGGAGCCACTTCTAGCATCACTTTAAGCAGCCTAGGGTTAGGCGTTCTCCAACACCTTTCAACCGGCGGATCATCGTTCTTTGCCAGTGCAGACGCCGCTAAGGGGGCCACCATCCTTACGAGTGGCAGCAATGGGCAACTATGGGTTGAAAGTAACCCGGCACAGCCTACGGGCACGAATAATACGCCGATGATTGCCTTAGGGTCTGGCCGTCAAGGTTCAGATGATGCGGCTGAACATGGTTATTACATTGGTGCAAGATTGCCTAGCGGATTAACTGAATCCACGGAATACACATTACCCCCGGCAGATGGTGCAAGTGGAGAAGTTTTAGGAACTGATGGAAATGGTTCATTGTCATGGGTTGCAGGCGGTGGCGGTGTAAGTTCTGTTAATGGTGAAACAGGAAATGTCGAATTAGGCGTATTTAATTTAACTGATGTTACATATTCTCAAAATACAAATGCACAAACTTTACCCTTTAACACTTATTCAAATGACAATACTCCCGAAGCTGGCGGATGGAATGTCAACAGTTCGTTTATTTATTTTGCTTATGTAGATTCAAATGGAGTAAACCAAAAACCTAATTATGAATTACTTGCTTCTGGTGATACTGTAGTCTTAACTGATGCAAATGGCGCGACATATAATGTCGTTATCGGTTCAACAATAGCGGTTCAAGATGACCACGAAAGGCTATTATTTAGTGCAACACCTAATCCAAACGGCCTAGGCATATCGAACGGTGCATTAACTTTATATTCACCAAAATTTGTCGCTCAAGATTTACCAGTTACCAACGGTCAAGTTTTAGCATACAACACCCTAAGATCTGCTTTTGTTCCTGTTGATCCGGCTGGCGATGCTGTTGATTCTGTTAACGGACAAACAGGGGTTGTTAACTTAGGATTGAATGACTTAGATGGTGTTAATACCAATCAAGGTTATCCAGCTTGGTATACAAGTTTGGAGGACGGTGATCCATTACCGGTTGCGCCAGTTGGCTTGACTGGTGATTATGTTTTAGGTGGTAGTTTTACAACAGCACAGGCACATTCTGGGACTAGATCTTGGCTCAGCACCAAAATGTATGCTGGGGGATATTATTTCCCAGAAGTGTGGGTTGCTGATCCTTCGGTGGTAGGAATAGCCGACACTAAGCGATATGATTGTGTTTCAGTTTGGGTTTATTCGACGGAGGAACTAAATACAACTTACCGCGCCAGTTTGGGCGGAACAAAGACAGAGCTTGCGGCTGGTCCGGGTTGGACTGTTTACACTAGAGACACGGGATTTAGCTTGTATGGAAACGGCACATATGAGGAAGTAGGAACTAAGCCAACTTTGCCTGCTAATCAATGGATCAATTTTAGTTATATTATTGATTGGGGTAACGGTAGAACTTCACGACCTAATTTTTCTCTCTGGGTTGACGGCGCAATTGCTGTTAACAACGTAATTCCTACTGCAAATTTTATAGCGTTCGACAATGACGCTGACGGAAATGACGCAGCCAAAAGATTTGTCTTAGCTCATTCACAAGGAGGAGATAATTTTGATCATTATTATGATGACTTTTCAGCTGCTCAATTTAATACTGCGCCTGTCTCAATGACAGATAGCACAATTGATGTTGCAGCTTTTGAGGCAGCATTACAGACTCAAACATATGTAACTCCGATCGGATCGCCGCTTATTTTTAACGGCACAGAATGGGTTCCTGGCACAGAATCAGCAATTAACATTGGCCTTGGAGATATTAATGAAGTAACCTTTGATTCGACAAGCAATGGAAGCGGTAAGTCTCTCGTTATTGCTGATCTTGATGAGATGATTTATAGCTCTCTCGATGCAGTTGCTGGGTCTTCAAATAAGGTTTACTTAAATCCCACTTACGGGATGAGCATGGCCTCGTATGATGGAGAAGATGGATCTTATATTAATTTACATAAGGGTAAAGGTATTCAATTAAGAGTTCCAGATGCAATTCCATTTGTTTATATTACTAACTCAGCCGGTACGGGCAGTACACCGGCAACATTTGCAATTCTCGATGGTGTTTTTGGTGGTACGAATAAATATGTAGGTCTCACAATTCCATCAGGCTTAACTGAAAGCACAACTTACACATTGCCACCTGCTGATGGTGAATCTGGTTATGTGTTAACTACCAACGGCCTCGGTCAACTGGATTGGGTTGAATCTAGTGGCGGCGGTGGTGGCGGGGCGTTGCCGCTTGTTTTGGGTTGGACTTCAGAAACTTCGGGCGAAACTAATCTATCACTGACTATAGATGTGCCGTCCGGGACAATACCTGATTGCACACTTGTCGCGACAATTACGACTCGATCTGACATAACAGTTCCTGACGGCTGGACCTTGGAAGGTGTCTACCTTAACGGCGGATTGAATGCAGGACAAAGGATTAATGTTTTAACAAAAACTGCTGCCTTAGTTGAGGCTGATTCCTACACCTTTGAGCAGGCTTCTGAAACCGTTATATGTGGACAAATGTTTGCCATTAAAGATGGCGAATTAGACATTGTTACGACAGCATTAGGGGATGAAGGTTCGTCTGGAGACGATAATGATGTAACCATTACTTCACTTGATCAACGTCTTAATCTTTTAATTGCTTCCTTTACTTGGAGCACAACCAGCGCGGTTCAGCAGTGGTCATGGAGTGCAGGCATTCAAGTTGGTGTGCCTCAAACTGCATCAAGAACTGGTGCTGCTTATATTTCAAGAGCTGCAAGTTGTTTTTTCACTCATGCATCTAATTCAAGCGGTTTAACCGGTGAGGTTGTAACTGCTGCTATCAATATTGCATTTAAGGGAATTGGTGAGGCTACTGTTGACAGTGTAAATGGAATGACAGGCGATGTTGAATTAGGTATAACTGATCTCGATGATTTTGCATTAGCACCTGCACAATCTGAAGAATTGTGGACCTATTCTGACAGTGCGGGACAGGCCCCGAGCGCCGGATTTATTACCCGCTACAGCTACCCAGATTCATGGGCAATGAGTGTGGTTACTTCTCAGGGTAATGATTTAAGCACGATTTTATATGATCAAACCGGCGATATGGATTGCCGAGTTTCTGTTAATGGTGTTCAAAAAGTAATCACTAGGATTACGAACTGGACTGAGCAAAACAGTAACCGAGTTAATTTTAATTTTGCTGATTTTGCGTGGGCTGAAGATCTTGCCGAAGGCGATGAAATTGGAATTTCTGCCGTTCCATTTGGAACAGGAACAACGCCATTAACAATTGGCGATTCCCTGATTTGGAATGGAACTAATTTTAGAAATTTTGAGCTTCAAGAAGTTGCTATTACTGGCAACTATGAGGACTTATTGAACAGGCCGCCGAACGTTGTTGAGTCTGTTAACGGTCAGGAAACAAAAGACGTTTCGCTTGCATTGTTTGATATTAACAATGTTGGCCTGGCTTCTGATCCTGTCCAATCTACTTTAACATTCAACAACCTGGGAGACCCCGTTAATCTTGACACGATATTCATCGGAACTGCTGTTGACAATAACTCACCTTATTTCACAGGTGTCGGACAATTTATTGTCGTTCATCGCACCTTAGCAGACCTAGTTAATGCACCATTAGGGACAGATATTCGCTTTACTTGGTCCGATGGATCTACACAAATAAATAAAATTCTTGTTGCATCTTTTGCTGCAACTAATTCTGATTATAGGGTCATTAAATTTGAAGATCCGTGGTCTTATCTTGCAGGATCTGCCCCTATATCTGCAACGTTAACGACGCAAAATCTAGGGGAAACACCCTTAGTCAATGGTGATATTCTTAAATATAACAGCACAACGGAAGAGTGGAACCCAGCTCCATCACTTCCTCAACGAATTACGGAACAAATAACTACCGAATCGCTGACTTACCAACAAACTGCTGTTGCAGAGTTTGTTAATTTAGGCACCGCTGGAAACTTCCTCACCGTTCAAACTAACGCAGCTTGTGTTGTTACTTTCTACACAGACGAAGCTTCACGGCTTGCAGACATTGCACGAACCTATGAAACGCCGCCAGTGGCAGGGGACGGGGTTCTTTTGGAAGTAAGAACAACAGGAGCCGAAACAATCTTAATCACTCCGGTTAACGGCTACTTTGTAAATTCTGACCCATTAGTCTCTCAGCTTCCGGTCAAGATTTGCAGCCAAAGCGTCATTGAAGGTCAATTTAATATCTCAGTCAAAGCCTTGGTTATGGAAACATAGTGCAGCCATGTTTTCATTATGACTTGGAGTCATGACCCAGCAACTGGGGTCTACAATCAGGCAACGTGGAGTGATCGCTGGCAGGCTATTTACAATGATTTGAATGGTGTTGGTGATCCAGCTACGCCCGAAGGGGGTTGGCAAGTCTGGCCTGCAGAAGATTTTGGAATCACCGGTACAGCTGGTGCTGACGATAGAGTAATTGTTTTTACTTTTATTGACACTAATTACAACGAAGAGCGTCAGTGGTGTTATTACTTTGACTATAGTTATTCAAGTTATACGCTTCAGGGGTGTCCACGTAAGGATATAACAAATACAACCTGGCCACTACAGTGGAATGTTGCATATCGGTCGGCACGACACGGGGCATATACGTCTGTAGCCAATGACTGGATAAAGTGGACAAGCGATCAAGACCCAACCTCATGGATGATAACTTACGCTGGTCGAAGAATTGGCGGGTGGGATCCACTAACGAACAGAACTACTCCATGGTTTACTAATAATTTAACGTCTTCTGGTTATATTCAATATGGTTGCATGATGCCCGAAAATAGCACTTCTACTCTTGCAAATATGAGTTATTACAACTTCCCTTGGTCTACAGTCACTAGCACATCCATAGGTTCCTGTTATTATGCTCTGGATGTTACAGGTAGTTTTGCATTTGATGGTGCTACAACTTTCATTAATATGGCACTTACCGGAGCTTACTTAGGATCTTTTGGCATTACAACTAATGATATGTTGTTTTATTATCCAAATGCCGCATCATCAGGATCTGCTTTGATAAGTAGTAGTCCAGCCACTGTTACAGCATCAGGAAATAATTTTTATATTAATTTGGGTGCAACTATTTCAGATCCAACTTTACTTTTAGATTGTGGTTCTGAAAACCCATCCAACGCTCTACTTGGCTAATGGATTTAGAAAACCCGTTTGTTCTTAATAATGCAAGCTTTGCCAACCCTGAAATGGTTGGTCAAGTTACTACAACACCGCCCGATTTAGAAGACATTTTACCTTATATTCCTCCACTTAATGCACTGTGGTCATACAGAAGCCGAATCGTTGGCGGTCAAGTTGTTTTAACTCAATTTATTGATGTCGTTTTGCTTCCTAGTCCTGTTGTTCCTTATTTAGGTTATAGCAATTCTGGGGGCAGCCCTGGGCCAGGGCCTGGGCCTGATCCAACACCAACACCAACAGACGGAATTTTGTTCCCCCGTTCTTACTGCTGATCGGAAGTCTTAAGCGTTAAGCAGAGTTTCCGTGATCAATTCAATTGAAGATCTCCGAAGCGCTGGAGTGTTACCAACCGGGCCGGTGTCGGCGTGGCCTGAATCGCGCAATGTAGCCGGTCCCGGAATGCGTGAGCAGACGCCTGCCGTTGCCCCTGTCGAGCATGACAAGCGAGTGAGGGCATCTGCGGGTCAGATGGCACGCAACGCCGCCAAGAGTGCCCGTCAGGCCTTGGGTGGACGTGTTACCGAAGAAATCAGAAATGAGCGCCTTGACATCTGCAAATCTTGCAAACATTTTATTGAAAGATCTTCTAGGTGTTCTGAATGTGGTTGTTTTATGCCTATTAAATCAGGCATTAATGCCGACCCTAAAGAACTCTGTCCAAAGAAAAAATGGCTTAGATAGGTAGGAACACTAGGGCGCAATTTAACCGCTAGGCGTGATGCCTAGCTGCCCAAATGGAAGATCAAAAGCTCAATCTAGATATGGATCTAGATGTAAATGATACCCCTGAAGTCTCTGCTGAACCTAGTACAGAACAGGAGCAATTCAGTAAGGAGGAAGTAGGCAAGCTTTTGAAGGCTTTGCACAGTGAGCGTGACGCCCGCCGCGCACAAGAAAAAGCACTCAAGGAATCAAGTTCAAAGCTTGCGCAGCTTGAGGGCATCGACCCGGCCACTTACAACCGACTCCAAGAGGAATCAGCCCGAAGGGCTGAAGCTGAAGCGCAATTTGAAGCGCGGGAGTTGGAGCGGCAAAAAGCTTACGAGGAAGTCAAACGCGAATCCGCAACCCGTGAGCGCAAGCTGGAATCCCAAATTAAGGAGATGGGGCGGCACCGGGCCTTTGAAGGTCTCTTTCAATCTGTCGGCGGCAAGGGCGGAAAATTCCTTGACACAGCATGGAGCCAACTTGGCGACAATCTCCGGCTTGAGTCTGACGGATCTTTTACGGTTCTAGATTCTTCCGGCGATCCGTTGCTCGATAGTGAGAGCGGTAAGCGAATCGATCCTAAGGAGTGGCTGAACGAATTCAAATCTGATCAGTTCCTAGGCTTTACATTTGAGCCTGAAGCTGGCTATGGATCAGGCATCAACAATAGCCCAACTTCCCGCCGTGATACGGGAACGATGAATGATTATGAAGGCTTGTCTACCAGTGAATTGTTTGCTAAAGCTTTTGAAAATATGGGCAAGATTTAATTCTAGTCTATGACTAGCCTTTTGGAACAATAAATTGAGATGGAAGAGCCCTGGCTCTAGTTCGGTGTGACACCGATTTAGGGACTGGGCAGTTCATCAGATGAAACGAGATGTTTTGTTAGATGAAAACCCAGATCACTAAATCTCATTCACACTTTACGGAGCCAAAATCATGGCAATGACTCTCCTCCAGCAGGGGCAATTTGCATCCTCTGGTGAACAACTAGCAGTTATCAATGAACTTAGTGCGGGCGACCTATTGCAGGTGATGCCATTCAGGAACATTGACGGTAATAGTATTCGCTTCCGCAGAGAAGAAGCGCTTCCGGATGTTAACTTCCGGAATATTAACGCCGCTCTTCAACAGTCCTACGGTGAAGTTTCGCTGCAAAGTGAAGCTCTGCACCTGTATGGTGGTGATTTGCGCGTTGATCAAGCTATCCTTCAATTGGAGGGAAGCGAAGCTATGGCTTGGAA
>VMHT01138854.1_pt1 | contig 24369 bp, 15 predicted proteins | sample 4693611 | NCBI WGS metagenome assembly VMHT01 (sample SAMN12280063, study PRJNA550983) | marine metagenome | isolation source: seawater sampled from same location over 5 years 0.02-0.2 micron viral filtrate | place: USA: collected off the coast of southern California halfway between the port... ...
GTACTTATCAAGTAATGATGCACCTTTCGCTTGTGGCTTTTCTGCCTCTGCAGCGAATGCAGCAGCAATATCTAGTTCTTCACCAGTGATGTGCTCGATTACTTCCTTTACCATACGGAAGTGCTTTGCTTCGTCCATAGCTTGACGGCTTAGTAGTTCTAAGTCTTTTACGTCAGTAGAAGGATCTGCGGATGCAACTTGACCAGCGATGGCGTACATGTTCTGAGCTTCGTTGACCATACGTCCACGGAAGTGCTCGACAAGATACTCATCACTTGGCTTAGAAGCGAAGAAACGACGAACGTTTGAGCGTGAAGCTTCAAATAGTTCCTTGTTTCCTTCCTTGATCTTCTTGACGAAATCTGTTCCAGAAAGCATTTTTTAATTACCTATCTACAATGTTATTTAGTATATATGAAGAAGTATCTCAAATGGTTCTGTTCTGTATACTCCATTTTTAGGTCTTTTACTTTGTAATTGTATTTTTTTGCAACAGAAAATATCTTGTTATGTGACCACTTATACCATTCAATACCCTCAACACCCTCATGTGGTATGCCAGGATTGACTCTGAATATTGCCTCGCTTCTCCATAGAGTGTGTAGTTTATCTATTTGATTATCAATAGTTTTCTCATCACCAAAATTTATTGAACCAAGACATAATGCCATGTCAAATGGAACTGACCTATATTCTTCTATTGATACTTTTATATCTGCAGCATCATTGTATGGATCTATACCAATAAGATTTGGAATCAAACTTTTGAGTTTGTTATAACCACACCCTACATCTAGGACACTAGATGGTTTCTTACTATTAATGTAATCGACCAAATTATAGCCACTATACTTAAGAAATTGATAATTCGTGTCTTTCCAGATTCCATTAAAATAAGATTCCATTACAATTATACAAACAAAAAGATGTGTCCCATGATGGAGATAGAGTGAGTGCTTTACTTACAGCGTAGTTTTTTATATAGGCAGCATACTCAAGATAACCATCTTTATCCCACACCATACCCATTTGATCAAGAGATGATTTTGTGGGAGATAGTATTATGGTTTGTTTTGTCGCTTCTCTTATAAAAGATCTCATTGATAAATCATGTCTTCTATTGATCTCTCTCATACTGTCCTGATTTATTTTTTTATGCTCACCAACTTCCTCATCTGGATCATCTTCTACTTGCCATGCAGTATATTTTGGATAGTGTTTAGTAAATGTCATGGTAGATAACCACCTATCATCACAATACTCTTTAGGACGTAATACAAATATCATCTTATTGTTTGGAAAATTTGTATCTAACCATTCTAGATTGTGTTTTTCAGCAAAAAAATGTGATTTGACAAAGTAATTATCATTCTCATTTATGTCTGTATACGGACCTAAACATTGTTCTATAAAAGTTTCTTTGGTGTGATTTCTAAGATCATCAAACCCTTCACCAAATTCCATACCAGGATCCCAGAAAGCACCCTTGTGCTCTCTGTATAATGTCTTATTACCATAAGACTCCCATCTACCTTCATAATCAGATTTGTTTGCTCTGAACTTACTACAACACCTCAGTAGGTTATCCATCTTAGACCATCCTGAACCAGGCAGCCCAATCATAAAGATAAGTTGTTCATGCCTGAATTGTGAATAAGTCATCGCAATTATAAAATGCAAAAGGTGCGTCAAACATTGGAACTTCTGATTTGAAAAACTGATGCACCATAATCAATTTATCGTATTCCTCTTTACCTTCATCGTCCCAGATATATCCTAGTCTGTTGATGAAAGTTTTATTAGGTTGGATTATATAACAATCATTATCTCTTACAAATTCTCTTATCATTTTATCATGTCTTTCTATAAGCATCTTGAGTTTCTGATAGTTCAATGGATGATGCTCTTGTGTTTTTACCTTCATCCATGCTTTGTATTTCGGATAATTGCCTGTAAATGTCATGGCGATATTCCATCCTTCATAACATAACTCAGTATCTCTTAGTACCAAGATTATTTTATTATTAGGAAAATTCTTTCTCAACCAATTCAGGTTCTTAGTCTCTGCAAAAAAGTGTGATCTAATTAGATAGTTCTGGTCATTGATCTCAGTGAATGGTCTCAGACATTCAGCCTTGAAAGATTCTTTAGTATGATTTTTTTCTAGATCATCAAAACCCTCACCAAATTCCATAAGAGGATCCCAGAATGCCCCCTTATGATGCACACATCCTGTATCTCCATCTTTACCTGTCTCCTCTCTATCCCCTCTTCTATCAGATTTATTGAGATTCATCTTGGTACAACATCCCAATAATAGTGAGAGTTTTGCCCACCCACTACCAGGCACTGCTATATAAAATATAAGTTGTTCGTCTTTTATCATGAAAATTTATTTGGCAGGACCTATAGAAATATGCACGGAAGAAGAAATATTCTTATGGAGAACTTACGTACAAAGTAAAGTACCAGACACGATAGAAACTATCGTACCCAAATATCATTTAGGTAGTCAGTCTGAAATATTTGAAGATACAAAACTAAATGTTGAAAATTGTGATATAGTCTTTGCCCATCTACCTAAGTCAATAAATGAGAGGAGACCATCTTACGGTACGATATTTGAGATATCATACGGTTATGCACTTGGCAAGAAAGTAATCATCATTTCAGATGATGAGTTTGTGCACAAACATCCAGTAATGAATCATCTAGCAAATATGTATTACTCTTTAGATGCTGCCTTATCGTCTATCTCTCCACCATCGACTTCAGGTGCAGGTGTTTGAAGAGCTTGTAATTGTTTATTGAGTGTCAAGATCTTTGCCTCAAAAGCAATGTTTTGAGCAGTGAGAGCATTGATTCTAGTTTGATATACTTGAAGAACTGCGTTGACTTCTTCATTCATGATGAAAGATTATATAACTGATTTATATATGTCAATAAATCATCAGCAATCAATCTATGTCCCTCCTCATTCGGATGAAAATTATTATTTTGAGGATACTTCCTATGTTGTAATTGTAAATCAAATTTAACATTTGTTTGAAAATTATTAGATAACAATATACACTTGACATTATTTACTTTACAATGATTACGAATTGTCATAGCGAAGATTTGTTCGTATGTAGAACCATATGTGTCATTGTATATTTCTTTATAATACTGTTTCCAAAATTCACTGTTCTTGAGACTACCCATTGAAATAGGTGTCCATTTTTTGTGCTCTCTTATTTCTTCCTCATTATAGTATTCCATTCTATTCGGGAAAGACATTTGTATGATAGCAAAATCATATTGTGATATATCATTTTCAAGTAGTAAATGTCTGACTATACTATGATTACTCTTACCACTTTTTGATATATTATGTTCCTCTGCACCTAACTCTTTTGAGACTAACGCACTAAATCTAAGAGATAATCTGCTTTTATCGTCTAAATTACATCCCCAAGTCCATGAGTCACCATCAAAGTATATCTTCAAATTTAGAACGAGCCACCATCTATAGTTATATTTTCTAATGATCTTGTTGTACCAGAGCAAGATATAACTTGTGAATCACCTGCACAATCATTTACATATAGTGATCCAATCTCTAATGCTGAGTATGCACTTGCTGTAAGAACACCTGAAGACTCAGATACTTCTGAAGCTAGTGCTATTCTACTTGTTGAGTCATCCCAATATATTGCTGCTTTCTTTGCAGAACCACTATAGTAGTTCAATATAAGACCAACGTCTTTATCTGTGTCACTACCTAGTGCACCACCGTCTACAACCTGTAGTTCAAGAAGAACGTCTTCAATAGTTGTGTTTGTTGTATTGACTTGAGTAGTAGTGCCATTGACTGTCAAGTTACCAGTAACAGTAAGGTTGGTTGATACAGTTGCAGCACCTGTAACTGCTAGAGTAGATCCGTCAAAGGTAAGATTACCACTGTCTTCTAGTTCACCAGATGTACCTGCTAGAACAACTCTCCCAGATGTAAGGTCGGCTACTGCTGCTGATGTAGCAGAAACTGTGCCACCTGACTGATTACCAGTGATGTTACCAGTGAACACACCAGCGATTGCACCAGCACCAGTAATAGTAGGTGCAGTTAATGTCTTGTTAGTAAGTGTCTGAGTGCCTGTATCAGAAACAAGAGTTGCGTCAGCATCACCTATAGTTGATCCACCTGGTAGAAGCAATGTGTTATCTGCTTGCTGACTATGAGGTTGAGAACTTATTACTTGACCATGACTGTTCTGATGACATTGTAGTTGTATTCTTCCCTCTTTAGCTGATCCAGTATCACCCTCAACTACAAGTTTTCCGTTAGCTGCACTTACCGTAACACCACTAGATGCAGAATTTATATTACCAGTTACGTTTCCTGTTAGATTACCAGTCACATTACCAGTCAATGCACCAACGAATGATGTTGCTGTTAGTGCTCCTGATGATGCATTGAATGTAAGGTTTGTTCCAGTCTTAGGTTGAATGTCACCTGTTGCACTGGTGGAAAACATTGGGAAGCATGTAGTATCAGCAGATTCGTCTGATACTGCAATATCGCTTACTGCTCCAGAGTTTTGAGGTGCAGTATCAAATGAAAGTTCTCCTGATGCATTACACTTCAAAAATCCATTATTGACTGCTGCTGCTGGCATTGTATAGACTTGGTTGTCTGACAATGAAGTGGGTGCCTTGATGGTAATAGCACTCGCACCGTTGTTTGTTGCCTCTACTAATTTGACACCTGAAGCGTTAGTGGCATCTCCCTTACTCCAAAATCTTGATGATCCTATGAACTGGTTATTGCTTGTTGTAGAGTCTATACCAACATATAAATCATTTTTGTCTACTGTGAATCCTGGTTCACCTGCCTGTAGACCTGGCAAACTCGCAAGGTTACCTCTCTTAAACTGTAATACTGGAGCAGCCATCTGTGTCCTTAATACCTATCTTTTATTTATTATTACCAAGTTCCAGCGTCGAGATCAATTTTATCATCTAATTCTACGTCAAGGGTATCGACAAGGTTGTTTATAACAGTATCACTAAATCCAGCAGCACCTGATACATTACCTGCAGCAGAGTCTACAATAGCATCTGGAGAAACAAATTTGAAGTTATCTTCTACAGCGTCATAAGTTAGGATAAAGCTTGTGCCTACCCCTGCACTTATCGCAGTTGAATTGATGTCTGAGATGTCTCTTAGATTTGCCACTTCTTCGTCTCCAGCCGAAAATACAGTTCTCTGTTCTCCTAGTTTTACAACTAAGAACTCATCATCTCGTACAATGTTGAATTCTTCTTTGTCTCTAGAAAATTTAACTGATGGTTGTGCACCTATATCATCGTCGCCATGTGATGAACTTAGTCTAATATTAGACATGTCATAATGCCGATGTAGGATTTACCATTACTTGTCCAGTAAAAATTTTTGTTTTTGCACCAGAAAAGTTATTAGTGATTAGCACATCATACTCGTATCTACCAGAGGTAATGATACCAGTTTGTGCAGGTGTCATGGATAAAGTTACCTGACCGTCAGCAGGTGCAGATCCATATGTTACAGCAAATCCTATCGAACCTGCTGATGTGGCATGTTTTTTCATCTTTGCACTGAAACTAAATCCAGTGAGATTCAATGCAGATTGATCACTCTTCTTAACATCAAATGTTGAAGAAAAAGTTGCTCCCTGTTCTATTTGAATATTGACTGATGGAACTGCCATGTTATTATTTATTCTGTTGAGTAATTAGTTGTTTCAATAACTCGATTTCACCTTTCAACCTGTCTATCTCATCCTTTTGTGATAGACGTGCCTTCTTATCATTCATGTAGCGTTCGTACGCTGCACTATCTGTGTTTACTATCGCTGTCGTCTTTACATCCCTCATCAGTGACGGGTGATTTTCCACCTTGATCTTTTTTGATTGGGTATGTTTCATCGAGTGTGCCCTCTAAAACTTCTGCTGCTAGTGACCATGCGTTTATCATGATTATATTATACCACTTTTGTAGGAAGTTGGTATTTTTTAACCATTTTCCTTTCTACTTCATCGGCTGTCTTTTTAGCGATGTCACTTTTGTCTTGTGGTTTCAACTTTGTTCTTGTGATGAGATCCAAGACAGTATTCATGCCAATCTCGGAAATGTATTGTTTGAATGTTTTCATTAGGCTACTGCGATTGCTCTAAAGTCTAGAAGTTCTGGTGCTTGTGCTTGGTTTGTTGATGAGAATACAACTTTTACTTGAAATCCTGTAAATGGTGGTAAACCATTCTTTGTGAATTCATAGTCTAAGAACTGATCATCTAAACTAGGAACTACGTTCCTATCAGGTCTACCAGTATTATTTTTCTCCGAAATTACAAATCCAGCAGAGTCTAAGTTCTCAAAACCTGGCATCAATTCAAACACCTTATCTAGGGAATCATTGTCTGCTCTGAATAATCTATACAATACTCTGATGTCTGCAGATGGTGGTCTGAACGCACCGAATATCACTTTGAGTGATGTAGCAGGGTTCTCCAACATGATCACTTTAGTTTGATATAACTGGTTATGTGGATCATCAAGTTGATTAGATCTACTGCTTAGAGCGTAGTTATCAATAGGACTATTGATCCTATTTGTTGATACATTGATAGAACTCTTGAATGCATCAATGACAGGTGATACGTTTTCATTATCTGTAGATAAATTCAAATCAATTGTCAATGATTTTTCACCAGGTAGTGCTGTTAGTTGTTGTGCCTCATTTGCCTTAGAAGCAACCATACGAACTGAGGGGAATGTTGTGTCATTGACAAGGGAGATACTCTCATAACCCTTGTCTGCAAATGATGCCTCACTACCACTTACACTTGTGCCAGATGTAGTTCTCAAACTTGCATTGACAACTGTACCCTTAGGTATACTGTGTGCAATTGCAGGTGAAGCAGTATCAAATAATACGTTTGTTGTTCCTTTACCTCTTGTTCCACCACCAGGTTTATCCTTAGAGAATAAGGCAGAACCAGTGATCTTGACATGATATGAATCAAGAGTAACTTTATCCTCAACAGATGTAGATACATTTATCAAAGAGTGCTGTGTGTTTATCTTTCTAAGAGATACACCAGACAATTCATATTTCTGTACAGGTGTTCCTACTGGATAGGTTCTTGCAAACGTATCATCATTACCTCTGACTATAGTACCACTCAACTGATTGGCACCAACAGATGTATACTGTATGATTTCATCACCCAGTAATGCAAAACCAGGATTACTGGCTGTTACTTGTGCTCCCTCAAAGAAATTGTATCCAGTACTACTTGCCACACTAACCACACTCGTGTCACTAACCCCATATGCAACAGTTGTTTTTGTTGGGACAGTATCACCAGTAATACCATTTATCTTGACTGTGTTATTTGCAGCATAGTTTCCATGATTAGGATGAGAGACTTTGAAATGCAGTCCATCATACTGATCAGTATTTGTTGTCACTGTGGATGGTATGATGTTGTTCACAGTAACACCATAACCTAACGAAGCGTCATGATACTGTATTGGATTTGTTGTGTCAAATGTGCCCTTACTATTGGTAAGAAGAAGTGAGTTCACACCAGTTGTAACACCAACAGTGAGACGTAGATTCTGTCCTAGTCCCTTAGTACCAAGAGAAGCAGTCAAAGTATCACCCACTTGATACCCAGTTCCAGTGCTACCATCTACCACTGTAACCTGAGTGATTGCACCACTAGAGACAGTGACAACACCTACAGCTCCTGATCCACTTCCAGTAAGATTTACAAAAGTAACAGTATATGTTGAATCCTCATAACCTGCTCCACCATTCGTGATAGTTAGTGTGCTGGTAGTTTCTCCAAGATGTCCAAGTTTTGCTGCCACAATACCTGATGCTCCCGTATTGGCATCTTGTTTAATCTCTGTACCAAGGTCTATGATACCATCAGCGATGGCAGATCCAAGACCTACTGTCACACGTTTTGAGAATGTTTCTATAGGATTTTCTGAAAGATTATTTCTACTGTCGAATGTATCTAATTGAGGATTATAAAATCTGACTGTACCTGAGTTCAGTGTAAACTTCGCCTTCCTTGCAACATACTTCATATCCTCCAACTGAGATGGAGTCCATGTTCCAGCTGTCTGACCCTTGAATAGCGAACCTAGTGATGGTTGTTTTGTTACTATAACTTTTCCAAGTTCAGTGTTTTCAGCTGTCGATATGTCAGCCTCACCCACTTGACAGATCCACTGATTATATTCAGATGTTGCAGTTACCACAACAAAAGCATACTCTCCTCTAGGTAAGTAGATTGGAGATGGGAATGTAAATGTAGTTGGTACAGTAGCATCTGATGATACATTGACTTGATCAGGATTCAATATTACTTGTCCATTTTTAACAATGTTTCTTGATGGATATCCATTGACCACATTCACAACTCTAACATCTAATGGTATAGTGTCAGACTTAGTTGCAAAGAAGAAGTCTACTGATGTCATAAAGATACCAGGATTTTCTTCTACTTGGAATGTCTGTGCTAGTGGGTCATCATCCTCCTCTTGGAAGTTGTTGATAACAGTATTTTGTATTCTTGTAATATTGTTTGTTACGTTAGTAATATTGAATATTATAGGTTCAGGTATTACAGGAGGTGCTGGCTCTGTTCTTTCAAGGGTAGTACTTGTTATCAATGTACCCTCAGAGAAGTGATCTGCTGCAGCTCTAGAGAAGTTCAAGCCAGGAAAACCATCCTGAGGTCTTAGACTAGAGAGTAATGCAGTGTTTGTGCCATTCTCAAATCTCTCTGTTGGAATATAGTATGATCCCAACACCGCACCAAGATCATCAGTTATCAATCTGAGTTGATTTACTTCTGCCTCAGCTCCACTGGTTTCTCCAACCAATTTCATACCTACAAGTGCGAACCCAAAGAAGTTACCATCTGACTTCTGGTTCAATGACTGTATATCAACGTTCAATACAGTTGTAGTTTCAGAGTATGCAGATGACAAACCTACGTTCGCTGCGTATGGATTATTGAGGAACGTGACAGTAGGATTGTTGAAAGGTCCGTCTTTATGGTTTGGTGATGCTAATCTGAATCTAAGATCCACACCCTGACTTGCATTCTGTGTAGATACTGAGATACCTCTTACCGTTTCACCTACTTGGAAAGCACCCTGTATGGGTGTTACCTCTAATAGTTTTGGTATAGTGCGGATATTATTTTCAATCATATCCTCACCAGCAAATGAATTGAAGTGATTTGTACCAGGTTTTAGTCGAGTAGCAGTAAACGCAATGTTCTGCTCTCTCATATTTGGTATCCCTTCTTCTTCTACGATTATGTCATTAGAGAATCCTATACCATCATCTTGCACCTCAAACACTCTTTCGGTAAAGATATCAGATTCTGGATTCAGAACAAGATTACCGTTCCAACTCCTCATCATGTATGGGTTTATATTTTCTACTCTAGTAGCAAAAGGTTGTGTTCTATCTAAAACCTCTTCATAATTCAAGGTGACAAGATCACCTGTCATCTTGATATTAGGTGAACCTAAATCGGTTGCGAATCGAGGGTCAACTGAAAGATCTGGGTTGCCATTAGTGCCCACAACACTACCAGAACCAATAAGGAGATCGACACTATCAGAGTGTTTCCTTGGTGTGAGTTTACCTTCATTTATATCGTATTTGAGGAATGGGACTGTCTTGTCTGCAACAAGAAAATTCTGGAATGGATCTACAACAAAACCGTTTTTGAATCTATCAAGACCTGTGGTAGGATCTGTAATTACAAGACTCTCAGTTTTGTTTTCTAGAAGAGATAGTGCTGTGACTTCTTCTATGTTTCTTATTCTCTCGTCAAGGTCACCTATCTGCTTCATCGTGTAACGTTTGTTAGCACGGAAGTCAATTTTTACTTCACGTTTTGCATTATAAACATATGGTTGATAGGTTATCTTTGCCAATTCAAATGACTCAGATATACTCTCTGGTTCAACTGGTTTTACAGCAGGTGTTCCTTGCTGTATTGTGAATGTTGAGTCTCTATTCAAGAACAATCTATCTATCCTTCCAAGGTAGTGATTGTAATCAAACGTTATATTCTCATCAGTAACAAGAACTACAGGTGATTGTCCACCTCCACTAAAATCTCTTGAATCAAATTCAAATGGAGATCTACTACCACTGTACGCTGCTACTCTTGGTCTTAGATCAATAACGTCAGTATTCCTTATGTTATCAAAAGCAGGTACACCATCATAATTGTTCTTTGTATAACTATTGGCTGTAAGAATGTCACCAGAGTCTTCTGAGTTTATAACGTAATGATCAAAGAAGACTGTGATTCTGCCTTGAGGTTCGGGGAACCCTTGCTTACGAACTATTCTACCATAATCATAATACTCGGATCTCTGTCCTGTATCAAGAACAAAATTACTTCTTATATTAGGATCACCTGATTCTACATTAGATAGTATTGCTCTTACACCACTCTCTTCAAACACCACTTCTTCATTCTCTACAAATGCTGAAGTATTTTTGAATAATACATCTACTTTAGTAGTTCCACTTCTTGCTAATACTTGTGCTGATGCACCAGAACTCTTTCCTACTCCAATTTCACCAACAATAACATCAGTATTATTACCATTAGGTCCGTTGAATGAACCTAGTGTCATGTTAGGTACAACTGCATCACTTGTACCAGATGATTCAAATACAGCTACTATGTTTACAACATCAGGAACATCTAGAGATATCTCTCTGTCTTGAACTCTCTTACCAAACACAGTGCTTGGTGTAAGACCATCACCAACACCTGTAGATATACCTGAGTTTGTTCTACTTGATCCAGTAATTATTTTTTTTGCTTCTCTGACAAGAGTCTTTTGTTTTGATTTTACTTTTGATTTCTGTTGTGTGCTATGTACAATTACACTAGATTGAGAAGCAGTCAGACCTGATAATGTGACACCTTTACCACCACCTGTAATAACAACTTGGTCTGATGTAAGATCTTCTACACTTCCGTCAGAGTATACGACTGTATATCTTTCTTCATCAAACGGTGCATACACTACGTCTGTACCAGTCAATGATGGCAAGTCCATCTGACCACTACCGTCTGTGCTTTGACCTGTGTTTTCTACTCTTGTTTGTAATAGTGATTCAGTAAGATCTAAAGATTCTATATTTTTATTTGCTAACTCAGAGTATAAGAAACCACTTGAAGAGTTTCTCAATTTACCAGATACAATCTTGAGGTCACTTACAGTTACTGCAGCAGTAGGAAGTGCTTTGTGACATATACCTGAGATTGTGTTTGGTGCTGCTGTAACAGTAATATTATTGTTAGCAGCACTTATAACACTTACAACGTTGAATGTGATATCAGTTTGACTAGCACGTTTATATGCTACTACATCTCCAACTTTGAAACTTGATACCCAACCAGGTGTACCACTGGTGATCACTGATGTGCCACCTGATGCAGCTGCAATAGTAAATGATCTTCCTGTAAAATCTTTCTTAGTTTCTAATGCAACATCAGCAGAGAATGTTCTACCACCTGCTGTAGATCTAATTGACTTGACATCACTTAGGTCATAATCAGTCACAGATGTGATAACTCTACCATTCAGTTCGCCATTTATTAATATCTGCTCATCTTGTAAGAAAGAACCTGAAACTTGATTCAATTGCAATACAGTATTGCTTGAAAGGGCATTACGTAAGAAACCTCTTGCACCACTATTTCTACCTTCTATCACAGCAGGTAAAGGAATAGAGTGTGCTTGGTTTATAGTAACTTGAGTATCTGTTTGTATATCCAAAAGGAATATTTCAAATACACTAGAATCACCTGTGTAACCTGCATTCTGTAGTTTGTAATCATATACTCTTGCTCTACCAATACTACTACCAGCAGCAGTTGATTTGGTTGAACCCAATCTTGCACTACGTAAGTCAAGATAGTCTGATGTAGAAGCAGATAGATTTATTCTTGCTGAACTAAAGACATTATTCAGTCTTAGTCTATTACCAGCCTGAAAAGGAACAGCAGACGATTCTACTAATCTTGTTGTTCTAGGTTTCTCTACATCAATATAGTTTGATCCTACTGTTTTAGTTTCATATCCTTTTACGTATGCTTTACCTGGACCTACTCTTATATTCAATAAATCTTTTGATGGTACATTACCTTCATCTGTTTTGTTCTCAGGGAAGAATGTGCCAAATACAGAGTGTCTATCATTCAAACACTCTTTTGCTTCTAAATCAAACTTAGTGACATAATAATCACCACTTTCGTCATATGTTCTTCTCGCAAATTCTTTTGCTAATTCACCATATAATGTTTGTTCAATAATTTTCTTTGACTCACCTGCATCAAGTCTTTGCAACTCAATAAAACTCTCATCTTGAAAATCATCTAATTCTTTTTTAATGAGAGATAAACTAATCTTGAGCCTATCAGCACCAGGAGCAGTGTAATTGGAGAATCCAGCAGCATTATCATATAAACTATTATCATCAACAGCAGTGACAATCTCCTCTTTGACATTGAATCCTACTCTGTATGATGGTAAATTATCATATTGATCAAGTATAAGTGTTTCAGGTAATACTTCTACAAATACACCTCTAGCAAAAAATACACCTCGTGTAATGGTAAATGCTGAACCAATAGATGTCGCATTAGAATTTATTGCAGTTGCAAAGTCAGAACCATTTGTAATGGTTGTTACACCATAGTTTATGTCTGCCAATGTAGTAAGTGTCTCACCATCTAAAAATTGTTCAGACAAATAATCATCAGAACTCTTTTCATACTTGACAAATAATGTAGTATTATTAGTTTGAGAATTAGCGGAAGATAATACTTTTACAACCTTTGCTGTAATACCAGAATTTTTTCCTTTTATACTGACACCAACCAACTTATCATAATATAACTCTACAGGAACACCAAAAAATGTAGACTCTATTTTGATAGAAGTGTATTGGTTATCATATTTGAACACACCAGGAATCACCATAGATCCCTCTTTGAAGATGTGTTTACCAAACTTCTCTACCTGATTTTGCAGAATAGATTGGAGTGTGGTTAGTTCTCTTGCTTGTATCGGACTGCCAGGTTTGAAAAGAACTCGATTGAAGTTCTTTGATGAATCAAAATCATCAAAATATGGACTGACGTTTAGGTTGGTGTTCTGTGGCATCGTTAGAATTCTAAGATGATTTTAATATCTTCTCGTTGGTTTGTCGCTCTAGTTACTTCAGGTCTTTGGTCAACATAGATTATATTGCCAGAGTATTTTTTAATCTCTGGGTTTGCCAATCCATTATTATATGTTTGTCCAAAGTAGTATGTTCTTGAATTTACTGTAGTTGAAACTCCCGTGAAACCTGTATCTATAGATAAGGTTTCTGTTCCTCCTGTGGTAGTGACAATAATATTACTATTACCTCCACTTGCAGGGTTCGCAGTAAATCTATTTAGTTTGTATCCATAGGTCGGTTTATTATCTGAACTGTCATTGGTAGCAAGGGATCTGTCTTGCCAATACTGTAATGATTTTGTGACTGGATCATATCCTATGATTTGACCTACAGCAGTGGAACCAACTCCCACTGTCTGTGTGACCTGACCGTCTACAGCGACTGACATACTCGTTGTTGCTGCACCCACTAACCTTATACCATATACACCTGATGCAGATGAGGAAGTAAGTAAATTTGTACTACCAAATTGCTGTGGGTTTTCTATGATACCTATTCTTGCGAACTGGTTACCAGTTGGAAAGTCTGGGTTTGTGACATCACTGTTCTCTATACGAGAATATACAAGTACTTTATTAGCACCTAGTTCTCTGTATATGTCTGCACCGTGACCACCTGGTGGTGGCACAATGACAGAGAATGAAGCACCGCTTCCTGTCACTACATCATCTAGATCAAGAGTTCCAAAAGAATATCCACTACCACCATTCGTTACCTGAACAGCAGAGGGTTTACCGTTGATGAATGTAACAGATGCCAGACCATCAGATCCATCTCCTCTTATAGGAACAGCGTTCTTCGTACCATTGAACTGATATGTCGCATTCGTGACATCTTCAATCACAACAGTTTCTATCTTACCATCTACAGCAGCGTTTCTTACATCTGCTACTGCCGTGTTAGATGTCCAGTTTTGTGGAACTGGTATAAACTCAGCACTATCAAATTTTATAATATCACTTGGTTTTATAGTATAAAGATACTTCCAAACATAACCATCACTCTCTAACCTTGGTTGCAAATCTGTATGTGTTGGTTCTTCAAGAGAGATAACACCACCTCCACTGTTGGATGGTGATGCACCATTGTAGATGCACTCATAGACTCTGAAGTCCGAGTTCATCACATAGAAGTTTGCTTTATACAAACTTGAAGAACTGGTCTGTGGACTCAACTTATCAATACTATAGTCTGGACGATACATTTCATATATCGTACCTGTTGTCCATGTAATCTTTTTGATTACTCTCAACACGTCGGATGAGGTTATTTTCTTAGCAGATATTAGAGAATCGTATACGTTATCATGCTCGTCAAAATTATCAATAGGGGCAGGAGTTGCTGTGTTCCAATCTGATGCAACTTCAGTTGCATTAGGTAACCCTATGAAGACATAATAACTGTTGTCAGTCGTCGAAATTCCACTAACGAAATTCGTCGCATTCAGTACTCTTATCTGATCAGTGATGATCGCTGGCATTATTTTGAAACTAAATTAGTTCGTAATTGTTATTTATGTGTAATCCAGTGACAATTTCGTTGTCCTTTGGATTTGAGGAGCAGTTGATAATCCTGTAAGACCATTCATGGGGTTCACAGTGAACGCCATACCTACAGCTCCCGATGTAAATTTGGCGTATGAATATGCACCATAGAAGTTACCTGCACCTGAACTTAGTCCAGTGACATTCACTCCATGACCTGATGCAATCTCAGTGAATACTCTGATTGTTGAACCTGCACCCACTCTTTCAATGTTACTGACTTGGAATACACCGTCAACGCAAATTGTAGTGATACCAACAGTTGCTGAACCATCAAATGACTTAGCAGTAACACCATCTCCAATATTGGATCTGCTTACAAGGAAGAAATCACCTGTACCTATACCAGTCTCAGTAAATCCACCGAATGCATTATCTCTTAGTACTGAGTTTTCTGGTATAGAGAACTCAAACTGGAGACCTGTTGTAGTAGCACCTACACCAACAATAACTCCTTGGTCACCCTCTAAGGTCACTTCCTCTAATGATCTATAAGGATTAGTAAATGTTGTTGTACCAAATCCAGTATTGTCCTTATCTGCATCTACAATTTTTATAGAAAATTCAGTGGTATTTGGATCTTCAGTTTTTGTAAATCCAATTATACCTGATTGTCCATACATCACAGTAGATGTCGTACCCACACCAGCTATGATTCTTGTTGCAGGTAAAATTCTACCAGCATACAATCCTCTTGCCTTACTTACCTTTACACCATCAACAATTTTGTCGTCTTCTTGTTTTCTCCATGTCACAGGTCTAAGAGGTTCCTTAGCTGCTGTGATTCCTTGTCCCTTATAGATGGTGGTTTGTAACGTATCTCTAAACACTACCTCTCTGATAGTTCTAGGATCTTGTTTCAGTATAGATCTATCTTTTGATGGACTATCTATTGTTATAGTATCACCCTTCAATATAGTCTCAACTGCCTCTGCATTTATTATATCAGCGTCAGTTCCTCTATAAAATAGAACTTGTAATGATGCACCTGTAGGTGGTGCTTCTGTAAATTTGAGTTGTGAACCACCTTCAAACTGATATGCTTTACCAGGTTTTTGTAATACATCATTGATGAATATTAGTAATACATCATCAAGACTAATAGGACTACCTGCAGTCTTCTCTATACTAATAGGTTCTTCATTTTCTCTTAGTGTGAACTGTGTTTTACTACTATTAAATTCACTAGAGAAATCATCAAGTATTTGGAACTTACCTAGAACCCATCCTGAGAACTGGTCGTCACTTGTTGATGTTACAGTAAATGTAGCAGGTTGGAAGTTTGTTCCAGCACTGAAGTTTGTAGGTATCCCTGCTATTGTGAGTTCTTCACCAACTGTAAATCCATATCCTACATTGGTTAGGACAGGTTCTGATATACTGTCACCCACACCGATTGAAATTGATACTGACGCACCTATACCAGTGCTACCACTTATAAGTTTTATATCATCATAAGCATATGGTGAGTCAAATTCTAACAGTGGAACACTTGTATGTGTATAACCTACACCTGGCGTTCCATCCATAAAGACTTTTTTTATTCTTCCATCTTGTACTGAGAATGTACCTGCTGCAGACGTAGTAGGACTACCACCTATTACTCTAACCCTAAACTGTGTCCCATCAGATCTATATCCACCACCAGTGAATCCCATCGCTACAGTTACAGTACCAAAACCTGATACTACTGCAGTTCCAAAACCAGTTTGTAGTCGTTGATATCCAAATCCTTGAGAATTACCAATACCAGATATAATACCTTTTCTAGGTAATCTATTCGCATTGACATCAGATGTGCTATAAGTTTCTGTTTGACCAGATATGTCATTACCAGAAAATGTTATTGAAGTGATACCAGAGTTTTCATCATAATTATAATCAATATCAGGTTTCTGAAATGTGTTATTGATTAATATAACACCAAAATCGGTATTGATACCAGTGATATTTGACCCTTCACTTGTCAGTGTAAAGGTCTTTCCAACACCTGTAAATCCACTTGATATGTCATCTAGTACAAAGTTACCTCTGTAATCAGATCTCATGAATGCTCTACCCTGAAACTCACTACCATCCACCACATCAGCAACTAGGAGATTATGAGTACCAATACCAGCAGATGTAAGTGTGATACCAACACCTGTCAAAGCATCAGGTTTTGTTGCTGCAAATGAGAAATCGTTATTACCGTTTTTGATTATGAAATAATCATTGTTACCTACAAGAGGAGCAGGTGGTGTTCTTGATCTTAGTTTTACTTGTGTACCAGTGCTGAATACCTCAGTCAATGCTGAAAATCTACTTGCAGATACATTTACTGCACCAGATTGAATTCCAATTTTTTGTCTCGTCCCACCGAACGGTGTATCAGCAAAGTGTATTTTATTTTTTCTTATATTATAATCTCCCCTTACCAAATTTACTGGGTCATTGACTAAGTGTGCCTCTTCCTGTGTACCCATCCATGCACGATCCACAAGAACATTATCAGACATAGTACCAAATCCTATGACTTGTATTCGCATAATTTCATTACCCAATTTGATAATGTCATATTGCTTGAATTTGTGAACATCCTGAAATCTTGCCTCACGATTGAACATCGTGCTTGTCAGCGTTGTTGATACGTTTGTATTTGTAAGAAGAGGTGATTGTATTACATTATCAATAGTGACAATACACTTAGTATCAAGTTTTTGTGTAGTGAAACTTTGCGTAGTTCCAACACCAACTGTTGTCAATCCTATATGACTACCAGATATTGCTAAGTCTCTGGTAGCAGCGACCTTGAATTTATTCTCATCTAATTTTATAACAAATACACTTGATGGTAGAGTGGTAGCAGCACCAACGCCAACACTATTATGATCTATTCCAACAGGTCTACCTTCATATGCCTCGTATGTCAATTCTTCACCATTGGTATAGAAGTGATTCTTTACAACAAAAGTATCATTACCTATTAGGACATTTGACGCTGATCCAGCATCAAACTCATGAGAAAATAATTGGTCACCCTTATGTGTCAACCTAAAAGAACTTTGAAAGCTCTCACTAGCAGTATTGAATTGTTTATTGATTGATCCTAATTGAAATGTCATTAGTACGTTACAGTTTCGTTGTTTGCGACCATATCTGGTTTATCAATTTTGACTTCATAAGTTCTTATCGTATACGCTATATTTGCAACGGGTAAGAATTTTAATTGAGTGCTTGTGCCAGTAATATGTATGTTAGTGTTTGTCATATTTCTCTTCATAGTATCATCTGTGTACAGATTATTGTATGTGTTATACGTTGCATTACCACCGTATGAATTTGAACCAACTATGAATACAGAATACTCATCATCAGTTGTGTTGTGTATCTCAACATGGAATCTACATGTTGTATAGTTTGCATAAGCTTTCTCTGATATAATCTGTTCACTTGGTGATCCATTGGCAGGTAATTGTATAAAAGTACTGTCTAACATAGTGTCACCAATATGATACTCGTCAACAATACCAGAATTACCATGTGTTTGTGCCACACCTACTGCCCTAGTAAGAGATGATACTGTCACTGCCATACCTACAGGAGGTGTGTGCTGTAACTTCAATACATCACTGACATTGTTCAATGAGAATGTACCTATATCTGTATCAGCATCCATATTACCAGTATTAGTGAATATCACGTTGTCAGATCCATCGATCAACCATAAGAATTCATCAATTTCTTTCTCACCATTAGGTCCTCTTGCTGATACTAGGATACTTCCAGACTTATACATGGTGGCATCTATTTCATCAACATCTTGTAGTGTATTACTTACTGCAAGCGACTTAGTAACGCCCTTATACTCCATCAATCCAAAAGCAGTAGACGCTACACCCACACCATTTGTAATGATTTCTTTATGGAAGGTAATGTCATACTCTAACGCTGAGTTAGTTGGAATATACAGAACACTGGCAAGAGGTCCGTTTGTTTCAGTTGAAAATTCACCTAGATCATCTGCATCAGATAGTTCTGAATATGTGTTTAGGTATGCTGACGATCCATCATGGAAAACAACGAACTCTGAATACTGAGTTGCATTGAATGATGTACCACCTGCTACGTCAAGAACAACTTGAGCATAATATTTGACAGCACTAATACCATCACCTGCAGGTCCTCCCGTCAACATGTCAAATGTATCAAGTTCAACTGACCTAATAAGGTTTGGATCAGAATAGAACTGAGGACTGATGTCATCTAGTTCTAACACACGGTTTGTCTTACATATTAGACCATCACCAAATCTACCAGATAAGAATTGAACTTCGTCACTTATATTCTCATCAAGGTTAGTATTTTCGCTTACAAGATCAAAGTTATGTGTGTCAAGTAATGATGCTTGTGAATCGATAACCACCACATTACCAGCCCCTGATGATATACCTGCAGGTTGTGAACTGGTAGTAGGTACAGAGTTGATAAGATGATCAGAGTGTTTTTTGAAACCTGCTATGTGAGCGAGAGAGTCAACTGGTTCACTCCAACTATTGATACCTACAAAACTCTTGAGTGAGTATGCAAAGTTTTGATAGTAATCATTGTCTTGAACTCTTTGATAGAAGTCATTGAGTTTACCTGTATCTCTTTCCCAACCAAATGCCTTCTCAAATGATGTATCAAGGGTAAAGTATCCTTCATATGCCTGTGATGATTCAATTGTACCACCTGCTTTGGAGAACTTACCAGTAACAACATTACCTGTATTGAATCCAACTAGAGAATCAACTCTTAGTATATTTCTTGTCTTTCCTTTACCTATTATAACTCTTGACTCTTGTCCTGATGATGAAACAACTGGTTCACCATTCAAGAATGTACTTTCAATCAAATTGACCTCAAATTTAGCAAGATCTTTGTCTTTTACTACGACACCATACTTTGCGAGATCATGGATACCAGGATCTTTATCAACTTTATAAGTCAATGTTGCTTGGTTGACATTACCAAATGCTGTATTGACACCAGTTAGTGTGAATGACTGATATCCATAGTCAGCAGAGTTGTATCCATTACCTGTAGCAACACCTGTATTCTCCACAAACACCTTATCACCAACTTCAAATGGTAGCGGTGTGGCTGTGTTGAATCCTGAAAGAGGGGTTTGTAGTCTTAGTGTTACATTAGGATCAGAATAGGTGCAACTTATAATACCAATACCGTTAGTATTATTGACTGCGAACAATTCAACATCACCTGAGCTGAGATTACCACCAGCAAATATAACTTTGACATTTGATACAGATCCACCTATAAGTTCTGCTTCAAATTCTGCATTTTCGTTTATAGTATCTGATTTACTATTGTAAACAACAAAGTCAGGTGGTGTAAGATAATTCTTACCTGTAGATGTGATTGCTACACTATCCACAGCAAAGTTATCTTTCAAGAACAATACTTGTGGCACTGCTGCCTGTGGTTGTAACGTCAAATCAGATGGATAATCATATCCAGTATCGACTAATTTTACTTCATCTAAATTACCAACCTTAGAACCAAATGCTTTGAGGTTAGCAGATGACCCAGTTGTGGATGCTACTGAAACCTGAGGTATATCTGTGTAACTTGATCCACCACCCTGCAATAATACTCTTGCAACACCACCTTTCACGTTTAGTGAGTTTGTTCTGTAAGAAATCTGCGATTCACTTGTGTATCCTACCTTTTCAGGTACAGTGAATAAGTTGAAATTGAACTCGTCACTGGTTTTTGATAATATAGTGTGTTTGCCTGTAAATTTACTTGGATTTACAAATATCTTAGAATAATCTTTTATCTCTTTATTGACTTCAATTGTTTTTGTATTTTGTAGTGGCAAGAACTTATAATACAATACATCTGGTACACGATCAGTGAAGTTGATCGTTGTCCTAGAACCACTATTGCCAGGTATGCCCGTATTGACTATTTCTATAGCAGATTTACCTGTGCCTACAAAAGGTTTTTTATAATCTGGATCTAAGAAGAATGATAATCTTGTATTTTCAAGTGATAAATCTGATGTGTTTATTTCTAGTGTATCACCTCTTATAAGTGATATTGGTGGATTGACTGAGGATCCTATGCTTACATATCTAGAACCAGAATCATATTCTGCAGTAACAGAACTGGTTGCAGATGATACCACAGTCAAATCAAGAGTGTCATTTCTTTCAAATGTATGATTTGAAGAAGACGCTGTAACACTAATAATTCTTAGTGTGCCTGTGACAACATCTTTCTTAGTTTTGAAGAAGTGTGTGTTTCCAATTGATACATTACCACTAAACATGACTCTATCGAGGTCAGAACCAATGCCTGTCTGTGTAGTCACAATACCAATAAGATTATTATCCAAAGCCTGTACGTACACTTCAGGTGGTAGAGGTCTAATGAATGATGTTGCCACTCTCTTCATTGCATCTGTTTGATATCCTATCGATGTACCTGCACCAGGATTATACTCTACTTTGTCACCTGTTTTGAATGGATGACGTGGCATGTAGATTGATCTTGTCGGTATGAATATGTCCTTTGTTTCATTTCCAAAGAATGATACTAATTGATGCCCACCTCTTCCAGCTACTGTGACTGTAGTACCAATTCCAACACCAAATGTACTTCCTGTACCAACTACTGATTCAGCATTGAAGTAATAAGCAACATCTTCATCAGTGGTCAGATTGATTGGTTTGTCTAATTGATATGTAAATTCACTTTCTATTCTCGTAATAGTAGACCCAAATGTATGTGCAGCACCTGCTGTACCATGCTGTGCTCTTAGTAATTCCAGCCTATTATTCTTTACGTCAAAATTTATTATCTTGAGTTGCTCGTTATCAATCTGTACAGTGTCATTGATCTTGAACTTATATCCTTTTATAACATCTGGTATCCAATCAGTGATTAGAACACTCGTGGTGAGTCCTATGTGACCCATAGAAACACCAAGACCAGTGCTTACTTCTTTTAGGTTGATTCGTGCATTACGTACAGCAAGATTAGAGTGAGTGGTTGTCGATATACCTATAATCTCAACATAAGAATTATCAGCAACGCCTAAAGGTCCTGTGTGAATACCAGTGACTTTACTTGCATTGGCAATAAGAACTATATCCTCTATTTCAGTGATTGTAGAAGTAAGTGTAGTAATACCAACCCCTTCAACTTGATTTACTTTACCTATAGCACCAAAACCACCAGTAAGGTTATTGTCAAATACTAACTTGTCACCAACATTATAATTTTTACCTGCAGTGACAATATCAATTCTATCAATACTGCCATTACTTGTCTTCTCAACTTTAGAATTTATAAGTGTGTTCCTATTTGCTTGTGCAACATACTCATATTCAGCAATATTATATGGTTCAGTATTTCTTACAAAATTTAGAGAGATCAAATCTAAGTCTTGATTTGCCTCATATGCGTTATTGAATGTCTGTAGTTTAGAGTGGTATGTATCACCAACAATATATGGGAAAACTGGTGTCCTAGTGTTGTTGAATGGACTGGTAGGGTTGATGACTTCTATCTCATCAAGAGTTGTGTAGTATGCATACACACCATTTGGAAACTCAGGTGTTGGAGCGAATCTACCATTATGTTGATCTAGATCACCTGTTCCCTCAACATATGTAAAGTCTTCCACAAAGAATCCAGCAGGGTATGTACTGATATCAGGTCCGTTGACTCTTGAACTTGCTAACTTACGATAACTTGATTCAACATACTTCTTCTTACCATCCACTACAGCGAAAGGTCCGTATATTGGGTTACCATCATACGCCCAACCAAGAATAGGTGAGTGATCTTGTCCAAAGTCACCTAAGAAGTTTCTTAGATTTCGTGGCACGTAATAATTTACGTATGGGTTACCTAAATCAAAATCTCTTGGTGTCTCTAAGAATCCATCATCCTCTTTTACATCACCAAACTTAGCATATCTCTCTACTTGGTTGATAGTCCACTTCTTGACCTCACTTGAGAAGATAGCACCTTGGCCTGGTGTTTTTGCTGTGGCCGTTGTTTGTTGTTGAGTATATCCAGCACCCTTTTCTATCATATCAATACTGGTTATAGTACCATTTGATATATTTGCTCTTGCCTTTGCACCTATACCATCACCTGTAATGATTATATCTGTATTGAAGAAGTTCTCACCTCCATGCTTGATGATGATTTGATCAACCCGTCCATTTACAATGAATGGTTGTAAGAATGCCTTGTCTCCAACAGTAGGTTCGATAACTGGTTTGAAGTTATCGTTGATAACTGTTGAACCAAAGTCACTACCCTTCTGATTTACATGAACAGAAACAATTTTTCCTCTTATGACAGGAGTAGCAGTGGTGATATCTGAAGTATCAGATTCATCTCTTTTTCTACCACTTATATTAATTGATATTGGAGGATCTTGGAAAATGTGCTCACCCAACCCATCATCAGTCAAACTTATGAATGATATGAGATCTTTATTGTTAGATAATCTGAAAGAGTCGTCATCTATCTTATCAACAAAGTATTGGTCATCGTTTGTGAGACCACCTATGGCAGATTCAGTAGAGGAGTACTTGACAGTCTCAGAATTACTAAATCCATGAGATTTTATATTGATAGTATCGGTAAATGTATTGATACCAGTGCTTGTATGCACTTCTCTGTTTTTAAAGAATCCAGAATCTTCAACTAATATCTTATCAACTTTCAGTCTTCTATCTACAGTTCTAAGTCTCTGTATACCACCACCATTTGTAGAAATTGGAATTGTGCCTATACCAGCAAGAGCATCTTCTTTATTATCTGCTAGTGAAATTATAGTACTAGCATTTATTTTTACAACGAAGTATGGTGCAGTATCAATTAATGTACCTGGTGTTACACCTATACCTATGGGTGTACTACCATTAGTTTCGTAAATTACTTGTTCACCAGCAATCAAATTATGAGGAGAAGAGAATACAAATCTATCAGTAGAAGTATTCACAACACCACCTGTTGATGTAGCATCAAACTCTACAGTTTGATTCACAAACTTCATCTTTGCCTTGACTATGGCTGTAGAATTGTTACCACCAATTACTTTTACTGTTGGTGTTTCTTCGTAATCAGAACCTTCATTATCAATTAGTATTTCTTGTAGTGTGCCCTCTACCTGTGCTATCACAGACGCACCTATACCATTGTGACCATCCTGACTAACAGTCAATCTAGGAGGACTGACAATATCAAAGTCTGAACCTGTATTCAATACCTCTACACTCTCTAAGGGTCCAAAATATACAACGTCCGATGACTTATACGAATATGCTTCTACACCATTAGCAAATAATCCAACACCACCCTGCACTGTCTTATCTTTGACCTCACCAAATTCAGGTTCACTAAACTTCCTTATTATCTTTTGTGCACCAAGATCAGTACCAAAGAGTGAGTCAGGTGTTAGTGTATGTGATGTCTGAGCACCAATATCATTACCTATAAACGCT
>VMHT01145875.1_pt1 | contig 24351 bp, 28 predicted proteins | sample 4693611 | NCBI WGS metagenome assembly VMHT01 (sample SAMN12280063, study PRJNA550983) | marine metagenome | isolation source: seawater sampled from same location over 5 years 0.02-0.2 micron viral filtrate | place: USA: collected off the coast of southern California halfway between the port... ...
AGCAGCTTTAGGAGCTGATGAAGTTACTGCAATGAAAGCTAGTCTTGATGCTAACATAGCTGCAAAGATTACACCTACATCTGTCACTAAAACTATAGGATAAGTAAATGGAGTTTACTCCTGATATATTTTGGAATATAATAATCACTCTAGTATTAGCTCCAATATTATATAGTATTAGACAGAACACAACTGAAGCTAAACGTTTAGACATCCTATTAAATAAAACTCGTGAGGAACTTGCGAGAGACTATGTTACTAAAAATGAACTAAGAGATGACATGGAAAATCTTATGATTAGACTCGAAAAACTTGATGAGAAGATAGATAAACTATTTGAACTAAGGTAATACAATGGCAAAGAAAAAGAAGACTAGAAAAAAAGCTAGAACTGCAAATCGTTTGGATTATACCAAAGGCGGTAGAGTAGGTTATCGACCCGGAGGTAGAGTTCCCGGAGAACCAACTGAAGAAGAGATACAAAGAAATATAGAGGAACGTGAAGAAGGAGGCACTAGTTCTTCTTTTTTAAATCAAGTTGCCGATACTGTTCAAGACTCTGTAACATCTCAAGACTCTGAAACACCTACACCAACAGTTCAAACTTCTGCAGATGTAGAGACTCGTAGACAAGAACTAGCTGAACAAGCTATGCAACCAGTTGAATCTTTTAAACCTCAAACTATAGGAGAAGTTGTTGGTCAAGAGGCTATGGAAGCTGCAGTCCTAAAAGGTGAAGGAACTCAAATAGCTGAAGAAGATGTTACAAAAGTTTCTGGTACTCTTATAGATACTCCAGAAAAACAAGCAGTAAGTTTAATAGATGAAGCTCCACAAATAGCTGCACCAGAACAGATTCAAGCTCCAACTGTAGAAGCTGTTCAAGCTGGAGTAGCTGAGGTAGATGCTGCTACTGGTGAAGTCAGACCAGAGGCTTTGGTTGAAAAAACAGATGTTACTAGAGTTGAGCCTATTGAAGGTGCTGAAGTTGAAATTAAAGAAGGAGCTATAGCTGAAAGATTAGAAGCTCAAATGAGTCCTGAAGCTATTGCAGAAGCTGCAGAAGTAAGTGGACTAGATGTTAGAAGAGTTACTAGAGCTAAAGAAGAATTAAGAAATGCAGGTATAGATGATTTAACTATTTCTCAGTTAGGTAATGACCCTAAAGCTCTTGAAGAAGCTTTAATGGAACTAACTGATGAAGAAAGAGGTTTAGTAGCTGGATTACCTGAAGAAGCCTTAGTTAGTAATCAAATGGATACTTTACTAAAAGGTATTGAAGAGGGTGAGATTCCTGCATGGGCTAGACCTGCTGTAGCTGCTGTAGAAGCAACATTAGCTGCTAGAGGATTGAGTGCTTCTAGTGTTGGTAGAGATGCTTTACTTAATACTATTATTCAATCTGCAATACCTATAGCTCAAAGTAATGCTACTGCTATTCAAAGGTCTATACAACAAGAAAGAGGCATAGAAGCTCAAGTAGCTATAGAAGATGCTAAATTTAGACAACAAACTGCCTTAACTAATGCTAATAATGTATTTAGATTAGACTTAGCTCAGTTTAGTGCAGACCAGCAAACTAATTTAACAAACAGTAGATTTTTACAAACTGTAAGTATTACTGAAACAAATAACGAACAACAAGCTACATTACAAAATGCTGCTTTATTATCTCAAGCTAACTTAGCAGAGGCTAATTTAGACCAACAAAGATTAATTAAGAATGCTCAAGCTTTTATGCAAATGGATTTAGCTAATCTTAATAATGAACAACAAGCAAGTATTATAAAAGCACAAAATGAACAACAAGCATTGTTAAGTAATCAAGCTGCTGAAAATGCAACTAGACAAATTAATGCTAGAAATGAACTACAAGTACAAGAATTTATGGCTAGTTTAGCTGTCGATATAGATAAAGTTAATGCTGTAAACATGTTAGCTATGAAAGAGTTTAATGCTAATGCTCTAAACGTAGCTGCATCTAGAGATGCTGATAGAGAATTAGAGGTTGCTAAATACAATGCAATGACTCGTAATCAGATAGAACAATTTAATGCTGCAGTAGATAATAATAGATTAGAGTTTAATAAAAAGAATAGTTTACTTATAGAACAATCTAATGTTGAGTGGCAAAGACAAATTAATACTGCTGAGACTGCTGCTACTAATGCCTCAGTTGAAATGGAAGCTAAGATGAACTTTGATTTAACTGCTCAAGCACAAGCTAGTTACTGGCAAGATATGAGAGACCAAGCTAGTTTTGTATTTGACAAACAATTAGCTGACCAAAGTATAGCTGCTAAATTAACTTCAGAGTTCTTAGCAGGACAATACAATGATAAAGAGGCTATGAATAAAGCACACGAGATTATGAAAAATATGATAAATAAATTAACAGAAATAGAGGTTACATAATGTTTTCTAGTTTATTTAAAGGAGTAGGTAAAGCTGTAAAAGGTGTTGTAAAAGGTGTTAAAAAAGTTGTTAAGAAAACAGCAGACTTCACCAAGAAAGCTTTGAAGAATAAATATGTAAGAGCAGGTCTTTTGATAACTGCTGCGGTAATGTTACCGGGAGCCATAGCAGCAATAGGTCCCGCATCAGGAGCTTTAGCTATGGGTACTTTAGGAAGTGGTGCATTAGTTGGTGGAATAATAGGTGCAGGAACTGGAGTTTTAGCAGGTAAAAAACCTAAAGAATGGTTAGCCTCTGGAGCCATAGGTGCTGCTACAGGTGCTGCTTTTGCTAAGATTAGCCAATCAGTAAAAGGTATTTCTAATCTTGAGGCAATGGAAAGGGGGCAAGTTGCTAGAGTAAAAACTTTAACTACAGCAATAGAGGAAGGTAAAAAGATTCCGGGAATACAAGATTTAAACGAAGCTTTACAAAATCAACAAGATGTTGCTGCTTCTTTTACAGAAAATGTTAAAGTTGCTGATGTTATAAAAGAACAAGCAAAAAATTCATTATCTAATGTAACTTCAGGTTCTGAAAATACTGACAATCCTTTTGATTGGAAAGAAGCTGCTACACAAGCAGGTATTACTGCTGGAGTACAAACAGGAGTTGGGGTTGTCCAACAACAAATAGCTGATGCTACTACTGATGAACCTGTTACTTTTGGAAGCAGAGGAGTAAATAATATGTTTGATAGTTACCGTAGAGGAGTTGCTCAACTTACCGGTAACTACTTAGCTTCTGGAATGTCTTCTGGAAGTAACACTGCTCAGATTTATGGAGACTTAGTAAACAGTTTAGCTTATGGAAACGGAACAGCAGACTACGGACAAATGGCAGGAGTAAGTTTACTTAATGGTATTGAAGTTCCGGGTCTACAATATACGGTGTAATAAATGTCAAAGAGAATAAAGCCTATAGTAAGTTCATCTCCTAGTGGTGCTGCACTACAATTAGTAGATGAATTAGAAAATAAAAATATAACGCTTGAAGAATTTTTAGGAGATTCTTTAGGTAAAACTTTAGATGAGGAGCCAGTTCCTTTAGTTAATGAAGCTGACCCTATTAATGAAGCTGATAACTACGATGCTATAGCTAAACATCTAACAGAAACTCAAAAGATTCCGGGAGCTTCTTTAGTAAGAAGTCCTGATAAACCTAGACCTTTTGAAAGACCTCCTAAATATGTAAACCCTAACGATGCTAAGGATGCTTTGTTTGCAACTATGTCAGAACCAGAGGTAGCTAAGTCTATTGTTGACTTATTAGGCATGGGAGTACCTGCAGTAGAGATTGGTAGTTTAATGACTTTCAAAGGCTTTTTAGATGGTGCTTATAATCCTAATGTTGCTTTACTTATAGCAGAACCTGCAACATTTTTTGTGATGGCTTTAGGAAACAAAGCAAACATAGAATATAAAATAGAACAAGATGACTCTGATTTAGAAGAGGGTGATAATTTAGACAAAATGTTCTTTGATGAAGTAAATAGAAATGGTGGTATAGAAAAACTTCAAAGTATGATAGCTAAAAAAGAAGTTAGTGAAAAACCAATACCACAAGAAATCTTAAAAGAGGTTGAAGAAAGAGTAGAGCCTTCTAGTTTGTTAGCTAGGCAAGAACAACCAAACCCTGATAGTTTATTAAGTAGAGGATAATATGGCAAAGAAAATTGATTTAGGTTCAAGCCTTCTTGATTATAAAGGAAGTGTTTTTGGTAGTGATTTAAAACAACAAGACAGAAATAAATTTGTTGGTTTTGCAAATCAGTTTTTAGATAAATTTATGAGTGACTTTTTAATAAATATTCCTGCTACTCAAAAGAAAGAGTACATAACAACTAATCTTAATAATGAAACATTTAACAATAAAATGTATGAGGCTAATCAGGAACAAAAATTAAGAAATGTAACTCAAAGACAAAAAGAAATAGACCTTATTAATTCTTCTGAAAATAGAACAGAAGGTGTTGAAAAAATAGTATTAAATAATTTTTACAATACTGATGTAGGGCAAAAGTTTAAAGATTTAGGAGGCATTGAAGCTTTCGAAAAAAATCCAGTAGCTAAAAATAAAACTATTGTAGAAGCTTATCAAAACTTTGTTAACTCTGAAGTTGAAAGATTAACTCCTTTTTATGACAAGCTTATTGATGAAAATGTTATATCTGATATTCCTATTAGCGTAGCTAGATTAAGTAATGATAGAAGAAATGCTGTTTTTGCTTCTGTATATGACAAAGCAGATTTATCTTTTGGATTAGAAGGTTTAATTAATTCATCTACAAGAACTAATGCAGGTACTGTAGGTAAATACGAATATTTAGTAGACAAAGCTGAAGAAGAGTTTAATAAATATATTAACAGTGTTAATGAAGTAACAAACTTTGAAACTCTTAAAAACATTGACGAGTTTAAAGAATCTTTATTAGATACTCCATATGTCCCTAATATAATTAGATATAATCCTTTTAAAACAGGAATAGTTAAACGAGAAGCTAATAATAAACTTAGTGATGCTCAAGAGGCTGTTTTTACTGTTACACCAAACTTACAATTAATTAAATTATCAAAAGATGACAAAAATGTTTCTCCAAGTTTGTTAAGTCAGTCTGAATTACAAACACTAAGAGATGACGGTAAGTTTGAAACAGAACTCTTTAACGTAATAGAAGGTTATAATGTTGGTTATTTTTCAGGAAAAATTAAACCCACAGGAGAGTTTCGTGAAAAATATTATGCTGAAATACCCGGACTTGAACAACGTAGTATAGATGAGCCACAAAAAAGAGGTGAAGGCTATGTTGTTAGAAAGAAAATATCAGACAATCAAGGTAATGTTAGTTTTCAAGGAGAAAACATATCTATAGAAAGTGCTTTTGCAAATGATTTACCTATCATAGCAGAGTTTTATAGGCAAAGAGATATAAACCCTACAACTAATAGAGCTCGTAATGAAGGGGTACTTTTTTTCTATGAAAAGATGGCTGCTGACCATCTAATTAAATCAGGAAACATTTATATTAAAGATAATCTTTTATACTATGACAGACCTATGGATGCTTTAGATTTATCAAATGTAAAAGACTTTTCATCAGGTGTTAATGAGTCAGATTATATTAAGTCTTCTATAGGTAAAGCTAAAAATAAAAGCAATGATGTTTTATCTAGTAATGAGTTTTTAAACTCTAGTATTGGATTTAAGATTAATAGTTTAAAACAACAAGTTGGCACTGAAGATAAAATTACAGAACTAGATACGCTAGAAACTCCACAAGAAATAAGTAGAGAGTTTTTAATTAATTTATCTATGCCTCCACAAGAACTAAAAAATAAAATAGTTACTTACGGTAACATGGATTACATGGCTGGTGACCTTAGTGATGACGATAGAGACATGTTGTATGATTCTTATATAAATCAATTTAATCAAGGTCGTGATGATATGTTCTTAAAAACTATTATGTTTAGAAGATAAATATGACAGACTATACAGTACCTAATTTTACTTTCCAATCTACAGAAGAAAAGCCTGAGACTCCTCAGACTTTTAGATACTCTGTACCTACATTAGACATACCTACAACTAAAACTAAAGAGCCTAAACAAGCTTTCCAAAGTGTTTATGACTTTGAGAATGACCCTGACGTATTAAAAGATTGGGATGTTGTAGCCAATGCTTTAAATGCTAAAGGCGAAGAAATATCTGAGTTTTTAAGAGATACTGATTTTAGTTTAGGTGCTGCAATGAAAAGAGCATATGATACTAATAATTTAAAACAAAATGAAATAGACTCTTTTAATAGATTAAAAACTAAATTTTCTAATACTGAACTATCAGGTGTTAATGAATATTTTGAACTAATAAAAGATGCGGGAATTGATACCGTTTTTGACCCTTTTACTATAGTAGCACTTGCTGCAGCTCCTTTTACTGGAGGTACTTCTTTAGCAGCTAAACAAGCAGCTAGTAAAATAATATTAGACGGTGCTAAAAGATATTCTTTTTCTCAGGCAGGTAAAGCTGCAGTAAGACCTGCAATATTTACAGCAGCAGAAGGTGCTACATGGGCAGGATTACATAATTATTATAATCAAGATATAGACTTAGACTTAGGTAATAGAGAAGGAATAGATTGGAATGAAGTTAAAAATAATACTCTACTTGGAGGAGGTATAGGTGGAGTCTTTGGTTTAGGTGCTGGACTTTATAGTGGTACTAAATATTTTAACAGAGCTTTTAGATATCACAATGAAGACAAAATTATTAAACAAACTGACGGTCTTTCTAGAAAAGAATTATTAGAAGCTGACGAGCTTACTAATACAATTAAAGATAATCCATACGAGGGACTAGATGCTTCTAAACAATGGATAGATGCTGTTGTATCTAAATTACCTTTTTTTGGTAAAGCTACAAGTGAGTTTCAAACTTTATCTAAATCATCAGAAACTACAAAAGATTTTTTACTAGCTTTACGTTACGACGCTGCTAGAACTACCCTAGGTAAAAACAAAGCTACAGACTCTTTAAGTATTTCATATTTTGAAGAACTTGATAAGTACATCGGTGAATATAAAGGTATTGGTATAGATAGAATTTTTAATAATTTAGGATTTAAAGGATTTAGTAGAAAAATAACAGCACAAGATAATGCAGGATTATTACATTTAATGCAAACAGGCGGTAAAGCTAAAACATTTAATTATAGAAATAAAACATACACGATATCTGAGGATGTTAAAAAAGCTTATTTTGGCGATAAAGATAAAGGTATAAAAGGAGTTCAAGGTTTATTAGATGATATGTTTGATGAAGGTAGTAAGTTAAGTGTATTTGAAAAGTTTGGTAAAGTTAAAAATTATTTTCCAAGATTATTTAAACATGGTTCATTAGAACAAAATAGGGAAGCTTTTAAAGACTTATTAATTAAATATGGCTACGCTAATCCAGATAACAAAATAAATGAAAAAAAATACTTAACTAAATATATAAATGCTGCAGGTAAAGAAGAAATAGGTATTCCTGCAAATACATTGGGAAAAGATGAAGACATATTCGGTAAAGGTACAGACTTTATTGCAGAAGCTAAAAAAAGATTACCTAGTAGCCCTACGGATAATGATATTTTAAAAAGAGCACAAGAGTTAAAAGCTAACAGAATTATAGACAATATGCTTGACCTTAAATATTCACAATATAAAGTTGGTAGTATTCCAAATATAGGTGGTGGTAAACCTTTTTTACAGCATAGAATATTTAATAATATTCCTGATACAGAACTAACTGCTATAGATGTAATTAATAACGATGTTATGGAAGTATTAAATGATTACATATTAAATATGTCTCAAGTTTTAGCTCGTAAAAAAGCATTTAAAGTTAAAACTATTGGAGAGTTCCAAAACAGATGGTTAAGTCCTATTGATGAGGAACTAACTAGTTTAGGTGCTGCTAGAGGCGAAATAGATTCAACTCTACAAGGCATAGAAAATTTATTTAGAGAAATAACTGGACTGTCTGAAGCTTACGGTGAAAATTTAGGTCAAAGAGGAATCATAGGTTCTTTTAAAAGGGGAGGTTCTGAAAGTTTAAGATTAATTCAACAAATGGCTCATTTAGGATTTGCAACTTTATCTAGTATTACAGAGCCTTTAATATTATTTAGTAGAATAAATATGAAAAATTATCCTGAAGCTACTAAAAATATTTTAACAGGCATATCTAAAGAAGTTACAAAAAACTTTGACCAATTAACAAAAATAGGAACTTCTTATATCCCAGAGAATACTCCCATTATAGGTAGATTTGGTGGTAAAAAATCTTTTAAAGATGTAGATGATGAATACTGGAAAGAACTTTATCAAGGTAATTTAGCTATAGAAGATTCAATTTTAAATGGAGTTGATAGATTAGCTAGTGCTGATAGGTTGAGAAATAAATTTTTAAGAGGTGTGCAAAACACTTTCTTTAAAATGAATTTACTAACACAATGGACTCGTGCTGTTCAGGGTGCTGCTTTTACTTCTGGTAAAATGTTAATTAGAGAAAATGCTAGAAAACTTTATGACGATGCAGTAGGTGTAAAAAAATTATCTACAGGTAGTTTTAGAAATCTAGGCATGAATCAAAAAGAATATTTAGAAAGACAATTATTAGAACTAGGTATACAACCTAAAGATGCTATGAATTGGTATCGCAGTTCTTTAAATGATATATCTTTATTTGACCAAAGTAAAGCTACAAAATCACCTTATTATAAAAATGTTTTACAAGGTGCTAAAAGATTTACTACAGAAATTATTTTAAATCCCAGTAAAGCTCAGGCTAATAGGTCTTTATGGTTAAATAATGGTACAGGTAAAATTCTATTTCAATTCGCAGGATATCCAACAGTGTTTAACAATACAATAATGAAAAGAATGGTTAATGAATTAGTTAATTATCCAATGCAAGTTGGACCTAAAAATTTGGTAACAGGTTTATTAATGACTACAGTAGCTATGAATAATAATTATTTAAGAAATCCTGATAGATACGAAAAAATTAGCGATACTGAAAAAGTTATAGAAGGAATTGAAAGATACGGTGGATTAGCTCAAGGTTCAATAGTTAAAAGAATGTATGATGCTAATAGATATGGTTCTGGTCCTATTGTATCTCCGTTAAGAGGATTATTTGGTCCTGCTTTTGGTGATGCATTAGATACGGTTGAATATAGACTTGGACCGACTACATTAGCTTATAGAAATTTACCTTTTAGTCAAGTACCTACTATCTTAATGACTGATGAGCAAAAGAAAAAACTTAATAAAACTCTTAGGGAATTTGATGAACGCTTATTTAATAATGAAGAAGAGGACACTAGAAAAGGCAGACCTAAAAAACTAAAACTAACTACAGGTGGACTTGTAGAAGGACCAAAAGTTCCTAATACTATAGAGGACCCTGCAGACCGTATTAATCCTGAGACTGGTCAAACATACTCTGGTAAAGATGTTTTAGATTTAGAGATGGAAAGACTAGGGTTTTCTACAGGAGGAGAGTCAGATTCTTTTGACACAAATAGATTTTTAAAACATTTAGAAGATAGAGAAGGCACTTCTAATTATATTTATTTAGATACATTAGATAAACCTACTGGTGGAACTGGACATTTAATGTTAAAAGATGAATTAAATATGTATGATATTGCAGAATATAAAGATTTTAACATACCCAACATTGGGTCAAGAAGAGTAGCTTTTGATAGCTTAGGTAACCCTATAAAACTAGATAAAGCTACAAATACTAAATGGTTAAAAGAAGATAGTAAAAAAGCTATAGAGTCTGCTAGAAAACAAGCAGAACAATTTGGTATTTCTAACGGTAGATTTATTGAAGCATTAGGTTCTGTAAATTTTCAACTTGGAGCTAATTGGGTAAATAAATTTCCTAGTGCAGTAGAAGCATTAAAACAAAAAAATTATGATGAGGCTATTAAACAAATAAAAACAGGTAGCGGAAAAGATGGTAAATCACAATGGTTTTTACAAACTCCTGCAAGAGTATTAGACTTTGAAGAAGCTATAAATTCATTAAAAAATGCTAGTATTATATAGAGAATCAGACTTAGACAAAGCTTATCAAATAGATTGTAAAGCTAGAGCTAAAGGTAATGAGCCTTGGTTAAAGAGAGAACAATTTAGACGTGTCTATGAAAGTTTATTAGACATGCATTTTACTAGAGCCTTAGATAAAAATTATCAAAACAAATCTGATGAACTATCTGAGCACATTATAGACTTAGTGAACATAACACTAGAAAAAAATTTAGATTTTACACCGGAGGACTAAGTGGGTTTTCCGTTTGAAATAATAACCATGCTTGGTTCCACTGTTCTTGGTGGAGTGATGAGCATTTGGGCTGATAGTAGAAAAGCTAAAGCTGAAGAACAGCAACTATTAATTACACGAGGTAAGTTTCAGTTACAAGCTGTAGAAGCTGCAAGAAATGTAAAAGATAAAGGCTTCCAATGGACTAGAAGAATTATAGCACTGACTGCAGTTTTTTCTATTGTAGTCCTACCGAAACTTGTAGCTGTATTTGCACCTGATGTATTAGTTACAGTTGGCTACACAGAATTTAAACCGGGCTTTTTATTCTTTACTAAAGATGTAGAGATATTTAAGTGGATAACTTTTGAAGGCTTGGTAATTACTCAATTAGATACAAACTTAGTATCGGCTATTATCGGAATGTACTTCGGTGGTAGTTTAGTTAAGAAATAATGGAGAAACCAAAAACTATACAAGACATAATAGATGAGTCTTTAGCTTTGTGGGAAGACGAAGAAGATGGGGAGTGAGTGGATAACAGTTGTAGAAACCATAGGGATACCTGCAGTGGCAGCCCTTGGTTTAGGCTATCTTGTTTGGACTTTATTTAAGTCTTTGATTGCAGACATACACAAGAAGCTTGATACACAACATGCAATGATAGTGGCTCTTATAGACCGTATAAGACAAATGGACAATGATATGATTCGTATAGATGCAATGTGTAGAGCAGCTATGGGATTAAAACCAGAAATAGATAGAATAGCGAGGGCAGATGGACAAAAAGACCAACGTAAAGATTAGTTTAATTTTACTTTTATTTTGTAGTAATTTAGTAAATGCAGACGAACTTCTTTTTTCTTTTAAGTTGCCTAGTTTTTCTGGTATCGGTGCTAGTGCACACTATCTTACTATAGAGAATCAAGAGTTTAATAGAAAAGAAGCTATCAAAGAAGAAATAAAAGCTTATCAAGAAGAACTAGAAAGAGAGGCAGACAACACTACACTTGCAAGGTTTATTAGAAACTTAGAGTCTAGGGTATACGCACAGTTATCCAGACAGCTTGTAGAAAACTTGTTTGGTGAGACTCCAAGTGAGAGTGGTAAATTAGAATTGGAGGGAAATACAATAGAGTATGAAGTCGATGGAGATTACATTACACTCACAGTCACTGACGAAGAGGGTGCAGTTACCGTTATTACTGTTCCTATCGGCAGTTTTACTTTCTAGTTGCGTACATGATTACGGAGATTTGTTAAACTCGGGAGGTGCTCCCGGTAAGGTTATAACTGCAGCTTCAATATTAGATTTACAGTCAGACGAACTGAAGAACTTACCGGCAGCTAAAAAACAACCTACTATTGCTGTTTATGAAAACAGCTTTAAAGACTTTACAGGGCAAAGAGATAGTAATTCTAAGTTTGCTTTGTTTAGTACAGCTACTACACAAGCTCCAGAGGCTTTAGTTATTAGAGCACTAAAACATGCAGCTAACGGTAAATTTTTTAAAGTTGTAGAACGTGTAGGGTTAGATAGTTTAACCAAAGAAAGACAAATAATTAGGTCCACAAGAGAAAACTTTGATGAGGACCAACAGTTAAAACCACTGCTTTTTGCCGGGATATTATTACAAGGCGGTATAATTAGTTATGAAACTAACGAAAAGTCTGGTGGGTTAGGAGCTAGATACTTTGGTATCAGTTCAAGTAAACAGTATCGAGAAGATACAGTAACGATTTCATTAAGATTAGTCTCAGTCTCTACTGGAGAAATCTTGACAGAAGTATTAGTCTCAAAGTCTATATTATCTGTTAGCGTCAGCCACGATATATTTAGATTCTTTGAAGTTGGTACAAGACTGTTTGAATTTGAGGGTGGTACTGCTCAGAATGAAAGCGGAGTTATTGCTTTGCAAAAGGCAATAGAAACGGGGGTTTTAAAATTAATTAATATTGGAATAGAAAGAGGGTATTGGCAATATGAAGAAACTAATTAGTATTTTATTTATAAGTGGAGCTGTTTGGGCTGCAGATAATGAAATCTATGTAGACCAAAGTGGTGCTTCTTCCGCTATAGATTTAGAACAAATAGGTTCTGGTAATCTAATAGGGGGACTAAACGCTGCTGCAGGTAACATGACACCGTTAGATTTAGACGGTACTAGTATGACACTAGATATTAACCAAATAGGAAGTAGTAATATTTTTAGAGGAGATATAACTGCAGATTCTTACACTGGTTACTTTAACTTTAGTGGGTCATCAAATAACTTTACTATGCAAACAGACCCAACAAACACATACGGAGCTGATACTTCTGATGTGAATGTTGATGTAACTGGTAGTAGCAACACGTTTAGTTTGAATCAAGCAAATGCAGCTATGGCTTCAACACTTGATTTAGACTGGACTATAAATGGTTCTAACAACTCAGTGACTGCTGCTATAGATTACGACACTGCAACAAACTACATGGATATAGATGGTGATGATAACACAGTAACGCTAGACGCTGATGGCTATGCTGGAGGTTACTTTTATTTAGACCAGACAGGTAGCTCTAGAACTTTTAATGTTACACAACAAAGCACATTAGATAATGACTGGCTTAAAATACTTAGCTCTGGCTCTAACGGTACTATTTGCGTCAATCAAGACGATGGCGGTAGTGCAGTCGGATGTTAATGTAGGAAATATTACAGAAGTAAATGGTATTGGTCGTGTTGTTAGAGACCAAGAATATCAAGCACAGTTAGATTTTGATATAAACAGTTACGATAATGTTCAGACTGCTAATGGCAGAATGGGCATAACCTTTATAGACGATACCACTATAAAGATTACAGAGCACTCTCAAGTTATAATTGATGAGTTTGTTTTTGACCCTAATCCAGATAAGTCAAAGATGGCTCTAACCTTTGCCAAAGGAACTGCTAGGTTTATTACTGGTTCCTTAGGTAAAGTAAAAAAAGAAAATATAGTTCTTAGAACTAATAGTGCCACGATTGGTATACGTGGTACGGATTTTACGGTGACCGTTGATGAGCTAGGTAGGTCTTTGATTATTCTACTGCCTCTAGCAGACGGTACTTCAAGTGGTGAAATAGTTGTTTCGACAGCAGCAGGTCAGGTTGTTCTCAACCAACCCTATCAGGCAACCACAGCTTCGGTCTTTGAAGCAATGCCGACAAAGCCTGTCATACTAGACATCACTTTAGATTTGATTGACAACATGTTGATTGTTAATCCTCCACAAGAAGAACGATTAGAAACTGCTGAGTCTAGCAGTACTTCTAATTCTAATCTATTGGATGTTGATTTTTTAGAGTTTGAAGAACTCGATAAAGATTATTTAGAGGATGATTTAGAGTTTACTGAGTTAGATGTTAACTATCTTGATGTAAACTTTTTAGAAGACTTATTAGATATCTTAGAAGAAATTGACGAACTAGAGAAAGAAGAAACCTCTAAAGTTAACGAAGTAGCAGTAAAAGGAACTCAGCTCGGTTTCGATGCAACTACACAAATAAATACGTTTATAACCGGTAACACGATTACTTTACTTAGAAGTGTATCGGATACGGTTCGTGTGGATGCAGACAAGGGCGGGTCCTATACTATCTACTTAATACAAGATGGCAAGAGTACCCAAATAGTAATCAATGGTGGTGGTGATAATACACTAACCATCAAACAACGAGATTGATAGGAGGTACGGTGGGTCGTACAGAAGAAATCTGTATTTTATGTTTTAGCTTTTGGTTTTTACTAGGCTTTTTCTACACTGCATTTAATACTTTTTAATTATTTACTGTTCATAATCCTAGAGTTCAAACAAGACTCTATGTGGTTGTGAACAGTATCTAATTGTTGAGTAGCTTCTCTAATTATAGTTCTTAGAGTTTGATACTCTTCAGGTGTAAAAAATTTTTCAAGTTCTTTTATGTCCGTTGAAGTTCTCTCAGTAATTAGTTTACCTGTCTTATCATACAGTAGGCTATAACTTAATAGTCTAGCCTCTTTTCTCTTCTTTCTCATTATCAAATCCTGCAAAGGTTAATTGTCCATAATCGCCTCTGAGTCCTCCTTTTTGATATGCAGTAGCTCTACCTTCGAAAAAGTTTTGGTGTTCTACTCCTAACACATCATCCAACCATGTAAGCGGATTTTCTTTTTGTTTATAGTTAGGTTTAAGTCCTAACTGAAGTAATCTTCTGTCAGCAATGTATCTATTGTAAGCATACATTTCTTCTTTGGTTAAACCTTCGATGTTACCCATCTCAAATACTAAGTCTAAAAACTTATCTTCTAACTTAACCATCTCTCTACATATTTGATAGATTTCTTTTTTAAAGTCATCTGTCCATATGTCTATGTTCTCTTGTATAAACTCTCTAAACATCCTAGTCATGCCTTCGACATGGAGACTTTCATCCTTGATGGACCATGCAACTATCTGACACATACCTTTCATCTTGCCAAACCTTTGAAAGTTCATCAAGATTGCAAAGCTACTAAAGAGTTGTAAGCCTTCAGTAAAAGCAGAGTATACTGCTAAGGCTTTTGCTATAGACCTTTTATCAGACTTCTTAGTTTTAAAGTCTATAATGTAATTATGTTTGTCTGACATTTCTTCGTATTCAGAAAACGCTTTATATTCTATCTCAGGCATACCCACTGTATCTAATAATAAACTGTAAGCATGTTGATGCACACATTCCATGTTAGCAAAAGATAACATCATCATTCTAGCTTCTGGTAACTTAAATAATTGTAAGTACCTTTCTACATAACCAGACGCTACGTCTACATCAGACTGAGTAAACAATCTAAATATTTGTGTTAATAAATTCTTTTCGTTATCTGTTAGTTTTTCATTCCAGTCTTTGACATCAGTATGTAAAGGTACTGCTAAAGGTAGCCAATGCATTCTGTTTTGCATGTCATAGTATTCAAACATCCAAGGATATTGGAATGGTTTATAGTAATCTCTTGTGCCCATTAAGCTCATGTTATCTCCGTTGTTGTTGTTCCCAACAATCTGCTATGCAAAGATGATTGTCAGAATAGTTAGTGTAAGGTAAATCTTTATATATTGTTAATATAAAAACACCAAATAAAAAAAATAAACCTAAACAAAATAAAGTAAAGTTAAAAGGATTCATTAAAACTTCTCCTCTAAAACTTTTAGTTTTTCTTCTGCATTGGAATATTGTTCGATAAGTTTATCTAATGATTCAACAATATTAGGATGCTCTGCAACTCCTACATGCTTATCAAGGTAAACTTCTATGTTAGCTTTGGCTTCTATCATTTCAGCCATGTATCTAGCTTGTAATGCTTGATACAATAATGTGTCTTTATAGTAATGTTCTTTCATCTTATCCTTCACAACTTATACATTCTACTTCATCTAATTTAATTCTAGGTACTTTAACATTTACGTTCTCTGCACCTCTAGCTCCATCAGACCTAAAGTAATACAAAGACTTTAGTTGGTTCATACCGTACCAGTGTACGTCACTTACATACTGTAAATATTCATCATGTGTTTCCTGCTCCATAGAAGCCTCAGGAGGCACAAAAAATAAATTGACTGACTGAGCCTGACATATGAACTCTTGACGCTTGTAAGCGTGTTCTACTACCCAGATTTGATTAATTTCATTAGCAGTCTTAAATAATTCTTTTTCCTGCTCACTAAACTCATCTAAATGTTGTATTGAACCTTTTGCTGCATTAATTTCTTTCCAAATGTTTTCTTTTTCTTCTGCAGTTTTAAATTTTTTATTTATTAATTTTTCTAAATATTTGTTTTTTACTTTATAACTTCCAGATAAAGTTTTATGAGTATAAACATTAGCCCTAAAAGGTTCTATTGACGGTGACGTACCACCGCATATGATACTACTACTAGCATTAGGGGCAACAGCAAGAAGATGAGCATTCCTAAGACCAGAGTTAGAAACGTCAGGAGCTTCACCCCTACTATCAGCGAGTCTCTTAGATGCTTCCACCGCAGATTTTTTAATGTGCTTAAACGCTTTGTAATTAAAACTAGTAGCGAATAGACCTTCAAAGGGAATGTTTTTACTTTGGAGATAAGCATGGAACCCCATTGCACCAAGCCCGATAGACCTTTCACGATAGGCTGAGTAAGCTGCTTTAGTGAAACCTTCTTGACCTTCTCTGATATAATTTTTAAACCTTTTAAAGTTTGCATTGTATTCTCCAAGTTGTACAGTATCGACTGCATTGTCAATAAAATGCTGTAAAACATTGTCAAGCATAGTAATTAAATCTTCTATGAACAGATTATCTTTGGACCACTCATCATAGTACTCAAGGTTTACACTTGACAAACAGCATACAGCAGTTCTTTCTTCGTTAGTAGCTAGTGTTATTTCAGAACATAAGTTACTTTGTTTAACTTCTAATCCTAACTCTCTTTGTTCTTTAGGTAAAGCATCGTTACAAGTGTCTATATTTACTAAGTAAGGCTCACCAGTTTCTGCACGAGTCTCTAATATCTTAGACCATAACTCTCTAGCTTTGACTATTTTAACAGCAGCACCAGATTTAGGGTCAATCAATCGCCAGTCATCATCATTACGAATAGCATCCAAGAATGCATTTGTTATGTTAACACCATGATGTAAGTTTAAACACTTTCTATTTATATCACCGCCAGATTCTTTTCGCATTATCATAAACTCTTCAATCTCTGGATGCGATATATCTAGATAAGCTGCATAGCTACCACGTCTTGTTGTACCTTGATTAAAAGCTAACATCTGAGAGTCAACAACATGCATAAAAGGTATCGACCCAGTTGACTTACTACCGTTAGAAGTAGAGACACCATCACTTCTTACCTCTCCCCAGTAACCACCAATACCACCACCGGAACTAGCTAACCAAATGTTTTCATCGTAGTGGGCTGATAAACCATGCCTACTATCAGGCACATGATTTAAAAAGCAGCTAATAGGTAAACCTCTAGTAGTGCCACCGTTAGAAAGAATAGGTGTACTAAACATAAACCAATGATTAGACGAATAGTCATATATTCTTTGAGCCATTTCATAATCTGTTTCATCTTTATATGTGCTTACATAAACAGCAGCTCTAGCAAAGGCTTCCTGAGGACTAGTCTCTGCATCCCATAAATATCTATCTTGTATGGTATCTTTACTAAACTTATCAAGCTTTTTATCTTTGTCATAATTTATTATTATTCCTAAATAAGGTTTTTCTCCTACCTTGTCTTCAACCATCTTTATCCTCTAATACTTTTAATAATTTTCTTTCATACCACTCAGCTTTAAGTAGGTCTTCTTTACCGTTCTTGAAACGAAACCTCCATCTATACTTCAACGAGTTCCCACGTAGATACCCAACAAACTCTTCATAAGTTAACATAGCTTCAATAGCGTCTATACACTCTATGTTACCTTGATTATAATGTTTAGGTTTATTTACTACGTCTTCAACCATTTACAAACTTACTAGTGATTTCCTCTACTTTAGGTTCTTTTACAACACGAGTAAGATACATTAGACCTTTTGCATATTGGAATACTCTTAATCCCTTACCATCGTTGGTATCTTTATGACATTCAAACTTATGTGGACAGTAAGTACATTCTCTCGCTAATTTGAAGTTACCTGAGCTACCTTCAGGGGTAGGTCTGTAACATAATTCTGGAGGAGTCTTCGAAGATATTGATTTCCGAACCTTATTAATTCTATCATCTATATTTATTTTGTCAAGCTCTTCTGGACAATAAAGTGCAAGTTCTCCTGTTTCTTTATTGATTGCAAGGAATCCTCCTTTATCTGTACCCTCTGCAGTCTCATAACCAGACAGTTGAGCCATATACCCAAATATATCATTCTCTGCTAGAGTGCCATTTTTAAACTTTTGGAAAGCAAAATTAGATGCAGATTTAATATCAACAACCTCACCATCTATCTTACAGTCCATGTGTCCTAAGATACCATTTATCTTTATTTCTTTTTGTTCATCAGTAACTGCATGTCCGGCAAGTTCTGTTAAGAACAATACAACCCTTTCAAGTATGTGACCGTACAAAAACTTAATCATAGTAGGAGCATTGATACCAGCAGACTTTCGTTCTGAGTTCATGTCATACCATAATTGTCGCATAGGCTTTCCAATATTAGACATACGTAGCATAGGTTGCTGATTAGCCCTAGGGGTAAGCCAGTCTTTTAAGGCTTGTTTCATAAACTCGCCATAAGCATCTATGTGTTCTTCTTTCACATCAATAGCTTCGCCTTGTCCTAAACGACCTACTACTTCGTAGATATCTTCTACTACGGTTTCAAGTTTTCTTTTCTTTCTTCTCGGCATTATTTAACTCTTTAAATGCTTTTATAACATCGCTAGAAAATAGTTTCTGTAAGTTAACAAGAAACATTCTACTAGCATTATGGTCACCGCCACTAACTGTTCTAAATGTATCAAGCTGTTCTACAATCTTTCTCAGCACTTCTGTTTTAAAAACTAATGTACAATATTCTTCATCTCCTATACATAGATTATGAAACCAATAATCAGATTCAGTTGCTTTTATGCCTGATGGTTTACTATAGGATTCATATTCTATTGCTATGTTACCGGTTGATTGCCAGATGTCTCTCTCGGACTTTACTTCAATCTTTTTGTTAACAAACAAATCAGCAATCTTATCTTCTCTAATAGTTCCATACTCTAAATCTATATCAAACTTCTTTCTGTCTTTCTTAGTGGGTTTCATTACAAACCTCCTTGTATTCTAATAAACAACTTAAACAAATAACTTCCATATCTAATTTATCAGGAGAATAATAAGTTGTTTTTATACCATAACTTTTATATTCAGAAATTTTTTCTTCCCATTCTATATCTGTGTCTAAAACAAAATCTGATATAAGTCTAGCATTCTCTCCTTCTTGTTCTAATAAATCATCTAGTTCAGTAGAGTTACAATAACAACTAGTGGGTTTCACTCCAATCCTCCCCGATTTTATATTCCCCTGTTAAGGGACATCGCATATGTAATTGTTGTCCTGCCTGTTCTATTGCTTCGACACCTTGGATTCCTACAAAAGTAGCTACGGTGTCTTTAACTTGTATCTGCCATTCATCATGTATGTTAGCAACAAACTTAGCATCAAACAAGTTTAATTTAATAGCATCATGTAAGTTGCACATCGCTTGTTTCATTACAATAGCACCACCGCCTTGTAATAAAGTATTCAAAGCAGCATGTTCATGTCGTACAAATATCTTACGACCATCAAGACTTTTTAAGTATCCTTTTCTCGAAGCATCTCGAACTCTTCCCGTAAGGTTTTCAAGTGCAGGGAGGTTGGTGAGAAAACGGTTTCTAAGTTCTTTACCTGCTTTTCTGTTTGCCCCAACCACACTTCCAATCTTTTCATCTCCTGCTCCGTATATAAGGGCATAGATGAAAGTCTTTGCTTGATTTCTTGATTCAAGTCCTGCAAGTTTTTGATTAGTTGTATGTATGTCTCCATGTAAAATCTCGTCAATATAATCTTTATCGTTCATGTAATGGGCTAACATTCTTAGTTCTAACCCACTAGCATCAACACCTAATAGTTTATAACCTTCTGGGACTATCCAACAAGCACGACATTCTTTACCATAGGGGTTTACAACACTAGGCACTTGAGCCAAATTAGGATTTCTATGTGTCATTCTACCTGTAATAGTACCGTTAGGTATAACTCTACCATGTACTCGTTCACCAATTAGTTCATCCATCCACGATGATATCTGTGCTATTCTTTTTTGTAACAGTAAGAACTCAGCTATCAGTCTTGCTTCTGGTATGTGGTTAATTTTTTTTAAGGTACCTTCATCTACTATTGGTTGACCAGTAGGGGTAAATCGTTTTGGCTTCCAACCAAAGTCAATTAAGTATTCTCCTATTTGTTTACGAGAACCTAAATTAAACTCTACTAATTTTTTACGAGTAAACGGTTCAAAGTTATTTGTATCTAAACATTTTTTATATTCTTCTTCAGTAAGTCCTCGCATAGATAGCGTACCATCCTTTTTAATGTAAGGATTTACTACCTTGTCAGCTACCCATTTAGGTTTAAAAGTTTCTTGTACTTCGTCTTCTACTTCAGTCATCCTTGTTTTGAGCTGTGCTAGTAAAGTCATAGCTCTTTTTTCAGCAAACAAAAATCCAGTTGTCTCTTGTTCTTTCATAATCTTAGCGACCTTGTGCTCTAAGTCTACGCTTTGTTTAGAGAATCCGGAACTTTCTTCTATTAGATGTTTGTAAACGACCTCATTTAGCCTTACATCCTGTATGCAGTATTCAAGCATTTCAGGTGTATATTCTTCAAAGTCTTCTGGTTGTTCTTGCTTAGGTAACTTAACTCTAAAGCCCCATGTTTTTAAACTGTGTCCGTTTTCTCTAACTGGATTAAATAATCTAGACATGACTAAAGTATCCTCTAACTTGTTATCAAGAAAGGATGCTTTATGTAGTTTTTCTAAGACAGGAATATCATAACCAATGATGTTATGTCCTATAAGAGTTTTAGCTGATTGTAAAAACTTTATACCTTCTTCTATCTGTGTAGGGTCAAAGGTATGTACTGGTCCGTCTAGTTCTTTGGCAACTATACACCATATCTTAGTAGGGGTAAGTCCATCAGCTTCAATATCAAAAATCAAATTCATTATCGAATGTATGCTCCTCGGAGACTTCAAAAAGTCTACCGGTGTCAGGATTATACCTGAGAGAACAAGCAAGTCCAGTGTCACCTGTGTACCTAGATTTTAACACTCTTACTTTAGTTGTGTTAGCTTCTTCTGGATTCTCTGCTTGTTGATTACGTTCTAATGCAATAACACAATCAGATAGTTGTGCTATACCTTGTGAACCTTTTAAATGAGATAGAGATACTTCGACCCCGTTCTCATGTCCTTTGTCTCCGTTAGCTCTACGTAAGTGAGACACTAAGAACATTCCTACTCCTGTTTCTTCAACAAGACTTCTTAATCTGTTCATCAATGAATCTATACCTCTACGTTCATCACCTTCTGTCATTACGTTTACAAGCATATGTAAGTGGTCCACTACAATCCATTTACACTGACAACCAACTATGATGTATCTAAGTTTAGAAAAGATTTCCTCTATATCTGTTGCTCCTAGATGAGCATGGATGAAGACTCTGCCTTTTTGTATGACATTATCAAACATAGTTTGTAGTTGTTCTTCTGAGTATTTGTCTCTAGATTCATTCAAATAAATTCTGTCATTAGCTTCTATTGATATGATACCGTCTGCAGTTCTTAGCCAGTTCTCTTCAAGAGCAACGATACCTACATTATCTTGTGTATTTTTTATTAGCCAGTGTTCTAACTCTCTAGTTACTGAAGACTTACCAAGTCCTGTACCACCTGTCAGAGTAACTAGTTCTCCTCTTCGCATACCGTAAAGCTTTTTATTTAATCCTTCCCAAGGATAGGCTATGCTTTCTTTTACTTCTCTGTTTAGCCATTCGTCTTTCTTAGCTGATAAATCTAATATGCCTGATGGGGTATAAGTCTTTGCATCCCACCAAGCTTGTGTAAACTCAGCAAACTTCTTTTGCTTGAGCATATCATTAGCGTCTTTGAAACCATTAGGTAATGCCATGATTCTTACCTTTCCGGGTTTAATAATCCTAGCTACTTTCTTTGTGGCTTCTCTTCCTGCTTTATCATTGTCAAAACATAAGACTACATTCTCAAATGATTCAACAAACTCTATGCTTTCCCGGATGTCTTTTACTGCTCCTGCAGAGCCAGTCTTAATAGATACGACTGCATACTTACCTTGAAACAGTTCGTGTACTGCCATAGCATCGCATTCGCCTTCAGTTATTGTTAGATACTTACCGCCTTTGTTACGATAGAGTTGTTCACCAAACAAACCAGTACCTTCATAAGTACCATTGAATAGAAACTGTTTGTCTTCTATACGTCTTGTTTTAGTGCCGACTATTTCTGTGCCATTGAAGAATGGATAGATATGCTTAATAGTTTTACCTGCTAAGTCTTTTACAACTCTTACACCAAACTTACTTGCAGTTGCTTTTGAGATACCTCTGTCTTGTAAGTCATCAAAGATTCCTGTGTATGAATTTAAAAATGTACTGGTATGTTTCTCTACTGTTTCTTCTGGCACATAGTCCTCATCATATTTAGGGAAACGAGTAGAACAACTAAAGCACCAAGCCGAACCATCTGCATTCATTGATACAGGGTCCGAACCGCCACATTTCTTACAGGGTAATTTGTGTTTTATAAACGTGCTATTACGTTCCATTCTATCTCCAATGGTCTAGACTAGGGAAAAAACTAAGGGAAAACCCTAGTCTAGTTTGTGTTATTTAGATTCGTTTTCTTCGACAATCTCTGCTTCAACTACTTCAGTCTCTGGCTCAACGATTGATTCAGGACTATCTTCAAGCAACCTTTCAAGGTTTGCTCTGTGAGTAGCCGAGGCAAAACTTAGTGCTTCAGTTACAGTGTCTAAGTTGCCCACCTTCGAAATTATAACTCTAGCCTCTCCTTGCTTTGCCTCGTCTGTAATCTTAGTAACATCATAAATTACTTCGCCATCGTCTTTTTTTACTGTGATAATCATTTAAAACTCCTCGCCATCTGCTAACAGTTCTTCACCATCTGCAGAACGATATTCAATTAAATCTACGACCTGTACAGCTTGTAAGTCTAACCCCTGATAAGGACCATACTTACCTTCACCTGAGTATTCATTGAACTGTACTCTGACCTTAGAACCATTACCTACAGCAACATTTATTTCTTGCTTGTCTTTATCAAGAAGTCTAGGTGCAGGTCTAGTCACTCCGTTTGGACCATTCACTTTTCTTTTGATAACAACTGCAGGACCTTCATCGTGCTGTTTTATTTTGTGTCCACGAGAAGCAAAATCATTTGCTATTTCCTCGTCAACAATTAAATCAACTGTATACATAGGTTCAAATTTAGTATTAGGTGTAGTAATACTTGCCCATTTTACAGTACCTTCTAGTATTGCCATGTAAAACCTCCTTTGGTTACAAATAAATTAAGTGAGAGTTTTGAGCTAACTACTCTCAGAGCTATGGAGAAAACCAAACCTAACACATACATGAACGGAGATAGAGGGCTTATGGTTTGTGTTAAATTACTCATGTTAAAATCTCTTTAAATGTTACTAGACCATTAGCCCAAAGTTCTACGAAATAGTTATCTTTAATTCCTCTGACTGAGTAACAGATTTTATTCTCATACCAATCAGTGAAATGTTCATCACTATAATCAACGAACCTCTTGTATTCATCTTTAGTTAACATTTTGGATTCTGAAAAATATAACATAGTTTTAGTTTACCACAACTTTAATTGGAATACTACAATCTTTTGAAAATTGTTTTGTTGTTGCAAACGATAAGACATACTCAGTAACTTTTCTTTCTAAGTTTGCCGGAATAGTTTTGCTGTACTCTAAGTCAATTAAATTATAATCATCTACAGAATAACTAACAGTAAACTCTTGAGTCTTTCTAAGTTTAACCTTCTTAATAAAATTACTTAAATTATTTCCTGCTCTGACACAAGAGTAATCTATTGATGGTTCTGGTTCTTGCACATACTCTGGAGCATAGTCCTCTTCTGTTGGTACAGACATAGTAGCCATGCTTTCTTTTTCTCGCATTATCTCATCCCATGCGGCTTGTATTTGTTCTTCTGTTTCATGTCTGTGTTCTCTGAACTCAGTCTGTAATGCATAAAACATTTCTAAGAACTCATCATTAGTAGCGATAAATTCAGACAAGGCTCGTTCCATTGACCTAACCTTTTGGTTGTCTATTTTTTGTTTATCATCCATCACATAGCCTTCTATGTTTATGATTTTCTTACCATTTTGTGCAATCAGTTGATTATTATTAACTGCTGCAACACCTACTAGTATCATTGCTCCAATAGTGAAAGTTAAGACTGCGGATATAATTGTTTTAAATATCATAGTGC
>VMHT01040593.1_pt1 | contig 24350 bp, 21 predicted proteins | sample 4693611 | NCBI WGS metagenome assembly VMHT01 (sample SAMN12280063, study PRJNA550983) | marine metagenome | isolation source: seawater sampled from same location over 5 years 0.02-0.2 micron viral filtrate | place: USA: collected off the coast of southern California halfway between the port... ...
AAGCATACCGGTTATTTTAACCGAAAGTATCTTCCAAGAGAAAATGATAACGTAGGTGATGCTAACCTTACCCAGCCTAATAATTACCGCTCTATTCGTTACGCAGATGTTTTATTGATGGCTGCTGAAGCCCTGAACCGTGGTGGAATAGACGATAGTGAGGCTAGAACTTATCTTAATGAAGTTCGTGAGAGAGCAGGATTAGATGGCGTAGATGCTGCTGGAAATGCTCTTACCGAAATTATCTACGAAGAAAGAAGAAAAGAATTAGTAGGCGAAGGTCACCGTTTCTTTGATTTGGTAAGAACCGGCAGAGCCGCAGATAACATTGAAGGATTTACTGCAGGGAAAAACGAACTTTTCCCTATTCCGTTAGAAGAAATAGAATTTTCTCAGGGTAACTGGGAGCAAAATCCGGGATACTAAAAAATTAGCATTATGAAAAAACACTATAAAATAATTTTCGCGTTCCTACTCACACTACCTTTTATTGGCTGTGAGAGTGATGACGATTCACTTGTAGATCTTAGTAGCATAGCTACTCCGGCAAATCTTGGAGCTAGTTTTGAGATCACTCAAGACAATTCAGGGCTGGTAACTATTACACCAAAGGGCGAAAGTACCAATTTGTATACCGTAGATTTTGGAGATGGAAGTGAAGTATCTTCAGAAATAAGACCGGGAGAGACTGTAGATCATATTTATGCTGAAGGCGATTATGAAGTAGCGGTTATAGGAACTAATTTAAATGGTGTTTCTGCAACCGGGACACAACCTCTTACTGTTTCTTTCCGTCAGCCTGAAAACCTTGAAGTAACAATTACCAAGGCAGAAGACGACAATTATGCCATAACAGTATCAGCTACAGCTGATTTTGCTGCGATGTTTGAAGTTTATTTCGGAGACGTTGCAGAGGAAGAGGCTACACCGTTTATGATCGGGGAGTCTGTTACGCATACCTACGATGCTATTGGCGATTATGATGTTAGGGTTGTGGCTTTAAGTGGTGGCGCTGCTACTACCGAAACTACAGAAACTGTAAGTATTACAGATCCATTGTTCTTACCTATAAGTTTTGAATCACCAACAAAGAATTATACGTTCTTTAATTTTGGTGGAGGTGAAGGTGCAGGAGCTCCTGTAATTGATAATCCAGATACAAGCGGAATTAATACTAGTAATAGAGTAGCTTCTTATACTAAGCCAGCAGGCTCTGAAGTATGGGCAGGAACAAATATAGCGCTTGATGAGACTATAGATTTCTCTTCAGAAAAGTACATTAGTGTAGATGTATGGTCTCCAGCTGCCGGAACCCCGGTTATCCTGAAGATTGAAAATCTTGATGATGCTGATATTTTTGTTGAAAGTACAGTAGAAACTACTGTTGCCAATGAATGGGAAACATTGATCTTTGATATGACAACAATAGACCCGGCCATAGATTATGGAAGACTGGTTTTATTCTTCAACTATGGAACTCCTGGAAATGATGAAACTTATTATTTCGATAATATTCAAACTACCAATTTAGAGCCGTTAAAATTTCCTATAACATTTGATAATGATGCTGTAGACTATACACCTGCTCTTTTTAATGGAGCTTCATTTGAGGTGGTTACCAATCCAGATCAATCGGGAGCTAATAACTCAGATTCAATGGTTGGTGCAATTACCAATATTGGAAATGCTTATGAAGGTGTTTCCTTTAATCTTGAAGAGCCTGTAGACTTCAGTAGTTATAATAAAACAATCACTATGAAATTCTGGTCAGATGTTGCGCTACCTATATTACTGAAATTTGAAGGTGGTGTTACTGGCGAACGTCAAACTGAAGTATCAGCTAACCATACCGGATCCGGTTGGGAAGAAGTGACTTTTAACTTTAGTACAGATGCGATTAAAAGTTATATTGATGGATCACAGGGAGTTGGTGAGGCATTTGTTCCAACTGGGCAATACGCTACAACGACCATTTTTGTAGATGGTCCTGGAAATACAGCCGGAACATTCTACCTGGATGATATTGGTTTCCAAATGGGAGAAACCACTTATATCTCTCTTTTTAGTGAATTCGGTGATGATGTTAATGTAGACACCTGGTTAACAGAATGGTCTAATTCAGATTATGAAGAAGTAGAGTTTGACGGTAGGCTTACCAAGCATTATTTTAATCTTGGTTTTGCAGGAATTGAGACTTTAGCTGAACCGATTGATGCTAGCGAAATGACGCATTTCCATACTGAAATCTATACCGGTAACGCAACAGAATTCAAGATCAAATTAGTTGATTTGGGTCCTGACGGTGTTTATGCAGGGGATGATCTTTCTGAACACGAGATTGTAATAGACAATCTGGCACAAAATGAATGGGTTAGTTTAGATATTCCATTATCAGATTTTACCGGCCTTCAGGATACGTCAAATATTGGTCAACTTATTTATTCTGGTGTGCCTACTGCTGAAGCAGATGTATATCTGAATAATATTTATTTCCATAACTAGAATTAAAAAATAATTGATAATGAAAAATATACTAAAAACAGGTCTTGTAGCACTTTCGCTGGTATTTGCCAGCGCATGCTCCAATGACGATTACGATATTGGCGAAATAGCCGCTCCTACCAATCTACAGGTAGAAACTAATGTCGTTGGGCAATCAGAAGACATGCCTGATGGAGATGGTAGTGGTGAGGTAACATTTAATGCAACTGCAGATGGCGCCATGACCTATAAATACGTTTTTGGAAATGGAAGTTCAGTTACTTCTTCAAGCGGTGTTTATACACATCAATTTTCTGAAACCGGCACTAAAATTTATACGGTTAACATTATAGCTTACGGGCCGGGAGGTACTGCTAGCTCAATGTTAGTAGACGTAGAGGTACTGGTAACTTATGAGCCACCGGCTGATCTAATTGATAAATTGGTTGGAAAAGAATGGCGAATTAAAGCAGAAGTTCCCGGTCACTTTGGCCTTGGACCCGTAGGTGGTTTAGGGGGACCTGAATTTTTTGCGGTGAGTGCAAATGAGAAAGTTGGGGTTGGAATGTATGATGATAGATATATCTTCAATGAAGATGGCACTTTTACTCATATTACCAATGCTAATAATGATGAACCAGAGATAGATCCATCGGGAACCGTTTTTGGAAGAATAAACCTGGTAGATCAACTAGGGGTGTCTTGTGCTTGCGAAGTTCAGGGAGCAGATGTTCTTAACATACCTTATAATGATTATACAGAGAACTGGTCTATATCGGCCCCAGGAGGTAATGAAACTATTAATCTTACTGGATTAGGTTTTATTGGCTATTATATTGGCGGTAATCATAGATATGAGATTTTTGACCGCTCAGGAACAAATGAGCTTATCCTTAGATCTACAGATGGTAATGGTGAATTTGACTGGTGGTTTATTCTTACTTCAGAATTCGCAGAAGAAGAGGAAAAATTTGAGAGTCAGTTTAACACCGAGATCTGGTCAGATGAGTTTGATGGTGATGCGCTTAATACCGATAACTGGAACTATGAAACTGGTAACGGTAGCAATGGCTGGGGTAATAATGAAGCTCAGTATTATACAGACGCTGAAGACAATGTAAAAGTAGAAAACGGAAACCTTGTAATTACAGCAAAAAGAGAAGCTGAGAGTGGTTTTGATTTTACTTCTGCCAGAATAACTACTAAAGATAAATTCGAATTTACCTTTGGTCGTGTAGAGGTTCGTGCAAAATTACCTGCAGGAGGAGGAACCTGGCCTGCAATCTGGATGCTTGGCGCTGGATGGCCAGAAGAAACCTGGCCGGGAGTTGGTGAAATTGATATTATGGAATTTGTAGGAAACGATCCCGATAGAATTTCATCTGCCTTACATTTCCCTGGAAATTCAGGAGGTAATGCAATTGTAGGAGACACAGAAGTTTCTGACGTAACCTCAGAGTTCCACATATACGAAGTTGAATGGACCTCGGAAAAAATCACTTTCTTAATGGATGGTGTGCCGCATTTGGAGTTTGATAATAATGATTCAACTCCTTTTCAAGAAGACTTTTTTATCATACTAAATGTTGCTATGGGAGGTACTCTTGGAGGTAATATTGCTGATGATTTTCAAGAATCTTCTATGGAAGTGGATTACGTGAAAGTTTACCAGGAATAATATTATTTTAAAAATCAGACTGCCTGATTACTATGTAATTTTACGGTTGAAGATAATTTGTTTGTAGGCCACAAACTTAATTACCACACACATAGTCCAGGCAGTTTTTTTATGCTCAAAAAAATGAAAAAACGTTATCTGTTAGGTGTTTTCCTGTTGAGCTGTTTTATAGCAAAAGGGCAGGATTCAACCATAAAAAGTTCGGTTAAAAATGTAGAAGCCAAAGTAGATTCGGTTTTAGCATTAATGACCCTGGAAGAGAAAGTTGGACAGCTTGTTCAATACAACGGTAGCTGGGATCTTACCGGTCCTGCTTCTGAAATGAATAACAAACAAAAAGAAGAAAATCTTAAGGCGGGTAAGGTAGGCGCTATGCTAAATGTACTTTCGGTAGAAGCTACCAAAGAGGCACAAAAGCTGGTAATGGAAAACTCCCGACTTCAAATTCCTTTAATGTTCGGGTATGATGTAATTCACGGCTATACTACAATTTTCCCTGTGCCGCTGGCAGAAACAGCAAGTTGGGATCTTGAAGCAATGGAGAGAACAGCAGAAATTGCAGCATTAGAATCTGCGGCTAACGGGGTGAACTGGACTTTTTCGCCTATGATAGATGTTTCTCGAGATGCGCGTTGGGGAAGAATTATGGAAGGTTCTGGGGAAGATCCTTATTTAACTTCCAAAGTTGCGGTAGCCAAAGTAAAGGGCTATCAAAGTGAAGATCTTGCAAATCCGCGTAGTATAGCCGCTACAGCCAAGCATTTTGCAGGTTACGGTTTTGGTGAAGCAGGCAGGGATTATAATACGGTGCACATTGGAGAGAACGAATTGCATAATACTATTCTTCCTCCATTTAAGGCAGCGGCCGATGCAGGAGTGGCTACTTTTATGAATGCTTTTAATGATATAGACGGAATTCCTGCAACCGGTCATAAAACCCTTCAAAGAGATATTCTTAAACGAGATTGGGACTGGAACGGATTTGTAGTTTCAGATTGGGGTTCTATTCCAGAAATGATTGCTCACGGAGTTGCAAAAGATAAAAAAGAAGCTGCTAAAATCGCCTTAAATGCCGGTAGTGATATGGATATGGAAGGTGGCGCTTACGAGTCTAGCCTGGTAAGCCTTGTTGAAGAAGGAGAAGTAAGTGAAGATTATATAGATGATGCGGTGAAAAGAGTGCTAAGGGTAAAATTTAAACTCGGACTTTTTGATGATCCTTATTTATATTCTAATGCCAATCTTTTAGACCAGATATCTTTTGAAGAACATAAAGCTGTAGCTCGCGATGTAGCTAAAAAATCTATTGTGTTGTTGAAGAATGAAGAAAACTTACTCCCAATAAAAGAATCGGTTCAAAATATTGCGGTTATTGGTCCATTGGCCGATGATAAAGATACGCCAATAGGAAACTGGAGAGCACAGGGAGAAGCGAATTCAGCTATTTCGCTTTTAGAAGGTTTAGAAAATAATATTAGTGAAGATGTAAAGGTCACTTACGCGAAAGGCGCCGATCTTGGCGTTGGAGAACGAAGTTTTTTAATGCCTTTGGAAATTAATAAAACCGATAAATCTGGATTTGAGGAAGCTATTAAAACCGCTTCAGAAGCCGATATGGTAATTATGGCACTTGGTGAGGATGCATTTCAAACCGGTGAAGGTAGAAGTCAGGTAGAAGTTGGTTTAGCCGGAGTTCAGCAAGAATTACTTGAAGAAATTTATAAGGTGAATCAAAATATTGTTTTGGTTTTAATCAACGGTAGGCCTTTAGAAATTACCTGGGCTTCAGAAAATATTCCGGCTATAGTCGAAGCCTGGCAATTAGGTTCAGAAAGCGGAAATGCAATTGCCGATGTATTACTGGGAGATTACAATCCTTCAGGAAAACTTCCGGTTTCATTTCCACGTGCCGTAGGCCAGGAACCGCTTTATTATAATCAAAAAAGTACGGGAAGACCATCCAATCCCACACATGTGACTTATTCAGGATACACCGATGAAAAGAAAGATGCCCTTTATCCTTTCGGATTCGGACTTAGTTATACCAATTTTGAATATGGAGATTTACAACTTTCTTCAGAAGAAATGGAGGTAGAAGGAACTATCCAGGCAAGTATAACTTTAAAAAATACCGGTGACGTAGAAGGAAAAGAAATTGTTCAGCTTTACTTAAGAGATCTTGTAGCGAGTACTACGCGCCCGGTTAAGGAACTTAAAGGGTTTGAAGCGGTAAGTTTAGCTCCCGGGGAATCTAAAACAGTCACTTTTGAAATTAATGAAGAAATGCTTCAGTTTTATAACGCCAATAGAAAATGGGAAGCTGAAGCCGGGGAATTTGAGGTTTTTATAGGAGGAAATTCTAGAGATCTTCAAAAAGCTACATTCAGTTTAAAAAAATAAAGATGAAAACAAAAAATATAATATTGAGCGCGGTTTTATTGGCGGGTTTGCAGGTTTCTGCTCAGGAATTGATTTGGGAAGAACATTTTGAAGGTGATTCCCTAAATATGGAGAACTGGAGCTACGAAACCGGTGACGGCTGTCCCGATCTTTGCGGCTGGGGAAATAACGAACGCCAAATTTATAGCAAAGATTATGTAGAGGTAAAAGACGGGAATTTAGTCCTTACCGCCGATAAGGTTGGTGATAAGTATTACAGTGGAAAAGTAAATACGCAGGATAAATTTGAATTTCAATACGGTACCGTTGAGGTTAGAGCAAAATTACCCGATGGCCACGGACTTTGGCCTGCAATCTGGATGTTAGGAAATAATATAAATGAAGTAGGCTGGCCAGCTTCAGGTGAAATTGATATTATGGAATTTGTAGGCAGGCAACCAGATACTATCCATAACGCACTACACACCCCTGCAAGTCACGGTGATACCGAAAATATTAAAACCACGCCGGTTAAAAACGCTACTTCAAAGTTTCGTGTTTTTAAAATGAATTGGACTGAAGATGCGATCACTTTTTATATTGACGGTGAAAAAACCTATACGTTTTCTCCTTCAGAAAAGAATGAGGAAACATACCCATACAGGCATCCGTTTTATTTCTTACTGAATCTTGCAGTAGGCGGTAATTTTGGCGGCCCTGAAGTTGATGATTCTATTTTTCCGAAGCAATTCTTAATAGATTATGTAAAGGTTTATAAATAAAAGGTCAATTACTGAATTTTTTGACTTGGCCCTGTAGATTTCGGTTTGCAGGGTTTTTTATTTCCGTTTTAACTGCTTTTAGCAATAGGAAATATCGTTCTTGATTTTCAGCAAATTCACGGTTAATATCATTCTAAGGCTTCCTTTTTTAATATATTTGCCACTCATAAATGCCCCTTATGAATATTACTAGTACTGAAGATATTAAGGAAATAAAAAGGCTACAAACCTTACTCTCCTACAATATTTTAGACACTCCTTATGAAGAGGATTTTGATGAATTAGCGCAGCTCATTGCGCTTATTTGTGATGTACCAATTGCTGTTATCTCTATGATAGATGATAAAAGGCAATGGTATAAAGCAAAGGTGGGTATAGATGGGGCCGAAACGCCTAAAGAGGAGACCTTCTGCCAACATACCGTATTGCAGGATGAGCTCCTTGAAATATCTGATGCATTATTAGATGAACGCGTTAAGAACAACCCCCATGTAACTTCAGAAAATGGAATTCGGTTCTATGCTGGAATGCCTTTAAAAGCCGAAAACGGTTCAAATATTGGAACTGTATGTGTGGTTGATGGTAAACCTAAAGAGCTAAACGATCGGCAAAAAAAAGCATTAAAATTGCTTACAAAGCAGGCTATGCACCTTATAGAGGTAAGGCAAAAAAATAAAAGCCTGGGAACCGAATTGAATAGTATTCTTGAAAAAAAGATAGAACAAACCCAAAGGAAACTTGAGCTCAAAGAAATTGAGAATAAAGACCTGATGAAGGCCGTCAAAAATTCTAGTGGAGTTATAGAATTTAATCCAGACGGCACAATAATTTCTATAAATAAGAATTTTGAAGAGATTTCGGGTTATTCTGAAAGTGAACTCTTAGGCAGTCATCACAAAATGCTAATTACCCCAAAGGATTATGCTGAAAGCGACCAATTATGGGAATCTTTAGGCCGGGGTATATTTAAAACCGGCAGGGTGCGTAGAATACACAAAGACGGATCAGAATTTTATTTACAGGCGAGTTATAATCCTATCCAGAACCTTGAGGGAAAAGTGATAAAAGTGGTAAAGATTTCCCAGGATATTACCAAAGAAATTGAGGCTGCTATATCACTGCAAAAAGCCAAAGAAATGGCTGAAGATCTCAATGAACAAAAAGACAATTTTATTGCCAATGTGAGTCACGAGATTAGGACGCCGATTCACGCAGTGCTTGGATTTACCGATCTTTTATTAGAAAACGAAGGCGATAAGCATAAAATTAATTACTTGAATGCGGTAAAAATTGCTGGTGATTCCCTACTGTTTATTGTAAACGATATCCTGGATCTTTCAAAAATGGAAGCTGGGCTATTGCAAATAGATAAAGATGTTTTTAATGTTAGAGAGGTAGTTAGCAGGGTTTTTTCAATTTTACATCTTAAGGCACACCAAAAGAGAATTGAATTTGAACCCTTTATTAGTCCCGATGTTCCACAATTATTGATTGGTGATAAAAACAGGCTTTCCCAAATACTTATCAATCTTTTAGGAAACGCCATAAAATTCACCGCGGAAGGGAGTGTAAGCCTGGAAGTGACTGTAATTAAGGATATTTCAGAAAAAGCGGTATTGAATTTTAAAGTTTCAGACACCGGAATTGGAATTCCACAAGATAAATTAGATACTGTTTTTCAACGTTTTTTACAGGCAGAAGAAACCACTTCGCAGAAATATGGCGGTACCGGCCTGGGCCTTAATATCTCCAGGCAGCTTATAGAAAAACAGGAAGGGAGTATCGAAGTGAAGAGCGAACATGGAAGGGAACCGACTTCATTTTTGATATTCCATTTGAAAAACCTTTACAACAAGTTGAAATTTCGCAAGCTATAGCAGAAGAGATTTCTCAGGATTATCAGGGTCAAATACTTGTTTGTGAGGATAGTGAATTAAACCAACGCCTGGTTAGAGCTATTTTAAAGCGAAAGGGCTTAAAGGTAGATGTGGCATCAAATGGCGAAAAGGCACTTTTGTTTTTAGAAGAGAAAACCTACGATCTTATTTTTATGGATGTACAAATGCCGGTTAAAAATGGTTATGAAACTACTAAAGTTATTAGAGATCAATTAAAACTATCTACGCCTATTGTTGCGTTAACAGCAAATTTTATGGCGGCTGAAAGGCAAAAATGCAGAGAGGTAGGAATGGACGATTATTTAGCAAAACCATTTCAAAAGAACCAATTATTTGAAAAAGTTGAAAAGTGGGTTAATGTTAAATAATAGTGAAAAGCCTAAGTAAAATTTGGTGAAACCAAGTTGGAAATAGGTGCCAGTAAATGTTAATGAAAAACGAATTTTTGTTATATTTATATAGTGTTGCCCCCACAAAAAACCATCTTACCTATTTTTACGTTATATAACCCAAACCAAAGTTTTTGGGAGATAATAATATTGTGTTACATTACGCACGAATTATGAGGGTTAAAGTTAAGCACATAATCGCCTTGGTAGTTTTTGGACTATTACTATCGAATGCGACCTTATTCGCTGGAGGAGATCAGAACCCGCCTCCACCAGATAATGCAGTTATGGATGGCGGTGCACCTCCCCCTCCTCCCGGTCTTCCTATAGATTTTGGGATTTCGGCTTTAATCGCTGCCGGTTTGGGATTGGGTATTCATCATATTAGAAACAGGAAGTAACTACTTTAATTCCTGAATTCGCTTTACGTACTTCCCAATTACATCAAATTCCAGGTTTATAACATCTCCTTCTCTAAAATGTTTAAAAGTAGTATGCTCGTAGGTGTATGGAATTATAGCTACGCTAAATTCGTTCTTCTTTGAATTAACCACGGTCAGACTCACGCCATTTACCGTAATAGATCCTTTTTCTATGGTAATATTCTGTAAAGAGGGGTCATATTCAAAAGTAAATTCCCAGCTTCCGTCTTTCTCCTGTACTTTTTTACAAACAGCGGTTTGATCTACGTGTCCCTGTACGATATGACCATCAAGTCGGTCGCCAAGTTTCATTCCCCGTTCCAGGTTTACCGGTGAGCCTTCAGCTAAATTTTTTAAATTGGTTTTTTCCAGGGTTTCGGCTACTGCAGTAACTGTATACTCGTTATCATTAATAGAAACCACCGTTAGACAAACGCCATTATGCGCTACACTTTGGTCTATTTTTAATTCAGGCGTCATTGCCGCTTTTATACTAAAATGCATATTTCCACCTTCCTGCTTTATGCGACTTACTTCTCCTACTTCTTCAATAATTCCGGTAAACATATCTTTGGATTATTCTTACATTTGTGATGTAAAAATAGAAATAAACAGGGGAAGTTTAATGAAATATCCAGGAACAAATTTAGATTTATACCTGGGTTGAGATTGATAAAAGTCGTAGAATAGCTAACCCAAATAATTTGAGCAGATGAAGCACGCAGAAAAGGTGAAATTAGGAATAAGTATAGGAGATTTGAATGGAATTGGCAGTGAAATAGTGCTTAAAACCTTTGATGATTCCCGAATGCTGGATTTTTGTACACCGATTATTTTTGCTTCTACTAAAGTGCTTACTTTCTTAAAGAAGCAATTTAATCTTTCTTTAAATTATCAGGGAATAGATGATGCCTCCAAGGCAATTGACGGAAAAATTAATGTAGTAAACGTATGGAAAGAAGGCGTTAATATTAATTTTGGAGAAGAAAATCCAAAAATTGGGGAATATGCATTTAAATCTTTGCAGGCTGCTACCCATGCACTTAAGGCAGATGAAATAGACGTTTTGGTAACCGCACCAATTAATAAACACAGCATTCAGTCGGCAGATTTTAATTTCCCGGGACATACCGATTATTTGGCGAAAGAACTGGAAGGCGAAAGCCTTATGTTTATGATTACCGATACCTTAAAAATAGGCTTGCTTACAGACCACGTAGCTTTAAAGGATATCGCTAATACGATTACACCAGAATTAATCGAAAAGAAACTGAAGATAATCCAGGAAACTTTAAAACAGGATTTTAGAATCCAAAAACCTAAAATCGCTGTTTTGGGTATAAATCCTCATAGCGGAGATAATGGGGTGATTGGAAAAGAAGATGAAGAAATTTTAAAACCAACGCTTCAGAAGTTACGCGATAAAGGTGACCTGGTCTTTGGCCCATTTTCAGCAGATAGTTTTTTCGGCTCAAAGAATTATGTGAATTTTGATGCGGTAGTGGCTTCTTACCACGACCAGGGCTTAATTCCGTTTAAAACCCTGTCTTTTGGGAACGGAGTTAATTTTACCGCAGGATTGAGCAAGGTGAGAACTTCGCCAGATCACGGTACCGCTTTTGAGATAGCTGGCACTAATTCGGCAAATATTAACTCATTTAAGGAAGCTGTTTTTCGTGCTATAGAGATATATAAGTGCCGCGAAGAATATAAGGAGCTCACTAAAAATCCTTTAAAGAAACAGGGTAAAAAGTTATAAACAAAAATTTGTTTATAACAGCGCTCTAATTTATTAATTTTTATATATTTGCACCCGCCTAAGCAGAAGCTGCTCGGGCAAGAAACTGATGATGAGATGAGGAATTTAGCAGCGTATACGATCCCTTTTGTAGGGTTAAAGCTGGGAAAACACCAGTTTGAATACGATATTGATAATGAGTTCTTTGAGCATTTTGAGTACGACGATCTAAACAGTTCCAACGTAAAAATTGATTTGTTGTTAGAGAAAAAAACAACAATGATGGAGCTTACCTTTAAAGCATCCGGTTCTGTGAACGTAAATTGTGACCTTACCAATGAGCCATACGACCAGCCAATTGATGGAAGTTTGTTTTTGGTTATAAAATTTGGTGAGGAGTTTAATGATGAAAATGAAGATTTGCTAATTTTGCCGCACGGTGAATATGAGGTGAATGTTCAGCAATATATTTACGAACTTATTGTACTATCTATACCATTAAAGAGAGTTCATCCCGGGGTAGAGGACGGGACTTTAGATTCAGAAGTACTTGATAAACTTGAGGAATTAAGTATTAATAATAACGAGAATAAAAATGATGAGGATGAAATAGATCCTCGCTGGGATAAATTAAAAAACTTATTAAACGATAAATAACAGCAAGCCATGGCACATCCAAAGAGAAAAATCTCTAAAACAAGAAGAGATAAAAGAAGGACACATTACAAAGCTTCGGTACCAAAAATAGCTACAGATCCTACAACAGGAGAAGCTCATTTATACCACAGAGCACACTGGCATGAAGGTAAATTATATTACCGAGGTCAGGTATTAATTGATAATACTGAAGAAATAGAAGCTTAGTTTAACATAGAGCTTTAACTTTTATATAAACTCTCACCTCGTGGGAGTTTTTTGTTTTAAGTTGAATAAGTGCTAAAAAGGCCTTAATTTGCACGCCCAGTCAAAGAAAAATTAGTACTTTTCTTTAGATATTTTTGCGTTTTTATAAGCGTAGAAGGGGTTTAAAAGTCAAATCTATGAATAAAATCACAGCAGCTATTACCGCTGTGGGCACCTATGTGCCCGAGGATGTGTTGACCAACAAAATGTTGGAAAAGATGGTGGAGACCAATGATGAATGGATCTTCAGCAGAACCGGAATTAGAGAACGCCGAATACTTAAAGACCCTAGTAAAGGAACTTCATATTTAGGAATAGAAGCAGCCAAAAACCTTATAGAAAAATCTAATCTCGATCCAAAAGAGATAGACCTGGTGATTCTTGCTTCTGTAACTCCAGATCTACCCGTAGCCGCTACAGGTGTACATATTGCTACCCAAATTGGCGCTACTAATGCATTTGCATACGATCTTCAAGCTGCCTGTTCAGGATTTTTATATGCGATGTCTACAGCATCAGCCTATATAGAATCCGGGCGCTATAAAAAAGTATTGGTGGTAGGAGCCGATAAAATGTCTTCTATAATTGATTATACTGATAGAACTACTTGTATTATCTTTGGTGATGGTGCAGGTGCGGTACTTATGGAACCAAATGAAGAAGGTCTTGGCTTACAAGACGAGATTCTAAGAAGTGATTCCATAGGAAGAGAATCTTTAAAAATAGAAGCTGGTGGCTCATTAATGCCGCCAAGTGAAGAAACTGTAGCTAACAAGTTACATTATGTAAGGCAGGATGGTAAAACCGTTTTTAAATTTGCGGTTTCTAATATGTCTGGAGTTAGTGAACAAATTATGGAGCGCAATAAATTAATGAATGATGATGTAGATTGGCTTGTTGCGCACCAGGCAAATAAAAGAATTGTGGGAGCCACGGCTCAGCGCATGGGACTTGACGATAAAAAAGTGCTTATGAATATTGAGCGCTATGGAAATACTACATCGGCTACTTTGCCTTTATTGCTTGGAGATTATGAAAAGCAATTCAAAAAAGGAGATAATTTAGTTTTTGCTTCATTTGGAGGCGGTTTCACCTGGGGAGCTACCTACTTGAAATGGGCATATAATTCTTAAAAAAACCAACACCCTAATATTATGGATTTAAAAGAAATTCAGAATTTAATTAAGTTTGTGGCCAAGTCTGGTGCCAGTGAAGTAAAACTGGAGACTGGCGATGTAAAAATCACTATTAGAACAGGCTCAGACGAGAAAGAAACTATTGTTCAACAAGTGCCTATGGGTGGCCAAATGCCACAAATGCCTGCACAGCCGCAACCGCAACAACAACAGCAAGCACCGGCACCTTCACAGGAAAATGCACAGCAGAGCAGTGATGATCAAAAATCGACTGGTGAGGATAATTCAAATTATATCACGGTAAAATCTCCTATTATTGGAACGTTCTACCGCAAACCTTCTCCAGATAAACCAACATTCGTAGAAGTTGGAGATTCTGTTAAAGAAGGCGATGTACTTTGTGTTATTGAAGCTATGAAACTCTTTAATGAAATAGAGAGCGAAGTTTCAGGAAAAATCGTAAAAGTGCTTGTAGACGACGCTTCTCCGGTAGAGTTCGATCAGCCTTTATTCTTAGTAGATCCATCATAAATTACTGCCCATTTAGCTTAAGGTACTTTATCCTGGGCCAAAAAAACAATAGGTATGTTTAAAAAAATATTGATTGCAAACAGGGGCGAGATCGCTTTGCGCGTTATTCGTACCTGTAAAGAAATGGGAATTAGCACAGTTGCGGTTTATTCTACTGCTGATGCTGAAAGCCTTCACGTAAGGTTTGCTGATGAGGCCGTATGTATTGGTCCTCCCCCAAGTAATTTATCTTATCTTAAGATCTCGAATATTATCGCTGCCGCAGAAATTACTAATGCCGATGCAATTCATCCCGGTTATGGTTTTCTTTCTGAAAATGCTAAATTTTCAAAGATTTGCGAAGAGCATGATATAAAATTCATCGGAGCTTCTTCTGAAATGATTGCGAAAATGGGAGATAAAGCTACGGCAAAAGCTACAATGAAAGCTGCCGGAGTTCCATGCGTGCCAGGATCAGAAGGGATTATAAAAGACTTCACCGAATGTAAAAAGCTAGCTAAAGAAGTTGGTTACCCGGTAATGCTTAAAGCTACTGCCGGTGGTGGTGGTAAAGGGATGCGTGCCGTATGGAAAGAAGAAGACCTCCAGGCTGCCTGGGATTCTGCCAGACAGGAATCTGCAGCCGCCTTTGATAATAACGATATGTATATGGAGAAGCTTATTGAAGAGCCTCGCCATATAGAAATACAGGTTGTTGGAGATAGTAGAGGTAAGGCTTGCCATCTTTCTGAAAGAGATTGCTCGGTACAACGCCGTCATCAAAAATTAACCGAAGAAACTCCTTCTCCTTTTATGACCGATAGTCTTCGGAAAAAAATGGGAGAAGCCGCAGTAAAAGCTGCAGAATATATTAAATATGAAGGTGCCGGTACAGTAGAGTTTTTGGTAGATAAACACCGAAATTTCTACTTTATGGAAATGAATACGCGTATTCAGGTAGAGCACCCTATTACCGAGCAGGTAATAGATTACGATCTTATTAGAGAGCAAATTCTTGTAGCAGCAGGAGTGCCAATTTCCGGGAAAAATTATTTTCCACAATTACACTCTATAGAATGCCGAATTAATGCTGAAGATCCCTATAATAATTTTAGGCCTTCTCCCGGGAAGATCACTAATTTACACGCGCCAGGTGGTCACGGGGTGAGAATAGATACACACGTTTATAGCGGGTATATTATTCCGCCAAACTACGATTCTATGATCGCCAAATTGATCACTACCGCTCAAACGAGGGAAGAAGCGATCAACAAAATGAAACGTGCATTAGATGAGTTCGTGATAGAAGGTGTAAAAACTACCATTCCATTTCATAGACAACTTATGGATCACCCAGACTATGTTGAAGGGAATTATACCACTAAGTTTATGGAAGATTTTAAAATGAAACCACTCGAAGAAGATTAAATTTCAACGTCATTCTGAACTTGTTTCAGAATCTAACATCTAGAATAGTTAAAGCATAAGACCTCACAGATTTTCTAAACCTGTGAGGTCTTTTTTATTTCGTATTTTCATTGAAAATTAACCAACTCCATGAACCTTTCTTACTGGGAAACCAAAACCTGGTTTTCAAATATTGATTTTTGCGTTATCGGCAGCGGAATTACTGGGCTAAATTGTGCACTAAACTTAAAAAATCGTTTTCCAAAATCTAAAGTCCTGGTTTTAGAACGTGGCACCTTACCAAATGGAGCTAGTACAAAAAATGCCGGTTTTGCCTGTTTTGGAAGCGTTTCTGAGATCCTAGATGATCTAAATTCCCATACAGAGGAAGAAGTGATGCAACTTATTCAAAAGCGCTTAAAAGGCTTGAATTTACTTCGGAAGAATCTGGGAGGCCAAAATATAGGCTATAAAGAATATGGTGGTTACGAACTTTTTACAAAAGAAGATCAGCCACTTTTTGAAGTATGTAAAGCAAAGCTGCCTGAACTCAATGAGATGCTAAAACCGGTATTTGGTGACGTCGTTTTTAGTATTCAAAAAGACAACTTCGGATTTCGAAATGTTCAGAAAAAACTCATCTTTAATCAATTTGAAGGACAATTAAATACCGGAAAAATGATGGAGACTCTGCTGTACAAAGTGCAGAAGGCCGGCATCAAAATTCTGAATAATATTACTGTAGAAGAATTCACCGAGACCAAAAATGCTGTAAAGGTCAAAACCGATAAATTAGAATTTTCGGCAAAGAAATTATTGATCGCTACTAATGGTTTTTCAGAAAAATTGGGCATTGCTCAGGTAAAACCGGCACGCGCCCAGGTGTTGATCACCAAACCGATTAAAGACCTGGAGATAAAAGGCACATTTCATTTAGATAAGGGCTATTATTACTTCAGGAATATTGACGATCGCATTCTTTTTGGCGGTGGCAGAAATTTAGATTTTAAGTCTGAAGAAACAACTGAAATCGCTCAAACAGAACTTATTCAGCGGAAGCTGGAAGAATTGCTTAATACCACCGTTTTACCTGAAACCTCCTTTGAAATTGATCAACGCTGGAGCGGAATTATGGGCGTGGGAAAACAGAAAAACCCCATAGTAAAACAAATTTCAGAAAACGTTTATTGCGGAGTGCGATTAGGCGGCATGGGCGTTGCCATTGGCACTTTAGTAGGAAAAGAACTTTCAGAATTGGTAGCATGATCAAGAAAATATTCAAATTTATCCTGAAACTTATAAGTGGTTTAATCTTATTTTCCATTTTTATGGTTTTGCTATATAAATGGCTTCCGGTACCATTCACCCCTTTAATGGCTATTCGTTATTTCGAAGATCCTGAAGAAGAAATACGGCATTCGTGGGTGCCACGACAAGATATTTCCCGGCATTTGCAACTTAGTGTGATTGCCAGCGAAGATCAAAATTTTGTAAAACATAATGGATTTGATTTTGAAGCTATAGAGAAGGCAATTGAGGACAATCAAAAAGGAAAGCGGGTGCGCGGTGCCAGTACAATTTCCCAGCAAACAGCAAAGAATGTGTTTTTATGGCCGGGGAGAAATTGGTTTAGAAAAGGCCTGGAAGTTTATTTCACATTTTTGATCGAAACTTTTTGGAGTAAAGAACGAATTTTGGAAGTTTATCTCAATAGTATTGAAATGGGAAAAGGAATTTACGGCGCAGAAGCCGCCGCACAGCATTGGTTCAACAAATCGGCGGCAAATCTTTCTATTTACGAAGCCGCTGCTATTGCCGCGGTTTTACCGAATCCCCGGGAATACCGGGCAAATCCAGCAAGCAACTATATAAATCAACGAAAAAACTGGATTGTAAGGCAAATGCATAATTATGGAAAATTTACTTTGGAATAAAAGCTCTATGAAGAAAATAGTTTTACTTACATTTTTACTTTTTACGATAAGTTGGGCTTCTGCCCAGACCGAAAAACCAGCCGATAAAAAAGTCTCTGAAATATTTGAGCAAAAATTTAATTTGGGAGATTTTAATGGAATTTTCGATATGCTTTCAACCGAAATGAAAAATACTTTACCTCGTAAGAAAGCGATCGAGTTCTTTACTGGTATTAAAAAGGAGTCAGGTAAAATAAGAAACCAGGAATTTGAAAATTATGTAAGGGGAACTTTTGCATCCTATAAAACTACATTTGAAAATGGGATATATTCATTAGATATTTCCACTAATAAGCAACTTGAAATTACTGGAATTTATATTGAAGCTTTTCAAGAAAATAATGTTGGGGAAATAAAAAGAAACTCCACTAAATTAATTCTTCCTTTTAAAGGTAGGTGGAGCGTCGGTTGGGGCGGTGACACTGTAGATTTAAATTATCACGTTCAATATAAAGCACAGAAAAATGCTTTTGACTTTTTAATAAGAGATAATGAGGGTAAAACTTATAAAACTAACGGGAGAACCAATCAAGATTACTATGCTTTTGGAAAAGAAATAATAGCACCCTGTGATGCAGAAGTTGTTTTGGCAGTTGATGGAATTGAGGATAATAAGCCCGGAGAACTTAACCCTATTTATACACCGGGTAACTCCGTTATTTTAAAAACAGAAAACGGTGAATATTTAATTTTTTCACATTTCAAACAACATTCGGTTAAGGTGAAAGAAGGGCAAAAGGTGAAGAAAGGAGAACTTTTAGGTCTTTGCGGGAATTCAGGGAACTCTTCAGAACCACATCTACATTTTCATATTCAAAATGTTAAGGATAGGAATAAAGCTACAGGAGTAAAAAGTTATTTTTCTAATATTATCGTAGATGGTGAATTAAGAAACGATTACTCTCCAATTAAGGGTGAAATTATTGAGAATTAACAACAGGATTAAGTTGAAATCTGAGATCTAAAAACTGCTTAAATGAATTCAATAAAGGAAAAACTTTATAAAGCTTGCGAGGCTTATGTGGACGAACGTATAAAGCGTATTGAAGCTGCTATGGCCGGACTGGAAAGTGATCTGGAAAACGAAACCAAAAGCAGTGCGGGCGATAAATATGAAACCGGCCGGGAAATGATAAACCTGGAAATAAATAAACTAGCCGAACAGCTACAGCAATTTAAAAATCTTAGAAATACGCTTAATGTTGCTAAAAGCAGAACTAACCATGGCTCCGCTCAATTGGGAACTGCGGTAAAGACCAATATGGCTAATTATTTTATCGCGATCCCGGCAGATCGTATTATTGTAGATGGCGATGAATATTTTGCCATTGGCCCCAATTCCCCGATCGCGCAATTATTGCTTCATAAAAAAGCCGGAGAAGAAATTACCTTCAACGGGAAATCAGCTCAAATTCTTGAAGTGTTTTAAATTAAAATGATTAGCCACGAATTCACGAATATTCTATAAAATTGCTTCTCTACTTTTAAAGGGAGGGAATGAATAAAGGTGGGGTTACGATACAAAAACAATGCGTGATAGCTCAGAAGGGACGACTGAAACTCTCATTCAAAAGATTACCGCGCTCCTGCGTCGCTCGCAGCGACGATAGTAAAGAATAAAAAACAAGAAACAAGATCAAACCCTTCCGGTCTGCGGACACTTGAAATTAAGGGAACTACTTTGATTTATTTTCAGAAGATAAAAAATAGCATTTAAAAGAAATTAGATCCTGAAACAAGTTCAGGATGACGGTAACAATAAACGCCTCCTATTTTTATTCGTGTATTCGTGGCGAAACTTACTTCAATCTAGATTCGATTAATTTCTCTGAAACTTTTAGATTTATTTTTTTTCCTTCTTTTAATTCCTGAGAATGATTAAAATACGCAGTTTTTCCGTTTAAACTGGCTTTAATTAGCCAGTTTTCACCTTTAAACCAGGATTTTTCTACTGTTGCTTCTATTCCGGAGGTTTTGGAAAGTTTTATTTCTTCAGGGTAAAGAATTACTTTTTTTCGGCTGCTTTTGTCTTCAGCCAGATCCTTCGGCATAAGTTCATTTACATCGCCAAAAAGAGAGGCCACATATTTATTTGGCGGATTTTGATATAATTCCGAGGGAGCATCTTCCGCATAGATTTTTGCATTTTTCAGAACAATAGTTTTATCGGCGAAAGAAAGTGCATCGGTACTATCGTGGGTGGCCACGATACAGGCGATATTCTGTTCTTTTAAATAAGCAAAAAGTCTTCGGCGTAAATTATTTTTCCTGAAATGATCTATATGGCTAAAAGGTTCGTCCAGCAAAAGCAATTCGGGTTGTTTGGCCAGCGCCCGGGCTAAAGCTACTCGCTGTTGTTGGCCACCGCTTAAAAGTTTCGCTTTCTTATCGGCTAGCTCGGTCATTTCAACAACTTCCAGCAGCTCTTTTATGCGCTTCTTCTTTTTCTGTGGATATTGATTGCTGAGGTATTTCCCAATATTATCGGCTGCACTTAAGGGAAGCATGAGATCGAAATCTTGTGCCAGGTATTTAAACGATGGCTCTCCAGGCACGAGGTTGAATTTTGGCCCTAATAATTCCTTTTCTCCCCAAAAAATCTCTCCATCGGTATGAAGTAAGCCGTAAATAAGTTTAAGCAATGTGCTTTTTCCGCAGCCACTTTCTCCAATTACCGAGAGATTTTCTCCTTTTTCAAGCTTAAAACTTATGTTTTTTAAAACCGGTTCTTCAGCATAGGCAAAGGAGACATTTTTGAGTTTCAGCATAAAATTGATTTGTTCTTAACAAGATAACCTTTTCAGCCTTTCTTGCCAAAGAAACTATACGTCGTCGTAGTCTACTTTTAGTTTTGGGGTAAGTGGTTGTGCCTGGCAGGTAAGGATCAAACCTTCTTCGATTTCTTCATCGGTTAAGATCTGGTTTTTACGCATTTCGGCTTTTCCTTCTACGATCCTGGCAATACAACTGCTGCAAATCCCGCCCTGGCAGGAATATGGCACATCTAGATCGTGCTCTAAAGCGGCATCCAATACTGTTTCTTTGGTATCCATCGAGAAAGTAGTTTCCTCATCGTCTACCATAATGGTAAGCTCGGTTTGTCCTTCTACATTGGTATCTATAGCTCCTGTGTCTTCAGAAGTAAAGAGTTCATAAAGAATTTTGTCTTCGGTCACTCCATTTTCTTTTAAAACATCACTTACCTGGTTGATCATTTCCTCTGGCCCGCAAAGGTAGAAAGCATCAAAAGCGTGTTCTTTAAATTTGTTTTTAACCACAAAATTTACCGTGCTGGTTTCAATTCTTCCAAAGTGAGAATTGTCTTCTCTAGTACGGCTGTATACAAATTCAATAAAAAGCCGATCAGGAAATTTAGCTTGCAGTTCAAGTAATTCCTTAAAGAAAATGGTTTCTTCAGGAGATTTATTTCCATAAGTAAGCACAAACCTGCTTTTAGGTTCTTCGGCTAAGACCGTTTTTATGATAGAAAGTACCGGTGTAATTCCGCTTCCGGCAGCAAAGGCTGCATAAGTCCTGGCTTCGCCGCTAGGTTTGAGAATAAATTTGCCTTCGGGTGGGTGAACTTCCAAAATGTCGCCCGCATTAAGCTTGTTGTTGGCTATTACCGAAAATTTTCCGCCTTCTACCTCTTTTACGGTCACTTTAAATTCTCCCGAATTTGGTGCCGAACAAAGGGAATATGCACGTCTTAATTCTTCGTCGCCTAATTTTGCTTTTATCGTGATATATTGGCCAGCATTAAATTTAAACTCTTCTTTTAAGTTTTCTGGAATATTAAAAGACAAGCTCACTGCCTGTGGGGTTTCCCTAATTACTTCTTTTATCTCTAATGGAAAAAACGTACTCATCAAAAAATTATTTTTGGCAAAAATACAAAGTATGTGAAATTAAAGAGTGTAACAAATGCCTAAATTTCTATACTTGTAAGGTAATCGATATTGGTATTTTGGGGATGAACAATTTTTTAGTCTAAGCACTCCTTAGTTTTTGGATGGATACCAGCGCGTTTTTAATCCCAATTATTGGGTAAATTATAAATTATGTTTAAACGATTTTTATGGTTAGAATGGAAATCTTTCTTCCGTTCTGCGAGTGTTGGGAAAAGTATTGGGTTAAAAGTCCTGCTAATTTTCCTGGCCTTATATTTTTCGGTCGCTTTTCTTGCTTTGGGAATTGGACTTTATCCTTTATTGAAGGAATATTTTCCAGATCAGGATCCACTGCAATTGGTAAATAGGTTTGTATTATTATGGCTGGTTTTTGAGCTTGGTTTTAGGTTTTTTATTCAAACCTTGCCGGTTCTGGACATAAAACCGCTTTTAAATTTACCAATTCCCAGGCGCAAAGCAGTGAATTTTGTTTTGAGCAAGTCTATGTATTCCTTCTTTAATTTCCTGCCATTATTTATTATAATTCCCTTCGGAATTTTTTGCATTTATAAGGCTGATTATGGGACCTGGAACCTTATAGGTTGGATGCTTGCTATGATAGCCATTACCCAATGTGTCAACTTTTTGAATTTTATTTTTAAAAAGAAATTTACCGATGATCTAAAGGCTTTAATTCCTGCGATTCTTAGCGTGCTTGTGTTGGCAGCCCTGGAATACTTCAGGGTTTTTGAAATTAGTTTCTGGTTTGGGAAAATGTTAGATTTTCTTGTTTTAAACCCTTATTTGGTAATTATTCCTATAGTTCTGTTAGTAGTTCTATTTAAATGGAATCAACATAACCTGGAAAGTAAATTTTATTTGGATGCCGGTTTAAAGCAGAAACAAAAAGATGCCGATACAAAGGATTTTGGATGGACCAGAAAATTTGGAACGCTTGCTCCTTTTCTTCAGCAAGACCTAAAACTGATTTGGCGAAACAAAAGACCAAAAACCACAATTTATATGTCTTTTATTTTGCTGGGTTACGGCCTTTTTGTTTATCCTAGTGAGATGTATTCACACTCAACTTTTTATGTGTTTGTAGGTATTTTTATGACAGGTATTTTTATGATCAATTTCGGGCAGTTTATACCATCGTGGGATGCTTCATATTATTCTATGATAATGTCGCAAAACATTCCTATGAAAGATTACCTGTCTTCTAAAGCGTTATTGCTTAGTTTTAGCGTAATAATACTGGCTATTCTTACTACACCTTATATTTATTTCGGCTGGAATATTTTATTGATAAATATGGTAGCCGCTTTATATAATATTGGAGTTAATGTTCCTATTTTACTCTATTCGGGGTCTTTCAACAAAAAGAAAATAGACCTGGATAAAAGTCCGTTTATGAATTATCAGGGAACAGGAGCTGCGCAATGGATTGTAGGGCTTCCGTTAATGTTCTTACCAATTTTAATATACTGGCTTTTAGACTTTTTTATAGGCTTTAAGGCGGCATTAATTGGTCTTTCAAGCCTGGGTATAATTGGCTTAGTACTACGCCCGCGATTAATGGAATACATTGCGGGAGTTTACCGAAAAAGAAAATATGCGATGATTAACGGCTTTAAACAAACCGGCGAATAAAATTTTATAATTATGATAACAGCTACAAACCTTAGTAAAATATACGGCGGAACAAAAGTTCTAAACATAGATCACCTGGATATCCCAACAGGAGAAAGTTTTGGCCTGGTAGGTAATAACGGGGCCGGGAAAACAACTTTCTTCAGCTTATTGCTGGATTTAATTAAACCAACTACCGGTAATATTTTTAACCACGAGATCACGGTAAGCCAAAGTGAAGACTGGAAACCTTTTACCGCTTCTTTTATAGATGAAAGTTTTCTTATTGGATATTTAACCCCGGAAGAATACTTTTATTTTGTTGGCGAACTACGCGGTGCCAACAAAGCTGATATTGATTCGTTTTTAGCCAATTTTGAAGATTTTTTTCACGGAGAAATTTTAGGCCGAAAGAAATATTTACGAGATCTTTCTAAAGGAAACCAGAAAAAAGTTGGCATTGTTGCGGCTTTAATAGGAAGCCCAAAAGTGGTGATCTTAGATGAACCTTTTGCCAATTTAGATCCTACCACTCAAATTCGCCTAAAAAAGATTATAAAAGAACTTACTGAAAACAGGGAAACTACGGTGCTAATTTCCAGCCATGATCTTATTCACGTTACCGAAGTTTGTGAGCGTATTGTGGTTTTAGATAAGGGCGAACCGGTAAAAGATATTAAAACCTCTGAAGCTACTTTAAGTGAATTAGAAAGCTATTTTTCGCGTGAAGTTGGCGCCACTCCGGTAGAAGAACTATAATGAATTGGTTTGCGTTTGCAAAAAGAAGCGTATTTTTGCACACTAAATAAGCTGATTTTTAATTATAAAGCCATCGAGAAACGGTTAATTTTGAATATAATTACCAAACTTATTCTACTATTGCTCCTAGTGGGGAGCATCGCTGGCTGTTCACGCAAAAAGAACACCTTTGTAAACCGAAACTGGCACGCCGTTACTACAGAGTATAATACCCTCTATAACGGCAATCTTGGCCTGGAACAGGGAAAGGAAGAGCTTAATCAAAACTACGCCGATAATTACTGGGATATTCTACCCATTGAACGGATGCAAATTGATGAAAACATCGTTTTGCCCGATAGTGTTCGAAATCAGAATTTTGGCTATGCCGAAG
>VMHT01060173.1_pt1 | contig 24344 bp, 25 predicted proteins | sample 4693611 | NCBI WGS metagenome assembly VMHT01 (sample SAMN12280063, study PRJNA550983) | marine metagenome | isolation source: seawater sampled from same location over 5 years 0.02-0.2 micron viral filtrate | place: USA: collected off the coast of southern California halfway between the port... ...
TGCTATAAGAAGAACTCAAAGCTGTAAGCGAGTCACCTTGTCTTCTAGAACCTGACTGGAAGTATGCAGATCTAGCAATTGTCATGCCTGAAACACTAGAGTAGCCAGTTGAAGCCGAGTTTGTTGTTCTAACATCATCGAGTGAGAAAGTCCAAGAGTATTCTCTATCAGTGCCGGGTCCAGTGATTGTGTCCGTCTGTGCGAAACCAACAGGTAGGCGACGAACGTAGTCAGGATATCCGGGGTCGAATGACAAGTCAGTGTGAGTCTTGCCAGTCTGAAGACCGAAGTAAGCATCCTTAGGATCGCCCATCGCGCCATCAGAAGCCGAGATTCGGAATAGAGTTCTTGGGAATTCGTATGATGCAGTGTATCGATACGTTCCAACAAGACCGGTGCTTGTACCGTCGTCCTCACCAAAAACAATGCTTGTAACGTGGTTTGGAGAGTAGTGACTTGCAATTAGACCGTCCTCAACAGTGGTCATTGTACCAACGAGGTCAGCACCACCTATAAATTGAGTGGTTGTGGTGCCACCAGCGGTCATCTGTGCGATAAGCATAGTTGCGCCTGCTGCGGCTATGTTCTCGGCCACGTCTGTGTTGCCCGCTTCTCCAGCGGTTGCTTGAGTAAGCGTAATTGATTGAGCGCCATTAGCCTCGGTCGGGACAGCAGATACTGTAATACTTCCATTGTGGCCTGTTGCGCCCTCAATCGCAGCTTTCAACTGAACTAGGAAAGCATTCTGTGTTGCCTTAGTACCGGTCGTGTTGATCGCTACTGCGATACCTCCAACTGATAGTGCAACGTCTGGGCCCGAGTCACCGACATCAGTATCGGCTGCGATAACGGTGCCTGTTGTCACATCGGTTACATTATCGTCAATAATAACGTATCTACGAGTCGTTCCATCCGTAGATGTAAGTGTAATAAATTCTTCTTCAACTGCTGTGACATCAGCATCGCCGTCTGCAACTGTAAGCACACATGTTGCTTTTCCATCCGCTGCGACGCGGGCAGCAGATCCAGAACCAGCAGAAGCACCTGCAATTGTACTATCGTTGCCGATAACCTTCAACAATGGAGTTCCAGTAGCTCCATCGTCACCGTCATTAGAGCGTACACGCCATGAAACAGGGCGAATTGGGCCGAAGACACCGAATGGTAGAAGTTCTGGATCAGAAGTGCCGTTCTCTACAGCAGGGTTCATCTCAATTCTAATGTACTTAGATTGATTTCTGTACTGGCCATACTCTCTGAGACGGTTGGTGCTGTAGTCAAACTCCATGAACATATCACCAATCTTAGCAGCAACAAAGTTAGATGATGCTGGGTTAAGATCGCACTCGGTGAATTGCTCAAGGATCACAGGCACCTTATCAGTATCAGATGCTCTACGAACTTCAACAGTGAATGTTCCGTAAGGATTGGCCAAGCTTGTAGGAGCGCGTAGGTCTGCAATTGAAATCTTAATATTGTTTTGTAGCCACTCGCCAGAGTCAAGACCGTGGAACTTGAATAGCTTGGTCATGCGCTCGGCTGCGTAGTGTGTATTGTCTGTTGATAGATCCTGTGAGAAGAACCAGCCTGTTTCAGGATTCTTAAACCCTTCTAGGTGATCGTGGTAACCAGCGACAAAAGATCCTGATCCATGAGCGTCATTGTTAATTGTACCAGATGCAATTGGAAGAATCATTCCGTATGCATTTCCAGATGCTCCGAGAATATTGAAAAGGTTACTCTCGAAAGTCTCGCCAAGGAAGTAATTGCCTCGACCTTCGTTGACAGTGGTTGTATCAACAACGCTTGTGTTCGTCAAGATCGGGTCAGTGTTGAAAACTTTACGAATGTAGTTTTCTGAGTTTCTGTCGAAGTTAAACTTAGTAGTGTACAGGTTGTTGTAAGAAGAGTCAACAATGCTCGCTTGGAAAGTGTAATTGCTGTCTTCCGAGTGGAGCATAACAGCGTTACCTGTGACAGCAGTTAGATCTGCTTGTAACTTATGAGTGACCTGCTTGCCCTTGAGAGCGATTGCTCCTTCTCGCATGTACCAAATTGCTGCAAGAGAACCAGTGCCCAGAGACGTGCCGCCAGCATTTTCTAAATCCGAACCTGATGGGATGAGCCAGAGGCCGTAAGCGCCACCATTTGATCCAACAGTAGCGGATGGATCACGAACTGCTGAGGTGGATGATGGGTTAGTTGTGGTCCAACCAGCCTGTGCAAGCACGGTGCCATCATTTTGATCGTGCTCGTCTCCAAGTAAGCGGACAATGTTAGCAGGTGCAACGCCAGAGTTCAACCAAGCAAATGCAGCGTATGCAGCGTAGGTTGGTCCAGTCTTGTTGCCTTCGCGCCAGACGTCTCCAGAGGAAGCACCCGGAATTGGATTTCCGTAAGTCTCTACGAACTCAGCTAGTGAGTTGACCTTGAAAGGTCGCATCGCGGGACCATAAGCGTATCGGCCAATAATTGTTGGGCCGACTGCATCCGGCAATCTAGGTAACTGGGAGTTGTCTACCTCTCGGAGGAAGATACCCGGTGATACAAATCTAAACTTTCTTGCTAATTCTGATGACATTTATGGCTCTCCTATTGTCCTTAATCTAGATGATATAAAGCTCTTACGTTATTTAGCCTTTCACATTATAAATAGTATTTGTAAAGGCTAAAGTCCAAATTACTCTTTATAAAAAGATTTGATGCCTCGCTTGGTCAACCGCTCTGGTTTATCACCTACCATTACGCGCTCTCTGGGCATTCTAATTTGAACTGCATTTTCTCTAAAAGCGATCTTTGGTCGCTCGTCATTTATCCCACCGCCAAGCAAATAACCTAAGATTCTAAAGTCAATCTTTGTTTCGTAAGAGCTTTCCTGTTCGCCAGTCACGTCCATCGATTGAATAAAATTATTTTGAATAAATCCTTCGAATCTATGCCCCTCGTGGCTGATAAAGAAATTATTAATTTGACCTGTAGTGGTCATGAATGGGGTTGTGATCTGGTTTAATTGTTGCTGGTAGTTTGTTCTTATTGTTAGCTCGTAGTTAACAGACACATATACCGGGATTGGCATCGTTGCTGTTTCGTACACAACTTTACCGGGATTGCTAAAAGGGAAGTTTTCTTGGCCGTGGCCAGATGTAGTGGAACCAAGTGTTCCAAACTTTCTCTTAGAGTCGGCGTTCACAAAGTTTGCAGTCTTTTCTTGATTGATTCTTCTTGCAACTGTAAGAGCCCCGCCACGGGGTCCACGGAGACCATCATTGAAGTTTGGAATGTGCGACCATGCGACACCTTTGAATGAAGAGTCTTTTGATACGTCCGTTCGGTTAATAATCATAAGAGGTAATTTAACAACACCGTTCTTATCGCGCAAGTCTTTATCTGCTTTAATTTGAAAAGCTCGCTCGGCAGAGATCCAGATAACAGGAACTTTCTTAAATCCCTTATTGGTTATAGCTGATGGATTGATGGTTTCATTGACCCAGTTATAAAAAGCGGTGTCAATGGTTTCAATCGTTGATGGCATAAAAATAATTTCTTTTAGATTACCATCGGCGTCTTTCACCTCTGTGTAGTCTCTGTTATAATCTTTAGGTGCCATCGAACAAACCCTCCCTTGCTCTCACGCATTTAGCAGATATTTCAATCTTATGATCTACTTGCCCAAAGATCTGTCTAGGCTCCGATAAAATTGTGATCTCATAGTATATATCGCCATACAGCACGAAGTCACCTTCTCGCACAAACAAATCTTGATCTTCCGTCAATCTACGCTTGTGAAAATGAACTGTAATTGAGGCTTCTTTATCAAGACCAATGTTTGTATCAAACTGTGTCTGTATCCCCTCATACTCCACAAGAGCAAAAACTCTAACTGGAGGCAGGAATGTTTTGTTAATTGCCTCGCCATATAGTGGATGAAAATTTGTTCTTTCCAAGTCTATTGAGTAGTAAACAACTTGCTGGCCAATGACGCGCTCAATAAGTTCGTCATTAACTTGTTTTACAAGATCCCTTTCCTTCTGCCCAACAAACAAAGGGGGAGGAGGCTGATTAGGTTGTTTCCATTTCTTTTCGTTCTCTGACATTCAGATTATCCTTGGAAAATAGCTAGTGGGATTTCTTGGTAGACAGCATCAACAGATGCAACCATAGCAGCATCTTGCTCTGCTAGGGCTTTGTAGGTCATCTGATCTAGAACCGTCTTTAGCTCCTCCTTAAGAGATGTCTGCTCTTCTCGGGCCTGTGAGAGCAGATCTGAAGCGTTTAGAGTGACTGACTCTCCGGGGATTGGCAGGGTAGCAAATTTACCTCGGACTTGACCAAGTATTTCTTTTGTTAACGCTAGTGCATAACGACGAATCCATTGCTTACCAATAGAGTTGATATTCTTGTAGGGCACATTTGGGAACGGCAACGTGTTCATGTTGTTGATACCGCTCACTCCTGTCTTTCTATCGGAGTCCTCTTCCCAAGCATCACGATGCATGGTAAACGTAACCCACATAGTTTTTGGAATTTCTGCTGACGGAATTGGGAATATCCTTAGCCTATTATTATCAATCTCATATGAATAGTGAGATAGCCTAGTATATAAATGGTCCTCGTAAGCCATCGCTTGCAATTTGTTATGCCAAGACGGAATGATCTCAAATGTTGTGTCATCAGCAAACTGACCATAATAGTTTAAGTTTCCAACAACATTCAGGCCACCGTAGTATCCATAGAATCTCCATACTGAAGCTGGGGTTTTATAATATACCCTGCGGATTTTAAATTTACGATTCATTCTGTCTTGTTGATTTGAGGTCAAAGTCTGTGGCGACTTCTCTATACTACCAGTTCCGTATGGTACTGCCTTGGTTGTCTCTGCATTGATATCAATTGAGTTACCAGATATAATCGTTTGTAAGTCGTAATCTTGTTGTCCTCTGATAAGATTAAAAGATGCTGAGTATTCTATTAGGTTTCCACCAAACCCTGCCTCTTCTGCGATACCATCACCCACTCGCTGAGCGTATGTAAATTTATATCTTGGATACTTCATGTTGACCAGCGATCCGCTTGTCGCGTCTAACTCTGAGGTGGAGTGTTCTCCAAGATGATCAAATGTGCCCGTTGCCATACCTAGAAGGTCGGACAATACGTTCTTAGCCTGATGAATGTTGATCTGATAGGAATACTCTAGGCAAGCCTCTTCATAGGCTGCGTAAACATTATCTGCTTTGATCTCGATGTCCAATACATCTCCACCAAGCTTCTTATATGTGTAAGCAACTTGAGCGGCTGCACCCTGCTTAAAATCATCGTCTTTGTATACTCCGAATGGAAGTGTGGCTGTAACATCGCCGGTACTGCCAGTAGGTGGTAAAACAACAGCACTCGTATTACTGCTTGGCGTCAATTGGGGAAAGGACATAGGCTAGGTCTCCTGTTTACAGTAATTAGTTCCGCATACAACAAAACCCCCAACCAATGAAGGAAGGGGGTTTGAATAACATATCTAATATTAAATATTAGATCTGTGCGTCACCGAAGCATGTAGCAGCAGTGCCAGTGGCAACCAATTGACCGTCCACAGCCCAATTCTCGCCATCGATACAAACAACGTGAATTCTACTTCCGGCTAGACCACCAGTGGTGCTACCGTTAAGTGTAATGAAGTCGTTACTGCCATCAGCGTCTGCGCTAAAGCAGTCAGCTTGCCCAGCAGTAGTAGAGTTTGTGAGCACGCCGCCCAAAAACCCATCGGTGTTTAGGGTAGCGGTCTTGATAACGTGGTCAGCAGTCGCTGTGACCGTAGTGACAAAGGTGAACTCTAAACCTACAGCCGGTGCAGGCAAGGTCACAGCAGTTGCCGCAGCGGCAGCAAAAAGACAGTATGACCCACTGTCGTCCTCTGTTAGAACAAGACCATCACTCATAGTCTTGACGTTTTTCTTGTGTCCAACGAGCGTGGCTTGACCCAAGCTTAGCTCTCTCTTCAAATTCTCTACTAATGCCTCAACTCTTGCGAGGCCTACTCTTTTAGTTCCCATAGTTAAAAACCCTCCTTTTATAATCGTGTCACCGCTAAATTGCGGCCATGCCTTCAAGCATGTAATAACTTAGGATGAACCCTTACTGGTTCACATATAATTAGTTCTATTAAATATCTTAAGCAAATAAAAAACCCGCCCTCCGAAGAGAGCGGGTTAGATTGTTAGTCAATCGCTATCGATTAGCTGGTTGCACCAGCCTCACCGATAAGACCGCGACAGATAACTAGACCGTACATATCACCACGGACCATCTTCTTGGCGTAGCGAGTCATGACACCCTTGCGGGGCACGAAGTCCTCGATACCGAAGATAGTAGGTGTGACCTGTAGTGGCACATATGGAGCGTAGACGAAGCCACTCTCAAGGAAGCTACCACCCTTACGACCAACGAGAATCACGTTCCGTGGGAAGTAAGGATCGACGTACACGTCGAACTTCTTAGAGATTGAGCCGGTTCTAACAGCACCGATTGAGCCTGCATCAGAGTCAACAGTGACGCTTGCACGGAATCCGCTGGTGAACTCAAGGATAGAAGCAACTTCTGGTGAACAAATCACGAAGTTAGCACCACCCCGTAGAGTCTTACGGTGGATTCTAGCAGACACATCATTGATGGTCTCGATGAGAGTCTCGTACCACTCGGAAACAGTACCTGTGAAATCAGGAGCGGCAGAAGACGCACCAATTTCAGCACCAGTCTCACGGTTGACGAATAGACCCGGTGAACGTGACCAGTAGAGCGTACCAGCAGTTGCACCATTGATAAGATCCTGTAGGATCTCACGATCAATCTCAAGAGCAATTTGCTCGGAGAGGATTGAGGTCAACTCAACCTCGGCATCGAGGTTGTGGTAAGCATTGAGGTCTTGACCCAATTCTGGGGTCCACTTAGCCTTGAGCTTACGAGTGACTGCGGTAACAGCAATGCTGTCCACCTTGATGTCGATCTCAGGGATCGCTGTCTCGTTTTCGAGACCCCAATCAGTCTGAGCAATCACAGTACCAACAGAGTCGTTACCGTCATTGGTTCTTGCACCACCGAAGTTATCCGCAAGTGGGAAGTGGATTGTAGGTGCAGCCTGAGCAGCAGCTACTTGGTGGTTTGTTGCGATAACATTGGCATCAGTACCAACGAAGACGAAGAACACAGTGTTCTCGCTTCCGTCATATCCGGCCTCAGTTGGGTGCAATGCAGCGTTGAAGTCCGTTGAAGCGTTATCTTGACCAAGAGTGGTAAGACGACGAACCATAATTAGGTCATCAAGGCTGGTTCCTGCAACAGAGCAAGAGATTGCTGTAAGCATACGCTTGTTAAGAAGCTGTCCACTTTCCTCAATGTCGGAAAGCTTGACGCGAGCAAAAATTGCCTCGTGTCCATCGCCAAGACCTAGAACGTCTGGGTCGAAACGAAGTGCCTTCTTCTGAGCGTCGGTTGGACTAGCAAGATCAATAACAGCAGACGCGGAAGCAGCAGTAGCCCCGATAGCGTGTGCCTTGATCTCAGTGATACCACCAAGTAGGGTTGAACCAGTAGGTGCAGAGAACCCAGTTGAAAGGTTGTAGAACCCAACGTCTAGGCCGGGGTTACCATCAGCGGCTGCGCCAATTGCACGAGTACCTTCGTACCCAAGATCAACACCACCAGTGATCTGGAAGCCAACCTTGCCACCACCGTACACTGACTCGCCGGTAGCGCCCTGTCCACGGACACCTGAACCAACACCCTCTGTACTATGTGTGAAGTCAAGGAAGAAAATGAGACCTGATGGAAGGCTCATTGGTTGCACTGAGACAACATCGTTAGCCAAGAGGCCACCGAAAACTCGACGGACAAGTGGGAATGCGACGGAAGCAAAGCCCTCGACGTTTCCTCCTGCCATTGAGGATGCTTCTTTGAGAAGCTGTGCCGCTTGGTTTTCAAGCAAGCGTGCCATGCCTTGACGCTCATTATCGGCGTCGAGGCCTTCAAGAAGACCAGTCTTTTCCCACTTGGAGAGAAGAGCATCTGCCTCTTGTCGGAGATCGCGAGAAACGATCCCTTCAGTTAATTTATCTAATACTGACATTTTTATCACCTCCTTTTTTAGTATAATTTTAGATATAATCTATCAGTTTCTAGAAATTCCAGCCAAGCGTTGGAAGCGTTCTTTCACAATCGTATCACGTTGTGAAGATTTGTTTCTTCTACTAGGCACGGAAATAGAAGGTCTCTTGATAGCTTCGCGTAGTGATTCTGGCTTCTTCTTGGAAGAGCCCACTGCGCTTTGAAGAGTTTCAAAGATTACCTTCGCTTCTTCAACTGAATCAGAATTCTGAATAGATTCGACAATTTTAGTTTTTTGCCGCTCATTCAGGGAGGGACTATTCAATGTCCGATTCATGTAAAGTAGTTTTGCATTTGAAAGATTGACTTCTTCAAGTTTTTCTTTCATCGTCTCAAGTGTTTGCTTGAGAAGTTGGTTTTCATTAGCTACAGCCTTGCTTGACTCTGCGAGTTCTCCGAGTGCTGCCTTGAGCTTTTCGTTTTGCTCTTTGGCCTCGGTGGAAGCAGCCCGTGCTAATCTAATTTCTTTGGCGTGGTCAACATCTGATCGTGGGCGTCCTGCCCAGCCAGTTAGTTCATCTCCAGCAAGATCAACGATAACTTCCTCAACCAACTTATCTAGGTCGATACCTTCTGGGAGTGCAGTCTCGTCTTCTGTAATTTCTTCTTGCTCGTTAACTTGTCCTTCAGGATACTCAAATAGCATCTCTTCATCTAGCTCTAGATCTTCTTGCAATTCTAATTCTTCTTCTTCGGGCTCTGCACCCATGTCCATAGCAAGCTCTTCAGAATCTTCTGGCTCTCCAGCCTCATCATCACCTAGTTTATCAAGAGTGTCGCGGAGGTCGTTTAGAGAAAAAGTAAAAGTCTTTACTTCATCATCGTCTGGGCACACCTTAAGATCACTAGTGGCTGCATCTGGAATGTCGCCTTCTGGATCTTCGTCCGCAATTTGCATTCCCATGTCGCCCATATCCTCTTGTTCGGCCAAGAGTGAGTCCATGGTGGTTCTCACGTCATCTGCATATCTCTCAAGAATTGCAGTCTCTGCGTTTTTAAGTGCTGCTTCTCTAAGAGCAGTCGCATCTACTAAAGCTTGTTCTAACATTGTTGACATATTGGATTCCCTTGCAAGAAAATATTATCGTTTGCCTACATCTAAATAGTATGTAGAAAAGACAAAATCCTGTTAATTTAAAATTGACTATTTGTTTGCGTTAGCTTTATTTGCCTTATCAATTGCTCTCTGGCGGCGAATTGCTTTTTTTCTTCGCACAACTGATGGCTTTTCATAATAATCAGTCTTTTCTCTGTATGTTTCGATGATCTTCATCTTCTTACATTTTTTAATAAATCTACGAATCGCTCTTTCGATTGGCTCATTTTGTCTCGGCACGACTGTTAAATTGCTGTGCCTCTTGCCTACATGAGGTGGGGTATATCTTTCTCTACGATTATGGTCCCGATCTCTGTGGTTTCTATAGTTTCTGTTGCTCACAACTGCTCCATTTGTGACATGTGTATTAATAAGTAGTATCCTATAAATTAATCAACACCATTGATTTTGCCAATGTTGGCTGTGGCGACTCCATCAACCTTTGCAATGTTTGCAGCAGCTACGCCCATAACATTGTGTGTGTAGCCGGTCGCTAGGGTATAATTTAAAACAAGGGGTGTAGTTCCTGTTCTTCCGTCAAAATCAAAACGGTTGATCGCATCACCGCTTGAGGGTGCATTGTTTGTAAAATCATGGTCATGGTTAAATATGGTAACATTGAAAACACTATTACTTACCATATCACTTAGCGCAGTTGCATTAAATGTTATTGATAGTGCCCCTGTTCCGGTTACCGTAAAAGCACTTGAATACGCCGTGGCCGTTGAAGCATACGAAGCTCCTGATTGTGATGCTGTGCAGCCCGGAGCAGATGTAAAGTCTGCGGCTGCGATGTCGGTCGATAGATCTGGCTTTGAGCCCTTTACAAGAATACCTGTTACGCCGCTGCCGTCAGTGTCAAGAAGTGTTTTGATATTAACATCTAGAGTCGCACTAGCAACGGTTGATGTAATACCTGAAGTATCAAAGGCATAAAAGCCTCTAAATATAAACTGGGTGCCTCTGCTTAAAGACGCAACAATAAGGTCGTCAGTATCTGATAGGTCTACGAATGTAGAGAACGATGCATTTCCGTCTCTGGCGTCGGCAAAATCTGCGTCTGCCTCTCGAACAACACCACTGGTGCTGGCGCATGCAATGGTTGGCATTATACCACCACCTTTGGTAAATAATATTTTGCGCCGGATGAATAGGGGTCTTCTACTTCAACTTCTTCATAACTAACATTATCAACAAATCCATATGCGTTGTTGCGGTCCATTACCCCATAATGATTCCAAAACGTTATAATACTTCCAGATTTTGTTAATTGCTCGCAGGCATCTTTAAATTCAGCAAGCTTCTTGTCACCAAAAGTGTCATAAAATATCCCATCGTATATACCCAAGCTACCTGTTACATCATGCCAGTGACCCTCAACAACAATTACATTTGGTTTGTCATCTGCCCAAACTTTTAATTTTTCTATCACTTGAGAGTGACTTTCAATTATTGTGTGTGAAACAGGGTTCTGTTGTTGGATATAGTTGGCAGATATGCCCATGCCAAATCCAATCTCCAATATGTCTCCCCCGTTTTCACAAACCACCTCTGCGTGTCGCTTCATTAGTGGATCTTCCCACGAGCCCATGACTTCCTGATTACTGTGTGAATTGTCAGGACTATCCTCCACATTAATAGCTGTATCTGTAAAGATTAGACCTTGCTGTTCGAATTTAAGCGACATTACGCTGTAATCTCCACATGTGTTGCATCTGGACTGAAGTAAATAAGAACGTCGCCACCATCATCATCAATTGCGTAACCAACGATGCGAACAAAGTCACCATTTCCAGATGGGGCTGTAAAGTCTAGGTGGCCTGCTGTTGTTGAAACATAAAGAGGCAGGCCGTCGCAGGCACCAGAGCCGGGAAGGTTTAGTATTTCTGTAGATGGGATTCGTATGAATCCTTTAATTAAACAGCCAACTGTCCGGGCCGAACCACCAAGGCCAATACCAAGCATTTGTGTTGCGCCAGTGGCAACTGCATCAGCATCCGTGCTGTCCCAAGTGCCGTCTGTGTGCAAGAAAAACAATTGCCCTGCTGTAAGAGTGTCATCCGCGCCCGGAGAGTATCTTAATATCTTGGCGCTACCAAATTGCCCGTCAGTAAGTTTGTTCTCAAAAGTTGTTGCATTGAAGTCATTAAAGACAGCGAACCCGTCTTTGTGGTTTGAACTATCAAAGCCACCAGCCATAATTGTGTCATCGCCAGCGTTAACGCCAAATGCAATAGTAATGTTATCGGATTCTACTCTGAAGTCGTTTGTGGCGTGACCATCTTCATTGAACACCACCCCAGCGGAGGTAACTGACATGGCAACATCATTGGTGCTATATATGTGGGTCTCGAACGCTGTTTCGCCTTTGTTGATATGAAGTGCGTTTGCATTTGCATCCAAGAAAATAGCTTCATCTTCGCCTTCAGACTCAACGCGGAAGTCGCAGTCGATGCCAGCTTCATTAACGATGACGGCACAGTTGGTTGAATTCGCAACGTCTTCGCCGCCAATAGTTAGAAGTTCTTTCACAGCGGCTGTTCCAGCGGTTCCACCGGCCATAACAATAAACTTTATTTCACCACCTTCATCTCCTGAGGTTATATCGGTGGCATCAGCTTTAATCTGAGCATAGAAGGTGGCATTATTTCCAGAGTCCACACCCTTAAATTGTATTTGACCAAGCTTCATGTCGTCAGCCTCGGCTGTATCATCAGGATTGGTGAATATCAAGATAGGTTCGCTAGTAGTGGAGGCGTTTGAGTTTTTTAATTCTAGCACTGGGTGGGTTTCGTTTGATGTTGACTCAATTAAAAGAATTGGATCATCAAGGCCACCGATGGCGTCATTAATAAGATGCATAACAACAGTGCTAGTTGCAGCAGTGTTATCATTCTTGACTATGACGAGTGTTCTGGCTGAGGTATCTGATGAGTCAGAAACAAGGTTTAGGATGCCGCCTGTTGTGAGGGCGTCGGCTGTGACATCCATAACATTGGCTGTGGTTACAGCATCGGCGGTGACTCCTATTACGTCTTGGTTAATGTTGGCGGCCTCGATGGCGAGCGCCCTTTGGTCTGTATCATCATTATCGATAAGAAGAGCAACAGTGCCCGAAGTCGAATCATTCTCTATTTCAACGCCGAGTCCATCAAGTTTTATGAAACCGTCGATGGTGAAGGTTAAGTTTGCTTCGTTTGCGTCATCATCAACGGTTGTAATAGTGGTCGCGCCGTTAGTGGTAGTCTGGATTTTGAACAGATCTCCAGTATCAGCCGAACTTCTAATTAAGAAATCGTTGCCACCATCATCACAATCTATGATAAGACCTGTATTATTATCGCCTCCAGTGGTGATTACTTGCATTCCCACTGCATTGCCAGATCCATTTGTGCCAGCCGTGGCAGTAATAGTTGCTCCGGTTACATTAGCAGTGCCTGCATTTGCTGCGTGGGTGAGCGTTGCACTAACATCAAGACCAAACATATTGTTAACGCCGTTAGTGGCTGTAGTATTATCCATATCAAGGAAAATACCATACATTGCATTATTGCTTGTCGAAGCGCCTGTCTTATCAAAATCAATATTTAATGCATAGATAGTTTGTGCAGAAGTGTCAGAGTAATTATGATCGAGATGGATACCATAATGCCCACTATCCATAACCATTTCTAAGCCTTTCACTTCAGTGGAGGCTGTATTATCATTTGTGATCTTCACTAGGGATCTGGCTGTGGTAGAATTTGAGTCTGAGACAAGATTCAAGATAGCGCCTGACGTTAGAGCATCGGCTGAGACATCCATTACGTTGGCAGTGGTTACTGCGTCGGCTGCAATATCGATTACGTCTGCGTCGATGTTGGCGGCGTCGATACTAAGAGCAATTTGGTCTGTATCATCATTATCAATGGTCAGGGCAGCAGCACCAGTGGTTGAGCCATTTTCAATCTCGACACCTGCAACTGTAAATTTAGTTGCTGCACCATCAATTGCAAGCACGTCGTTTCCGTCTTCATCGTATTCGATGGATGCGTCGTTGCCAGTTCCAAATTGCAGTTTCTTATCATCAATTACTGTTAAGTGACCGGAGCTATCATCAAACGTTAAACTAGCAACGCCACCAAACGATCCGCCGTTATTATATTGAATCTGCGTGTCTGAGCCACCGGGCGAACCAGACCCGCCACCGCTCGCGATCATCGAAGTTGCTGTGCCACCGTCGTCTTTAAAGTACGGTACATCACCGTTGACATAAATTACACCAAAACCACTCGCAGGCGTGTCAGCATGAGTGCCTATATCCTTGAGCGTAAGGGTGGTATCAATCTGGACCCCTGCACTAAATGTGGCGCTGTTAGCAGTCAGTTGATCGTTGACTTTTAAGCTATCAACAATTAGCGGGTCTGACCCGTAACGCTCAATCGCCGCTGCAATACGGGGGGCGAGAATGTTAAGTGATCTAAGAAACTCGTTTCTAAATTCGGTTCCTACTAATTTACGATTGGACATATAAAACCCTACTAACGATTACTGTAGTAATTAGTCAGAAGATGAGTTAACTTTAGAAATTGGCACCAAATAGCGTGATGATGAATTTGCCTGCCGTGTAAGTCCCGCCAGAATTTGCGCCGGATCCGTTAGCTAAATACAGGAAGCGGCCACCAGCAGATGAAGCAGCATTAATGTTTGTGTCAACTGCACTAACTTTATACATACCACCGGTATAGTCGCCTCCTGCCGCGATAAGGACAACCGAAGATCCTGAGCTATCGTATGTAGCGTCTTCAGCCAGCGAGACCGTGCTCACCACCAAATCAATGTCGGCAGTAGTGTTTGTTCCAGCAGGTGCTTCGACACAAGCCATTTCGACTTTGTATACCTTCCCAGTGTTAGCAAGTTCGGTTTTAGTGATAAAAGCGGCTGCGGCTCCGTCCTCACCGATAATATCCTTAACTGTACCAGAAACCACCAAGCCTTCAAGATCAACAAGAATTGTTGTTATAATCTGGCCATTAATTTTTTGAATTTTAGTTTCAACTTTTGCGGCACCGTCAAAACCGGCACCGGCTGCGGTAGGGGTTGCAAAGCGAGATGTTTCCTCTCCTGCTAATATAGTTCTTGATGGCCTAAAGTTTCCCATTAATTAATTACCTCTGTATTAGCTTATGTCTTGATGGTCTGTAATTCCTGATCCTGTCAAGTGGTACATCCGATCCGTAGAAATATTCGTTAGGTCAGCCATGACTTGATATGAGAGATCATCAACACCAGAGCCGTTTGAAATATAGAATCTCTTGCATTTAACATCAAAAGTTACGCTAGCAAATCCTGCGGGCACGGTGATAAAATGCAAGCCTGCAATTACGTCATCAGCGGCTGCTATTGTTGTGCCACCAGATTGATCAAAATCACCGGGTTTTGTAATTGGGCTACCCACTAAACTAGATCCACTTTGGAAATGAACTCTTAGATCTTCCCCGCTATTCACGTTATTGTTAATTACGGTAAACGATTTAGATACAAACGGAAACTCTACCATTTGAACCTTGTTATTATCCAAGTTTGTTGAACCCGTGATAAACGGATGGCCTGAAACCTGATATGATCCGACGCTGCGGATTCCGGGTGTGTTCCACCTGTGCTGATAACCAGTTGCGGTGCCCTGACCGTGATCAACAATATATCCTGTTTTATCTCCCATAATTCACTCCTCTTTCCTGTAAATAGTTTAGCCCATCAAAGCTTTCCAATTTTTTCCACCTAAAGCCATAATTCCTGAAATGTCAACACCAGCATCATTGGGGTCTTTGTTGCCTAGTGGACTCGCTGCTTGTGTTACGGACTGCTGTGGGGCTGCTGGTTTTGTACCCTCAAACAAGTCAATACCGTTATAGGAATCACTGCCGATCTGGTCTAGTAATTTTTGTTTGTAAGCATTTAGTTCTTTTGTTTTTCTTTCGGCCATTAGGTTGGCTTGGACGCTGTTCTCATTTGATAATTGTGGAACCAACTCTTCTTTGTTCTCAACAATAAATTGGTTACCCATGCCCTGTGCTACTTCTGATACGATATTAGATAGTAGTCCCTCACGAAGTAATGTTTCTTGAACACACTCCTTTACAATAGGCATAATCATTTTCTTTAATTCTGAACGTTTCATATTTCTCTAGTCTCTCAAAATGTCGTTTAGTGATCTGTATAGTCTATCTGACTTTGTAAAGATATTTGGCTCCTTGTGTTCCATCATGCCTTTTTTAACATGCATGAAAGCGCCGGGGGTAGAAGGCTCTGAAACAAAGTCAAAACAGATTAACTGAAAGTCATCCTCTACAATTGTTTTGCCTCGTTCCTGCCGAACAGAGCCGAGGCCTCTTGATGAGATGCCAAGCGTGACGCCTGACTCTGCTAATTGTTGCAAAATATTGCCAGATGGGGTGTTAAGGATCTCGACCTTGCCCATTAGAGCTTCGCCATCCCACCACATATCAATAACGAGGTGAGATGCATTTTTAAGGTTGATAACCGAGTCATCAGGGTGATCTAGCTCGCCAAGAGCCCTGCGCTCTCTAACAAGCTTCCAATAGTTCTCAACTTCACGCTGGAGAATATTTTTGGAGTAGACTCTACCATTGCCGTTTGGAGTATTATACTTCTGCATACAGCCTGTCATGTAGAACTTTTTGCCCTCGGACATGTCTTTCTTTTCTTGTTCTGTTAGTAAGTCTTGGCAGACTCCCCCATCACATAGGGCATAGTATTCTCTTAAAAGTTGTTTTGCCATATTAATCTCCAAATAAATTAACGCGGGCGCTACCCGCGTGAGTTAGGAACCGCTACAACAGCGTCGAACTTCTGGGATATTTCTACGTCGCATTGTTTACTCCTTTGTTAATCCTGCAATCTGAGCGAATCTCGCTACCAATTGCTCACTGATTACGCCCTTTGGGCTGTTCTCTACGGACTCGTTAACTTCTTCTCTCTTAAGTCGAGCATCAGCAACCTTGACTTTATTCTTCTTTAGAAGTTTAATAATAATTGTTTTTGCCGCCTTCTTTTGTTCAGGATCTGCAATCTGCTCAATTGCTTGCAAAGTCTTCTCTAGTGAGATCTCTCTACGAGCGGCTTCCTCTAGTACATCAAAGCCAGCGGCTGACAAGTCTGATTTAAGGCCCTTTAAAATGCGACCCATATCCTTTCCTTTAACACCGGCTCGTGACATCTGGGATTGCACACCTTGACCACCCTTGCCTTTAAAAACGCTGATTTTTGGTTTCTCACTGGCTGGGGCCTCTGGTGCCCCAACATCAACATCATCAGGTCCGGCATCGGGGGTTGCAGGTGTAGTCCCTGACCTAGCAGCGTCACGGGCGGCACGGGCAGCGGCATTAGCTGCTGATCGTCTTGCTGTTGCAGAGTCTCCCGAACCTGTAGGCGCTGCGGCTGGATCGGTTGGCTCGGAAACATCAATGCTTTGCAGGTTTTGGATTGCAGAATCAAGTGCAGCTTTAAACTCATCGCTCTCTTCAAAATCGGCTGCGCTGGCTTTTAGTTTCTCAAGGGCAGCTAGAGATCTTTTGACCGTGCTAGCTTTTACAGTATCATACTTGCCACTTTTGAATCTTTTACCAGTTCCCGATACTGCCCTCTTGACACCACCGAAGGTGCCTCGGATTGCATCCATGACAGACTCATCTAGGCCTTCTTGCTCAATAGATTCGACAATAATTTGTTTTAATTCGCTTTCAGAGATTTTCATTATTAATGTTCCTTTGATACCCGAAGGCCTTCGTCATTTACAATCATAGATAAAAAATATGATGTCCCAGAACCTACACACCCACAAATAAGGAAATTTGCTAAGGTGTAGTCAAAAGTAAATAGTTCCGTCCACTCGTTTATGGCAAATAAAAACCATCCAGCGTGAAAGCCAAAGCACAATGTACAATTAAATAACTTACCAAAACCACCAAGCCACTCTTTGCTTGGCCGTATTCTATTAAAAATACTCGCGTACACGACAAGGTACGTCAAGCCGTAGCAAGCGAGCATAAACCATAGTAATTCCATACTAACCTCTATTCATATGTATATGATTGATAATAAGGGCCATAATTATAGCCCGGTCGTAGAGTGCCCTTTGTTTCTTCATGTGGCACTTCGCCCAACTCTGTTGAGTCCTCATCTGATGGATCTGTAAGCCTGTCTGCCTGTAACTCCTCGAAATCTTCGACAAATTCAAAGTAGGGGCGTTCCGAGTCAATCCAGTTCTCGATATTAACAATGGCTAGTCTAATATTATTAAATTCAGAGGACGGAAGCAACTCAGCTTGAATTGAACCATAAATTGAACCACCCACTACAGAGTCAATCTGAATCATGCCGCGCTTCATTAAAAACTTAAAGAGTCTATCCTGTGCTCCGTATACAACCTCTGACATTATATCTTTAGGGAATGCAACAATCTTTTGCTTCTTTTTCATAATAATGATATCAATATCAGCATGATCAAAGATCATCAAATCCCCGTCCATGGTCTTTCTAATGTTTAGGTTGACACTTACCGCAGGCTTGTCTTCGGGAGCCACAACAGGCTCCACTTCTTGTTCATCGCCGATTTTAATTGATACTGGCATTATTCTTTTGCTTCCTTTATAAGTTTTTGAATCTTCAGCACTTTGGTGACCATCTGGTTGTCCACCTTTGTCCTGCCGAACGACTCTAAAAGAGCGTGCAGTTCTTTGAATTTGTTTTGTAGGTCTTTATCGGCGGACACATCTTTCTGCCCTAGAATAGATTCAAGCTCGCCTTTCAATCGCGATACCTCTTCATTAAGGTACGCTTTTAGTTCAAGGCCGTTGTCTGTAAATGATAGAATATACTTGTTTAGTAATTGCTGCTGGCCTTCAGTGATAGACTCTGAGTATTTGTTGTTATAATTGGTGATGAATGCCTTGAGTGTAAGATTATTAACATGTGGCATATCCTTGACCACAGCACCTTTTGTCTTGGCCACCATATTGGATAATACTCTACGCTCTAGCAAAATTAGCTCCTTAGTGGAGCTTTGATTTAAGAAAATCTGATAGATTGTTGCTAGGCTCTTATAGTTTGGAACAAAGTTATTAAATGTTTCTTTTCCGATTGCCTTATTGATTTCTGTAATAAGTTCGGTTTGTAAATTAAAAATTTCTTTGCGATCCATATTATCGAAATCTTTCCTTGACTCCACCAATAATCTTTCGGCTGTGTACAAGTCTACGCCGTTTGTCTCATTGAGATCTCTGTAGATTCTAAGCTCTTGGCCAAGAGGAGTTCTAGAATTAAAATACTTCTTCATTGTTTTAACAATAAAGTTCTTTCTTTCAATGTCTTTGTCTACAACTGCTTTTGTTAATTCTTTAATTAATGTTTCATACAAAAAAGCGGTATTTCTTTTTTTATTGTGTCTGAATTTCATTTTTCTTTAGCTCCGAATTTTCTAAGTTTTCAATTAATCTGGTGACCTCGTAATTAAGATTGTGGATCTTTTTCTCTTCGAGTAAATCCCTTTCCTTATAACTAGATTCCTCGCCCTCAAACATCCCTTTAGATAGTTCTCCTAGCCCACCAGTGCCGGTAAATCCGGGGAAAATCTTTCTAGTATCGCCAACATTTGTGTTTGCCTGCGAAGCGCGGTGGCGTTTTACAGCCCCAGCTTGTCTGCGATCACGGTTATCTTTGACCGGACGGTACTCTTTACCCTTGGCTTGAGGCTCTAGGCTTTTTGGCGTTGGCTTATCCTCACGACGGCCCGGTGGTGGAGTTGCTAGTAGAACGTCCTCTGGTTCGTCAGCCGGGGCCTCAGGGGCTGCTGGTTCGTCTCCTCCGAGGTCTCCTCCGAGGTCTCCTCCAAGGTCTCCTCCAAGATCGCCTCCTAGATCCCCGCCAAGGTCGCCACCTGCGTCACCACCAAGGCCTGCAAGTCCAGCAGACTCTTCTGCTACAGCCTCTGCAACCGCTGCTAGCTGTGCGTCAAACTTGCGATCATAGAATAGTTCTCTCTGGTTTCGCAAGAACTCTTCATCAGACATGCTGAATAGATGTTCTGAAACCCAGCGGCGTGAGAAGAAGCCTTCTGTAGCAGCGCCTGCGACGGCGAACTTCTTATCCCAGTGCTCAAGCTCTTGCAGCTCTGCGATCTTAGATGGGTTATTGAGATGCAACTTAAAGTTAATTAAATCATCGCCACGGAACCCTAATGTGTACAGATGGACGATTCCAATCTTTTCTAGCTCTGATACGACAGAACGCTGTAATCTTTGAATTGTTCTGGCGAATCGAATATCTTTTTGAGCAAGTGTTGTCTTGTCTTCGTCCGAGCCCTCGCCTCTTGATAGATAAGAAGCTGGAATCTTAAGGGCTGCAAATAATTTATCTCGTAGATACTTAACATCGTCAATATCACCAGTGAACTGTCCACCGGGTAGTGTCTCGACTCTAGAACTCGTGCCGCCTCTTTGTGGAATGTAGATATCTTCCTCAACAGAAAGTGGATTGTATCGAAGATCAACACGCCCAGTGCCCTCGTCAACAATAGAATTACGTTTCATTTGAGTCATGACTTTCTGCATGTATTGCTCGACTTCGTTTGGAGGAATCGCACCAACGTCAACATAGTAGACACGACGCTCCGGGGAGCGCACAATACGGTAAGCCATCATCGCATCCTCTAGAAGACTTAGCTGCCTCCAGATTCGACGTGAGGACTCTAACACAGATGTGCCGTATGGAGCATGCTTGTCGTTACCCAAGATTCTAAAGTGTGCCATTTGCCAGTTTTCAAGTGTTAGGCCAGCAGTGTTCCATTGAAATTGCACATAATCAGCGTTGGTTGGATCTTCGCCTTCCAATCTTTCAACTTCTTGAATTGGTAGCCCGATGCTACTTTTAATCCCACCGTTATCATCGACATCTAAATATAGGAAAAAATCTCCGTATTTACACATGGAGCGGCTCCACCCAAACAAGTTAAACTCGATATTGAGCACATCGTGGTACAAGCTATGTAGTAGAGCTTTAATTTCTTCGTTAGAACATTTAATGCCGAGCATCGGTTGCAAGGCTGAATGTGTAGTCATTTCGTCAGCATAGATATCTAGTGCTGATGCAATTTCTGGCGTGTACTCCATCTGGTCAAAGTCCACATACCGCTCTGTACGGTTATGGCCTGATACCAAGGACGGCTGCATGTTGCCAAGTGAATTATAGTTACTCTTTTTGAACTCTTGCCCACTCGCTGATGTGAAGCGAGTGGCAAACCTGTCAAGCTGATGGCGACGGAGGCGACGGCCTGTTTGGCTTCTACGATTAACGATTGGTCCAGAAAGTAGCTTAGTTAAAGATTTAAAAAGCTCCGATCTTGGGTTTCTAGTATTTCTTGAGTTTCTAGCCATCTATCTATCCTTTTAGTAACCAAACAAAGTCTCTGTACTGATTTTGTGCTGTTCTCTGTTCTTTAGTTAAGCCTTGTTGAATGTCTTTATCGCCGGGATTTAATGTTCTAAAATTTTTGCTCTTTAACATCATTGACCCCACCATAGCTTTTTTGTACTCTACTTCTCTTTGATTTGTTTGAAGTGCTGTATCTCTTACCCAACATCCAATTGCTAATGCCATAACTAAGTCATCATGATAACTTCTCATAGCCTCAGCTTTATTATTGTTCCAGATAAAAGTCTTGAATTCATCAACAAGTCGTGAAGAATATATTGTAATTAGTTTATTTCGTATGAATTCTTCCATTTTTGCCACGATAAGTGGTCTAGTCTTGGAAGAGGTGGTAAAACCAGCGATTGAGTTTGTCATAGACGAAGCTTGCACCTGATCAATGTACTCGTGCGTTCCCTTCACCGAGAAATATAGATTAGGGTATTCTTTACTCTGTAGCTTCTCTAGGATTGATATTCCTAAGCTATTATTTTCAACCACCATAAGACAACTACCAAACTCTCTACCTGTGGTATCAAGTATTGTAGCAAATTCCTCAAGGTTGGGTTTGCCGCGATATTCACCAATTACCTCCATGGTCTCTAATTTAATTATGTGGAACACAGAAAAATCAGCACCATCTCCTCTGGCGACATCAGCAACTAGTAAGTAAGTGTACTCGGGACTGTACTGTTCCCACAGCCATAAGTTACGGTCGAAGCCTGTTCGATACATTGGCTCAGACACGCTAAAGACCAGTCTCTCCAAATCTTCTGGGTGTATTACGGTTTCGCCCGAGGAGTTAAAGTTGCACTCCAGCTCTTGTGCAATTTGACGGCGAGACATATTTCTTGTCTCTTTCTCGAACCACTCTTGATCTCGATCAGGGTGGACATCCCATGGAAGGTCTACAGGATGGAAGTCGTTAACGTTTTGTTCCGCTTCGATATATGTCTTGTGAAACCAATTGCCGACGCCATTTGGGGTGGACAGTGCAATACAGCGACCACCAGTGGAAAGTGTAGGGTACAAGCCTGTCCACAGCTCCTCAAGGCCTTCAACGTGCGCGGCCTCGTCAATAACAAGAAGAGACAAGGCTTCTGAACGTCCAGCATCGCCAGACGTGGAAGCCGCCTTAACCTCGGAGCCGTTTGTCAATACAAAAGACGTGCGGTTATCAATTTTAATCTCGGCAATACGAATCCAAGGCGGAAGGTTCTGCATGATATTCTTGACCTTCTTGACCAAGTTAGCAGCAGTCGCAAATTTAGTTGCGATAACCAAGACGTTCTTGTCTCTATGAAACAGCATTAGCCAGACAATATAGGCTGCCGAAATAGTCGAGATGCCTAGCTGTCTAGCTTTTAAAATAATATTGAAGCGGTAATCGTTGAAGTCCTTAAGCAGTTCGTCCTGATAAGGATAGGTCTTGAAGGAAATTAATCCTTCAAGTGGATGAGAGATTCTAGTGTAGTTGTTAATAAAGTAGGATGGGTCTTTACCACACTTAACAATCTCTCTGATTGCTTCTTTCTTTGATAATTGATAAGACATTATTCCTTACGCTTATCGTTATCCGGTCTGGTGCCCAATCCCCCCTGATCTAAGAAACTCTTGAACTTTGCGTCAACACTATCTTTAGACTCGCCACCTACAGTATCAACATCACCAAGGTTTCCAATCTTATAGTCCATGTTCGCAAGGATAAAGACTCTGATCTTCGATGTATTTTGAACCAGCACTGTTACTTCACCCTGCGGGGTTAGTGTTAGTGCGTTGCCAGTAATCTTTTTAAACTCTTTCTTGAGAAAATTTGCGATGTCTTGAATTGTCTGCTCAATGTCAGATTCGAAGCTCTTGTCGTGTACGTCACGAAGTTTAATTTCAGATTGGTATGAAATCTTGAGGATGTCGCCGTGTAGACGGACACCGAACCCATCCATGACTCTTGAGTCAATTATTGGGTCACCCTCTTCGCGCTTTAGACCGATGGAGATTGGCTCTCCCTTTTCGTCATGTGCGCCATCATATGCGTTTGCAGCGGCTTGTGAAATGCCTCTGATAATTTCAAGTGTTGTTGCCATTATTTGGTCTCCATCCTGTTTTCCAGCGTTGTTCGCGTCCCTCAACCCATTGAATATAGCAATTACGACAACATTCAAATTTTTTCATGTACACATCATCTTTTGAGTCAAAAGAATATGTATGGCACACAGGGCAAGTTCTGCTTTGGCTTTCTCTATTAAGTAGTTTTTTAGGGATCAAAACACCATTAACTTCTGTTTTCTGATCCAATTCATCTAATAATACTTCTTTTTGCCTTATCTTCTCAATCTGTTCTTGATAAATTTTCTCTTTTTCGTCGTTCCAGTTGCCTCTTGGGTTTGCAATTGCCTCTTGGCCATACTTTTCTGCGATAGCCTTCTCTAGTTTGGCTATATAATTTGGATCTTTGTGCTTCTTCATTTCACCTACTCGCTATATGATATGCACCAAAACCAATGGCGACACCTGCAACAACACTTCCCGCTACAGCTAGTGGGATATTAATTTTTTTGCTTTTCTTGATTATCTCTCTGAGCTTTTCGATCTCTTGATCTCTAGTGTCAATCTCTACCTGATATCGGATCTGCGTTTCGTCCAACGTAATTTGCATGTTTTGTATAACCAGTTCTGAATCTAAAACAATCTTTTGCTTTTCCATTTCGCATTTGGCTTTGTATTCTTCTGATAGAAATTCTTTCCAAGCTAATAATTTGGCTGTTGCCTCGGCGTCGAAACAGGTAGCCTCAAACCGAACAACCCCACCCTTAGGGACAAGAGTAAATTTACCCTCGCCACTATGAGCCATGGGGATCATAAAGAAAAATAAAAATAATACTTTAATCAACGTGCTCAAAACCAAACTTCGCCTCAATCTCTACAATCAATTTATTAGGATCTTCTTGTCGTAAGGTCACAAAGTCCCTCACGCGCTCTTTCTTTGCCTCTTCGATAGCTTGCTTATACTCGAAATACTCTGTTTCAAGTTCCGCCATCTTGGCTTTATATTGTTCCAGAGCCTCTGCCTTACGCTCAGTCTCGCGTTCATGGCTCTGCTTTAGTTCCTTAATTCTTACTTCATAGCTCTCGACAGATGCATCATACGCATCGATCAAGCCCTTGTGATCACGCCACCATAGGAAGGAGACCGCAAATAGCAGCAAAGCTAGAGCGACCTCCTTCCAGTGGGCGACTAGAAATCTAAAAGTTCCCTTCATCATGCGCTTTTTAATCTAACAACAGCATCGATGACCGCTTGGCCACCAAGATAAAGGGCTGAGATTGTAACCCAATCTCCGCTGGTCAAGAAGCCGCTGGCAGCGAGGCCAGTTGCAGTTGCCCAGACAAGTAGCTTTCGTGATACAACTTTTTCTAGAGTTTTATCAACTGCTCCTTTAATCATATTCATGTTTCCTCCACTTCGTTTGTTTCTACCGCACCATTGTCAGTTGTGTTTGACTGTATCTCATTGAATGACTGGATAGCGGCGTAAATTGCTGCTGATTCCTGCAATGTGTATGTGCCTCGCTTTTGTGCAATGGTGATAGCATTTACGAGCACTTGTAGTGCTTGATTTAATTGTTCCGAC
>VMHT01039232.1_pt1 | contig 24337 bp, 32 predicted proteins | sample 4693611 | NCBI WGS metagenome assembly VMHT01 (sample SAMN12280063, study PRJNA550983) | marine metagenome | isolation source: seawater sampled from same location over 5 years 0.02-0.2 micron viral filtrate | place: USA: collected off the coast of southern California halfway between the port... ...
TAAAGTAGATGTTGCATAAGAAGTTGAACTAATTCCAGTTTCAGTTGTAGTTGATCCTTCAACAATTTGAAGAACTTTTCCACCACTTACTGCCTCAAAAGCTGGAGGTGATCCAGCTCCAGTAGAAGTTAAAACTTGTCCATCACTACCAGTTGCTACTACTGCTGGATTTCCAGAGGCATCATAAGTAATAATATTTCCATCAGTACCTCCAGCCATTTTTGCTAACGAAATAATATCGTCAGCTATATCACTAGCAGTTAAAGCTGCTGATGCTGGTTTGTTACCTATATAACTCATCCTATGTTATCTCCATTATAGACAATGTTCCTGAAACTTTATCTGCAACTGAACAATCTATTTTTAGTACATCTGTTGTTTCCATAACTACTTTTCCTCCAGATAAAAGCTCTAATGAACTTCCTGCTGGTATAGTTACATCTTTTACTAAAAATGATGTTGTATTCGCAACATTGTTTGCTCCATTTCGGTTTGATGTATTACTTTCTAATTCTACTTCAACAGTAACTGCTGAACTATGAATGTTAGTAAGTATCAAACCAAGAACAACAGTAGTTGTACTACCAGCGACAGTATACATAGTGTACGCTGTACCTGCACTAGCAGGTTCTGCTGCAAAAGTTACACATTTGAACGTGTTAGCCATTTATTTTCTCCTTTGTTAGCCCAATGCGATTGCGAGCGCAGTGGGATCTTCTCCTGTATTTGTTATTGTTAAAGTTTCATTACTGCCATCATTACTTTCTGTAAAAGAAATTCCTGTTCCAGCTACTAATTTACCATTTAAATATCCTGCCGTGGAATCATTAGAACTAACTAAAACTTTAACATCTGTATCTGTAGTAATTGCTGCCCAAGAACTACCGTTATAATAATTTAATGTATTAGCACTGGTATTATAATATAAATCTCCTGCATCATTACTTGATCCAGGTGCAGAACTTGCAATTCTATATCTATCAGCAAAACTATTTACTCCAGCAATATTTGTTGCTGTAGTATTAACATTAGCAATTGATCCAGCTACACTTGCAATATTAGTTACAACTCCAGAAGCTCCTAAAGTTGCCATGTTTGTAACATTGGCAGAAGTTGCTAATAAATTTAAATCAGTAACAATATCACTAGTCGCTAAAGTATTAAGGTCAGATACAATATCTGAAGTTGCTAATGTATTAATATCAGAAACTATGTCAGAAGTTGCAAGGGTATTTAAATCTGAAACTATATCGGATGTAGCAAGTGTATTTAAATCGCTTACTATATCTGATGTAGCTAAAGTGTTCATGTCAGAAATAATATCTGAACTTGCAAGTAAAGCCATGTCAGCTATACAATCTGTTGTAGCAAGTAAAGCCATATCAGCTACACAAGCACTTGTTCCAAGTAATGCCATATCTGCTACCGCATCTGCAGTACCAAGTCTTCCAATTTCAGTTGCTTTTCCAGCTACAGCTCCTATATCAGAAGCATCTGCTGCTACCGCATTTATATTTGTTGCATTACCTGCAACAGCAGTAACATTACTAGCTATACCGCTAACTGTTGAAATATTAGCAGCAATCCCAGCTACAGTTGCAACATCAGTTATTGATTGGTCAAACTCTAAAGCTGTTCCTGAAGAATTAACGGAAAGAATTTTATTTGCTACAAGATTTGGTAAGGTAAGATTGTATGTGTTTGACGTTGTAGCTGCAGCTTTAGGAGAGAATTTTAAATCTCTTTCTACTTGCTGAATCATAGCAATAATTTTATCTAGTTCAGTATTTAATGAATCTATTTGAAAAGCACCTGAAGTTGGAAAGTCTGTTGATCTAGCTATTCCTAAATCTCTATAAATTGTAATTACATCATTAAGAGTAGCCCCACCCCCCAATGCAATTGCTCCACCGCCAGAAACTCCTGCTCCTGTTACCGAATACTGCGAAGCTGATGATGGTGATGCATTATATGTTAATAATGAAGTACCATTATAAACTTTAATATCTGCTGTTGTAAAAAATTCAAAGGGAACAGAAAAAGCAGTCTGTCCACTTGAAGCTGTATATTGAACCCTAGGTTCTGTATCAGATATAGTAATAGCCATTAATTTAATCCTTTTTGAATGTCGTCAAACAACCAATCGAGATACCATACATTCTGAAACGGTATCAATCTACGCACATTCTTAGCTGTGTGATGGTTATATTTGTTTCCTCCAACATCAAATAATATGTCGGCAATATTATAAATTTGACCTCCAGTTGGGCCAAACATAGTTCCTGCTTTCCATCTTCCAGAAGATCCGTATGGTCTTTTTTCTCCTAACATAGGAGATATACCAATTCTATTATCTGATAAAGTTTCTATAGCTTTATTTACATCTGTATATATTCCAGCTAATCCTGATCTATCAAACGCATTAAGTAATTTTTGAGTTAATGATAATTTAGAATAATCTCTATTAAATCTAAATTTATGATATACTCCATCAATTAACATACCTGATCCCATTAATAACATTGATCCAAATAAAAAATCTAAATCACGTTCTTGCATACCCCTCATCAACATTCTTTGTGTTGCTGACATAGCAAATTTTTTAAATTGAGCAAAAGTAGAACCTAATTCTGTACTCATCCATTTAGGAGTATCTCCTAAACCTGGAGTAACAATTGTAATATTAATATCTTTATTAAGAGCTGCACCAAAAGCATCAATAGCTTGAGCATCTTTCCATTGAGAAGTATTAGCCATGAAATTATGTTTTGTTTTTTCACCATACTGTTCAAATTGAACAGCTATTCTTCTAGCCATATCTTTATCAATACCTGAAGATGATAATGCTGTTTTCCATTTATCTCCTAAAGTACCTTTACTCCAAGAAATAGAATCTTCTATAATTCTAGAGCCAATAGTAACTGATGCCATAGACTTAGCCATTTCTGTCCATCTAGACATAAGGTTAACATACATAAAATTAATTGCTGATACTTTACCCATAGCTCCTTCAAGTCTATTTGCTAAACCAAACATATCTCCTACATCTGCAAATAACATTGCTCTTTGACCTGTAACCATATCTACTGCTTCACCAAAAGATTGAGCTTCTTTTTTACCCATTTTAAATAATTTTCCATCACCAAGAAAATTACCTAACATTTCAAATTGAGTTGCAAAACCTCTTTTAATTCCAGAAGTCATAGTAACACGAGCTACATCTGGTATTGCTGCAAAGAAACCAGTAAGCATAGTTAATGCGTTATAATGTTTAGCAGTTCTCATTGCTGTTGAAGTCCATGCATGAGGATTAGCAGGTAAACCATATGTTCCTTTAATAAGTTCTATACCTGCTTCAAGATCATCTAATGTTTGATCTCTTTCTTTAAGTAATTTAGATCTATTAACTTTTTTACCCATAGCCATTTTTATATTGTATTCATTTGCAACACTCATAAGACCAGGATTAAATCCAGACATTTCAGCATCTTCAATAAATCTAAATCCTAAACCATTAGGATCTCCATATTTTTTTGTAAGTAAAATGTCAGGTATCATTTGTCTTGCGTATATTTTTTGTAAAGCAAATATGTCAGACATAATCATACCTGCTTCTATTAATTCTAATTGAGCTTGTTTATCTAAATTTAATTCTCTAGCTCTATTAGCTCTTGCGTATCTTGGATCTTTAAATACATATCTTTGATTAACATCGTAATCTCCTTTTCTTGGTTTAACAAAAGGAAAGTGATTTGATAAATCTTTAACTAACTGATCTAAATCAGCTTTGTTAATTTGAATACCTTGTCTTTGATAAAATCTTTCTATAATACCTCTAAAATGATCTTTATTTTTATCAATAGCATTTTTAATATAAACAATATTAATATAATCTTTAACTCCTTTACCTTTTTGTATTCTTTCTAATCTTTTAGTTAATTTATCAATTGTAGATTCTATTCTTGAAATAGAATAAACTTCATCAGGATCTCCGTATTTAGATTTAAAAGTTCTAGCACCTAAACCTTTTTTTCTAATATCTTTTAATGTGTCTTGCCAAAATTTTAATTCGGATTCAACTGGTAATTCTCTAATTTTAAGTAAGTTAGCTTCTTTAAATAAAGGTTCATAAACTTTCTTTTGAGTTATTCGAGCAGCTTCAGCTACTTCAGGTATTGCATGATCAAAACTGTTAAGTCTTGCAATAGTTATTTCTTTTGCAAATTGTGTTTGATTTAACCATCCTTGAGATTGAGCATCTTTACCTCTGTTTTTAAACATCATCATAAAATCAGTTTTAGGTACAGAAGATCCTGTTTCTAATTGTTGTCTTTGAACATATTTTAAATATTCGTCTTTAATCATTTTATGAGATTCTATTTCACCTACTCTCATCATACGCATATCAGTTTCTATTGATTTGCCTGTTGCATTAAATCCCCATGCTTTAGTATTTTTTAATTTAAGTAACGGAGTATCTAATAAATCTCCCATTATTTTTCTTGCTGTTAAAGAAGTATTTTGTTTTATAACTCTAAACACAGGAGTCCATGGGCCTTCTTCTCCAAATATACTTAAATTAGATTTGACAAATTTTTCACCTGTCATTTGTTCTTTAGCTGTAAATTTTTTAGAAGTTGTTGTTGTTTCCGCAGCTCCTACTGTACTAGGAGATGGATCTGTTTTATTAGGATTAACAAAAGTACCATCTATAGCTATATCACCTTCTTTAATAGAAGTTTTAGAAGATGTATTGCTAATCCATTGCTCATCATATGCTTTAATTTTTTGTTGTGTTTTTAAATTAGGAACAGCAGTTAATTTATTTAATAAAAAAGGAATAGCATAACCATATGCTGCTACAAAAGGTACATAGCTATCATCTCTCATTGGATCTAAATTTTGTTTAACTAATTCTTCTGCTAACATTGCAGAACCTACCATTTTACCTACAGAACCTGCTTTAGTAAAAAATAAAGCACTTGATGGATCTAATACAGCACCTGTTACTTTACCTATATAATGCCATGGTGAAGCATAATTTAAATCTTGATGTTTTTTATATTTTTCAATTATAGAAGATGTTTCTTGACTACTTTTACTAAAGTAAAATAAATGCATAAAATCTTCATAACCTTTTAATTGGGGATCTTGAGATGGAATATAATTATCTTCAGGTACAAAATCTGAATTATCAATCATATGTTGATAAACCATTGCTGGTAAATTTTCTGTATTAAACCCACCTTTAAAATCTTTCCACCAATCAAATTTTACAGGTTCAATTTGTTTACTACCTTCATTTGTCCAAGGTCTAGGAAAAAATACTGACATTATAATTTGCCTAATTCACCATTATATGAATTAATAGCTTCATCAATTCCTCTAAATATAACTGCATTTACATAAGGATTATTAATACCAAATTTTTCATTAAAATAATCAACACCCATTTCATGTTTAGTTATAAATTTTAATAATTTATGCATTTGATTAGAATCCATTAAATCTATTGTAGTATCTCTACTTAATGTTGGATGATTATCTAAAGCTTCAAAATAAGATTCCATATCAGTTGCATATTTTGTTTTAGTTAATATATCTGAAATTGTTGGTTCTGATCCATATTCAGTAGGTATTTTTTCAGCATTTAAAGCTTGTGTTAAAATAGAATGATTTAAAAATAATCTAGTTGCAGCTCTAATGCTATCTTTAGGATGTGAAAATACTGCAAAATGTCTGCTATCTCTTTTATAATTAAGATCTATTTCACCATCCCAATTATCTGAACTAATTGATGTCCAGTTATTCGTTCTGTGTGATAATCTTAATTCTGTATTGTTATAATTTTCTAATGCATAATTTTTAAAATTTAAACTCATTGCATTTTCACTTAAAACCATTTTTTCTGGTGGTACTGCAGCAGAAGTAACTTTTTCTAAATTAGATAAATCTCTATTTAAGTTAATCTTTTTTTGTTGACTAATACTGTCGTTAGCTGTTTTAGCTGCTGAAGATAATTCAGTTGCAATTTCTCTAAAATCTCCATCAAAACCTAATTGTCTTGCAAGAAAAGCAAAAGGTCTAACTTCTGTAGGTAAATCATCAAGTCCAGGTATATCTGGATAAAATCTGTAATCGCTTAATTTAAGTGAATTTCTTATAACACTATGTAAAAATCTTTTACCCCTATCTGTTCTGTCATATTCTTTTCCATGAAATGATTCAGTTGTTCCCATTTCTTCATAAATTTTATTTGCAGTATCATTAATTAATGTAGCCATACTGCCTTGAGCTGGGCCTGGAATTGGTGCTTTACTATAATCAGTCCATCCAATAGGTTTAAAATTACCTTCAATTGGAATCATAAAATCACCATCCCATAAAGTTAATTTGTATGCAGGTCTGTTATTTTCATCATTATACATTTGTCTATCAATTGAAATTTTTACATTTTCATTATTTTTATTATCAAAATATTTATTTAATATTTTTTGAATATCATTCCAATTATTTGTGCCAAATTTATCTGCTTTTTCTCCTTGGTATAAATTTGCATTTTCAGCTTTCATTTTATCAAATTTTTCATACCATTTATTCATTTCGATTTTAGCTGCAGCTCTTTCTTCTTTAGAAGAAGTTAAACCTTTCCAAGAAGTTAATTTAGATTTTTGTTCTGCTAAATAACCTTTGTTAAAAATTTCTGTTAAAGCTTCTTCTGAATGAACTTCATCTCCTCCAGCAGTCATAAACGCTTTTTTAACATGAGCATAAATATCTTTATTGTTAGGTTCTCCATATGTTTGCCAAAAAGGATCTTTAACTAATTTAGGTTTTCCATCAGAAGTATTTGTTTCAATACCCCACCCTGATTGTTTTAATTTTCTAGTTGCTATATTCCATGCTTGATCTCTTAAATTTTCATTACCATCTTTCCAAGGATCTATTTCATTACCTGGTGTCATGTTTGCTAAAGCTTCATTAAAAAAACCTTGAAATTGAGTATAAGCAGCAGGAGGTGTTATGTTACTTGGAACCATTGCAAAAAATGTACTTTGATCTGCTGCAGTAAATAAATGTTTATTTAATTCACCTTTACCACCTGCCATCATTTCTGGAATCCAGTTTGGTGATGCTACTTTTGAGTTAAATAATTGTCTAAAATTTTTTGTACTATCTTCGTGATTAACAATGCTTTCTAATCTTTTATCTTTTTTATCATTACCAATACCATTTAATATATTAGTTGCTGTATCATAATTTTTATTTGATATTTCATCAATTACACCTTTGCTTAAAGCTTGTTCATATAAACCAGGATATTCAATGTCAGGAAAAAAGTTTTTAACATATTTATATATTTCTGTTTGTTCTTTTAACTTTTCTAAAGAAGGTGGATCTTTATAATCAGCAGCTTTATTAAGTTTTAAAGCATTTGCTAATTCAGGTGGATAATAATCTTGTCCATCAAATAAATTAATTGCAGTAATAAAACCATCGCTTTTTAAATCACTATATTTTACTTTACGAATATTATTATTAGCAAGAATAGCTTCACCCCATTCTGCAGGAGTAACTCCTTCATCAGCCCAATTAATTATTTTATTAGAATATTGCATTGTTTTAGATACAACTCTTTGAGTATTATTTGCTTTAGATACATAAGTAATTAATTCATCTGTAAGTTCTAAATTGTTATCTGCTGCAATTTTATTTACATCTTTAAAACCACCTTTAAAATTAGCAATATCTAATGGTTGATTTATTTCACTTAATTCTTTAATATTTGGTTTTATTTTTTTAGGTTTTCCAAAAATAGTTTCACTATTAAAATCTTTAAATTGCTTCCAAATTTTATCTATAATTTTTATTCTATCTTGGTCATCTTTCATAAAGTTATCAGCCATTTTAAATACTGGATTATCTTTATGTTGTTCTCCATAAATAGGATGAGCTTTTCCTTTATATGAAGTTTTATCATTACCTTCTTTTAAAGATTGTAACCAATATAAAGCTTCAACTTCCATTCCATTTTTATACATAGATTTCATTGTATTAAATCCTCTTGCAACAAGAGCTGCTTCAATATTATTTTTAATATTATTTAAATGATCTTTATCTGTAATTTTACGAGTTTTAACCATTGATTCAAAAGCATCATGAGAAAGTTCATTAATAATTAAAAGATTATTAATAAATGTATCATTAATACCTTTGATACTTAATTCTACTGGCATATCTGTAAAGTTATTCATTGCAAATTCCATTTCAGTATTTACATTTTCCCATGTAACTTCATAATCATTAAATAATTTTGCGTTATCACTAATAGTTTTATTTTTTGCTGCAAATGTAATAGAGTTTTGACTATAACTTGATAACATTGCATTAGCTTGTATTTTATATGCAGGAGGTATTTTATCTAATAAATTTTTACTGTAAGTATCTACTGTTGCTTTCATTCCATTAGGATCAGCTTCATGATCTAACCTAGCTTTTTCAAAAAATTCTCTAGTTTTTATTTGAAAGTCATGGAAATAATTTGCATGAGCTGTAGCGTCAGCATCTCTTTGTAATCTTTTTAAAGTAGGTGCAAAAGCATCTACAGCAATACTAAAATTACTTTTAGCAGATACATAAGGTACATTTGAACTTATTGTTTTTAATTTAACTTGTTTTTTACCACTATCTAATGCCATTATGAGTATTGATCCTTTTTAGCTTTGTATTCGTAACCTGCACTTGCAATTGATACCCAACCACCAAACTGTTCTTTTTTACGTTGTGATTTAGCTATTTGTGCATTTAATGATTGTTCATTAATATCTGATGTCATATTTAATCTAATTGTAGCTATATCTTTTTCTGCTTTATAATATTGTTGATCTTGAATATTTAAAAATGATCTACTATCAATACTAAAACCTGATCCTGCTTGAATAGCTAAATTATGAGCTTGTGACATTCTTAAATTATCTCTACGATCTTCTTCTTCTTGTTTAGCAACTTCTGCTATTCTTTGAATACGATCTTGGTATCTAGCTTGTTCAGCTTTAGCTTGTTTTTTAGATTCTTTAATATCATACAAAGCTTTACCAGCTTGTATAACAAACATTGTTACTGGATCAGCACTCATGCAAAAACTACCTCCACTGCCATTCCTAAGATTTTCATAGGTAAAGGATCATCTTGAGATATTGTTATTGTTGGACTTTTGTCATAACCTAAAAAGAAAAATTCTTTTTTAGATGTAACTGGAACTAGGTCAGAGCCACCTGTAAAACTAACTTGTTGTACTATTAAAGCTTTAGAGGTGCTGTCTGCTGCTTTAATAGTCATATCTAGAGTAGAGTTAAGATCTACAATGGCTCTTGAGATTCTTCTTGGAAGACCTGTTAATGGGCCTTCATCTAATTCTTTATCTATAGGCATAGTTTCTAAAGTTGGTGTATAATTAAATCCAACTTTAAGAGCTGTTGCTTTAGGTGCGTTTACAAGTGTAATTGTATCAGAACCTGATACCGTAAATGTTCCAATTGAACTATTACCTTCAATTACATTAACTGATTCTGCTGTATATATTCCATTTACCGTATGAAGATAACCTTTTGTTAAAGTTATAACTGCATTATCTGCAGGAGATGCTGCTAAATTTCTATCTAATGTTAATGTGTATGTTGTGCTACCATTATCTACTAAAGATGAAATTGTATATTCAGTTGCGTTACCAGCTATAGTAAATGTTTCATTTACTTTAGGTGCTGAACTAAATCCATCAGTTATTAAAACATTTCCAGATGTAGATTGAGATGCTCCTTTAACTAAAGGAGTACCACGTTGACTTAATGTTGAAGTTGTTTGGCAATCAAGTGTTGTACTATCATCATCAGCAAATTTTTCTAATGTATATACAGTAGAACTATTTAAAGATCTTTTACCAATACAAATTAAATTTTCATTAAGAGCTGCTATTGATTGAAAAGTATCACCAGATCTTGTTGACCATTGTACCCAACCTGCTATTTTTTCATCTCTAACAGAATGAAATACAGATAACTTACCTGGATGTGTTGTTCCATTATTTAAAAAAAAAGCATATTGTTCAGGTCTTGTATTATTACCTTTCATAATAGCAATTTCTTTAGGGCTATCTATTAAATGTTGTGCAAGAATTGAAACAGAAGTTGATTTATAACCATCTTCAAGATCTGAATAAACAAATTCTCTAATTGACTTTCCGTTCTTTTGAACAAATCCAGTTGCAAGATCAAACATTTTAGGAGCTGTTCTAGAGATGCCGTATGGAGTTTGTCTTTGAATACTAATATTAGAAGCAGTAATAGTATTATCTGTTGCTGGTGGTACATAATATTCTCCACCATCAGTAAAAATTTGTAAGTCTTTACCAGATAACATATGTCTTACTTCATTAACTTGATCTCCTGAAATATCTACATCAATAGCATCTGCTGAATCTGCATCATCAACATCAAAGTTAGTATATTCAGAAATTTTAGAAGCAAGTACGGCAGCAGGTCTAGAAAACAATCCTCCTAACCATAATCTTTTTGCATGAAATGTAATAGCTTGAGCATATTTTCTATGAGTTGACATAGCTTCTTCATCCCAATCTGCAGTTGCTCCTGTACCAGCTAATGTTTCACGTATATTTCCTACAACTACTGTTGTGCTAGATCTTGATGTAATATCAATTTCTTTTTTACCAATACGAATAGTTTTACCTACCCAATTAGCATCAGAATCAAATATAGTTGTTGATGCAGTTATATTAACACTTGAACCTGAAGTTGCTGCAGGAGTTAAAGTTACTGCGCTATCTGCATATTTGTAATAAGGTTGGTATCTTGGATAACCAGTTGAATGAGTTGCAAAAGTAAATGCAGATACAGTAAATGAAGATGCTGATGCTCTAAATATTTTTCTAATTGGATTTTCTCTATGAGTTACAAAAATTGTATCTCCAAATTGAGCAAAGTTTAATTCAAATAATTGAGCTGTAGTCCAATTACAATTAGTTGTATAATTTGATGTTATAGCTGTTCCAGATGTATTATATACATCCATTCTTTGATTAGATAATACAATAATAGCTACTTCATCATCAGAAAATATAAATGGAATAAGTCTGCTTTCTGCTGGAAGTGTTGCTAAATAAGAAGTTCCTGGTCTTCTCATCAAACCACCTTCTGCTAATAAAGCAAAATTTTTACATTCTTTAGCACCTTGAAAATAAGATGAAACATCAGTACGAGTTGCTAATAAAGGATTAAGTTCTCCTGAAGAAAAATTGGTTATTACCTGTCTTAATGTTCTTCCCATTATGCATCCGTTCTTGTAGATTTTCTCAAGTTAATAAACCTACTTGTATCTAAAACTTTTGTAGTAGTTTCCTGAGAATCTATATTTTTTGCTACAAGAAATTGTCTTTCAGATAATTCTTTAAATTGTCTAATCATAGCAGAATCTCTTGCAACCGAACCTGCAAATACTGAAGCTAGTTCATATTCTAAAGCTAATCTAAAATGAGGTGGAAAATATGCTTCACCTACTTTGTAAATATAATCCATTACAAGTGTATTAGATGAACCATAATCATTTACATAAATATAATCTTGGTATCTTGAATAAGGAATAACGTAGTCGTTTACTGTTATTGAAATAATTTGTAACACTTCAGGAGATGTAGGCATTTGATAAGCATAACTATATCTTCCTGTTGGTGTATTTGTTAAAAGTGAAAGAGATGCTTGTGTAGTTGCAAATCTCCATCTATGTCTAGTTAGAGATGCTTCTGTAATATCAGAATAAATGTTTGAGGCAACTAATGCTTCTGTGCTTCCATCTGAAAATGATGATATTGGTTGTGCGCCTATCATCACTAAAGCTCTTGCACATATGTCTATATCTGTTGTTGCCATAATTTTTAAAAAAGCACCAAGGGGGATTTCTCCCCCTTAGTATGATTCTAGAATTACGCTAGAATAACTGTATTTAGGTTTGTTCCACCGTCATTTACAGATACTATTAAAATATCTACAACTGCGTTTGAACCACCGCTATTTACAATTATAATGTCTCCAGCAGCTAACTCTCTGTATGATAAGATAAAGTAATCATCATTATCTATTGTTCCTATTGCATCACCGTCAGTATAGTACCACATTGAATTTGATGGGCCCATCTGTGCGATTTTTTTAACAGGATTGTCTATTGCATAAGCCATAATATATATTTTCTCCTATTGTTATTATTCTGCACACAACTGCACTCTTGCAGCGTCGCCATCTATTTCAACAGCTCCTAACGAAATCATTGAAGTGATTAAGTGAGAAACTTTTTCTGGTACATAGTTAACTTCAGTTTTAACATCAGTTCCAACGCCTAAACCTAAAGCAGACTTGTGGAAACATAATGTTTGTCTGTCAGTCGCTACTGTTAAACCAGAGTGTACGAAGAACAAGAAGCCCATCCATCTTTTAGCAGTCATGCCATTAGCGAATGGAAGATCTTGTGGCCCTACGTATTCTACTCTAGAAAACTGATCTACTGATAATAGATCTGACCATTGTTTAGGCCCAACTGCCCAGTATCTTTGATTGTCATCTGGAACATCATTCGTGTTGAATGTTTCCATCATGTTTTTTGCTTTAATCAAACTCATACCAGTTGCTGAACTGTTTACGTTGTTTGCGATTGAAGTTGCACCTTTAAGTACGTCTATGATTACATCATCAGTTTTTCTTCCTAATGCGTAAGCAGCCGATTGTGCAATTACTTGTCTTTCGTCAATGTTTACCTTTAACTCGTCTAACTTGTCAACGTAGTCTGCTGCATAATAATCAGTCAAAGTTGCAGATACTGCTGTATGTGAAAGATCCATAGCAACTACTTCAGCATGTCTTGCTTTAGTATTTGCAGAACCCTTTGCAACTTTTTGAAATTTAACAGAACTTCCGTTAACACCATTAACTGTTCTAACTAAGTTTTTCAATTTGCTTCCCATTCTTTGGTAAGCCATATGAACTTCAGCTTCGAACTGAGTAATAAAGGCATTTGTTATTGAACTTGCCATTTATATGTCCTTTTTTGTTAAGTGTTAATTTACCGATTATCTTTCTAATGCAGGGGTTTGTTGTCTTTAGAATTAAAGGCAAACATTGAACATTTTAAAGGTCTTAATAAATAAATATTGTATTATGGATAATGTTGGCAACGCACATTAAATCCATTGTTTAGGTATAGTTATAACTTCACCAAATTCTATTTCACCTTTTTCATCGTAAGAATAAGTACCAAAAAGAGTAATAAAATCATCTGTATCTTTATAAACCCAAAAGTCGCCTGTTATGCAAGTAGCTGGTTTAGCAGAGTCAATATCTTTTTCGCTAATCCAACCTGTTTGACTTACACAATCAAGCCACTTTATAGGTTTTTTTAATTTTTATATTTAAATTTAGCTTTGGTTGCTTTGTCCTTTGTATGCTTTTTCATATAACTCCGTTACTCGTCTTACATACGCAGGATCACGTCTTGAACTATCCCAATAACGAGGATCATTTAACATTGATTTTAAATCGTCTTGGGTAGCTGCAACATCTACTTGAGTTGGTGAAGTAGGCATACTTGTGTCTTTACTAAGTTTCATTAATTCTTCAATAACTTTTACACCACCAGCAGTACCTGCTAAATCAGCTATTGTAGTATAACCTTCTGGACTTAAATGTTTTTTAGACCACATACTTGCTGCTTCTATTCTTTCTTTACCTGCATCTCCAAGTTTTTGTTTTTCAATTTCTGGATTAGGTAAATTAGCAACTGCATTATCTATAAATGCTTTAACACCATTATCATATTGTTCTTGAGATAATCCTGCAGACTTTGCAGTTTCTCCCCACCATTTAACTATAGGCATATCTTCAGATATAGTTAATTTAGTATTTTCCATTTCTGGAACATTTAATTTATAAGCTTCTGGAACATTTTTAAGTTTTTCAGCTTCAAGATCTGTTCTAATTTGTTTAGTTAAATCTTCTGTTCTAGATCCTAATTTAGATTCAAGTGAGTTATAACTTGAAGCTAAGTTTTCTATGTTAACTTGTTTACTATTTTCATCCCAAAACTTATCCTGCACATATTCAGGTTTAGCTGCTTCAGAAGGTGTTTCTGTAGCGATTGGTGCTGAAGTTTCAACATTATCATCTGCCATTTTGTTCTCCTTTTTTGGTTCTTGATTTGATTATACCTACTAAGAATCTCATACCTTCAATATGAAATAATTGGTTGCTAGTAATGTTTGGCCCAGCAACAGCTTCTGTAGTTATTGATTGTAAGTAGTCTAGAACAACTTTACCATCATCTCCTTTAAAGAGAGTAGCAAAATGTTTATTTAATTTAGCTTCATCAGCTTCTGTTCTAACATATCCATCTACACTATTTGCAATCTTTGGTTTGTCTTTCTTTAATGCATCCCATGTCATATTATGCTCCTGGTGGAGCTTCTCCTCCTTCTTCTGGATTTTGATTTAATTGTTGTAAACGATCCATTAATTGTTTTTGTTCTTGTTCATCTCTAATAAGTTTTTCAGGTAAGTTCATCTTTTCAGCTAAATATTTTGCAGTTTCATTTTGATCCACAATTAAGTTAATCATTTGTGGGCCAAATGTTCCTGCTATTATTTCATTGAAACGAGTTACATCTGCAACATCTTGTAAATGTTGAGCTTGTGCTAGAGGTGAACGTGGTGCTATTTTAACTTCCCTACCGTTTACTTTAGGAATGTCAATTCTACCTTGTTTAGATAAAATTCTAATTATTCTTTTTAACAATGGAGTAATTAATTCAGATTGAAGTCTTCCAAAAGAAGATCCTATCTGTCTAGATAAATCTGCCATTCTTTCTGAAACTTCGGTAGCAGTCATAGGAGTTCCTTCAGGTCTTCCTAATGCTTCCATGTATAAAGCTTTTTTAATATTCTGTCGCATATCATTTAATACCAATTGGGCAACATCAAAATTAGATGCTGCCTGAATTGGTAATAAACCTCTAGATCCAGGAGCTACAGGGATAAGAGATCCAGGTACAAGGGAAATGTTATCAGGATTTATTACGCCATCATCTTCGTAAGTATAAACTCCACTTACAGACATCTGTGCATTTTGTAATATTAATTCTATTGTAAGGTTACAAGTTTTAATTGCTCCCATTGCATTAAAGACTGGCCCTCTACCGTAAACTTCTCCAGATGCTTTATTCCATCTAAATACTAAATAAGGATTAGAACCTTCGCCTTCATAATATTCTTCTAATAATACTGCTTTAGGATTTTCCATAACAACACAAAATTTATATTTTTCTACATTTTCTTCATAAACTTTATAAATAGCTTCAATTAATTTAATTTTTTTCTTTTGTTTTAATGGATCAAAATTTTCTGGTAATTTAGCTTTAGGATATAAAATATTTATTTCATCTGGTTTACACATTCTTGTTCTGTAAATAGTATCTATTTTTCCATCAGGCCCATTATTTAAGCATACTCTTGTAAGAGGTACTGATGTAAATTTAATAGGATTAACAGCATCTCCTTCTTCAACAAGCATAACTCCTGTACCAATAGCAAGATCCATAAATGCTTCATGTATTTCTTGGTTAAAGTTTGATTGTTGTAATATTTGAAAAACGTAATCAGTAATTTTATCTAATTCTAAATTAATAAAAGATTTTTGTTCAGTTGGTATTTCAGATCCAGCTTGAAAATCTGCCCATCTAGCAAATGTAGGTGTAATACCTGCTTGTAATCTAGATGCAAATTCTTGTACTCCAACTACTGCAGTTTCATCAAATATTTTATCAGATCTTTTTTGACCTGGAGATTCATCATAAAAAGATTCTCTATTAGGAAGACAATATTCATAAGCTTCTTCAAATTTATCTTTCCAATAATCTTTTATGTTTTGAGCTTCCTTATACTTTTTAAGTATTGCACTAGCTTTATCGGATGAGCTAGTTATAGGTACATCTGCTGCGTCTATATATTCCATTTATTTTTTCTTTGGTTTTTTTTTTGGTATTATTGTCCAAGGTGGTAAATCTCTTGATTCTGCTGTAAGTCCAGGATTATGCTTTTTTAAATAAGCTTCTCCTTCTTTGGTACTTAAATCAATTACCTTTTTTTTTGATGTATAACTTTTATCTGACCAATCGCCCATTATATTTCCTATACTGGATCATAAAAACCACGCCCACCTGAATTAGCAAACATTGATCTTGATCCTTTTAATCCTCTACGTTTTTTATATTCTTCTTCTGATATTTTAGTTGCAATTTCTTCATCTTCTATTGCTTTATTTTCTGTTATTATTTGTACTTCTGTTTTTCTAGTTTGATTATTACCATTACCACCTTTATTATAACCAGGATTTGGATTGCCATAAGCATCTGTTTTACCAGACATTCTATTATCCATATAGCCACCATAAATTTCTTCTTTTTCTTCTGCTGATAATTGATTAAAAGATTCTTTACCATAATGTGTTCCTTTATGAGTAACACCTTTTGAAGTTAAAACTTTATCTGTAAAAAATTCTCTTGTTTTTTTAGAACCTGCATTTGTCCATCCTAATGTAGCATTACCTACAAGATCAATAGCCCAATGACCTGATTTAATTTCATCTTTTTGACCAGCTGTATGAAAATCACTTTTATCTTTAGCAGCTGAAGTTTTTGTTTCTCCGTATGTAGAAGTTTTAATACCTTTGTTTATTTTGCCTTGTTTAGTATAAACTTGTTCTGCTCCTGAAACTTGAGTATCTCCAGCTCCTTTATTATCATTGCTCATAAATTATTTCTCGTCATCAAAATCATCAAAGTCTGCATCTAAATCATCATCATCTTCATCATCGCATTTGCAAACTTGCTCTTTTAATCTTTCTAAAAGCTCATTTTCTTGATCGTGAAGTTCTTCTAATTTTTCAAAGATTTGTTCAGGTGTTAATTTTTTTGCCATGATTTTCCCTTTTTTTCCAAAATGACAAATATCCAGCATTACGCAACGCACAATATAACTGGTAAGGAGTGATAATCCACCATCGGTAAAATCCTATTAATCTCATAATAAATGATACGCAGGATAATTCTTTAATCCTAAAAAGATGCCAATCATCTTTAACAGGACAAATTAATATTTCAAATTGATATAAATACTCTAGAAATTTACTAGCTTTATCTGCACTAATTATTTCAGTTCTAATACCTGCGTGAGTAAAATGTATATGTTCCCAAGAGTCTAATTCAGATATATATTTTAAAGCTCCACAATGAGAAAAACCATAAGGAGGTTTCCACCACCATATCCATTTAGCATATTTAGTAGTTCTAGTATTGTGGAAATATATTAACCATTCCTCTTGAATAGATCCCATACTTTTCTTGTCTTTCTTTTTTGTCCAGCAAATACATCCCATTCCTTTTTAACAATAGTAGGTTTAGATTGAGATTTACCTGATAGAAGTGTTCTACCTTCACCAGCTCCCATCATTAAATATTGGAGAGCATCATGTACGTGAGAGTATCTATTTTTAAATGGTTTCTCATCATATCTATCTCCTGATGTTTGAAGTCTTCGATAATGATAACCACCATTAAATCCTTTTTTTAAATTAATACATTTTTTGTCTAGCAAGAAACCAGCTTTACCATCTAGCAATCTTTGTAATGTTGTATCTACTGCTTCAACTCTTAAAGCAGGATCATTAGAAGGAGCTGGTAATGCTTTTAATCCATTGTTTCTCATAATTTGAAAAGGAGTTCTTTCATCAGTTTGTGATCTAAAATCTCCAGCAGGATCTCCGTATATTTGAACATCAAAATTTCTATATGATTTTCTTATTTCACCACGAAGTAATTCTGAAAATCTCATAACACCCATATCAAAGCATACAAGTTCATTTAAGATATGCCATCTTCCAGTAACTAATCTTTGAGCAAAGACTGCTGCAGGTGTTAAACCAAAGTCAATTCCTATAAATATAGGTTGTGTTATATTTGGTTCTAAAGTTTCAACAGCACAATGTAATTCTTGTTTAAAATTTGGATATACAGGTTTACCTTCTTCTATACTTCCTAGTTTATTTAAAACATAAACATCTATCCATCCTTTTGTTTTACCCCTAATAATATTTGAATAATATTTTGGTGTTAGGTTTTTTTTATTTTCTGCAAGATCATTTGGATCATAAGCAGTAGTCATTCCATCTTTATCTTTCTTCTCAGTTAATGCAGGAGGTTGAGAATAGAAAGACCAGTTATCAGGTTTAATTAACATTAAAGCTTCATCTCTAGATATGTGATCTGGTACAGGAACATCTGCTGCCATTATCGGCCACCAATGATCTTCTTCAGGTGCATTGGTATCAGCTATTACTCCATACCATGTTGCACCTCCATCTCTCATTGAGGGAAATCTTCCTACCCTCATAGTACAAGCATCTATAATTGATTTAGGTATTTCTCTAGCTTCATTAATCCATACACCAGTAAGTTCTAAAGATAGTAATTTCTTTACGTCTTCTGGTCTATCAAGAGCTAAGAATATAACTTCTATTTCTAAATCACCTTTTATAATTCTATGGGTATAAGGTACTGACCATGCAAAGTTTCCCCAAGTATCTTCAGGAAACCAATCAAGCCATGTTTTAATAGTTGTAGTTTTAAGTTGTGGATTTGTGTTTCTTATTACTGCCCATCTTGTTCTTCTTTTACCTTCTTTGTTTTTTTCTTGTAACAAAGCTCTACGAAATATTTCAATACAACAAGCAACTGATTTGCCAGAACCAACTGGCCCTCTCATTCCTCTAAAAAAGTCATTAGACTTCATAAAGGTTTTTAATGTTTGTCCTTCTGGTTTATATTGAAAATTAATCGACATTAGTACCTACATTTGCTTTAAGCATTTTGTAGATAACTTCTTCACTAAAAGCTTCTATTAATTTATCAGCTTCATAATCAGTTATCATGTTTGTAGGATAATAACTTAAGTGAGTTTTCTTAACTATTGTTCTTAATCGTTTTCTATCTTTTAAAGATAAACCATTAAGAAAGCTCATTTAATCTCTCCAGTACATTTTTAAGTATTTCTTTTTCTGAGCCGAAATTCTTTTCGAAATTTTTTTTATCTAAATGAATTGAGTTTTTACCTTGATGATGGTCATAGCAAAGAGGAATTACTTCAAAATGAGATGATCTTTTACCCATTCCTAATCCTTTATATCTTATATGATGTAAGGAAGCTGGTCTTAAACATACATAACATCCAAGACTAGCTACCTTATCCATATGTATCTTTTCAGCTTTAGTAGCCATTCTTTTTTGGTTTAGGCGGCTTCTTCGGCTTTTTGGGTTTCTTTGGTTTTTTCATATTCTTCCTTATTGATTGATTCATAAGTTGCTCGGCAGCCATCAGGTGTAGCAGCACTTGCTTTTTGCATTGCAATAACATCGTTCTCCGCTTGGTATAAAATTTCTTTCTTTAACTCATTGCCGTAGTTGTTCCATATTTTTACTAAATAATACATTAGACCTCTTTTGTTGGAACAATCTAACTATACCTATTTAAAAATAATTAAAACGCACTTAGGATTAATGCGAATGTAAATCCTATTATAAAACCAATAATACCTTCACGGTAATAAAGGGATAATACCTCTAGTTGTTTTAGATATTTTTTCAGATTATTTTTTTTTAGAATTTTTATGAGCATCTTTGTAAGCTCTTTGTAAATCACCTACAGTTGGTTCTTTATACCAAGGAGCTTTATTAGCTCTGCTCTTAACTTCTTTATTAATTTTAATAACTTCATCTCCAGCACTCATATTGCTTTTAAGTTGTTTCCAAACATTTTTTAATTTATCTGACATAACCTATTCCTACAAATATATGCTTTTTCTTAAAACGCACATTATTTCCCCTGTCTATTATAAGCTTTAAAACTTCTTTTTTTGGATTTATTCATTGATGACTTCTTAGGTCTTCTTTTAGCAACAGAGGTTTTCTTAAACTTTGCCCTCGACTCGTGTTCTATTTTCGCAAGTAAATTATTTTTTTTCTTTGCCATAACTAATATAACGAACCTTTTGCAAGACCTAAAAAATTGAGGTATGCAATACCGAATGCTTTTTTCAACCCCTATTGTTTGTATGACATCACTAGTCATCTACGATGGGTTGTTTTTGCCCCCACCCCTCGAAACTCGAGGTGTGGTCAAGAGTCGGTAGTACCGACACTTTTAACTCAGGTCGATATTGATCTTAATGTCGCCCTGTATGTTGTGAGCTACCTTGTCTGGTGCTCTCATCCCTACTCTATCGAGTATATCTCTGGAAGCTTCGAGCTGAACGTACTCAGATCTAGCTCCACTAGATAGGTCGATAAGTTTCCTACTCGCACTTACTGCTCCAAGTCCTAGAGTTTGTGCAATACGTGATTGCATATACGTCTGTACTTTTGGAATACGTAGTGCTCGAGAAGCACTTATTCTCCCAGCTTCTTCACTTCCATTCGTTGAATATCCTGCCTTTTTAGCAGCTTCCTTAATAGTACACCCAGTTGCTACTATTGTATCAACTAAGGCACGTTGCTTATCTGTTAAGTCGTCTTTCATTACGTTTTCCTATTCTACCCCTAACATTAACTATAGCTGTAGATTTACTCAGTCAACGCACATAAGAACCTACGGTTCTTACGATCTCCCTTGTCCTCGGTCGTGGACTCCCTTCGGTACGTTTTAAAGAACGCCACTCGCCGTGGCACGGCACACGGTATCACCTAGCATAACAAGGACTCCTTCCAAATTGACAAATGGACAAGTTGACGACTCCCTTCGGTCGCATCAAACTTGTCGCATGATTTCATCATGCCAAGCATTTGCAATTCGGATCCTTCCTCGTTCTTGCACGGTGTCCGTGTTGGACATTTATTAACTTAACTAGAAAGGTATGTATGACTATTGAAGATATGATTGATTACTATGTTATTGCGAAAGATAGCAAAAATATCAAGAGAGTTGAAGAATTAGCTTGTAAGCGAGATGAAGCTGAAGCTAAAGGAGATATTAGTGAGATTGCTAATATTGATAGTGAACTTAATAACATGAAAGGAACAATATAATGTCAAGAGAAACATATAGAGATGATCCAGATTCAAGAGTAGCTAATATGGAATTAGTATTAGATGAATCTGAAAGCAACATGATAACTGGTGTAAATACATTAGTAGATAATGTAATTATGCCATTTTTAGACAATGAAGATTGGTCTAGAATTGCTGGTTGGAATTTCGATAGTATCTATGGTGCATTTAATAGACACAATGAAATGTGTATAGCATCTTTAGATAAAACTAGAGAAAAGACTAAACAAGCAACAAGAGATGATGTTGGTACTGAAATAACAAAGAATGAGTTAAATAAATTGTTATTTATGAATCAGGTACAAAATCTAAATGTGAGAAGATCACAATTGATTGTTGATACTTTTGCTAAAAAGTACAAAGCAATATTCAATAAAGATTATATTCCTGTTGGGAATAGAAAATCTGCAACATCACAAGACGATGTTAACAAAGCTGAAAAAGCTATGGTTGTAGATCAATTAAAGAAATTAGTTGGTTAATATAAACAAAATAAGCCCTTGTATCTCTATTAGTGAGGTATGAGGGCTTTTTTTATCGTGTTTAGAATAATTCTAAAAAACACGAAGGGCAAAAACAACAATATGAGGTGCTGCCGAATAGCATCCCTGATCCCTGATCCAATCACACGATAAATATATTCTAGTAAGCTAGATTGTAATGGTTGGATCTGAGATCAGAAACCCTGATTGCTGGTTAGTAATGATCTGAGAACATACTAGTTCGATTTTTAACAACTTTACTAACCTGCTATCAGACAATCGCAATGTGCGGTGCTGATAAATATAAACAATGATAACAACTAGGAGGTGTTAATGTTAAAGAAACTACAAAATTGGTTAATGAATGTTGCTGCTAAATGGATTTGGATAGCAATCATGTTTCCAATCAGAGCATTTTTAGGATTGATGTATGCAATCGCTAGAAATATGCCAGAGAAAGTAGAATTACCTTACGAACTAAAACGTAAAGAAACTAAAAACAATATATTCAATATGGGAGAATAATGAAGTGTTTAGATTGTGGTTTTATTGAGGGTACACTATTAAAACAATTTCAAGAACAACCAGAACAAAACTATTCTTGGTATGAATTATCAGAAATGACCGAAGTTTGTGCTAGTTGTGGAAGTGAAAATATAAAAATAGAGAAGGGAGAATAATGAAGTTATTTCTAATAACTATTTTATTTTGGACAATACTATTTGGATATTTCTATTTAACAAGAGGAGTAATGCTATGAATAAACTTAAAGAAAGTTTTATTGATGCAATCGAAAAACTACAAGATGAATATGGTGCTTGTAAAATAAATACTCAAGAATTTACCGAAGGTTTAAATAAATTAGGTATTTATACAGCAGAAGAAGTAGATGGACACTTAGCTACTGCAGAGGATGCTAGAGTTCAATACAAAATGGATAATAAACAATTTGAACCTACTACTACAGTAATACCTATTCCAGAAGAAAAGTAATGTACTGCGTTATTTGGAAGAAAAATGGTAAATGGGAATTGTTTACTAATGAAGTTTGGATGCAAGAAAGTGAAGCCAAAGATTATGGCAAACGAAATAAGTTTAAAAAAAACATTGAATGGAAGGTAGCTGATGCTGCCGAATGGTTTTAATTATGGGTGAATCGTTAAAATATTTTAGACAAAAAAAAGGTCAATGGATTTGGATTTATGATTTTGAAACTCGTAGAGGTAGAAAAATAGAATTACAAGTTTTATTAGATAAAGTTAATTATTCTTTTAGACATGAAAATATAAAGTATTTTGCTTTAAAAAAAGAAAGAAATCAATTTAAGCTAAATTGTTAGCCCCCACGAATGTGGGAGCTGACTCGATATGAAAGAAAGAAAGAGGTGTTATGCAAACAGCTATACAAATGCAATCAAATAATAAACTCACAATAGATAAAAGTGCGTATTTTGATGTAGAGAAAAAACAACTAAATTACATGGTTGATAATATTGAAGATAGTAGATACGATTTAGAACCTGTAAATAGATATGCTTTAGTAAGAAAAGATACAGGTAAATTACTAGGTATTCATACAGATGATTACATAATTAGACCATATTCTGAATTAGCAGAAAAGGTTAATGAAGTAATTGTTGAAGCCGTACCTGATTACGAAAGATTTACTATTACACCTAAAGACCAAGTTCTTGAAGGTGGTAAAAAGTTCATTCGTACAATTAATTTTTGGGATGATGCTATTGATATAAATAACTATAAAGATGGTGGATTTCATATCAAAGGTACTGAAGAAAAAATCATACCACAATTAAGAATCTATTCATCTATGGATGGAAGATGGGGACAACAAATCATGTGGTCTTCTGTTTATGTAGTTTGTTTAAATGGAATGGTAAGACCTGATTGGACATTTGTTGTCTATAATAAACATAACGATAAACGAGATATATCTTTCACTATGAATGATTTTAAAATGGGTGTTACAGCTCATAAGGAATTAGGTGAAGATCTATTTAAAATGATGCAAAGAAAGGTAACTAACAATGCAGTCACAAACTTATTTAGGAAAACTTTGGCAAACCGTAAAACAAAGCTTGATATTGATGACAACAGTATGCTTGTCCTTAAGCATTTGGATCACTTATGGGATCAGTATTGTAGTAAATACGGTTCTACAATTTTTGCGATTTACCAAACAGCAACTGACTGGGCAACCCACCCAATCACTAGAGGAGCAATTCACAATGTTTCGAGAAAACGAGAAAAACAAGTAGCAGAAATGATGAGATCAAATCATTGGGAGGAATTATATGGCTAATTGTTATTACCATAGTTTATCGAGTGTAAAAAAATGGGGAGGTAAACCTGAAGATTACCAACCTATTCACGATTGGTTTGATGAGAGTAAAAAACTTACATCTCATTTTGCTCATAGAGCATTACGGCATCATGCTGAAGGATGTTTTGCTGCCGAAAAAGAATTTGGTCAAACGATAACGAATAGCGATGGAAAAGCTGTTCCAGTAAGACTAATAGCTGAAAAACATATCATCGAAGATTTAGGTTTTATACCTAGCTTTGAAGATTGGATTAAAAACGTAAGAATAGCATCATGGATGCGGAAAGGACAACCTATATTATGATAGCAA
>VMHT01206374.1_pt1 | contig 24336 bp, 18 predicted proteins | sample 4693611 | NCBI WGS metagenome assembly VMHT01 (sample SAMN12280063, study PRJNA550983) | marine metagenome | isolation source: seawater sampled from same location over 5 years 0.02-0.2 micron viral filtrate | place: USA: collected off the coast of southern California halfway between the port... ...
AAAGTGTCATTTTTATTGATAAAAGTGACGAATCTCGGACTCTCGGACATTATTTTCACGTCAGTTGACGTCAGCGGTCGACGACCGAGCATCGCCACACAGCAAACATGTCTTCTACCGCGTATCCCGAGCTCTGCCTGGCGGCGCCCCATCTGCAGTCACCGCCTTCGCCCGCTGGCAACGCATGGATCCATCACAGCCCCAGCGCGTCACCAGCTGGATATCCAGTGGACCTCTTTCTCGACCTGCGACCCATCCTCAGCGGCAACATCATGGAGCGAATCGCCTGTTTCAACGAGACACCCCAGAACGTGATCATCATTTCAGATTCGGAGGAGGACAAGGAGGACGAGGATTGGAAGGATCAGCTGTATGATTCGGAGAGCGCAGAGGAGGAGGAGGAGCGACCGCCCATCCGCGCGCGCTGCATCTTCATTGATGACGAGTGCGCAGATCAGCGCAATCAGGATCAGGGCCAAGAGGACGTGCTCAAGTCTCGGCTTCAATGGCACAGCGATGACGTGAACGAGTCCGACCTTGATCCTGACCAATCCAGTTTCATCAACGATGGCGATCCAGGTGACACCAGCGAAGAAGATGAGCTCGACCGAGCAGAGGCCATGTTAGCAAGGCGAGAGAGACGCGACAGGAGGAAGCGCAAAAGGTCTATTCTTAGTGATTCTGATTAAAAATAATTAAATCTATAATTGGCAACACTTTTGTCGGCAACGTGAGCAATTAAATCTATAATTGGCAACACTTTTGTCGGCAACGTGAGCAATTAAATCTATAATTGGCAACACTTTTGTCAGCAACGTGAGCAATAAAAGTGTCATTTTATTGATAAAAGTGTCATTTTTATTGATAAAAGTGACGAATCTCGGACTCTCGGACATTATTTTCACGCCAGTTGACGTCAGCGGTCGACGACCGAGCATCCCCACACAGCAAACATGTCAAGCGATCATGTCAAGATTCTGAACGACGTCGTCGGATTTGAACCTTCCAGCGGTGGCATTGCACCTGCTGACATCGTGCGGTTGATCGAGGCGCACATTGTACCATGGTATCATAAGAAGTTCAGGAAACTCAAGATCAGCTTCAAGAAGTATGACAATCTGAGGAGAGACTTGAACTATTGCCTTCCCAAGATGGTCCTTTACAGAGTATACTACACAGGGTGCCATTTCCATTCGGACACTCTCATGTGCGCCGCCCCCGGATGCACCACAAACCACAAAATCGTCGAACAGATCGGTAATGTGTCCTTTGTCTTTTGGTGCAAGCACATATGGAGTGGCGCAGAGAGTTATAATAGTTTTATTTGAAGCTTACTATCGGCGAGATGACTCAGTATGAGTTAGGGTACTATTCCAAGAGATATGCAAAATTACGTCTTGCATACTATGATCAGGAGGATCTTTCTTTTGTTAAAGATCCGACTACGCTTCTGCTTATTCACGGACCTTGATAGGCCTGGCATCTTCTGTTCTAGCAAATCACGGACCAATGAGTAACGCAACTCTATTCGCCTATTTACTTTGGTACCAAAGCTACAACTTTTATCATCCTTAGCAGGTTTTACATGGTCCTTCAGTTAAGTTTGAATTAAAAAAAAGAACCATATGAACCAAGCAAACTGCTCTTTTCCAAGTTTGAAAAAGGCTAGAGAAACTCACTCATTATTTTGCCGACTCCATTCATCAAACATGGCTCCTAGCTGCGAATCTGTTGAAAACAAGCGTGCAAAATCAGGAGCGGAAGATAAGAAAGATTCGAAATTGTCTTCCTATTCTTCATCCTCGCTTTCACCCTCTGTCTCCCCTTCTTCTTCTGCATCGGACACAGAGGAGGGGCAGACACAGTTATCTTATACAATTGCACCAGGCGTTGAATCTTCGGTTCAGGACACAACTGCCAACGACATTGTCAAGCTACAAGGTGAAATTAAAGAGCTGGAATCCAAAGTTACCAAACCCAAGCGTGCCAAATCAGGGAAAAAGCAAACCAAACCAGCACCAACAGCTCAAGCTCCGGTCCCTGATCCAGCTGTCGAGGATGAATTATCGTCTACGGAAGGAGTTGCTGAGGGTGACTTGCCATCGGAGACACCCACCAAGAAAAGAGCGAAGAAAAGCAAACCCGAGCTTACCAAGATTGCCACAAGTGACCCCAACACCACAGTTGTCCTCAAGCGGAAAAGAAGGGGTCCTGAGCCTCGTAAGAAGACAGTCATTGTATATCGGGAGGATATTCAGGACGTCACTCCAAAACAGCAGACTCAGGTCGTTGTTAAGAGCCGCAAGAGAGGTAGGCCAAAGGAAATAATCGAAGACGATGAGAAGGAGGGGAAAGAGCTAGTGGTTGAGGAGGAGAAGGTGATTATGAGACCAACCAAGACTGGGAAAGATAAACAGCTCTCCGCTCGTCAGCTTAAGAAGATGGAGCTAGATCAGAGGTTTATTGAGATTGAGCAGGCTGCAAATCGCAAGCTTCGACAGACACGAAAGGGTAAGGTAGACCAGCGCTGTATTGGTGAACGAACGGAACGTCAGATTGCAGCAACGAAGAGGATGCTAGAGGCGAATCGCGTACGTCGTGAAAAGATTGCCAAGGAAAAGAACACAGAGTTGGTAAACGAGACACTTTCAGTGTTGACTGAGCGGAATCGAGAGCAGAAGAAAAAGAGGAAAAAGGAGCAAGAGGATCAGACTCCGCCACCACCGCCACCGCCACCAGCACCAGCGCCAGCGCCCAAGCCACACACGCTTGCGGATCTATTCAGTTAATAGGATTTTTTTTTGTTTTGTTATTTTAAAAAAAAAATAAAATAATATATCTTGCTGCCATTACATAATATCTTCCAAGTAATCCATCGCTTCACTTATTTGATTAGACTCGTCATTGGCCTCAGATAGATCAACAACAGGTGGTTTGATGACAGTGTCAAGGTCTGTATGGTGGACTCGAGTTGCAACACCACCACCACCACTTGTCTCTTTCATCCCTAGGTCCACGACAGGAGGTTTAACTACATCTGACGCGTTCAAATCTTCATCCACACTTGAGGACGTGGACATTACGGCCCTTCTCTTGTTCGCAGGAAGGCTCGACACCAATGCGGGGACAGGAGGTGGCCCTGGCCTCGTGCTACCATCGTCCCGGTTAATACGCCGAGCAGGGCGCAGATTCTGCTTGGGTCTGGACTGCGGATACTTGATCTCAACCAACAATGTCATCTCATATTCACATCCATTGAGTTGCAACAGTAGACCATTCTGATCACGAATGGAGATGTCAAACATCTTTAGCTCCGATTGATTCAACACTGCTCGAAAGGGCGCAGTCTGGTAAGGGTCATAGTGTATGATACCACTTGGCGCGACATTAACTAGAGGTATTTTGTCCAGAATTGTCTCAAAGTTACCAAGTTGAGTAGTGATAACGTTGGCGACAGATAGCTTGCGCGAGTGGAAAAATAAACTATGAATTGTTTGAAGATTCACTGCATTGTCGGAGGTGATGCTCCCTCCAGCGGCAATTGTCTTGTCGACTTGAGTATTAAACCCCATAGCTTTTGCCAATCCTTGGGATGCAGTGCTTGAAAAGTTGATCGTATATTCTGTTGAGTTATTGTTGACAAGTGTGATCTTCAAGCTATTTACGTCAAAGGATGCGTCGTACTTGAAGGATGCATCTGCATTGATTGCAGCCACAAGCTCATAGATGTCATAGTTTCCGTCGACGAGTGTCAATCCACTAATACTAAAACCATCTACGAGAAGCTGGTTGGTGCCAAGGTGTGCGCAGAAGCTATACCACGACCAGGGAATTGCGGCGGAGCTAACACTGAGGTGCATCTCCATTCCTTCCTGCCTACTAATTCCTGCTTCCAGCTCAACTGTAAAATTGGTATTGAACCCATCCTTTTGCTGTGTCACCTCACTGCTTCGAATATGAATTTCATACGTTTGCTCTAGTTGTCGCACAGTGTCCATGTTGTATGAAACCAATCTACGCAACATGAAGCGTCACAGGCTCGAACAGAACGATTTAGTCGTGCGATGCAAGCGAAACAAGCTCAGTGAGATTCCAAGAGCTCCTTGCTCAGTAGATGGCCTTGCTGGCCTACCTTATCGCCCTACCCCACCTCTCCCCGCCAAAAACTATGCAATGTACATTGTTGGGTCCCCGGGCAGTGGAAAAACGAACTTGTGGGTCAGCATGATGACCAGCAAAAAGCCCAGGTACTATCGAGGACTGTACGATCTCATCTATCTTATAAGTGGCTCACTCGACACGTTGCCAAAAAAAGTGGTGGACAGTAAAAAAGGAGTGCCCAAGGATCAGCAGTTTAGACAGTTGGTCGATGAGGAGCTGATCGAGTTACTGGACACACTCAAGAACGGAGACAATACAAACAACTTGCTGATACTGGACGATGTGATTCGGGACATGACACGGTCCCGCGTGCTCTCCAAAGTGTTTTTGAACCGTCGTCATATTACACACTCGGGGGACAAGGACGAGGGGCAAGGAAGCTTGTCCATCATAACGACCTCTCAGAAATACAACCTATTGCCACTTGAATTTCGCACGGCGATGAGCCACGTGATCGTGTTTAAGACGGAAAACGCATCGGAGCTTAGAGCCATACGCGAGGAGCTCATGCAAGATCTAAACCCAGAACAGCAAGATCGTCTACTGGCTTCGGCATGGGACAAACCGTACTCTTTTTTAACAATTGTGAGCAACGCGCCCAGAGGACAGCGCTATTTTATTCGCTTTGACCCAGTAATAGACATTTCAAAGGAAGATTAAATTTTTTTGTATTCATTTTATTTTATTTTTATTCTGCAGCGGGAGGAGGAGTAATTTGATTTTGAGTCACACGTGTGCGTCGTAGATCCTCAAGCTCCTCTGCGCTAAGGACGTCTCGTTTTAGCTCACAACAAGGGGTTTTAATCTCAGTACAGCGGCTGCCCAACATACATTGAGCTAGCTGCCCTACCAACACACTTCCAGCCATAAAAATCACAAAGATATCTTGAGCCATGTTTGTTCTGCCTCACTAAAAGAATTCAAATCGATCCACCTTTATGTCCATGTGCTGCTTATGGTGGGGCAAGAGCTGTGAGGAAATACCACCACAGCCAACAACGATGGTCATGAAGGCGTCACTGAGACGAGTGATGCGCACCTGCATCTGGCGCAGAGTTGGAGGCTTGCAGGTAATTGCGTGGCACATATAGGGCACCATCCAAGAGCTGATCTCGCTCGACCGTGAAGCGTCCGTGCAAATGCAGTAGAGTTCCTTGATAAACTTGAGGTTACACATGTGGTGTTGGTTTAGCTCATCGATCACCTCTTGTGAGGTGTTGGCATCGAGCATCCTGGCGAGTGCGCCAACGAGGACATCCATATGGATCGGCGCGACAATCTCATCAAAGGAAAAATTCTCATTGATATCGACCTTGATCCCTTGCGGCGGCGGTGGTTCTTGCGCCTTTGTCATTGACTTTGGTTGATGACGATGAACTTTATCCGCGGTGGGGATCTTGGGCTTGGGTTTGGGCGGGCTCTCATCCACCAGGGGCAAGGCGCTCATACGACGCTCGAGCTTCTCCATACGTTCTTTCGAATCTGCTCTCTTTAGGATTTGAATGTCCTCACAGTTGTCAACTACGGTAGTCTTCATCTCAGTGGACATGTTGCAAAAGTACACGCCCCACCCCTCCACAAAAGCCAAATAAGCGGAATTTTGAAAAAACTGTGGCAAATTTTTTCGTTTCTAATTTTACACAAAAAAAATTTGTTTTGTCAATATTTAGAAACTACTTTCCATTGGTTGCCACAATTGGAAACTAATTTTAAAAAAAATTTTTTTTTTGACTACTTAAGACCCCGCGCGCCCGAATCTCCTGACCATCCTCATTAACCAAGACATGCCAAGCAACGCCGGCGGAGATTCAAAGCTCAAGAGCTTCGAGCAGACGGTCCCTGCCCAGGACATTACCTACATCTCCGGCAAGACCAAGGAAGGCAAGCACTGGCACAACTTCAGATCAAGGTCCAATATGAAGGACAGCACCGCGTTTATTGGCCAAATCGGTACTCGCGACAGGCCTCATTACATGCTCAACTCGCTCAAGATTACCGCGGACAAGCCAGAGAAGGCGATGGACATGTACCTGAGACTGTGCGAGGAGGACGACGCGGATCTCATCTCATATCTCCGCCAGTTCGACAGGACATGCAAGAAGTTCTTGACCTCCAGGGGTGTTGACGTAAGCAGGGACTTTTTTTCTCCGCTCTCTTGCAACGAGGAGAAGGGGTACACTGCGCTCAAGCTCAAGGTTCCGGCGCCACAGTGCACCTACGAAACTCCCGAGTTTATCGATCAAGAGAACGAGGAGATTTCTCCCGACGAGATCTTGGGCGGGGGTTGCTACGCAGTACAAGCAGTGGTCAAGCCTGGCTCCATCTGGACACTGTTTGACGAGAAGGATGAAAAGGACATTGGCGGGTGGACGCTCAAAGCGCTGACTGTCAAGTTTGACATGGACGACGAGGCCGACCCACATCCGCACTTTAACTCCTCAAACGACTACGAAAACAAGTCCAAGAAGCGAAGCTACGCCTCAATGATGAAATAGATCTAGATCTAGATGAAAATTAAATATTTAAATATTTAAATATTTAAATGCATCTTCGCTTACGATTCATCTCACGCTCGCCATCTATTTCAGCGGAACAAAATTCTAATCTAGGATCGAGACAATTCTCATAGTCCATTCTCAACTGCAGCTGTTGAGACACACGTGTTCGCGGACTTTGTCTTTCAACCATAGTCGCAACAAGTGCATCATAATAATCCTCTGGAAGTCGAGAAAGCATTGCATCCGTGTCAATTTCTCGCCGAATGCGATCAATGTGAAGCGCATATTCCGCAGCTTGGTTGCAATTGTATGATTCCATGTTTGATGTAATGAGATTGAATCTAAGTGGACGACTCAACAAGTCCAGTCCCTGCTTGAATGGAGAACTGAATGGTACAGACGGCATAGGTGTGAAGTTCCCCAGTGTGCACACTCTCCGATGCACCTGTTCCGGTTCGACCGAAGACGTCCGATGCACTTACTCCATCAATCGGTGCACTGTGGCAGAACATTTTGAAAGTAATTGGGAGCGCGGGGGACTTGGTGTCAAGACCCGAGAGTAGGCGAGTACCATCGTGATCGAATGCTTTGGTGGAGATGCACAAGATTCCTGATCCGTGATTAAGCTCCGACTGGGCAAACGCCTCAATATCGATCAACCCTCGTCCATGCCCAAACAGCTGCTTGCACTGTGCGTAGGCCTCTCCAACGTTGAGTCCACTGACCCCGCCAGGTTTGTTGGAAACGCTGTTTCCAAACTGAGAGCAACCAGTGCCGTCCTGAGCCAAACGAGACTCGATCTCAACCTTGTGTGGTGGGTACAGGTTGGAGCCGATCTGAAGTTGATAGTCGCGGACATACTGCACGGAGGACACACTGAGCGAGGGTTGTGAGGGGTGGGAGAGACGAGTGCTGGCGCGGAGCACAGAGAAGAACCCATCCAGTGCGTAGGAGCGATCAGAGACTTGCACAACTTTCTCACCAATACCGTTGGTGATTTGATTAACGTAACGCTTGTAAGTGGTGCCTGTCCACGCATACCCTTGCTGCTGCAGTCCACTCACGCGCGATTGGAAGCTCGGGTCCTCGATGCGCACCGCGGGGACAATGAACTCGTAGTTTTGCACAGTGTAAGAAAGCGTGGCGCTGTTATCATCCAGGGCAAATGCAACGGGCTCCGTCCCATCGGCCGTAATCAGTGTATTGCTAGCGTCAGCATTGGTCCATGTAATAGCTGTGGGTGAGGCCGCGTCCGTTTGAATCTTAAAAGTGTTTGATTGTACACTCCTGATCTGTATCTTGCCATTGTCCACAACTGCAGAGGGGGATGCAGTAGAACCCCCAAGGCTCACTCGAACCACGTCGTTATCAGCAAAGCCGTGGTTCAACATCTGCACTGTATCTGCAGCTGTCTTTGAGTCGGTGACGGTTGCACCTCCAGACACACTGATGTGTGTAAAGTGACTATTTCTCTGTGTCAAAAACACTTCTTTTCTGGCAATCACCATACACTCGTTTGCAGGTGCCAGTGTCAGCTCAATAAGAAACCCAACACCAGGAGGGAGAAGCTTTTTCAAATGGGAGTTGAACCACGCTCCACGAAGTCGACATTCAAAGTGCACTGTTTTGTTTTGAGTCAGTTTAAGCGCTTGCTTGGCATTGTACCGCTTCTCCATCGTTGCTGGCGAACCGTCCGCTGTAGGATAGAAACAGTCCAGAGAACTTTGGGTCCCCTCCATTGCAGACAGCTCGCGGAGGTCTTCTTCCTTTGACATCCACTTGAGCTCGATCGCGTTGACGAGATTGTATCCTTCAATTCGCTCAATCTCCACCATTTGTGGACTCATCACTCGCATCATCTGAATATGCGCGTTCGCACCCCCATCCAGACAGCAGGCAGGTGTGCTTGTGTTTGTAAAGTCAAACGCGAGGCGTGACTTGGAAAGATCCAAGAACTCGTGCGACGAGACTGGGATGCGTACAACGTTATTGGTCGGTGTAAAAGTGGAGCTGTTTTCTGGCCGATACTTGCGCTCGGTCTTGACCGCTGGAATACTAAGAGCAGTGGTGTCGCCGTATTTGAGCTCGGACGCGACTGAACCTTGGAGAGGCTCGAGCGCCTGCTGCTGTTGAAGAGCTTCGTTTTGCATGTTTGCGCTTTGGAAATGGTGGTGGTGGTGGTGTCTGTGAACACCACTCGAACATTCACTACTTCAGACACCCAAACATGTGCACCTTGTTGGGCGAGCGTGGAAACGTCTCCAACATTCTCGGCCTCCGGGGCAACACGGTTGGCACGAGGAGAGACTCGTCTTCCAACACAAATTACTTGGTTAACTTTTGTCAAAACGGTAAAGAGGAACAAGGTCTCTTGTACGATTCTGAACTGAGTTACAATCCAAGTACGGGGCTTCTATCCACAGCTAGCTTCAGTGGAGACGGATCGAGTTTAACGAATCTGACCGTCGCAAACCTGAACGGTTCGGTTCCCAACTCGAAACTTGAAAACGACAGTGTTACCATCGGCACGACGGAGATTGAGTTGGGCGCCGCGTCCACTTCGCTGACAGGCTTGTCGTCGATTTCAGCAGCTGAAGTTACTGGCACGTTTCAGATTGCTGACCTCGGTCTGCAGCCAAACGACGACTATAATGTGCTCGTCGCAGTACCAGGAGCAAGCGGCTTTGGCATGCCGAGCAGTAGATCTGGGTTCCATTTCAATCCGCAAACAGACGTGTTGACTTGCCCAAATTTTTCAGGAGATGGCAGCCGACTGACAAACTTGGCCGGCGCTGAAATCAGCGGCAGTATCACTGTCAACAATATCGTCGCCAGCACGATTGACGGTCTGTTCCAAGCAACAAGCTCAGGCGGTTACCAGGCCATACTCTTCGCAGATACCGCAGCATCCGGAGGGAAACAACTACTTTATAACTCCTCGACTTTCACGTACAATCCTACGCTGAATAGTTTCCGTCTGCTAGGATCTTTGCATACAGGCATCCTCACCACGTCCGATATTACTTTCAGCGGCGTGGGGAACTCAAATATAACTGGCATCAACCAACTCACTGGCAGCAGCAAGACAATCGACTTCTCCAATGGAAGTATTACGGGGTTTACAATTCGGGCTACCGGGATTGACGTCGCGAACGATACAACCTCAAACACTGATTTTCAAGTAATATTCTCAACCCAAGCTGGATCGAATCTGTTTCTAAAAAACGATACGAGTCCAGACGGGCTCACTTTCAATCCAGCTCATGCTACCCTTACCTCTGGTGTATTGAGAGCGATTGGTCCGACGGCCAGCAACGAGCCTTCTTTGACGCTAGCCTACTCAACTAATATCGGTCAGGTCGAGGCGAGGGGAAGCGACGCTTCTACAGTGTCGGATATGCGGTTTTATGTCGCCAGCGAGGCGTTTCAAGTATCACACAATCCGCTCAACTTGAAGGGTAGCAACGGCTTTGTGGGTGTAGGCCGAACGGATCCAGTAAAAGAGCTAGATGTTCTCTTTACCACTGCGACGACGGGGACGTCGCAATCGACCATGTCTGCTCTGTTCCAAACCACTTCCGGTGGGGGCAAGCACGGGGTAGGCATTGGAGGCGACGTGATCACAGGGAACGGTTTTCTTCAGTCTACTTTCAACGATACTGGCTCCGGGTTTAACCTCCTTTTACAACCCATCGCTGGCAATGTAGGTGTTGGGACGACTGCTTCTCCCACCTCAGCGCTGCAAATATCGCAAGGCGCAAACACAAGAGCGTCTATCGACGGATACAATGTGTACTGGAACTGTGATCATACCAATTCGAGTACAAACGGTTCCTTGTTCTTCGGATGTCAGTACAACGGTGGTTTCATCGGTTACATCTCTCAAGCTACCACAGGAAGTGTACAATATTATACACCGTCTGACTATCGAGTCAAGGAAAACGTCATTGAGATGCCTGGAATGTTGGAGCGTGTGAAACAGCTGCGTCCCATTCAGTTTAGTTACCTGGAAGATACACAAGACTCCCTAGGGTTTATCGCGCATGAGTTCAAGGAAGTGTTCCCAAACAATGCAATCGTGCGAGGAGAAAAGGATGCGATGATGAATGTTTGCACCAAGTGCAGTAGGGACGAGGAGTGCTGCAAATGTGAGGACTCCGACTGCCAGTGTCGGCCTGACTTGCAGGCAATGGACTACGGGATGTTGACGCCGATCTTAGTAAAAGCTGTGCAAGAACTGGCCTCAGAGCTAGCGGCTGTCCAGGCGCAGTACTCGGCTCTACTCGAGCGTGTCATCAAGCTAGAGACTGTCTAAAGTTTTTTTTTAGATTATATTTTATATTTTGCATTTTTTTATTTTTCTAGATTTTGTTAGAGGAAAATTTCTTGCATCGCTTTCACTTATATTTGTCATCCATTGCACGCAGCTTTCTTCGCATCTTGCGGAGTTTGTTCATTCCTTGTTCCACTCGATCCATTTTTTCCCAGTCTCTACTGCCCGCCACATCATAAACGCGTGCCAAGGCCGAGGTTGGTCCGCCTGATTTTGCAGGTCTTGTCTTTGCCCAAATTTCCTCGTCCAGGTCCTCAAGTGATTCACTGTCAGGCTCCTTCCTCTTTTTAACCCGCTTTGACTGCTTTGGTTTTTTATTATTCTTTTTGCTAATTTGCACGCGTGTGGGTTTTTGTGCACGTGCGGGTTTGACTCGACCACCACCACCACCACCACCACCGCGCTCCGAACGGTACTCAGCAGCGCACGACCTCAGTTTCGAGATCCACTGCCCACGTGTCCCAACTGACTTTGTTCTTCTTTTGGTCATGTTTGCTCTTGCTCGTTTTTTTAAAAAAAAAAATGTGTGTGACTTTAATTAGATAGTTAGATGTGGCAATATGAATAAAAAAACAAAAAGATTCAATTTGCTATTTATCCAACATGATCACGAAGAAGAATACGAAGAAGAGAGGGAGAGAGCGATTCCATACCCCAAACTCAAACTCGAATCCACTTGCACCCTTCAGCGAGCGCTTCACTTTTCGCAAACGACCTCGCATACGGAGCACTCAACCCGCGTCTTTCCCCTTTTCCTCTCTTCTTGTTCCTCCTGACTCTTCATCGATTTTGGGGCCTCCCGTTCGTCGTTCCACGGACGTTCCCAAAGAAGAAGAAGGGGAAGCGAAGAAGAAGAAGGGAGATGGACTCAGTGGGTTCAAGTTTGTCATGGATCGTACGATGGTTCATCTGGCAACAAGTCCGAATGCTAAAGATCTTACTGAAAAGGAGATGGAAAAAGCCAGTATGATCAAGGCTACGGAGATGTTTAAAACGAAAAAGGGTGGTGACATTGTCGATGCCCAGGAGCTTATGCGTAAATACGGATACGAACTCGATATGGATCTCTCCAAGAGTGGCCCCGATGGCCATGCGGTTTGGGAAAACACTCGTACTGGAGAAGTCGAGCTCTCGTTCGGTGGGAAAAGTCCCACCTCACTCGACTCCCTCAAGCGAATGCGTAAAGAGTTGGATCTACAAAGTCCGGACTTGATTCGACCGAGGAACGAAGAGCTGCACAGTAAAATTGTAGAAAAATACAACCGCGCTCCAAATCACTTGAGTGGGATGGGAATTGACGGCACCCGGGCATATCAGATGGGCTACGAATTTGGAGTCGACTCAACCTCTATTCACCCATTCATGCCCAAAGGCACCACGGAAAGTCTTACCATCCGCAAGGGCATAGTGGTCAGAGAAAAACTTCGCGGACCCAGAATAAATCCAGAATATGACCCATTTGCGCACAACCACCCCGTCGGTGACCATGTGTTTAATCGATCCAACTTACAACGGCTCAATAGCCACACCATTTTGTCACTCCCGGACAATATGGAGTCTCTTTCACTGCGAATGTCCAAGCATACCCCGGATACGAAGGTCAAGATCATTAACAAGCTCAAACAAGCCACGGACCCAATCGATCATTTTACCAAGGAATTTCGAGCACTCGAGTCCAAGAGAGTCAAAACGGGCGAAAGTGTGGACCCAGATTTGCTCCGATCGTTCAACACTCGAAGAAATTCTGTTCGAGCTATGCATATTCTGAGGCACAATGCCTACAAAGACGCGTTCGATAAAGGTGGGACCTATACCGACGCAGTCCTTACACTAAACAGAGGAAACAACAATCGTGAAACGACAATCAATCCAGAAACTGGCAAGATCGTATTGGAAAGGGGGCACTTCGACGGCGGCAACTGGCAATACCCTGTGAAACACTGGCTCGACATAGGTGGTAAATTTACACGGAAAGAGTTGGTTGAGATGGGAGCACTTTCACGAGATCGCACTTTCGGCAGTATGGATGAGTTCAACGAGTTTCATAAAGGCATCGAGAGAGATATTCATTCCAAGATGGAAGCTCATCGTATGTCGCCTGAACAAATAAACGACAAGTTAATTGGTCTGCAAAGGCAACGTGGAGACGACGCGAGTAGTTATTTAAGTGAAGTTGGGCATATAGAAGCTGCCCACATCGATGATCAATTTCAAAACTCCCTCAGGAATAAATCTGCTGCGGAACTGGAAGAGCTGGCCGTGAAAGAGAGTCAATCTTCCTTAGAGAGACCATTTAATGAGCGTGAGGATTTTGCGTGGGTAGAGGCGGCCGAGCCCGCGAGGTCCAAGTTTAGCAGAAACCTGAAATCGCTGTTCGACCCTCGAAGTGCTGGGAAAACGTTTGCCGCTGGCTATCTTTCGAACCGCATGCTGAACTGGGTGGACAAGGACGACCACCTTGGCAAGATGGGGCTGGGAGACTCTCCACGCGACGTGGCGGAGGGTGCACTGACAGGGGCTCTGGCTGCTACGGGGACTTTTGGGTTTAATGCCTCCAAGGCACTCATTGGAGGTGCTGGTTTGGGTGAGGCTGCGGGTGCCCTCGGCGCGGCTGGCTTCCTGCCAGAAATCGCCGCTGGGGCCACTGCCTACTTGGTCCAAGACCTGTCACACAAGGGCATTAGCAAAGGTCTCAACATCCTAGGTGTGAACAAGGACGTGAACGAGGACATTTCAACGATTGCGTCTTCCACTCTGGGCGGTGCTGCGGCGGGTGCTTTCTTTGGCGTCCCTGGCGTGGCAGTGGGGGCCGCCGCGGGTGCTGCGTTTGGGGTAGGGCAGGACATCTATCGACATCTCTTTGGATAAGACCCCCACCCTTCAAAATGTTAAATACTATTTATTTCCATATATTTTTTTTTTAATGTTTTTTTTTTTATGTATAGATAGATAGATTTATATCTACGGTGCTGGTGTGACAAGGAAAGAATCCTCATTGTCACGGTCCCCGCTGCCCACATTTTTACGGTTCCCGTTGTGGAACAAGAGCAGTTCAGGGATCATGGATATCATGGTCTTTGCCAACAAGTCAACTTCTTCCAACCCTTTCGGATGCCCCTTGTCTTTGTTTTGCTCAATTAAACCTTGTACATACCTTGCACGGTTGACTGTAGGTCGGATATCCTCTTCTTTGAGCTCTTTCTTCAATGGGTAATTTTGTAGCGGATGGTACCTAACCGCGGTGTCGTAGAACTCGTCCTGTAATGTTTTCAGTGCGGGACCAATGTCTTCCAAAACGGCTGTTGCTGTATCGAACGTATGGTACGATTTACTGATATCCGGTCCAGGTCGACGTCCATAGGGTTGGGCGGTAACTTCGTCGTTACCAAAGGGACCCCAAAAACCGCGCACGTACCCTGGATTCGACCTCCATTTATGCCCCTCCCAGCCAGCAGTTTTAGCAAACTCGCGTGCGGCGTCTAGATAGGGCCATTTAGAGTCAACATCGTCCGGGCCCACGTACTTGGCATAGATCCACTCCGCGTTTTGTATCGCAATCGACATCTGAAATACAAAAGTGTACAACGTGGCAAGCAATGCCGGAACAATTGCGAAATAATTCCATCGCATGTCCCCATTGTCTGGTATGCTGTTTTTTAGACTCACTTGCCTTTCGGTCACGTTCTTTACAGCAGTCTCGACGACCGCGAGGTGTCTAGCGAGCTCTGGCATTTTTACAATGAACAGCTCTTTCAGCTCTGAACGGCTGATCTCTTTTACCTTGTATTTTGACTTTGCACTCTCAATCAATACCATTATTTGAATCGCGTCTCGCATATTCTCAAGCAGCGTAATGCTACCGTTTTCAAGTCCGAGGAAGTTTGACTTTTCATATGGTTCGACGTTAACGGAAGCGAGTGCGCCTATATTGGCCTGGACCTCGGTGATGTTTGGGTTTTTGTCGATGACACCCATCGTTTTATCTAGCTTTGTCTCTTGCTGTGACTCCTCGGCCTTCTCCTTACGTTCCCTGGCACGATTCTCCTCTGCAGTATCTAGCGACTGTTTCGCCTGTTTTTCCCTCTCCTCGTCTGCCTCCTTCTGCTTTTGTTCCTTCTCCTCTTCCAACCTTTTCTTTCTCTCTGGCTCTGTCTCTTCGCGCTGGAATCCTCCGGCTACAAATCCGGGTTTGGGTCCAAAGATCGTCGGTGTGACATTTGTGGCATTTGTAGCGTTTGCACCGTTGCCGGTGCTGTTGGTGTCGTTGGAACTCGCGCCTGCACTGGTGGGCCCAGTGCTGTTGGTAAAAGAGCTTTTTTCGTTAAAGGTACCGTCGGTGCGGGCTCCGTCTTCCGGATCTTCGATTGTGCTCGTCACGTTGCGTGTCATCGTCTGTATTGTTTCGTTGTCGCTGTTTGACGCAGCTGCGAGCTGAGCTTCTGTTGAGAGCAGAGTCATAGCATTAGGTATAAAGTTGGCTAAACCGCGCCAAGTTGTCGTGGCAGCTGACAATACATTTCCAGGTATATTTCGCACGTCTCGCGTTTGATAGTGGTAATCTGCACTGAAGTCTCTTGTTCCGGATTCGGATTTGGATGGCTTTGGTTTCGCTTGAATTACTGCCGTGAGCTTTACCTTGTCTAACAAAGTAATGTTAGGATTGCTGATGATACCACCCTGCTGCCTTGCAAACCCTGCATATTGTGCGAGAGTAAAGTCACGTAGTATGGGGTTGCGAGGATTCATCTCTTTTTTCTTCTGCAAGAGCTCCGCCAACATAACGTCTGCAAATTCAACCTGAGCAGCGGTCGGTTGCTTTATGCCCTCCTTCAAAACAATCACTTCGCCTAGATTCTCCCACACTTGCCTCTTTTGCTCTTCCAACGCTTCGTTATAGTACTTGCGGTGCAAGTCGTTCATTAGCACGAGATCCCGTGGACGGATGTTTCCTTTTCTTGCCTGCTCTTGCGTATACTCGGGCGATGCTAGCATCATATTAAGAAACTGATCTTTTGCAACGCTGTCGACAACATCTGATAGCATTGACTGCATCTCACGCATCTGCTCGCCCAACTGTGTGTCCTCTTTTGAAACTTTTTCCCATCCATCTTTTGCCTGTGCTGGATTTCCAGTGTTTCCAGAAAACAACCAATTGAGTGCAAGGTCAACCGAACCGCGGGTGAGAGTGAGCCCACCCGCATCTAGCTCCGGATGCGTCGGATGTCCCGAACGTATGTTGAAAGTAACAGGAGAGCGAGGATTGACCGATTCTTGTGTCGGTGTCGGCGTCGGTGTTGGTACATCCTGGTCTTGGATAATGGAATTAACATTGCCCCATCTGGTTTGAGTTGGTGTTGGTGTTGGTGTTGGCGGTGTTGGTGTTGGTGTTGGTGTTGGTGGTGTTGGTGTTGGTGTCGGTGTTGGTGTTGGTGGTTCTTCTGATTTTCCGCTGCCCTTGTTCAAGATTTTTTTTCCCTCAGGTGTGGACCAGAAGGAACCTGACATCATTTCATACAAGCGATTGACTTTGTCGGGCAACGACGTGGCCAGTGCTACTCCTGCGTGCACCTTATCTAGTCCGTAATTGTACACCATCGATAAAAGGTTGCCTTTTGTTGAGTCGGGCATATATTGCCAAATAAAGGAGGTCCCTGCAAGAAAAGCGCCAGTTGCTTGCGCACCTCTGTTCGGGTTCGCCATGAGCGCCGTGGCAAAAAGTCCTAAAGACCCCTTTGGGTCTAATGATTTGCCTATCTGAACGTCCATCATTTCAAGCTTTTTAATTTCGCTGATGGCATTTTCAAACCAGGTCTCCAACTGTAGTATTGCGGCGGGTGATTGTGCGTTTACGAGGAAAGACGGAGGGTTTCTCAGATTGTCTGGCACTGTGCCACTTTTGAGGAGCTCAGCATGCTCCTTCTGCAGTGCCTGCAACCTTTGGCCTAATCGGAGCCCCGTTGCAGCCATCTGGGCGGGAGTATAGATTTGCCCAGTGAGTGGGTCGACGTTTTGGGGTTTCAATAAACCTGGAAAGCCACTACCTCCTCCTCTTCTAAAGGGTGCTGCTCCTTTTGTTCCTTTTGTTCCTTTTGTTCCTTTTGCCGCCTCTGTTTCTTTTTCTTTTTGCGTCTGTCCCTGTAGATCTTTTTCTTTTTTCTTTTGCCTCGCTCGCAGCAATTGCTCTCTCTCTGTCTCAAACCGACTCTTTGGAAGAGTAAGCTCCCCCTCCACTCCTCCTCCTCCTCGGCGAATGCCAGTGGGATCAAGTCCTCCGCCGCCGTAGCCGAGACCCATTCCACCCGGATACATTGGATACATTGGTTGCATTGGCGGCATTGGCTGCATTGGCGGCATTGGCTGCATTGCCTTTCTCATTAGCTCCTCGCCGATGTGAATGTTGACCACTTGCTGATGGCCGGACCCCTCATTTAATGTCTTGTTTCCTTGCGTGGTGCGCTGACTGGTGGGACCCGTTGTGGGAGCCTTTGTGGGGCCATTTGGACCGCTGTGCTTGCGTTTCTTGTCCTTTCTTTTTTGTTCGACTCCCTTGTCTCTCCTCTGCATGTTGCAGATAACTCAGGTACAGCCAACATGTCCAATCGAGAGTTTGGTAGATTTGTAGGGCAAACTGCGGATAAACGGCCTCGAGTCGAAATTGAGGATTCGCGAAAGCATGAAATCAGCTCTGCTCATCATCTGGAACGTCGACGGAATAAAATATGGCACCTTCATTTAAGCAGTAAAGGCTCGCAAGTGACCATTGATTCAAACGGTGAGGTTTCCTGTCCGTTGCCAAACGGCTTTCCGCTGGGCAACTGTTTAATTACTGTCTACGACGCTGTGGTCTACTGGGCCGCGCCTCAGGTAGACGATGACACCGCCGAGATTCATATTCGGAGCAACCTCAGCCTGCAAGGGGCAGATTTGGGTTCGACCGTGCAGAATGCGTCTGCACCCCTGAGTGTCCTGTGCTCCATGCATAGCTCCGATGTGAAACTCAACGCTGGGGTTAATTCCATTAAGAAGCTAAGTATGTCCGGAGTCGAGCGTACCTTTCGCTGCCTGGGTGGGCTGCCTCAGGTGATCAAGTTCCGAGCGGGGTATCAACTATTTGACAGCGTCGATGCAGAAAACCCTTTAAAAATCGGCCCTACAACCGGTGCGATTTCGATCAAAATGATGTGCGATTTCGATTAAAAAGCAGCTGCTTCGTTTTATATTTTTTTATTAAACTAATATAAGACAAACATGCCCAAAGGAGTGGGGTATGGGATGATTCGAAGTATTGCTACACCGCTCAAGGCGATGAGCCCCGGTCTTACTGGTGGTAAATCCGAGCCACCCATTGCGAGATACTCGAGCGTTCGCCCGCCTCCTTATCGACCTCGCCCTCCCGCGTCGATGAATCTCAAAATGCTAAAGAAAAAGCGCACAGTCCGGATGCGGAAACATCTGAGGAAACGGGGGTAAACTCAGTAAAGCCAACATGTCAATGGCCCCAAGAAGGCAAGAACAAAAGCAGATGCAAGGGCGGCGGCGAAGAAGAAGGCGAATGGCGGTGGCTCCATACGTGCGGTCAGCAATGGTGGGCGGAAGTGTCAAGACCAGATATCTTGCTGGACAGTTTAAAAAACGCCCAGGAATGCCAATGATTATTAACGCCTAGTGATTTTTATTTTATTTATAAATTTAAATTTAAAACGAAACTTTGCGATCGATTGTGTCTGTGACTACTGTATGATTCGATCTTGTCTTGAACATGATGTGACCCCCGACTCCTAGGTGAAAGGTGATTTCCTCCCCCGCGTGCAGTGCCTCGTAGAGTTTAATTGGATCTCCTCCGTAGGACTCGTTGCACTTGTTAATAATGCACTGTACTGGAATTCCCTTTAGACGAACGTGGTAGGCTTCCTCCCCATTTTCATCGACCATTCGATCTGCATATGCCTTTTTCCCCAAGCCTATAAATCGAGACGACACAATCTCACCTTTGGCTTTCTTTGACGTGCGCACTGTTCTGCCATCTTCGATTGAAAGGGAGCCTGCAAAGCTAAAGTCGGAGTGAAACTGCCCCATGTCCTTGCCGATCAAGTCACGACCGTATGTGCGTTTGAAATCAATCTCCAACTGGGGTATACAATCTGCATGAAGGTGAAAGCTGTCTGTGTCTGTGTACAGCTGCTTCTCAGGTGGTATCAAGTCGGCGACCTGGTTCATCAAGCGCTTTGAGTAGGAGAGAATCAATACTGAGATTGTTTGTCGATTAAAGTCCTCGGAGATGGAGTCGTAGAGTTTGACTTTGCACTGCCCATTCGGCATTGTCTCGATCGATTGAATGTGGTTGTGATGATTCCACATGAATGCGTTGATTTCCGAGGGTTGCATATACTGCGATGAGGTCTCGATTGGCTTTTGACCGGTTTTCCCATAAGCAGAGTTCATTGTCAGCTTCATGATCATCTCTGCAGGGTTGCCTTGACTTTTCAACTCCTTGCGCTTGTTGAACAAATGGCGAATCACTGTATGGATCTTTGTATTCAACCCCTCATCCCAGACATAGCCCCGTATAAGGTGATATTTAACTCCGTTGAATCGAACCATGTCCTCCAGCATGAATTTGTCAACCTCTACGGTCTCGCCCACTAGATTGTTTGTCCAATGGTTGCCACCTGCAGGAGTGTGTAGGCAAGTTGTGGGAAATGCAAGGTTTGCTCCCACCTCGGTGACTCTCACCTGGACAATGTAATAGTCTACAGAGTCCAGATCGAAGGAGCTGTCCTCAATGGGTTTAGGTTTGCCAGTTGGATAACCAGGGCAAGCTTCCATTGCCGATGGATAGAGGGACACCGCGTCAAAGTCTACGACCGGGCAATCCACAATCATCTTTTGATTGTAAGCCAACATCACTCGACCGCCGACATTTGCCATCTGCGTAAAAGCCCTGGGTGTGCCCCTCAACTTGTAAACGTTGTCATAGACCCCTTGCTCAATCATATAGGTGTCGGCTAAGGCAGGCGCTGTCAGATAAAATCTCGGATCCACTCCCATCAACTCAATCGCATCCTTGCAGAATCGCTGATACCCTCGCTTCAAGACGTCAACATCCCGCTCGCAATAGATCTGTGACATTGTCATCATGTCCACATCGTCGCCATCGATCAAGCCCCACTTTTCTGCATTCTCCATGACTTTGGCAAACAGATCCTTATCCTCGACCATCTCTCTCAGCTCGTCCACTGTCCGAATGCCAATCCCTTGCTCCACGAAATCAGAGGTGTAGGTCGAATAAGGTATGTACTCCTTCTCCACCTCAATGTCAAACATTGCGCCGAAATTTGAGAGCTTGGAAGGAATCATCTTGTAGGAATCTTTGAACGAGAGTTGGACCCAATTGCCGTCGTGGTAGAAGGTCCCATTGCCAGTAATGATATTGGTACCGCGATCGATCGTCTCTACATCGTGCAAGAATGGGAAGATCTGTGCAAAGTCGTAGGTCACATTGTGGGCAATGCAAAGTACCCTGTGTGGTGGGTATTGGGACTTCTTGACTTCCGGTACAGGTGTGCCATAAGCTTCGCACAGTCTCTCCAAAAAGACCAGTGGAGACTCCCTGCCAATGTCAGTGCACATCTCGGCGTTGTCTTCGTCTGTGCAGTAGGAGACCATATAGGCTCTATGCTTGTCCTGATCAGTAGTGGTCTCCGTGTCGAAGAACACTGTTGCGTATGGAACTCTGTGTCGGCTGAGGGTGCTGAGCTGCTCTTCAAGGCTGAAACCCAGCTCACGAAACTTGACCTCAAGGCGATCGAACACTTCTGTCGCAGCCTCTGGGCTCGATGCTCCCTCAATAATGCTCTGTTTGAGCATCGAGATCTTTTTTCGCAGATGTCTGTCCTCATCTTGACTGTCGCTCTCTTGAAACCTCCTTGGGTGTGTAAGCTCAGCAGCATAATCAGGGTACTCGAGAGTTGTGAATGCGTTGCGCACCTTGTTGTATATCGATGTGCCGTAAATACCATCGTCTGACAATGTCAACTCCCTGACGTGCTCACTGTCCAGCAACTTGCGAATCAGGCTCTGTGAGTTCAGCGAGCCAATCGAAGACTTGGAACCGTTTGCACGCCTGATCTTCCACCACTCCTCCTTTAGCTTCCCTGTCTGTGGATCGCGAAGGATTGGATGGTCAAAGTTGGCGATCGCCCACCCCTGAACCCCGGTCTCTTTCTCCAATAGAAAGTAGTGGTTGTTTGTGCAGACCAAATGGATGGTGTGCTCACACTCTGTCTCCCTGGCACCATATGTGGACGTGTTGTGGGTCCCTGGCATGGAAACAATGAATCGAATCTTCATTCGCTGACCTAGATGCTTCAGGTGCTTCATGGGGATCATCCTCCTCAAACAGCAGTTGGCGAAATTCTCGACGATGGCCTTTGGAATGTTTGCCAGTGTCATTGCTTGAATTAGACAATTTGTGTTGTAGTTCTCCGCTTTGACCTCTCCGTACAGGCCATACTTGTCGAGCACAGAACAGATGGACACGTTCTTTTCCAGATCCTCCTCCGCACAGAAGTTGTGGACAAAGGGCAAGAACCCCCCTTCCCTTTGTGCCTGGTTGCTCACCCTACTGGCTGCGGGCGCTCTCCCTCCCCCTCTCCCTCTTCCTCTGCCTCTGCCTCTGCCTCTGCCTCTGCCTGCTGCTGCCTGGCTTCCTCTTTGAGACCGAGGTCTTGGACTCGATACCAAGAAGTCCCCGCTGAGAAAGGCATCAATCGCCTCTGTCGCTCCATCTGAAAACTCAATCTCCTCCGCATCGCCTTCAATCACACTGTCCAGGTGGCTAATGACGTCCTGTATCCTGAAGCGAGTGATTGTCATATAGACCCTTTGGTTTATCCTGAGGTTGTGGTAGGACAGTATCAATGGATCTTGACCGGAGGCGCCTTGTCTATGATCCAACAAAATCTGCCTCAGCTGCATTGCCCGATAGTTCCTGGAATCAGCTACCACAGATTGAGGGGCTCTTACTGGTATCGCGTTCATCTGAACACTCCGATGATCAAAGTCGATGAGCTCGTTGTGAATTGTCTCGGCATTTGCCTCCACTCTTCGGAGATGGACAGGTACTCTTTGAGCTGCTCCCTGATAGGACGTCGCCTCTCTGTCCAGAGAGGCCACCATCTGCTCTTCCGTGACCGATCGCCCGCGAGTTGCGCGAGGTAGGAGAGCGTCGAAGACCAGATCCCATTGGCTTGGAGACACACCCTGGTTCGCCTGGAGAGTGTATTGTGTCTGCATCTGAAGAAAACGACTTGACAAGAAATCACGGGTGTTGTCCTGAAGATCGTTCCATACGGATCTCATCCTGGTGTTGTCTGTAAATGCTGGATATCGGGCTGCCTGACGTTGCTGGACGGTTCTTACGCGAAACGGTGGGGGGCGACGGCGGGGTGGCATTTTGGAGCAGGTGCGGTCGCCACTTAAAAAAAAAAAAAAACCTCGGGCGTCTCGGACGTTTTCCAAAATAAGCAACCACGCTGGGTGGGACTCCCTCTCGTAGTTTCCAAAAATAAAAAAAAAATTAAGTGTCGGAGTCTTCGTTCGTACCATCGGCAACTACCAACATGTCAATCAAGGTCGCGAAACCGAGTCGAGCGGGCACTGCCGCTGTTCTGAGGATGGGTGGGTGCAACTGTGCCTCGGTCGCCGTGTCGCGTGGGCAACCAGTCCTCTGCTCATTGCAATACTGCAAATGTCGAAGGGCTGGGCGAGCGTGCACGGAGATATGTGGCTGTCAAAAACACAATCTGGAGTTTCCGAACGCGCGCTGTGTTTGTACTCAAGAAGATCTGGCTCACCCCGCCCACGGGGCGCTCGTAGCTGGCATTACGCTCTCAGTCAAGCGCAAGAAGGCGGAGGCTGTGATCGATCAGATTGGCGCGGACAGCCTGCTCGATGTCAGCAACAAATGTGCCAGAACCGATGAGACCAACGAAACCAACGAAACCAACGAGACCAATGCCCGAGTCGACAATGGTGTCAAGACGGAGGTCGCTGTGCGCTTCTGTGAAACGATCGAGAGCATGAAGGAACTGACGGAGCGCTACCAGAGCTTCCAACAAAAGCATCTCGCAAACTTTGCGGCTGCGGCGGAAAGTAATCTGGCGCGGTCACTCATGTATCAGTCTCAAACGATTGTGCTGCTTCGTAGTCAACTACTGCAGAGTGCAATGGACAAGGAACAGCTCAAGAAAGATCTTGCGACCGCCAGAGGCTTGTCTTATGTGAGCAAAACACCTGCGGAATTGTCCTTTGATCTCGAACAGACACCTGCAGACAATGAGCTAACAAGACAGCTTAAGCAAGAGATCAAACGAGGAGAGCGCTTCGCCCAATCTGGTCTCGATGCGGTAAGAAGTGAATTTGACTTGGACAGTGTATTCACACCAATCATCCCTCTACCACCTTCTCCTCACCAGAAAGAGGACACTGCGGTATCTGAATCAGAAACATCTATGTTTGAAAGCTGGATTAATGATATAAACGTACTTGATTTGTAGAGTTTTTGTTTATTATTTAAAACAACTCAGACAGTTTAATCCAAATCAGGAATCGATTGCATGCGCTCGTTCTTTGCCTTTGCCATCATCGAGTGAAGAAGCTCGTTCTCAGCAGACAACGCCTCAATCGTCTCCTGCTGGACCCTGAGGCGCTTGTCGAATGCCTGCAATGCCTCCAGTACGCTTGGGCAAAAGTCCTCCTCGATCACTGAGACCCTGCCGTGTAGGTTCTGGCTCCTGCCATTCATTTGATATGCCCTCGCAGCCAGCTCGTTCGATCTCCGCTCGAGGCGTGCAATCCTGTCACTCCCCGCGCAAGCCTGATCGTTGAACTCCTCCCCACATGTCAAGTCATCCATCGCAGGGAAATCAAAGAGCCACATTGCGGCACCTGTCGGCACGACCGGCGCATCCGCAGAATCTTCTGCTTCCTCAGTGGCTTCGCCCTCGCCCTCTTGATCTGTGCGCCGGCGCTTTGTGACTGGTTCTTCTTCTGATTCATCTGGATCTGGATGGGGCTGGATGGCGTCGGGGTTGAGAATGACTGGCGGGGTGCTCAGATCGAAGACAGAATCCGAGTCGTCGACGCTGTACTTGAATGGGGCGCCCGGTGTGGTGGCCCTGCCCGCGCGCGGCGGCGGTGTCAGGCAGAGAAGCTCAGGAGACGCGGTAGAAGACATGTTTGCTGTGTGGCGATGCTCGGTCGTCGACCGCTGACGTCAACTGACGTGAAAATAATGTCCGAGAGTCCGAGATTCGTCACTTTTATCAATAAAAATGACACTTT
>VMHT01194856.1_pt1 | contig 24327 bp, 37 predicted proteins | sample 4693611 | NCBI WGS metagenome assembly VMHT01 (sample SAMN12280063, study PRJNA550983) | marine metagenome | isolation source: seawater sampled from same location over 5 years 0.02-0.2 micron viral filtrate | place: USA: collected off the coast of southern California halfway between the port... ...
CAACCATTTAAACACCACAAACGCAATGCATCAGCAGATGTTTGATATGCCCATGAACCATCATAACTGTTATAGCCACGAACTCTATATTTTACATAATCACCTTTTGATGGTTCTGTAACAATATCATTGAATAAAACATCAATTTGTAATTTACGACCTCCATCCAATGCAATCACTTCAAAATTAAAATCATTTGATACATTTGCATTTTTAATGCTGTCATATGTTGAATTAACAACATCATCATGAGAAAGAACATGATAGCTATTTCTATGAACATGTAAAACTGTTCCAGTATCAGCACGAACTAAACTTTTCCACCCGTCAATTGGTTCACTCATACCTTGCGGTACAATAGGCATTTCATTAACTTCAAAATTCCATTGGTTTTCATTTTCTTTAAAATCTAACATTTTTATCTCCATTTGATTAATGTGTATTTACTTACTAACATAGCCAAATCTAGTGTAAAGTAAAAATTTACATATATATAAAAAAAGGCAGTAAAAATGGCAATTCAAACATGTATATTTAAAGTTGAAGGTCAACCAATTGGCAAATCAAGACCTAGGTTTTCAACAAAAACTGGAAGAGCATATACACCTAGCAAAACTCGTGATTATGAAAAAAAAGTAAAACAATCTGCTTGGGTTGCTATGAGCAAATTAAAATTAAAACCTTCAACATCTAGATGTAGTGTTATTATTACTTGCTCAATGGAAATACCAAAATCATATAGTAAACAAAAAAGAATATTTTGTGAAGCTGGTGTTATTATACCGCCAAGACCTGATATTGATAATTTAATAAAATCGGCATTAGACGGAGCAAATGAAATTGTTTATTTGGATGATAAACAAGTATGGCACGTCTCAGCTTTTAAAAAATATACTGAACATGATGAAAGGCCAAGTATGCTTGTTAAAGTTCAATGGGAAGATTAATAAGTGTCTGAATATGTATAATCAGCTCCATATTTTTCTCTCCAAGCTGTTTTGTCTTTGTGTATTGCTAATTTTGAAGTATCCCAAAGACCTTGATGGTGTCCTTCACATAAAGGAATTGCATCTAAATCAGATGTTTTACCACCGCTAAACCTGTCATGAAAAACATGATGTGCTGTTGTTGGTGAAATTTGTGGCTCATGAAATGTTTGGCAAATTATACAATTGCGCTGTCTAATTTCATTTAAAAAATTTTTATTTTTTATTGGCTTTGGTTTTTTAAAATTTGATTTAGTCATTTAAAGACAATTTAATTGGCCTTAATTTTGGCGTTAAATAAATAGAAGATGTTTTATTAGTTTCAATACATTGCGCCATACTATCCATATCTTCATATGGTTTATATACAGATGGCAAAGCGTTTCCACATTCGTATGCGTTTCTATATAAAGTTTTTTTTTCTATTTCTACGCCACCAACTACATATGTTAAAACTAAAAATGTATAAAAACTCATTTTCCTGTCCTCATTGACTCTTGTTGTCTTTCATATTCACTTTGTTCAGCTTCGGCAGTTACAGACCATTCACCATCGTGTACTTCTACAAATCCTGTTGCCGCAATACTTTTTATAAAATCATGGAAAAGTAATTGTCGGTCTTGGTGATTTATAATCATTCCATTTTTATTTGGCCTTCTGTCACATAACTGTCTGGGTTTTGCATAACAATTCGGGCATGGCATTGCTCTTATCATAATTTGTTCATCAGTATATTTAAATTCACTCATTTTTATAATATCCATTCTTTATGTGAAATTGGAACGTGGTTTAAACTTGCTTTATTTCTCACATTAGAAGATGTTGGTATGTCTTCTAAATCATATCTAAGTTTTTTTTCATTAAAATATAACTTATCATTTATACAAACAACATTTCCTGATTTTACCCAACGTACTAATTCATTCCAATGATCTTTAGTTGCATATGACCACCCAATGTAACGAAATGTTTTTTTAGCTTTTATATTGTATTCATAATATGAAGCTCTCGTAGTCCAATAATACATTAATTATACCTTTCATTTTAATAACTCCATTGGGTCAATTTCTAATTTTTCAGACAAAACATTCATGGCATTATCAAAAAATGTGTTAAATTCTTTTTGATCCATTGCATCAAATGAAATGCTATCAACTACACAAAAAACTCCACCTGTAATTTCATTGATAACGGATTTATAATAACCAGTTAAAAACTTAATATCATGGTGTAAATGTGTAGATGTTGGCCATTTACCTGTTGTTTCAACAACGGCATTTAATATTGTCCAATAATATTTATGATGTGGATTTGATCTACTAGAAACAAATTTTAAATCAAATATTTGATTTTGTTTGCAACTTTCAATTGCTTCAGCATCATAACGAGTGATGGGACTTAATACCCCATCACGCAATTCTACTTGTATTTTTGGTGGTTTAGAATGGGATTTCATCATCTAAATCATTTGATTGAGGCACAGGTGCTTGATATGAACTATCATTGCTTTGATTTGTTTTATTGCCAGTTAAATCAAGAGAATTTACATTACATGTTAAATAAGTTTTCCCATTGTATTCTCTTGTCCCAAAATCGCCGTTTATGACCACGGATTGTCCTTTTTTAAGCCAAGGTGAAACTGCTGAACCACCTTTACCCCAATAAGAACAATCAAAATATATTACTTCTTTTGTTCTTCTGTCATTAACAGCAACACTAAAACCAGCAACTTCTAAACCTGTTTGTGTTTTTCTTAATTCACAATCTTTAGTAAGATTTCCAGATATACATATAGTTTTCATTAATTAATTCCCAATTCAATTTGCTTGTTTTCCCAAGCTGTTGCTATTTTTTGTGAAAAATCAGCATCAGTTACTCTGATTTCACTTATTAATTTAGATGCTTTATCAAACATGCCATTAAATTTATCAGCATTTGCTGTTTCAATAAATTTCATTAATTTTATTCCGCGTTCAACTGCAGTTTCATGTTGTGTTGGGGATTTAACATTTTGATTTTTTTTACCAGTTGCTAAATTGCCATCATCATCTTCCACAGGAACACCACTCATTGAAGATAATCCATATCTACGTGCATATGTAATTGCACCTCCATATGATTGCATATCATCTTTTTTGTAATGCAAATAAACTTTGCATGTAAATTTTTCACCACTTACATGTGCAAAAATTGTTTCAACATAATCACCCAAATCATCTTTCATTGGTAATTGCATAATTGCAAAACCATTTGCATGAAAAACAGGCAACACAGCTTGTTGTATTGCATTTAAATCAGCATAATTGTTTTTTAAAAAAGGGTTTTTTGCATTTTTAATTGCCGCTCCCAATTGTGATTGAGACAACATAAAAGCTTGAATAGCTTCATTTGTTTGTTTTGTCATTATTTCATCCTTATAGATACAGTTTGAGCACCAGTGACCAATTCAGCCCCATCAATTTTGATACCCGCTTTTAATTGTTTTTTGATTTCTGTTTTATCTGGTGTGATAGACACCTTGCACAATTGAGACGGTATTTCCTTTTCATCAATGATCGAAACGCTTTCTGTGCCTTTGCGTAATGATACGGTTGCTAATTCATGTGGTATTTTTGACTGCTCAGTACATAACAAAACAGTCTTTAAAATTTTATTTAATTTTTCTTTACGATGTTCATGTAATGATTTTCGTTCTTGATATTGTTGCATCAATGTTTTGCAAGCAATAACCCCAGCATCAGCTTCATTAATACGTTTTAAAGTTTCACCAACTAAATCTAAAACATCTGTTTCACCGTCCAATGTATCCCAATATGCATCTTCATCATCTTTATAAGGGATTAATTCTTCAGCAACTAAAGTTAACAAATTTGTATCTAATCGCATTTGCTTGCTTTCGAAGCTTTATTAAAATCTTTAACAGCTTGTTCAATTGCTTTTTCAATGAATTGAATAGCATCCGCTGGAAATTGTTGTGCTAAATATGCTTGTTGTGTTATTTCACCAGACTGTGCTTTATTAACTAATTCAGTTGATCTGTTTGAAATTTTATCAATTATTGTTCTCCGCACAAAAAGTAACGGTGTTTTATTATTACCCATAATGTCCTCCATTTGACTTTTAAACATTATGAAAAAAATGGTGTAATGTAAAGTGCAACTTTACAAATATTAAAAATAAACATCTATACAAATGTTAAATAGATTGTTTATAAAGGATAAATACCACGTTGTTTGGGTATAACAACGTGGTATCAAATGGAGAAAGAAAACAATAAACTAGGGTTAAAGTTGTCTTACAATTGATTGGTAGCACAACATATTGACACCTTCAAGGAGAAATTAACAATATGTCGTACAAAGCACTAGCATGGGCAATGGGTACAAAAGGTTTAAAGCCAGCAACTAAAATTATTTTATTATCATTGGCAGATAGGCATAACCCAGACAACGGATGTTTCCCAAGTATAAAAAGAATATCAGAAGATTCTGAAATGTGTCCAAAATCAGTACATAATCACATTAACAAATTAATTGAATTAAATTTAATTTCAAAAACTGGCCGAATTAGAAAAAATGGTCAACAAACATCAAATGAATATAAATTACATTTCGGGACTATGCAAAATTTACATAAGGACAGTGTAAAATTTACACATGGGACTATGCAAAATTTACAGACCAATAACCTAGTAAGTATTAACCATGTAAATGAACATATGGTTTTAAGATCAGTAAATATCGGTTTTGAAGAATTTTGGAAAATATATCCACGTAAAATTGGAAAAACAAAAGCTAAAACATGTTATGAAAAAGCAACTTCATTGCATGGTGTTGATAAAATCAATGAAGCTATTATAATTTATGCTGAAAGTGTGAAATTAAAAGATAAAAAATACATACCACACCCTGCAACATGGCTTAATCAAGGCAGATGGGAAGATGAAATTGAAATTGAGACAAATGAAAATATAGATTATGAATTTAGAAACATGGTTAATGATATAGCTAGGGTTCAAAGATGAATAATTTACCAGCATTGCAATCAAAAATTTTAAATGATGATGAATTAAGCAAACATAGAGCATTCATAGCTATAAAAGCACAATCATTGATGGGTAGGTATTTTCAAGTTCCACAAGATGAAATGATCAAACGTGATATTTTATTGGGTTGGATGGATATGTTACAAGATTATACCAATGATGAAATTACAAAGGCATGTAAGCAATATTTGATTGAATATCCATCAAAACGGCCACATGAAGGATTAATTAGGCAATTAATTGTTAACGCAAGAAAACGCTATATTGCAATTAAACCAAAAATACAAATTGAAGCTCCAATAAAAAAAGAAATTGATATAGAAAAAAGAAGAAAAATAGCAAATAAAATAATGAAGAATTATAGACGATAATATGTTATAATGGGGATGTAGGGAATTTTCTCCCTCCTCCCTGTATTGCCCTTCCTTTTTCTGCTCTTAAAGGAGGGGCATTTTATCAAACGGAGTTAACATGGCTATATTGAAAAATAAAGAAATAGAAAATATAGCAGATAGCTTACCAATTGAAGCTGATATACAAAAAATTACAGAAATTTTTATGATTGTATGCGCTGTTTATTCAATGAACACCGAACAAATATTAGATGTAAATTCAAATATAATTTTACATATTGCAAACACAGATCATCCAAATAAAATACCTACAATACATTAATCATTTGATTTAAATTAATAAAAGTATAATGTAATTATACATCTAGGAGGGTGTAAAATGAAAAAATGGCCAGCAACAGAAGTTGAAATGGTAAATTTAGACAAAGTTATACCATATGCCAGAAATAGTCGTGTTCACAGTGATGAACAAGTTGCTCAAATAGCATCAAGCATACAAGAATGGGGTTTTACTGTTCCAATTTTAATGGATGAAGGATTTGGTTTGATAGCTGGTCATGGAAGATTAATGGCGGCACAAAGATTGGGTTTAAAAGAAATACCAGCAATGGTTGCTAAAAATTGGACTGAAGCACAAAAAAAAGCATATATTATAGCAGATAATAAATTAGCTATGAATTCCACATGGGACGAAGCTATGCTTAAAATCGAAATTAAAGAATTGACTGATTTAAATTTCGATACTGATTTAACAGGTTTTTCATTAGATGATTTAGCATCATTATTTGATGATACAGAAAAAGATTATGAATTACCTGATGAACAAGAATATAAAGAAACATATGAAGTTGCAGTAATATGTGATGGAGAAGCACAACAAGAAAAAATGTATAATGAATTGGTTGAGAAAGGATACAAATGCCGAATTTTAACCATGTAGTAGAAACAGATTACACGCCATCATTTAGAACAGAAAAAGTTGTAGGTATGTTTGATGTGCCTATATCTGGCAAATTAACAAAAGAATGGCATATAAATATGCCCCTTGAAGAAAATCCTTGGCAAGTTGGTTTGATTGTAGGTTCTTCTGGGGCTGGTAAAACAACAATAGCTAGAAAAGTATTCGGTGATGATGCTTATCATTTTGGTTATGAATGGAAAAAATCTTCTTTATTAGATGATTTCGATGCTTCACTTTCAGCTGTAGATGTAACCAATTCATTATCACATGTTGGCTTTTCTTCGCCGCCTTCTTGGTTATTACCATATAGGGCATTAAGTAATGGTCAAAAATTTAGAAGTGAATTAGCCAGAACACTAACTGATAAAAGAGATTTAATTGTTTTTGATGAATTTACATCTGTTGTAGATAGGGATGTTGCAAAAGTTGGCAGTCATGCTGTTCAAAAATCAATAAGAAAAACAGACAAACAATTCGTAGCAGTTACTTGTCATTATGATGTGGAAGGGTGGTTACAACCAGATTGGGTTTATGATGTTTCCGCTAATACTTTCACTTGGGGGTGTCAAAGGCGAACAAAAGCGAAAATCGAGGTATTCAGATGTCATCATGTTGCGTGGCGATTGTTTGTGGGAAACCACTATTTAAGTGCTGATTTAAACAAAGCATCAAAATGTTATATAATGTTTTTTGACGGACAACCCGCGGCTTTTAGTGCTATATTACCTTTTCCACACCCTTATTTAAAAAATACTTGGAAAGAACACAGAACAGTTACATTGCCAGATTATCAAGGTTTTGGGCTTGGCAACAGATTAAGTGAGTTTGTTGGTGAAATGTTGCATGAGCAAGGTAAACAATTTCGCAGTGTTACTTCACATCCAGCAATGATTGGTCATAGATATAGATCAAATGCTTGGATTATGGATAGAGCCCCAAGTAGATTAAAAGCTCCCGGCAAAAGGGGAACAATACAAAACAATAAAAATACATCTATAAACAGATTAACAGCTTCATTTATTTATGTGCCAAAAGAAAAAAGAAAGCTTAAATAGCCATATTTTTAACAACACTTTAAAATTCAGAATTTATGGTGTAAAATGAAAATTACTTGGTAATAAATGTTTAAGGAATTATGTTATGTCAGAAGACACAACACAAGACGTAGGTAAAAAGAAAAGAGGTCCTAAAGGTGCTTCTAAACCATTGACTACAAAAGATTTTAATAAATTAATTAGCATGATAAGGATACAATGTACGCAAGAAGAATGTTGCAATGTATTGGAAATGTCCGACACCACATTAAACAGACGTTTAAAAGAAATGGGGTATCAAAATTTTGAAGACCTACACAGACAATTCAATAGTGAAGGCAGAATGTCATTAAGGCGTATGCAATGGCAAGCGGCAGAAAATGGCAATGCAAGTGTATTGGTTTGGTTAGGTAAACAATATTTAAATCAAAAAGATAAAACAAATGTTGAAGTCACAGGTGAAGATGGTGGCGCAATAATTTCTAGAATAGAGCGTGTAATTGTCGATCCTACCAATTGAAACACCTAGATGGTGCTTACCATTATTAAATGGTGATAGGGGAAAGCCAAGGTACAGAGGTGCTAAAGGTGGTCGTGCATCAGGCAAATCACATTTTTTTGGCGAAGCTGTCATTGAAAGATTAATAGAAGAACCCAACACAAAAATAATATGTATTCGTGAAGTTCAAAAATCATTAGAATTTTCTTCTTTGCAATTATTAAAAGACAAAATAAATAAAATGGGTGTTGGTCATTATTTTGAAATACAAAAAAATAGAATTATGACTGTCAATGGAAAAGGAATAGTTATTTTTCAAGGTATGCAAGACCATACTGCTGAAAGCGTTAAATCTTTGGAAGGTTTTGATGTTGCATGGGTGGAAGAAGCACAATCAATGTCTAACAGGTCATTGGAATTATTAGACCCTACAATAAGAAAAGAAGGTTCTGAATTATGGTTTTCATGGAATCCTAATTTAGATACAGACCCTGTTGAACAAATATTTAAAAATAATGACAATGCTGTATTGGTACATGTTAATTATTTAGATAATCCATTTGTTACTGATGCAACAAAAGAAATGGCTGAACGTACAAGGGCAAATAATGTTTTAAAATACAATCATATTTGGCTTGGCGATTACATGAAAGAAATTGAAGGTGCTTTGTGGAATGGTGATATGTTGCAAGCATCAAGGGTAAACAAAGATGAAATACCTGATTTAACAAGAATTGTAGTTGCCATTGACCCATCTGTCACAGGAAATGCCAAATCAGACGAAACAGGCATTGTTGTAGCTGGTAGAACCGCTAATGATGATACATATTATGTATTGGAAGATTGTTCCCTCAGAGGCACTCCTGATCAATGGATAAGGAGAGCTGTAGTCAAATATCATGAATATCAAGCAGATAGAATTATAGCTGAAGTCAATAATGGTGGTGATTTGGTTGAAAATCTGTTAAGAAATACAGATAAGAATGTTTCATACCGATCTGTTCGTGCTACAAGGGGCAAAATGTTGAGAGCTGAACCAATAGCCGCACTATATGAAAATAAAAAAGTCTTTCATGCTGGAAAATTTTCAGAATTAGAAGAACAGATGATTTTTTATAACGGACGTGGTAATGTATCACCAGACAGACTTGATGCCCTTGTATGGGCAATAACAGATTTATCCCAATCAACGGGGCAACCAATGTGGAGAATTAGTTGATGGCAATATTAGATTTTTTTCGCAAAGCACCCCTAAATACATTTGAATTAAAGGATGCTCCTCGAGTACACGTACAACAAACTACACCTTATCATAATAGGTCAGATAATTTTAAATCATATGCAAACGAAGGTTATCAACAAAATGCTATTGTTTACAGATGTGTAAATGAAATAGCACAAGGTGCGGCTTCAATTAATTTTAAAGTTTTTCAAGGTGATATTGAACTTGAAAGACACCCATTGATTGATTTGTTAAAAAGGCCAAACCCTTTACAGGCTGGCAATGAATATTTTCAATCATTGTATTCTTTTTTGTTATTGTCAGGTAATAGCTATGCAATAAACAGTACTGCTGGCGGTGTTCCTTCTGAATTACATTTATTAAGACCTGATAGAGTTGAAATTATACCAAGTAACAATGCTATTCCAAAAGGTTATAATTATAAATTAAATGGAAAAGTAGTTAATACATATGAAGCTGACCCATTTACTGGTCAATCAGATGTAAAACATTTTAAATTTTGGAATCCACTTGATGATTATTTGGGATTATCACCACTTATGGCGGCTTCAATCGATGTAGATCAACATAATCTCATAGCAAAACATAATATTGCATTATTAGTAAATGGTGCAAGGCCGTCTGGGGCAGTTGTGTTTAAACCGCAAGACACATCTGGAAATGCTATGATGCTTTCAGATATACAAAGAAAACAAATACAAGATGATTTAAACAGAAGAATGTCAGGAACAAATAATTCTGGCAAACCTATGTTGCTTGAAGGTGATTTCGATTGGAAAGAAATGGGAATGTCACCGCGAGATATGGATTTCTTGCAAAACAAGCATATGGCGGCAAAAGATATTGCATTATGTTTTGGAATACCTTCACAATTAATAGGTATTCCAGACAGCCAAACATATGCAAATGTGCAAGAAGCACGTTTAGCATTATACGAGGAAACAATTATTCCTTTGGCTATGCGTGTTTGCAGTGATTTAAATGAATGGTTAGCACCAAGTTTTGGTGATGATATAACAATTCAATATGACATAGATAGTATACCAGCAATGACTGAAAGAAGACGTAGGGTATATGAAAATGTAACATCAGCAGTTCGTGAAGGAATAATTAGCAGAAATGAAGCACGTGAAAGATTAGGTTTAAGCCCAATTGATGGTGGCGATGAAGTATTTATTGCGGCTAATTTGTTTCCTTTGGGTGGTGTTGAAGTTGCTGAAGATGAAGGGATTGATGCAGAAGACGCTGGAAAATCTGCATATGATCAAAAATTAGATGAATATCCTGATGGTTCTCCTGTGCCTGATGGGTTGCCAAATGCTTATAGGTTAAGTGAAAATAACAAACTATGCAGTAATTGTTCATATTATGAAAAAGGACAATGCACACGTTTTAATGCGGCGGTTAAAGCAAAATATGTTTGTAATGCTTGGAAAGCAAATGAATAATGGCTGAAAAAGATGTAAATACAATTCCAACAGAAGCTATGCAAACAAATGCTGAACGTGGGTTGAAATTAAGGAAAGAATTCAACCGAGGTGGAACAATGGTTGGTGTTGCAAGAGCAAATCAATTAAAAGCACGTGAAAGATTAAGTCCAAGCACTGTAAGAAGAATGCACAGTTATTTCAGCAGACATGAAGTTGATAAACGTGGAAAAGGTTTTTATCGCGGTGACAAAGGCTATCCAAGTGCTGGTTTGATTGCATGGTTATTGTGGGGTGGTGATGCTGGGCAACGCTGGGCAAGAAATAAAACAGCCAGATTGGATGCGGAAAGAGACAAAAAACATATTAGAAATATGTTTGAAAATTTAAATATTTAAAAACAGGAGTTTTTATGGCTTATGGTATAGAAATATTTAGTTCATCAGGTGTAACCACTTTTTCTTCTGAAGATACTACATGGAATTTAATAGGTTCTTTTAATGCGCCAGCAAATACAAGTACAACTTTTTCATGCGCTGTTTATCCAGAAAGGATAGTTAGCAGACTTATGCTAAATCAAGTTACTGGAGATGATGAAGCTTATGTGCATGAATATTCATTGCCAACTAACTCAACTACTCTCACTGTAACAGCACCAAGTTCTACAGATACATCTGAAACACAATTTTTAGTGTTTGGTAGATAGCATGGTTACAGGAGTACAAATAAAAAATAATGACAATAAAATACTTATAGATAGTGATTTATCACATTATCATTTTTTAGGTAAATATACATCATATAGTACAACACAAACACCAGACATTATGAGTGGCCCCGGAAATTTAGCTTATGGACCTAATGAAAATAAAGATATGACAGGTATGCCAGATAAAGGAAATATTTTTAAATATAGTATTCCCTCCAATGGTGCAAAGCCTCCAATGGTTTTTATTAAAAACGTAAGTGATGCTTTTATGGCTGTAGTTTTAACAAGTAAATCAGGTTCAAACTGGGATACTTGGATTTTTTGTAGCAGTGGTACTGTAAGTGCGCCAACAGTTTATGCATTTAGCCCAAGAAATCAAATGTCTACAACTCTTACTGGATATGGGTTAGAAGTATATGACAGTAGCGGAAATATTTCATTTGACTCTAAAATAAAACCATTAAGAGTAATTGGTGGTGGAAACATAACAAGCCCATCTGTTGCACATACAGGTTCATTAGGCGGAGTTTTTATTTCTACTTTAGGGGTAAATTCTTCAGATACCACTGTATCATTTACATCTAGCGTTACTGCTAGTGATATAATTTATTATTGTCCTTCAATATCTCATGCGGCACACCAATATGAATACCAAGCATCAGATAGCGGTATTGAAGATTGGAATAACTATGCATGGTCTAGGGGTGATATATGGTGGGCTTTTTATCGCTCTGGATTTAAAATTACATCAGGAAGTGGCAATACTAAATATTTTAAAGCTAATTATGGAGTATATGCAAGGGGTCATGTTTGGCAACATTCAGCAAGTAGTTCTAGTATATTTGCTGGATTGATATTAGGTGCATTGACAGGTGGTGCATATTTCGCCGCCGCCATAGCACTTGTTGTCGCGGCTGGTGGGTTTACAAATGCTGGTGTATCATCTGGTGGTTATTTGCCATATGCGAACAGTTCAAGAAATTCTACTTTGCAAAATACATTTATTCTTACAAGGGCTTCTTATTATGACTGATGTAGCTACTATGTGCGAGAGTCATTGTGGTGGATGGGAAATAATATCTAAAAACCAAATTGATAGTACTTTTATTTTAACAGTTTCAACTGTATCAGTAGACCCTTGTGAATATGATGATGACTTACACACTAAATTACATGAAGGTATGTCCAGCCATTCACATAGAAAAATAATTAAAACAGAATTAATTACTTTTGATCATGACCCAACTGACAGTGAGATTGAGTCTGAATTAATTAGTCTTGGATTTAATCCTGTAATACAATCATGTGTATATGGTTCTACATTCGCATTTTCTGGAAATGTAGAATTAATAAATAATAATACGGTTCAGAAAACAACACCAATTAAAACTGTTACAGATGGTGAAGATGATGTTTTTGAATATAGCAGAATATTGCATCCAGTAAATTTTCAAGAACTATACAACATGATACCAATTGATCTTGATGAAATACCAACATCAATGTCTAAAAAAGGTAATTGGTTGTTTTTATATTATGTTAAAGAAGGTTCTGTAAGGCCTGAACAATTCTTTGATGATGATTATTTTTTGTATTCAGTAAGAATACATAAAGATACAGGACAAATTGTTCGCAAAGGTTACAACAAAGGATTAACTTTAACTGAAGATGAAATGTCAAACCTTGAAGGTACAGACGATATAGAAAATGTAATAGCAACAGGCTATTTTTTAGATGAGCCAAAAATTACAATATATTATATGAGATCATCAGAACCCGAAGATTTTGTAAATAACCCAGCTGTTGTGGAAATTCCATATTTAGGTACTACTTGGCAAGATGGAGTTAAATTACATACAAGAGAATATATGAGGGGCGATTTGTAAGGTATGATAAAATTAATTTTGTTAATTATTGGTATTCTTGCTTTTGGGTTTTTTTATTTTTTTACTTTTGGGATTAACATTATAAATTTTATAAGTGTGTAAAACAGGTTCAACTTCTTTTTCCCATTCATTAGAAAAGTAGTCATTAAATTTTTTCAATAATTTTAAAATATACATTTTGTTTCCTTTAATTAAAAAAAGGAAGCGATTATCAAAACCGCTTCCTGTTATATTAAGATATTGTACCAATAACTTCTACAGTATCATCTCTACCAAAATATTCTAGATTAAACCATTTTCCATTATCTTCTAAAGGAGTAATACCTCCTTCTGAACCAGCTATATATCTATAATGACAACCTTTCATTTTATTTGGTGAGAATTGAAAATACCCATTTTCACTACCAAGTCGTCTAATCATTCTGGTTGCGTGTTCAGCTATTTCTGCACCATTATAGTTTTCATCTGGTTCTTGTAACTCAACCCATACATTCATTGTTGGTTTAAATGTCATTATTTATCTACCTCCTGATAAATTTCATCATCAATTCTGGTCATTATTATAACCATTGCAGTTGTTAATTCTTTTAAAGATGCTTCTTCCACAACTTGTTTTATGTTTGTCCAAGCACTTTCTTTATGTGTAGCAATGCTTCGCATTATCGCTGGTTTTTTGTCTTCAACATCAGATACAATTGCATTGTTGATAGGCATTATGTTGTTGCCAACTTTATTTTCATTAAGAAATTTTAAAACATTAGGTTTATCTTTAGGCACATATTTTTTAATTATTGTGCCACCCATTTTTTTAGCATCAACAAGGTTGCCAGCCCAATTACCATTTTGATTTGTGTATAATAACATTTTATTCTCCTAGTTATTTGTTATTAGTTGATCTAGAAATACTATAATTTCTGGAAGGTGAATTACCGCGATAGCAAATAATGCCATAGCAATACCGTCTATAATCATTGTCATATTCATTTGCATGTGCCTCCTAGCACTATTTTTATAAAGACGCTTCGTGTGATGCCCATTTCACAAATTTACCCATATCGGCACCGTCTTTTATTCCAAAATGTGAAGCACATTGTTTAAGAGCAGAAGTTATTTCCAATTCTGGACACATTGAAATTAATTCATAAGCTTCATTTAAAGCATTTTCATATTTTGTAGAATTACCCATTTTATATTCTCCATTTGTTAAACTATATAATCAAAATACACCTTATTGGCTTACTTGTAAAGTATTATTTTACAAATAAACCAAATAAGATCAATAAAATATAAGCTTTATGCTACTTCACAACTAAATGGAACTCTTTCCATTAACCATTTTACAGCTTGTGATGGGGTATCGAAATATTCTTCATCACTGTCCAATAAGAATTTTTCATCTTCATATGTGGCTACCCAACCAAGACTTGCAACATTTTCAACATAACATGTTTTCGTTGCATTTGTTGATTTCCACATATCTAATTTTGTTTTTTCAAATTTCATCAAAAATGAATTTATTACATTTTCATTAATTTTTAATTCAATTGTTTCAATTGCATTTATTACTTGATCATAATCTAAATCATTACATTTCATGTAATCCAATGATGCATAAAGGGCTGTTAATGATTTTGTTTCATTTTCAGTTAAACCATTGTTTGTATCATTTGACATTTTTTAATCTCCATTTGTTTATATAATATGTATAATGCTTATCCAATTAAGTGTAAAGTATTATTTTACAAATAAAGCAATAAAGATGGTTGTTCTGGTGTTTTTTTATCATTTGCTGTATAAAAGCATAAATATAAAGGCAAAATATGACTTTCCCAGTTTTCATCAAAGCTAACAAAAGCAAAATTTCAATTTCAAAAGAAATTAGGGAAGTTAACAGGCTACGATTGCAATATGAACGCTCAATGCGAGCGCGTATGTTCAAATTATTTAAACGTGTTGGAAAAGCTTGTGCTTCAGAATATGAAATTAATGAAACAATTAATAAATCATTAATTGATTTGGATAAAAAAATTGGGCAAGAATTGCGTGTTCATTATGGTGAAGTCATAGAAAGATTTGGTAATCGTGTATATGAAAACAGAAAAATGGAACGTTTCGGACAATTACTTTTTCAATTGTATTCACGTGAAGGCGCGCAAAAAGTTGTTGGTATAACAAATGCCACTAGAAAAAGCATATTAAAAGCTATTGAAATTGGTGAAGCTGATGGTTTGGGGGTTGCTAAAACAGCAAAACTAATAAGACAAAGGACAAGTGGTTCTATAGCACGTTCAAGAGCAACAACAATAGCAAGGACAGAAACACATGCCGCGGCTTCATATGCTACACATGAGGCAACAAAAGAATTAGGATTGCCAAGGCAAAAAAAGCGTTGGGTTTCTGTTTCAGATGCAAGAACTCGTAGTGGTCATGCATCGGTAAATGGTCAGGAAGTCGGCATAGATGATATGTTTGTTGTGCCGTACAAAGGAAACCGCATAGAAATGAAATATCCACATGATGGTGGTGGTGGTGCTGGCAACAACATAAATTGCAGATGTTTAGCAATATATTTTACTGATGAAGATAGTTTGTTTGATGATGGTGTAGCCAAACCATTACCAAAACCAATTGCTTTTGTTCCTGTTGAAAAGCCTAAACTTGAGCTTGAAAATATTATGGTGATGAAAAGAAATTCAAAATTCAAACCATCTGATATTACAAATGCATTAAATGATAATATGACTGTATTAACTTTGTCTGTCGCTGAAAAATTGGTAAAACCAACAAGAATAACTGAAGGTCGTGGTGTTTATTATGCCAATGAAAAACATTTAAGCACAGATTTAAATGATTTAACTGCAGTTCATGAATATGGCCATCATGTAGATCATATAATTGGAATTAATGAAGGTACAAAATGGTGGTCAGATGATGGATTGAAAAGTTCCATATTGGCAGATGGCAAAAAAATGGGAATAGCAAAAGGTCAAAGAAACAAAGAAAAAATGTTTGATAAGCAATTTGATGAATTGTTTAAAAAAGTTGAAACCACAAAGAAATTTAGCAATGGAACAACAACAACATATATGAAAACTGTTCCTAAATTTGTAGGTGCTACAATGTTATCTGATATTATTGATAGTTATGCAAAAGGTAAATTTAGAAAAGATTACAATGCTTGGGGGCATACACAATCATATTGGAAAAAACGTCCAACTGGACAACAACATGAAATATTTGCAAATATATATGCCGTACAATCACATACCAAAGCAATCAAATGGTTGAAAAAGTACATGCCAGAAACTTATGCAATTTTTATACAAAAAATGAAGGAAATATCAGAAGATGTTTGATCAAGCACTAAATGAATATATTGATAAATTTGGCCACAAACCAGCAATTGCTGAAGGTCGAGGCAATAATGCAGAAATAGCAATTGAAATGATGGAAGCTGTTTTAAGCAACAAGCCATTGGAGATTTTAAACAATCCAGAAGGGGCTGAATTATAACATATGTTATTGGGGATTAACAAACTATCGAAAATGCTTTATAAATGTGTTATATATGTTTCAAAGTTTTGATTTAGATGATTTAAACTATTTGAATAATGGATTGAGATATCAGTTGATGTTTAGGTCTACAACGAAAGTAAAGAGGGTCAGAATATGGATCACGAAAACCAAATTGATTTAGAAAACTATATTTCTGATCAAGAAGCGAAGTTTGAAGATGGTCGCGTTGATGTGGCCTTTGAAATTAAATCTGAAGAAATAGATGAAGAAAACGGTACATTTCAAGGATATGGGTCTATTTTTGGTAACAAAGACCTTGGAAATGATATAATTGTTGAAGGTGCTTTTGCCAAATCAATTGGAAGAAAAGGTGCAAAATCAGTTAAATTATTATATCAGCATAAATCAGATGAACCAATTGGTGTATTTGATGAAATAATAGAAGACAAAAGAGGTCTTAAAGTAAAAGGTCGTCTTGCAATGGGTACGCAAAGAGGGCGTGAAGTGCATGAATTAATGAAAATGGGAGCATTGGATGGCCTTTCAATTGGCTATCGTGTTGACCCAAAAGGGGTAGAATATGATGATAAAGGCAAAATACGCTATATAAAATCAGTCGACCTTATGGAAATATCTGCTGTTACTTTCCCGATGAACCCCAAAGCTAGGGTGGAAGCGGTAAAAGGCACAGATCGCTCAGTACGTGAATGGGAAACATTTCTTCGGGATGAAGGAAACCTATCGCGTAATGAAGCAAAGGCGGCGGCATCAGCCGTTTCCAAGGCACTTGAACAGCGGGATGCTGTAAAAGAGGAAACGCCTAAAGTCCTTGAGGCTTTAACAAGCCTTACCAACATCCTCAAAACTTAAACGGAAAGGGTCTACCAAATGGAAGATCAAGTAAAAACAGCCGTAGAAGCTATGTCAGGTGCTTTTGAAGAATTTAAAAAAGTAAATGATGATCGCTTGGCTCAAATCGAAGCTAAAGGTTCTGCTGATAGCGAAACTGATGCTAAACTTGCTCGTATCGAAGCAGATATGGACAAATTCGAAACCATTAATCAATCTATGACACAACAGCAAAAACACGCTGAAGGTTTCGAAGCAAAGTTAAATGAAATCGAAACAATGCTAAAGCGTCCAGCAAACATGATGGAAGCTAAAGAAGTTGATTTATCCCTTAAAGCTTGGGACAGCTTCATGCGTAAAGGCCAAGACCAAATGGCACCAGAAGAAGTGAAAGCTTTGACTGTTGGCACTGCGGCTACGGCTGGTAACTTAGCACCAGCAGAATATGTAAATGAGTTAATTAAGGTAATTACCGAGATTTCTCCTGTACGTTCTGTTGCTCGTGTTCGTCAAACATCAAATAAAGAAATTGAAGTTCCTAGCAAAACTGCGACTTTCGCGGCGGCTTGGACTGCTGAAGGTGGTACTCGTGCAGAAACTACTGGCTACACAACTTCTTTAAACACTATCCCAACACACGAAATGTATGCTCTTGTAGATATTTCTGGTCAATTGCTTGAAGATAGCGTGTTTGATATTGAAGCTGAAATGAACTCTGAATTTGCTGAACAGTTTGCAAAAGCTGAAGGCGCGGCGTTTATTTCTGGTAACGGCACAAACAAACCAACAGGTATTGCTGATGGCACAACAGTAGGACATCAAGCAACTGGTGCGGCTTCTGCGGCTATCTCAACAGATAACTTAATGGATTTGGTACACGGATTAAAATCAGATTATGCAAGCAATGCAACATTCTTGATGAACCGTTCTACGCTAGGTGCAATCCGTAAATTGAAAGATACTGCTGGTCAGTATATTTTCCAAACTGGCTTTTCTGGTCAATCTGGATTGCCAAACACAATTTTAGGTTCACCATATCTTGAGTGTCCTGACATTGCTGACGCGGCTTCTGGTGCAAAATCAGTATTCTTTGGCGATTTCCGTCGCGGATATATGATTGTTGATCGTGTAGCTTTATCAGTATTGCGTGACCCATATTCACAAGCTTCAACAGGAAATGTGCGTTATATCGCTCGTCGTCGTGTTGGTGGTGAAGTTGTATTGGCTGAAGCAATGCGCGTTCTAAAGCACGCTACATCATAATAATAGTTGGGGGACTTATGTCCCCCTTCTTTTCACATAGGGAGTACCCAAATGAAAATTACTATGACCAAATCATCAATCGGTATTACTAGAGAAGATGGTGCTGAAACAGCAACTTACGAAAATGGTAAAGAATATAAATCACAAGGTAAGTGGCAAGACGAAATTTTTAAAGGCTTCATAGACATGGGAATGGCACATGAAGTTGGAGGCAATGCACCAGTTAAAGAAACAAAAGCTGTGCGTGCTAGGACTGCATCTGGGAAACTTAAAGCAGACGACCCAATAACAACTGATTACAATGAAGCATGGGTAGGTGGTAAATCACCAGCAAAGGCTAAAAAGAAAGCTAAATAATGGCAAGAAGTATTCCATCAGGCATAGCGAGTGCTATTACCAATGCATCTACTAGGCCATTTTACGCTGTTGATTTATTATTTGATGCACCAAATCAATTATATTTTCATACAGGTATAGGTAATAAAACCATTGGAAGCGTCACATATCAAGGCGTTGGTGATTTATTAAAAATAAGCGCAATAGATGAAACCAATGATTTAACTGCATCTGGAGCAAGCTTAAAGCTTAATGGTTTAAATTCTACATTATTAATTAGGGCATTAGCTGAACCATATCAAAATAGAATTTGTAATATTTATTATGGTGAAGAAGGTAACAGTAATCTTATTTTTCTTTTTACTGGCCTTATGGATGTTATGACATTTAGTGATGATGGCGAAAAAAGTACAATTGATTTAAAAATTGAAAGCCATTTGAAAAGATTAAAACGTAAGGCAATCTTAAAATATACTAATGAAAGCCAAAGAGCGAGACACCCAAGCGATACAGCAATGTCTTATATAACTGGGTTGCAAGAACAAAGGCTTGAATTTGGTAAGGGATACAAAGCTCCAGCCACTTAACCCTAGAAGGGGTAATATGGAATATCAGCAAGAATTTTACCATCAAGTAAAAAAAAAATTACCAGATTTAATTAAATTGCATTGGGAAGAAATAGCACTTAATAAAGATGTTATTAAACTTAATCCAGATTGGGAAGCATACCAAGAAGGTGAAAAGCAAAACAAAATTAAATGCTTTACTGCTAGGCATGATGGTAAACTTGTAGGATATTTTGTAGTCTGCGTTCATAGAAATTTACATTACAAAGATCATTTATATGCTACCAATGATATTATATTTTTGCATCCAGATTATAGAAAAGGATTTATGGGTATAAAATTAATAAAATTTGCAGAAAAATGCTTAAAAATTGACAAAATAAGCGTTTTAATCATAAATTCAAAAACACATAAACCATTTGATGCTATTCTAAGCAGAATGGGTTATAGTCACATAGAAAATGTATTTTCAAAGAGGTTTATATAATGGCTATTTCAATAGGATTTGCATTGGGTGCTACCACTGTAACAACAGCAGTAATTGTTGGTGGTGCAGTGATGATGGCAACTACAATGCTTGTAACAGCCGCTATGATGCCAGATATGCCTTCATTTGATGATAGTTCTTTAGGTAGCAATGGGACAATGGTAAATGCTGTAACGCCCAATGCATTTCACGAAATAGTATATGGAGAAGTTAGAAAAGGCGGCGTAATCACATTTCAAGAAGTAACAAACAATAATCAATATTTTCATCAAGTAATAATCATGGCGGCACATGAAGTTGAAGCTTTGGGTGATATTTATTTAAATGCAGAGCTATCACCAATTAATAGTTCTGGAATGGTTACAAGTGGAACATATGCTAACAAAGTGCATATTTATAAACATTTGGGTGATCAAACTACAGCAGATAGCGGTTTGGTTTCAGCAACAAGTGTGGATAGCAATTTTAAAAATTTGGGATTGTCTTATATATATATGAAGTGTCAATATGACCCAGACGTATTTACACAAGGTATTCCCGTAGTTACCTGTATGGTAAAAGGTAAAAAAGTTTATAATCCATCAAACAATACAACTGCATGGTCTGATAATGCGGCTTTATGTATTAGGGATTATATGACTTCTGAATATGGATTTGATGTACCATCTGCAAATATGGACAATACAACATTTATTGCGGCTTATAACGCTTGTGAAATTTCATTAGGCAGTGGAGCAACAAATAAAATGAAATGCAATGGTTCATTAAGTTGCGGTGTAGACTTTGAAGGTAATTTAGGTAAATTATTAACAACTTGCCAAGGTACATTATATTGGTCTCAAGGTTATTGGAAATTAAAAGTTGCAGTATATAACACTCCTTCAGTTACATTTACAGAAGCTAATTTAAGAGGCCAAATTGGTGTTCAAACAAAATCTAGCAGTTCAAGCCAATTTAATAAAGTACAAGGTCAATTTGCAGATAAAGAGCAAGAATATATATTAGCAGATTACCCAATGATTTCTTCAAGCACCTTTATAACAGAAGATGGTGGCAGTACTTATGAAAGTGCAATGGATTTAAATTTACCATTAACTACTGAGTCTGCCGTAGCTCAAAGGCTTGCTAAACTTGCTTTATATAGATCAAGAGAACAAATAACTGTAAATGCTGAATTTGATCTAACTGCAATGTCTGTGGAAATAGGAGATACTGTAAATTTAACAATAACTAGATATGGCTGGTCTTCAAAACCATTTGAAGTAGTTGGATGGACATTTAATGGAGATCAAAACGGTTCAACAATATCATTAAGTTTAAAAGAAACATCATCTGCGGCTTATTCTTGGAATAATGAAGAAACAGCAATTATTTCTAATGATACAATATTAACGCAAATACGAGATGGGTTAACAATCAGTAATTTCTCTGCAATTAACAACAAATCAATACAAACTGATGGTACAGCAATTGCAGAATTTTTTGTTACATGGACTTCAGCTACAAATGCTATGGTTGATTTTTACGAAATAGAATGGAAACCAGCTACTGATAGTGGTTATGCGGTTGCAAGAACATCCGATAATAGCTTTAAAATATCACCTGTAAGAAACATTCAATATAATGTTCGAGTTAGAGCTGTTACTGTAAATGGCAACAGGGGAGCATATTCAAGCACAACTGTAACAGGTGGTGGTGATACAACAGCCCCAGCATTAGCAACTTCAATAACAGCAACAGGTGGTTCTGGAGTAATTACTATTCAATGGACAAATCCATCAGATGCAGACCTTAGATATATTGATGTTTATGAAGGCTCAACTAATAGTAGTGGCTCATCTTCAAAAGTCGGTTCTTCATCAGGTTCAAATTTTGTTAGGCCAAATCTTGGTAGTGAAGTTACAAAATATTATTGGCTTAAATCTGTAGATATGTCTGGAAATGTTAGTGGATTTACAAGTGGTGTTAATGCGACAACAAGTGAAGAAGTGATTGCAAAAGGTGGTGGTGTATATCGCGCTGAATTAAATTCTGGAGATACTATTGATTATACAGTTACAGTCGTTGCAGGGCAGTTTTATTTAGATGGCGTACAATCCCCAGCAATTGAATTGTTAGAAGGCTATAAATATAAGTTTGATCAATCACATAGTAGCAATGGAAGTCACCCATTAAAATTCTCAACAACAAGTAATGGTACGCATGGTGGTGGTTCTGAATATACAACTGGAGTTGCAAGCACAGGAACAGCTGGTTCATCTGGAGCGTTTACAACGATAACAGTAGCTAGTTCAGCACCAGATTTATATTATTATTGTCAAAATCATGGTGGAATGGGTGATAGTGCTGGTACACCAAATTCAAAAACTACTAAAATTTTAACTAAATTATTTAAACACGCATATGGTGATGAAACAATTGAGCCAGCACAAACAGACAGATTGCTTATAAATGACAATATTTATTTAAATGAAGATGTAGCTTATATTTTTAATGGTGTTAATTGGGATGCACAAACGCAATTTATTGATGGTAATTTCTTAGCAACTGGAACTATAACAGGCAATAAATTAAGTGCTAATAGCATATCAGCATTAGGACTAACCCTTGGAACACTTTCTGACAATGCAAGCGGTGAAAGGTTAGAATTAAATGATAGTCATATTAAAGTTTTCGATAGTTCTAACGTATTAAGAGTTAAAATTGGTGATCTTTCTTAATTATTAATCGCTTTATTGTTTAATTAAAGTTTCTATGGTATGTTTTCCATGCACAGTGCAACTAAAACGGAGGCCTAATCATGGCAACTTTAAACGATAGAGTGTTTGACAACGGATTGTCCGTTTTGGACACAGAAGCAACAGCAATTCATGTTACTTCACAAGAAGCTACATCTTATGCTTCTGCAACTTCAACACATACTTTAGGTAATTCAACATCATTATCTATTGCCGCACCATCAGATAGATCAGGTGGCGGTAGAAAAGTTGTTGTAGCCGCAATTTCAGACGGTGCAATTACAGGAACTGGAACTGCAACACATTATGCAATTGTTGATGTATCAAATACAAGATTGTTAGCAACTGCGGCTTTGACTGCTTCACAGTCAGTAACAAGTGGAAACACATTTACACTTGCTTCATTTGATATTGGTATACCAGACCCTGCGTAACATACTGATAAATAATTAAAATTTTGGAGGCTTGAAATGGCAAAAGTGCTAGTAAACCGCGCAAAAGTATTAACCAGCACAACTGGTACTGGCGTAATAACATTAGGAACAGCCATTGCGGGCTTCCAAACTTTCTCAGATGCAGGGGTGCAAAACGGCGATGTAGTTAGATATGTAATTGAAGATGGCGCATATTGGGAGTTAGGAACTGGAACATACACAGCTTCTGGCACAACTCTTACAAGGAATGTTGTAGAAAGTAGCAATTCAGACAATGCAATAAATTTATCTGGCGAAGCCATTGTATTTGTAACGGCAGATGCAAGTGATTATGTTCAAATAGATGGCGATGTAATGACAGGCGATTTAACTGTCACAAATATTATTACATCAGGGAATGTAGATGGCAGAGATGTTTCTGTTGATGGGGCAAAGCTTGATGGAATAGAAGCAAATGCGACAGCCGATCAAACAAAATCTGATATAGATGCATTAAATATCAATGCAGATACATTAGATGGACAGCATGGTTCATATTATACGAACTATACTGATACTGCCGTTGGAAATATGGCGGCAACTTTTACTGTTTTTGAATATACAGCTACCGCTGGGCAAACTGTATTTTCTGGAAGCGATGAAAATGGCAACACAATGGCGTTTGTTGCTATAAATACAATGGTTACAATGAATGGTATCATTCTTGACCCATCAGATTATACAGTAACATCTACAACGACAATTACACTAGATGTTGCGGCCGTAGCTAATGATGTATTGAATGTAATTGCCTTTACATCATTTACCACAGCAGACACAGCAACATCAGCGCAAGGGGATACAGCAGACGCGGCTTTACCAAAGGCTGGCGGTGCAATGACAGGAGCTATAACTACAAATAGCACCTTTGATGGCAGGGATGTTGCCACAGATGGCACTAAATTAGATGGAATAGAAACTGGAGCGACAGCTGACCAGACTGCATCAGAAATTAG
>VMHT01116211.1_pt1 | contig 24325 bp, 14 predicted proteins | sample 4693611 | NCBI WGS metagenome assembly VMHT01 (sample SAMN12280063, study PRJNA550983) | marine metagenome | isolation source: seawater sampled from same location over 5 years 0.02-0.2 micron viral filtrate | place: USA: collected off the coast of southern California halfway between the port... ...
CAGTACCAGTATCACCTTGGATTGATAAATCAGTAGCTAATCCAGTTAGTCCTGAACCATCTCCTTGGAATGATCCACTAAATGAACCTGAAGCGCTTGTACCTGTTAATGTTAAACCTGCTATTGAAGTGGCAGTTGTACCTAAATCAACTTCTGTGCTACCTAATGTTACACTATCGTTTGCTAACATTGCGTTAGTAACACCACTAGCTTTAACTCTTAAAGTATCAGTATCAATTTCAATAGATGAATTATCTACATTAACAACTAATTCACCACCTGTAGTTCCAATACCAGCTCCATCAATTGTACCGATGTCGAAACCAACACCATTAGCACCTACAGTTACTGGTTTTGTATTACCACCTGTTGTTGAATCTGCTTGAACAGCAAATGTTCTAGCATCATTACCATCATAAGCAGTTCCTGATAAACCATTACCTGCTGTTAAGTCTTCTAGGTCAATATCTACATCTCCAGTAAATGAACCACTGAATGATCCAGTTGCTACTACCCCTGTTAAGGTTAAACCTGCTACTGTTGTTGCAGTTGTACCTAAATCGATTTCTGTAGTACCAATAGTTACACTATCGTTCTCAAGACTTGCATTTGGGATAGTTAAGTTAGCTTCAACTACGCTAATACCACTAGCACCAACATCAATTGTTGTATCTGCAGCTTGTACAAGAAATTTTCCTCCACCTGTAGTTAAACCATTACCTGCTAATGAACCTGAATCTACTGATACTGCTACTCCGGCTGTACTACCATCATAAGAGAAATCAACAATACCCGCTCCATCAACTAATGCATTTGCATTTGATGCAACCACTCCGGTTAAACCTGAGCCATCGCCTTGAAATGATCCGCTAAATGACCCGGATAATTCAATACCCGAATCGCCCGAGACTAAATAATTAGAATCGTTGTTTAATTGTGATATCGCCGATCCGGATACCACTACCTTTTTCCATGTTGCCATTTAATTTTAAATTTTAAGTTATTTGTTGTTTATTTTTGAATTATCGTTTATAAATATTGTTCTTATTCTATTCCTGCAAAAAAGTTACTACCACTATACATAATTCCTCCTGCTGTAGCTGGGGGTGTATATTGGAAATCTCCAAATTTAACTACACCAGAATCATTTGTTGAGAGTGATTTTAAACTACCAGATTTTACTATAAAGAAATCTCCTACTTTATCATCATCTTGAATAAATTCTGCACTACCTGTTACACCTAAACTACCTGTAATTTGAGCTGATCCTGTAAATGGGAATCCACTACTATCCTTATCTAAAAAAGATAATATTTGGTCTTGTTCACCTGCAAATCCTAATCCTTCTAATATTCCTATATCACCACCATGAAAAATTTGGGGAACAGAAGAGTTTAGTGATAATTCTGTAATACCTAAAGATGCACCTGTTGAATAAGGTGTAAAAGCTGCTGGTTCTGGGAGTGCATCACTAGATGTAATAAAGTAACTAGCTAAGCTGTTACTTAATCTATCTGTAAACTCAACAATTTCATACACACCATAAACGGATGTTACATTTTCATCCCTTGAAGATGTAAGAGCCATTTGAGTTAAAATAGCCCATTTTCTTTCAGTTGCTAAATATTCAGGATCATTACTTCCTGTAACGTCATTATATCTCCAATTAGGATAACCTGCTGGAGTTACAAGGGAACCAGATTGAACAAATGCTTGTGTTTTACCTGGTTTTATGACTGCCGTTTTTGAAATATCATTATTTGGAGCTTGTAATACTGTAAAACTATTACCACCCGATGCTACAGCTGTAATCGTAGTTTGGTTATCTGTAAACCCAACACTAGTTGCTCTAACCAATTGTCCTACCCTAATATAAGTTCTAGGATAATAACCCGAGTTATCACTATTAACAGTAACATTAGTACTACCGTTAGTAAAAGTAGCATTTACTCTAATAAATCCTGTTTCACCTCCTGAACTTGGAGTACCACCAGAAAATACTTTAAATCCTCCTTCGGATCCTGCCGAAATTTTTCCTAATTTAAGTAATTTTTTATTTGCCATTAGATTTTAAGGTTTTTTGATTTTAGAATACCATTTTTATAATTGTGGCTTCTCCAACAGAACCACCACTATTTGCTAATGTATATTTATTAAAATCCCCATTATTAACATCTGTTGAAGCTATTTTAGGACTTACAGATAAATTTGAAGGTTCACTATCACCACCAATACCCGTTGTAGTAGGTAAATCAAAATTAGTTATTGAAGTAGCAGTACCTGCTGCTCCACTTGCTATACCTTTTGGAACGGTTACAGCAAAGTCTGTTTCTTGAGTTGTTGATGATATATTAATAGATTCTAATTGTTGACTAGCTTCTAAAGCTGATGATGGCATCGTAATAGTAACACTTGTAATGTCACCTGCAATTTCACTGTTCTCAGTAAATGCTGCTTTAAATGCTACTACATATCCACCTTCTGTACCACCTCCACCTCCAGTAGCTGGTACTGTTAATGTAAATTGGTTTGTAGAAGCTGTTTGAATTTCTAGATAAGAATAATCAACATTCATATTTCTTATTAAAACATAATCACCTGCTGATAAACCATGACTGTCATGAGTAACAGTTAATGTTGTACTTGAACGTGACCATGTTAAACCACCCCATAAATTACCTGATGATTTCATTAATATTTTTACGGTAGTTGTATCGATTGCTTGGTATTTTATAGTTTGTGAGTATGGAGTTCCTCCTCCACCTCCACCTCCAGAACCTTCGGCACCTTGAATACCTTGAATACCTTGAGAACCTTGAACTGTTTCCCCTTGATCACCTTGTACACCTTGTAAACCTTGAACACCTTGTGGGCCTTGTAAAGTTGATTGTGCACCTTGTACACCTTGGGCTCCTTGAACACTGTTACCTTGGTTACCTTGAACACCTTGAGAACCTTGAACACTGTCACCTTGGTTACCTTGAACACCTTGGGCTCCTTGAACACTGTTACCTTGGTTACCTTGAACACCTTGTGGGCCTTGTAAAGTTGATTGTGCACCTTGTACACCTTGGGCTCCTTGAACTGTTTCTCCTTGGTTACCTTGAACACCCTGTCCTCCTTGAGGACCTTGGATTATAGATTGTGCACCTTGAACACCTTGGGCTCCTTGAACTGTTTCTCCTTGGTTACCTTGAACACCCTGTCCTCCTTGTAAACCTTGGAGACCTTGTGGGCCTGTTATACTAGTACCTGTTAATCCTTGTCCTCCTTGTAAACCTTGGGGACCTTGTCCTCCTGTTCCATCTAAACCTTGTGCCCCTTGTAAACCTTGGGAACCTTGAACTGTTTCTCCTTGAACACCTTGTCCTCCTTGTAAACCTTGAACACCTTGGGTTCCTTGAACACTGTCACCTTGGTTACCTTGAACACCCTGTCCTCCTTGTAAACCTTGGAGACCTTGTGGGCCTGTTATACTAGTACCTGTTAATCCTTGTCCTCCTTGTAAACCTTGGGGACCTTGTAAAGTTGATTGTGGACCCTGTGTTCCTTGTGTGCCTGTCCCAATAGGTCCCTGTAATCCTAATGTACCTTGAACACCTTGTCCTCCTTGTAAACCTTGGGGACCTTGTCCTCCTTGTCCATTTAAACCTTGTGCCCCTTGTAAACCTTGTGTCCCTTGTGTACCTGATCCTCCATAAGAGCCTGTAGTGAAAACTGTATTATTACTTTGGTCCAATACTAATACTAAACCATCAACATCCTCATAATTATCATCTATATCCATTTTTACAGAACCTGATAGTACTGTAGAACCAGTCACATGGAAAGAACCTGATACTGATATATCATAAGCAGCTTGTGAGTCGGCTGAAAAAGCATCTACAGATTGGCTTACGTGAAAAGCCTCAACTGTATTTCCTGTTATGATTTGGGTTTTTTGTAATTTTTTTGCCATTATGTTTGTTATTTATTATAAATATCGATTTTTTTATTGTCTATCAAGGTTTATTAAAATAGTTGTGTCAGTTGTTCTAGATGTTGGTAAAGGTTTTGCTAATTTACCTACTGCTAAAAGATTTTCACTATTATCATATAACCCTATAGTAGTAACATATGGATCAAAATAAGATCCTGTGGCCCAATTATGTAAGGTTCCATCAAAACTAGATGAAATTATACTAGGATTATATGTGTAATTATATTCATTTTCACTTATAGTACATTTATATTGAGTTTCAAATATACCATATGAAGATGAAAATGAACAAGTAATATTAGATCCAGTAACAAAGTTTAATATATCATTTGAATTGATAGTTCTACCTCCATAAACACCCTCTCCATAATCTGCTGTTCCATAAGGATCTGTTTCCCCTATTCCCTCTGTTCTAGTTCCTCCTGTGAGTACTATAATACCATGTTGGTATATAACATTACCTACAAAAGTTTGAGGGTTATCTTGGGTTTGGTTTAATCTTTTTAATCTACCTTCTCCATCATCTATATAACTTCCACTTTCAGTAATTATTTTTAAGGATTTTGGTTGAATATAATCACCAAATAAGTTTTTAGGAACAGATAAAACACCAATTGTGTCCCCTGAGCCTGTTGGAAAATACTTATGAGGGGATAAATCTGTTTGATTATAGTTATCGTATAAGGGAGAATAAACCTTTCCTGTAACTGTTTGATCTAAATTAAAACTAGCAGTTGATGCAGGAGATACATCTCCATTACTACCTGAGATGTAATTTGTATAATATAATTGTTTTATTGAATTATATATTGTAACTTGGTATTCTCTAAAATCACCTAAAGATGAAGAGTTACCTGTTAATTCTCTATTTTTTAAAAAGTTTTCGTTTTTACCTAAATATCTGGCAATTTCAATATTAGAGGCAGTTAAAGCATTTCCTCCCTTAAGGGAAAATCCTTTATTTAGCTCCAGTGGGGATACAATTATATCCTGCGAATTGAATTGTTTGAAAGCGCCCATCCATTTTAAAAATCTAATTTAACTCTAATAAGAGCTTCTTTTGTAAAGTCTTTTGTAATTGGTCTTGATAATTTAGCTACAGCTAATAATTCATTACTATCATTATACATCCCTACTGTTGTTGGAAACGTAGTTGGGTTATCAATAAAATAATTGTAAATTACTTCTCCTGTTGACCCTGAAATAAAACTTGGGTTTTCTGAATAGTTAAATTCTGAATTTCTTGATCTTACAAATACAAAATCTGATGTAATTGTTTCTTGGGAATTTAATTTAAATATATTTCCATCTACGCCAGCTGACCCTGAAATATGTCTAAATAATTTTGAGGGGTTAGAAGCATTTTCTATAAATTCAGTATTAAGATTAATACCACACCCATCATTTGTCCCTGAAGCTCCAGGGGCAAAATTATCATTTAAAGCACTACCATTTAAAAGTAAAGTAGAAATGTCTGGGAGGAATAATCCATATGATCCACTACGTGAATATCCATTTCCCCTCCAAGCTGAACCATCTGATCCACTTATTATTTGGTAAGCCCTTTGAGTACCATAAAAAGTAGGTAAACTTACCATTTTAGAATCATCTGTTAAGTGTAAGTTATTAAGTTGGGAATTACTACTTGATAATACTAAATTTAAAGACCCAGGGAATAATTTTTCTTTATATCTTGCTCTTTCTATACTTAGGGCATAAAAATGGCTTCCGGTAAACGCCGGACCAAAGAAAAATGGAGATTCTTCATCTTCTAAAACTAGGGTTCTATATTGACCATAATTTGTTCTTGATGGTGATTTTTGGGGTACAGAACTATCAAATAAAACACTTCCTCTACCTGTTGAATCTGCAAAAGCAATTGAAAATTGTATTTCAGCTCCATTTTCAAAAGAAGCTGTTTGATAAACATTTAAATAATAAGGACCTGAAGATCCTTCTTTTTGCACTGATGATGTATGATAAGTATTAAGTGAAGGTTGAAAACCTGACCATACAGTAGAGGTTACTGTATCGGAACTTATTACAAAATCTTCTGGATCAAATCTTTTAAAGCTCATGTTTTATTATGTTAATTTATTTTGAGTGATTGTTACGGGAATTGTTAAACGGGCACCACTATCTAATCCTATTACAGTTAAAGTAGTTCTTAGTTGAGTTTGTGATCCAAATAAGGTATTTACTGTTGTAGAAGTTAAATTAATTTGTGTTCCAATTACAGTTTTTGATACATTAGTACCTATTGTTTGGGTTGAATTTGATGTTACTGCTGCTTCAGTATTAATTCCTGTTCCTTGATATTGATTTAATAAACGAACATCTCCAATTGTAGCTGCATATCCACTAGACTCAAATGTTTGAGAATTACCTAAGTAATTTAATGTTTGAGGTGTTATTGCTAATTGGGCTCCTTGTTTCATATTAATTGAAGCATATCCTAAATCAAGTACAGGTAGTTTAGATGTACCTCTAGGTAATGTAACTAACTTGTATTTCATTATTTGTTGTTCATCTGGAAATGCTTCTAGCAAAGGCATGTTATCTATTGCTTCACCATAGTATGCAGAACCTGAAGGGTGAACTGGATTATAAAGTGTATAATCGATTTCATCATCAGACAATGCAAATTGTGTTATTTGGAAAGCACCATTATTTCTAGCTAATAGTTCTCTACCTTTTTTAGTTAATATAGCATCAACTGTTATTACTGAATTGTTTAAATATCCCATTTTATTATATAATTATATGTTATAAATATGTTAAGTTATTATTCCTTTACTAACTAAGTCAGTTATTATTTTAGATGAACTAATTTCTAACTCAGTTGCTGGAAATTCTGGATATACTACTCCCGTAGCTTGTGACCCACTGTTTTGATTATTATAAGGATATTCACCACTTACTATAAAGCTATTGGCTGCTTCCTGATTTCTTCTAATTAAGAAAAAATCTTTATTAATAGCTCCATCTACTTCTCTATCCAAATAAATTTTAATTCTCCCCACTGGGCTTCCATTACTATCTTCTATGTTTTCTGATGGTGATTCTACTTTTAAAATTTTATAAGTATATTGTTCTGAGTTTTGGAATCTAATTTCATCGTCTGTCATTAAATATACGGGTGATTTAGTAGGACCAATTTGGGTATCTCGGGGTTCTTGACCCTTAGGAAAATATGAAGATGGACCAGGAGTATATTTGAGTGTTTCTTGGGTATAACTACTCCCATAAGCTTCATTTACTATAGATGAAGACATTACTAATATACTTTTATCTAAAACACTATTATTACTTACACCAGCCGATCCTGTATATACCCAGAATGGGGCTGAACCTGTATTAGCATTTGCTAATAATCCATCTTTAGCTCCTATGATATTAAGTTTAGCTGGAAATATTGGACCGTTCCACGCCGCAGGAAATATAGTATTGTTACCACTATTAGAAACACTTCGTAACATTGCTATCCCAACACTAAACCTTACTTTTTCTTTATTTTTAAATATATAACCTCCAGAATTACCTGAAATTTTCCATTCTGTGGCTGTCATATCCCCTCTATACTGAACATCTCCTTGCCCATCAGTATAAACCCCTCTTTTTTTAAGAAATGACATATATGCAGGGTTTTCTACACTCCAATAGTATGATTGAAACACTTCATTCCATACTTTATCAGTAGTCCATTGTCTACCCTGATTTTTAGACTGTGTTCTTGATCTTCCTTTTATTATTTTTTGTCCCGAAAATACACATAAATTAAATTTACTATTTCCTTTACCTCTTCCTATAATGCTTCCAAGATTAATAGGGTTACCACTAGTCTTATGGACAATCATATCAATATCTTCTAATTCAAATGGTATTCCTTCCCAAGTACTACCACCATCATTACTTACCTCCATTTTAACTTGAACTCTTAATTCATCACCATCATTTTTACCTCTCCTATATCCTTCATATAGGAAGGAGGTGGCAAATGAAGTTTCAAATGATATTGTTTGAGGGTTTGATAATGGTTCTCCATAATCTGCATTAGCATCTTCTTTAAAATAAATTACCCCATCGGTTACTTCATCGTAAGGGTTTTGATATTCTGAAAAGTTAGAAAATTGGGATGAAGTAGTAGAAGGATTTAAGATTTGGGTTTTAAATACGGGTAATCCACTAGTATATGTAGCTGCTGTTGGTATGTTTTCACCAGTATCCCATGAACTAGTACCCTCAGATGTTATTGTAAAAGTTTTAAAAGAATTACCATCATCATTATCATATAAACTTAATCTCCCTTCTCCTTCAAAATAAATATCTCTAGCATATGTTCTACCACTATTTTGTGTGTATAATACAGGATATGGAAGAGTACCAACTCTTAATACTCTAGTAGTAGAATTTAAGCTATCCAATTCTACACTACTGGTGTTGAAACTAAGGGTTACTTCATCCCCTCTACTATAGGCTTTTTCAACAATTGAACTTCCAAATCCACTTGATAAAGTAGGTGGAATTGCATTTCCTTGTTGGTCTATAAAATATGTTACATTAAGCCCAATAGCATCATTTAATATAGGATATAAATTATTAATTGAATTAAAATACCCAAAGAAGGCTGTTCTTAATTCTATAACAGGTAATTCTCCATAAGTACCTTTATCTCTAGGAGACCATATATTATAATTTAAAGAAGTTGTTTTAGTTCCTTTATATCTAGGAAGGATAAAGGATTCTTGAGTATAGTTAGAATCAGGTACTGTAGCTCTAGATGCTATATTGTCTAAGATTTGGTTAAAGTTAACCGGTAAAAGTGAACCCGTTGTATTTGAATAATCAACATCCATTAAATAAGTACTTTTTCTTTGAAGGTTATAATTATTTAACAATGGTTGACAATCTAACATTATATTAAAAGGTAATACTCCTTGACCATAATAACTTGAAAGAATTACAGGCGTTAATACTGGTTTTCCAAACTTATTATACCCAGGTCCTGATACATTAATAGATCCCCCGTATAAATCCAAACCATAATCTGCTCCATCGGGTTGGAGTGATACCCCATATAAAGCTAAATCTTCAGTAATAGTAGCAAATGCCGATTCAGAAGGGAATAAACTCATTGTATATTCTGTAATGTCTAAGAATGATGTGGCTCCTTTATCTGCAGAAAGGCTCATTCTAAAACTATCATTATATTTAAAAGTATTATTTGGTAGACCAACTGAACCACTTACTACAATGGTATCTATAGATTCACTATTAGGGACAATAAACTGTTGTTGGAATACTATAGGCCCTAATTCATTTAAGTTATCCGCATCCCCTTTATGTATATTAAGTGAACCCGTAAATCTATACCCTACTTCAGGAATATTAATAGAATTTGTAATTTGAAGTTTTGGATAATCTAAGTTTTGGGTTGGTAAAATTTCATAAGTTTCTATTAAATTTTTAGATTGTACATTTGAAAATGTATATTCTGGGAAGTATATACTTTGGGTTGTATTTATAGTAGGGTATAATGTTCTTTGGGTCGTATTTAAAATAGTAGTACTTGGCACTCCTACATCAAACTCATGATAATGAAAAGAAGTAATATAATTATAAATTTTACTTACATTAATAACAACAGAATTATATATTGGGGGGTTACTTGTAGATGATGGGTTTATATATCTAATTTTAAAATACCCAACATCTAATTGTTCTTCATCTAAAATATCTTCAAAAATTGTAGTATCTAACTCTACATAACTATCTTCATTAAGAAATCTATACCTATCAGTTTGTGTAAAAGTTACTGATGAGGATAAATTAGCACTATTTACACCATTAAAAAATTCTATGGATGGTGAAATCATTTCAGGATACGCCAAATCAAAAGTAGGTGTAGAACTAGATGACACTGGAAGTTTTACTGCTGTAATAGCTGCAGGAAATTGGACAGCTGGAAGTATAACTGATGATGATGGGATTAATAATGGGTCTATACCATTTCCTAAAAAGTTAGCATCAATATAACTTACTTTTATAGAGTCTTGTTTTGCTTGACCAAAGGAAGAAAAAGTAGATTTTTCTATTAAATATTCTGTATATGTTACACTAGAAGTTCTATATACATTATTAATAGAACTACTTTCCCAGGATAATACAGCACTACCTGTTGTATTTTGTGGAATACCTGCTCCCGCTATTACTAATTGTTTTGGGTGGTGGTTAGAACCTGTAATGTATACTTCAGGGGTTACTAAGCTATAGAAGGCAGCACCAGCAACTTCAACAGATGTAGACCCTTGAAAGTCTAATGTATTTACTAATATTGATGGGGTGTTTACATTAAGTTGTCTTGACTTACCATTTGAAAAAATAGTACTGCCAAAATCATTCATTGCATTCTGAGCATAGTTTGAGTTGCCACCCGTTTCATTTACTTGTCGATATTCTCCTGTTCCTACTATTTTAACCCTAAATTCGGTTAAATTATATACTATAGTATTAGCTTCTGTCCCGCTCCATGATATTTCAGGTCTAACCCCCCAATTTCCATCTAAGCTAACTATATTTCCAGTGTGAATTGAAAAGTTTTGTGAGATTTCTAATGTTCCGGAATATACACCGGGTGGGGATTCTGTTTGTGGTAGATTCACTATAAAATCATCGCCACCATCACCAAAACCTCCTCCACCTTCACTATTAGTAGATAAGGCAAATAATACTAGGGAATTAGAGTCTGTTATTACTTCAGAATTATAATCAATTGTTGCATTTACCTCTATTTGAAGACTATTCATAGTAACAAACCTATTGTAGTTTATATTTGAACCATAAAACTCTTGATAAATTTTATTTTGTAAATCGTATAAATCTAGTGTGTAAGCACCATTATCAGTAGTATTAAATTCACCTACCTCTGGGGTATCTGTAATTGAAAAGTTTACATTATTTGAGTATGTAGCGGATAAAGGTTGGTAAGAATTTAGTAACATCCCACCTCTTGGACCCTCATCAATAAGGAAAATGTTATCAAAATTACCCTCATCTATACGTACAGGGGGTTCACCTCCTAAAATTAATTCAGAATAATCAAAACTTAGTGAAGCAGTACCAGGGACTGATATTAGTGAATGTCCTGCTACATTACTAGATAATGGGTAATTAGATGAAAGTTTAATATCATCACTATTTGTAAAAGTCCCATTTACTGTTATATTACTAGCTAGATATTCTATTTTATAACCTTCTCCACCAGTTACTGTATCTACACCTGGGTTATTTATTATTATATAATCACTTTCAGTTGCTCCTTCTATTAATATTTGACTAACATTTGTACTAGTAAGTACAGGATTCTGCTGGTTATGAGTTGTTCCATTTGATTCATAAAAATTAACACAAAGTAATGTTGAATCTGTAATATTAGCATTATTAAATCTAATTTCTCCGTTACTAATAGTACTAAAATCTGTGTTACTACTATAAGTGTAATATTGTCTATTAGGGCTATAGTCATTACCTTTATTTAATCTATCAAAACTTGAAGTAAAATAGGTATTGTCTAAATTTATAGATTGAAGGCTAAATGGGGGTAATGCTAAAGATCCTGTAGTCCCAGCAAATGGAACTACTCCTTCAGATGATCCAATGGTTCCTGGTGATCCACCTCCATCTTTATATACATCAGCAAAACCTCCAAAATTATCCCCACCTATTGCAGCTAACCTTCCTGCATGACTTGTTCCAATTCTATGGTACATATTTGTACTAACATTCATAGTAGGAGTGTAATTTGAAGGTTCAAAACCTCCAAGTTCCGTAGGAGTCATTCCAAATTGTTGTGTAGCAGTGTTAATTAATGATGGAAAAAATAAGGGGTTGGTTGGTGTACTGCCATTAGATCCTGTAAAAAATATTGTAGTATCAAGTACTCCATTATCTATAGCATCTTGGGCTTGACTATAACCAACAGATGAAACTAGTATATAGTTACGTTCACTATTAGTATTATTAAGGGGGTTTCTATATAAATTTAAAACTTGAGGTTTGGAATTACTTGAATAAAAACTTCCTGAATGGTATATACCTCGAGTTTCTGTATCTAATGTAGATGTACCACCGGCTCCAGAAGAAGCACTATAATTAACTGAGCATGAAACAACCCAAGGGACGTTTGAAGTCCTAGGTGTAGTATATGTTCCCATTTTAAATCCTGCTTCATTATTAAATAAAGGAGTTGTTTCAAAATCTTGTGATCCTGTGTTGAAAAATCCTAAAGGATCTCCTACAATAGAGGGGGTATATGGGTCCCCACCTTGGTCATAATATCTAAATACTTGGGTTTGATTAGTAGTTATCCCGTGAAATTTTCCTTGTGAGTTTATATCAAGTCCAGGGATAGTTCCTGATGGGGATCTGTATGTTCCATAAGCTTGTAAACTCCAATTTTCTGTTCCCCCATTAGAAGAAGAAGCAAATCTATAATCACCTTCTTCCCTATTTATAGTTAAAGCAGCATGAGTATCAAAGATAACAGCACCATCAACATGGTAGGTTTTAATACCTTCGGGGAATACAAATTGGACTACTTCTGCTCCTTGGATAAAATCTCTAACATCATTTCCATTAGCATCCACACCCGCTATTTTCATATTATACACCTGATATCTGTCTGCTAAAGTTGGTGAATTGATCCATCTTTTAGAGTAAATCCAAGCATACCCATCTAAAGGAGCATTTCTTCCATCTAAAAAATCAACTCCTAAAACAGTACCATTATCTAAGTTTAGCTGTTGTTGTACATCAATACCATCAGCAAAGAAAATTGGATAAAAATTTAATGGTTTATCTGGGTTTTTTAGATATACAATACATTCGGGGCCTAAAGACTGTGTAGTAACTGTTATATTTGAACCACTAAATTCCCCATCATAAAATTCTTCTTGATTATATACAGTTATTGTTTCCTTTCCTAGTTTTCCTTCTATTGATTCTGTAAAACTTTGGGTTAAGAAAAACTTATTAGATAAATTATAATCTGAAGCTGAGGGGGAAGTTTCTAAACCATTAAATCTTTCAAAAGAACCACCAGTACCCCCACTAAATCTATAAATTGAAGACCCATTATTATATTCATATTGACCTACATCCCCTGAACCCGTATTATAATTTCTAACTTGGGTTTTGACAGAGCCACTATATGTAACATTTTCAGGAAATATTTGAGCTGGTTTTACTCTATTTCTTTCTAAAATATGTTGTTTAACTACAACTCCGGATGAAAGACTTGTTCTAGCAGGAACAAAATCCTTAATCATTTTAAATAAAGAGTTATCAAAAAATTTAATTAACCTTACAAAATCAACTAAGTTATAACTGCTAATATATTTATTAAAATATGCGTTCCTTAATGTATCTAATTCAGGGTAACTATACCCTGATTGGGATATATGTCTTGGGTCTCCAATATATTCACCTATGTTAAAATACCCCATTTGGGAATTTATATCATCATTAATTTGGTCTTGAGGAGAAAAAGCTACTTCTAAATAATTAGCAGTAGGGTTATAACTAGAACTAGATAAGGTTTCTTGTTGGATAGACCTAAAAGGAGATAAAGTATTTCCTTCAGGGGTAACATTATTATCTATACTGATTTTATTATTAATTCTATTTTTAATTCCAATAGCAACTTGATCTTGATTTATTAATTCTTTATTTTCAATAAAATTAGAGGCACTTAAATAAAAGTTACTATCTGATGAGAATGATTGGGTTACATAATTAGAAGAACCTGTTATTTTTGGGTGTATTGAAGATCTACTACTAGTATTTAAAGTGGATCCTAAAGATGCCCTAAATAATAATTCATTATCTGTTAATTTATGGGTAGTTCCCTCATATGAATAAGGGTTCATAGTATAGTCATAAAAAACATTTAAAGGAATATTATTATTGTAATATCTTATTTCTTGGTATGATCCTGAAAATAGATTATATTGATTAGTATCTAATGTTATTGGATTACCATCTGTTGGGAAATAAATTTCATTTGTTTGAAAATAATAATTAGGATCAAACCCTTTAACCGTATTTGACCCTGTAAATCCTAATTCATTTCCTATTTTATTAGCAGCAAATAAAGAAGCAGTTCCAGTTGTTGTGGTTGTTGTTTGAACTGACCACCAACCTTTATCAAAGAAAGGTAAATATAAACTAGCGGATATATTAGGTGAAGAAGCAAAATCAGGAATGTATTTTAAAGTACCATATTGATTTTCGGGATTTGAAATACTTCCACTATAAGAACCACTTTCAAATCCACTTCCTGTATATTCTAATACTAATGCACTTCTGTTAAAAGGTAAATGAAATAAAGATTGAGATAAATTACTACCCCAAGAACCTGTTGGGATCCCATTAGATTTAAATCTAAATTGAACCGTTCTAGGAGAAGCTTGCCCCCCAAAATTAGAATTTGGGTTAAATGAAGAAGACATAATATATTTTCCTTCGGTATCAAATGCATAATTAAATACATTTTGTTCTAAATCCCAATCTTGGGATTCATTTTTATTTTTTCCACCAAATTCATTAATTCTTAAAATAGTATCAGGAATGCCATATGAAGTAATTAAAGCTTTTAACCCAGAAATTGTACCCTTTGTTTTAAGTAAATAAGGTAAATTGTGGTATATACGTTTATATAAACGCTTATTAGCATCATTAGTTGGAATTATATCATTTGAAGCTGATATTTGGGTATCTACATATTCATACCCAGAAGGTGTATTAATTAAACCATCAATAGACCCAGTAATATTAGGGAAGGGAAATAAACTACCAGAAGGGGTTAAACCCAGAAAAGATGTATATAAATCATCACTATCAAAATTATTGGAATATAATTTTACACCAAAATCTTTTATTGCTATATCTATTAAATCTTTAGATATTCCATATTCTAAACGGTTATCCCCATTAAATTTTTTTGTTATATCTTTAGTATAAGTCCAAACATTATCATAATATTGGGATACCATGTTAATAAACAGTTCATATTTTTGATTTTCAGGATCATCCCTTAAATATTCAGGAATAGCATAATATAAATTATTATCATTACTTTCATCAAAATTAGAAGCTGATAGGGCTATACCTCCATAATACCCACTATTTGGATCTGCACTTCCTAACCATTCTAAAACTTCAGTACTTCCTGTGGGATATAATATGTAAGGAGGTGATGTGGAGGATTTTGGATATGAAAAGCTAGAACCACTATTATAGTATAAAAAATATTCATAATCATCAAAATTAACAATAACATTGTCTATTTTACTTTGATAACTAGCAACACTAGCACTATATTCAGGTGTTAAGTTATTATTACCTGTAATAGTCCCTAGTGTATTATTAATAGAATTAGTATAGGATTCTATTAGTCCTACTTTATAATAAAAATTTTCTAAGCGTGTTTTAAGTGAACTAAAATTAATAAATTCAGAAAAATTTTCATAGTTTATATTAATATTAATATTATTTTCTGATAGTAGACTTTTTATTTGTTGGGATGAACTGGTTAGGTTAGTATTTAATAAAGCATCTAATGAAAATAGTTGTGTTGAATTAGATTTTTCTTTTTTTATTTCTAAATTAAAATTAGGACCTTGTATAAAATTAAAATTTTCTTCAACTTCTATATTAACAGGAAATTTAACTTGATATAATAGGGATTCAGATAGTTGTTCTACAACCCACAATTCATCTTTTACACTAAATTCTTCAGGTAAAGGTTCATAAAGTTTAATTAAAATTGTAGGATCATCTAAAATCTCTGTATCCAATTTTAGATTATTAGCAATTACAGTTTTATTACTACCAAAATTTAAGTAAAAATCTACAAAATATTCTGCGTCTTTTCTATGTTTAATGAAATCATTTGTAGAAGAAATTAAAATATCATTTTCAATTATATTACTATCTAATCTAATTTCTGTTCTATCAGAAGATATTTCTTTAATATAATATTTAGTAGTGGGGTTTGAATATAACCTTTTTCTAAAAATATTATATAATATAAAATATGAATTTTGATCAAACCCTAATTGACTTAAGTCTCCTTCAGGGTTAATAATAATATCGTTTTTTATTACTTTATAGGAAGATAGGGGGATTACATCAGTAGTAGGATAAATTCTTTGTTTATTTTCATCAAAAACGTAGTACTCAATGTAATCCGTTTCTGTAATAAACTTTGTATCTAAGCCATCTACAGCTATCAATTGGCTATCTGCTTCTATATAATTTTGAAATTCAAAATTAGAAGGATTTAGTTCGTATATTTCTATTTTTTTATCCATAAACTATCTTAAAAATACCCAACCCCACCTGTATTAACTTGTTCTTCTGTAGAAGTATTAGCTTCATTAATTGATTGTTGAGCTTGGGATTGTGCTTCGGCTATTGACGATTGATTTGCCTCTATATTAGATCCAATTTGGTTAATTTTATCTTTTAAGGCATTAGTATCAATATTTATTTTTTGTCCTGTTTCTAATTCAATATTTTTTACTTGAAGTTCTAATATATCTGTCCTTAATCTGGCTATTTCTTGTCTTAGTGCTTCAATTTCTTCTAGATTTTCATCAAAATCAATATACTCACCACTTTGTATTACTAAATAACGGTGAGAATTATTTTCTCCTTCTGCAGGAATTTCATAAAATAATTGGTTATATAAATTAAAAAAATCTTCTATACTTGTTTCTTCATTTAATTGGTCAGGAATAGATTTAACCCCTAATTCTTCAAAACTAGTATTTATAGTTTTAGAGTATTGGGATTTATTAAAAACATCTTTTTTTAAATCTATTCTTTGTTTATTCATTATCCATTAATTACTTTAAAATAATAGTCTTCATCTTTAACAATTACACTACCATTAATTATAGTTTTAATTAATATTTTATAATATCTTTCTGGTTGTAAACCATTCATATACACATCAAAATAATTGCTGTTATTATCACAACTGATTTTAGTAAAGTTATTATCAAAGTCTATAACAAATTCATTGGTATCTAAATCTTTAATAGCATAATACGATGTTGATGGTAATGCAAAATTTGTTGTGTACAAAGATTCGGTTTGGAATGTACGAACAGGGAATTCAGGGCGCACGTTTAATCTAAATCTATTTATGCTTTCTGAATGGAATACCCCAGGGTTAGAATCTAAACCTATAAATAAATCTGTTGTAGAAATTTCTGTTAATGTTGTATTATATAAAACATCCTCCCATTTTAATTCTAAAGTAGGTGGGTATATAGTATTAGTATCAACTGAGTAGTATTTTAATACCGGTTGAATAGATTGAGAAGGTGAAAATTCTATTTTATCTTCCCATTTTAACAAAAACCCATCATTATTAACCCTAATATATCCTCCATCCATATTTTTAGAGGCTGAATAGAACAGTTTAATAGGATTAGTTACATTTATTTGTAAATCTTTATCTGTTTTAAGATTAAAAGTTTGAGAACCCGTAACTGAATTAACTGATGGGTTATTAGATCCTGTAAACCATGTCCCTCCTCCTTTTTGGTTTGAGGGGTAAGAGGAAGTCATATAGGGTATAGCATTATCTACTCCCCAAGCAACTGTTCCTTCAGAATCTTGAAACTTCCAACTAACACCATTTGTAGTTTGAGGTGAATCTAAATATTCACCACTCCCATTATACCAAGATCCAGATATGGGATATACATTTAAAGTATAATTAGTGTTAATCCCTTCAGCTACTGATATATAAGATTTTAAACTTCCTGACCAGCTAGCCCCTGATATTTTATTATCTATAACATCATCAATTTCTTTTTGGTCAAATTGAATTAAGGATCTTGCTACTCTAGGACTAGGAGTTAATGTTGTTGGATATTCACTAGTTACTTCTAATAAAGAATCTACACCTGTATTCATAGTAGGATAACCTGAATATACAGTTGCATCTTTTATTGGGAATAATTTATATACTGCCATAATTATAAATTTACTACTCTACCTTTTATATCTTGGTTAGGGAATTTTACTTCAAATACCATAGGATCTATAGAGGGGTATATTACCCTATTTTGGGTAGCACCATCTATATCATAAGCATATTGTGAATATCCTTCATTTTCTCCTACTTTATTAGAAATTTTTATATTTTTAATAGTTTGTACTCCTATAGTATTATCTATTACCTGTTCTACATCTTTGAATATGATAGGTTGATTTAATTGCCACCTATTTATATTAAAAAAGTTAGTTAAATTTACAATACAGTCCCTTAATACTGTATTATTATTAGTATCAATATCTGTTATTATTTCAAATTCAACACCTATATTAACAATAAACCCATCTTTTATATTAAGGGTATCTCCAATCATTCTATATTGATTTAAATATGTTTTTAAATTTTTCTTTAGGGTTTGACTAGCATATGTTAATTTTTTGTTTTTGTTATAACTTAAAATGTATAAATCTAAAGTACTGTTTCCTTCATTTACTTTGGGTTTTTGGGTAATGGCTTTTGAGATTATACCATAATCACTAGGCATACTTAATGCTCTAACTAAATAATCATCAGCAGTTACATTTCTTAATTGAGATGCATAATTAGATAAAGTATTTTCTCTAATTTCATTTACTGTGTCACCATCTTTTCCACCTGAGGCAGCAATAGGGTTGTTACAAGCTAAAGAAGAAAAAACATAATTTGCTGTTGATGTATTTAAATTCGTTTTTAAAAATTTAATATTATTTGTATTTAATGATGTTAAAGTATTAGCATCAATATTAGAACCTACCCCTCCTCCAGATAAATATTCTACTGTAATAGTAGTATTACTAGGGGCTATACCATAAGTATTAGTAAAAATGAAGTTTGTAGGGGAATAAGCAGTTGTTAATTTATCTTTTTTAAATGGTAAACCTAACCCAACATTATCAGGGTTTGGTATAACTTCTTCATCCGTATCCTCTGGGTTTCCTGATCCAAATTGGATTTGGGTAATTGAAGAATTTAAATGTCTTGTTGCAAACCTATATTGGGTTTGGGTTGTATTTAATATATAAGGTACATCTCCTTCATTTTGGTAATTATTTGGATCATTTACATTAGTATTTTTTATAGGTTTAAATACTAATTCTTGACCTAAATTATCTACTTCAGAATATATATTACCTTCACTATCAGTTATAGATAAAATTTTAGCAAAGGATTCATCATTAATTTCTATAGTTGGAAATTCTTGATAAGTCCCCATTGCAAAAGATTTTCTAACTATATTTCCTGATTTTGCTTGTCTTGTTTTTTTTAAGAGAAAGTATGTGGGTTCTCCTGCAGATATTTGGGCTATAGATACAGTAGTAGGATCATAGGAATTAGAAACGGTAAAATCGACTGGGTCCTCTATTGAGAAAGAGGCCCCGGTTTGGGATTTGATATTAGTTATACCAGGGATATATAATGAATAATCATAATCTGGGGTTTGGGTTCCATTAACATTTTTAGAAGGGACTAATTGAAAAAAATCAATATTAGTTGTTGCTAATCCAGTTAATTTAGGTTTATACCCAAACATATAAGCTAAATCAAATATATTACTATTTTGCCTAGCATATTGTAAATAAGTTTCTTGAACCTGGTTATCTAAATAAAATGAAAGTACATCACTAACATAAGCTGCTTGTTCCATAAACATCATTCCTGGGGAATTTGGATCAAAATCAGTGTATGTATTTGGAAAATATGTTTGAGAAAAATTAATTAATCTATCTCTAATATTTGTAAAATCTCTATTTAAATATGATATATTTCTTCTTACTGCTGCCATTAGTTAAAATTTAATTCTAATTCATCATTTATATTAGTATTAGGAATACTGTAAGATATTTTTACAATTATGGTGTTTTGGTCTGATTGTTGTAAAACCTCAACTTTATTTAATATTATATTTGTAAAATTTTGAATTATTTTATTTTGAATATCTTCTTTTAAATATTCTAAATTATCTTGTTCTATTTGTGAAAAAATAAAGGCTCTTAACCCACCCCCAAATTCAGGATTACCTGGTCTTTCTCCAGGATTGGTAAGAAAAAAATTAATTAAATTATTTTTTATAGCTTCCCTGGTTTGGTAGTTTGGTTCAAACACAGAATTCCCATTTATAGGAAGGTTAAATCCTATAGCTACCCTAGGTCTTAAATCATTGGGGAATATTTGTGTTGGGTTTATAGCCATTTTTATTTTTTATTCATTAACCCTAGAATTTGATCCATTGATACATTACCTTGAGGTAAAGCTCCATTTGGGCTAGAAGTATCAGTATTTGTTACTTGTAAAGGGATACTGTTAGTATTAACATTTACAGTACCCTTTGCCCCAGGCATCATTCCTCCTAAAACATTCATATAATTTTCTCTAATCTCTTCTCTAGTTTTTGTAGCTACTGGATTAGTTGGAGAAGGTGTACCTACAGTTGGATTAGTAGGTTTATATTCTGAAACTACCTGTTTAGGTGAGCGTACCGCCTCAAGAAGAATATCTTTCATTTCTTCTTGGATTGCCTCTCTAACTGCGTCTTTTACAATTGTTTTTAGTTGACTAACTTTCATGTGTATATGATTTATTATAAATATTGAATTAGTTTGCTTTTAAATCGTTTTGTGTAATATAAAATTTAAGTTCATCTATTAAAATTTGATCACTAGAACTAAATGAAGGTTCTCCTTTTAACATAATAATACCTAATTTATTTTTAGCAATAGCATACCTTCTTTTAAGTTTTCCTATAGGAGATTTATTATCTTCAACAACTGATATTTGGAACCCATTGATAAAAGGGGATGGTGGGATTATTTCTTTTTCTTCGGCAAATAAATCTTGCAATTCTTGGTTTATTATTTCTAATTGTAATTCATTTTTATCAACAGCATCTTGCATACAGGTTTGTAACATAGCATCTAATCCATTTAATAAATCTATAGCCATTTTTAATACAGCTTTTAGTACTGATAGTATAGCTAATACCATAATGGTTAAACCTTCATATTTTTTAATTAGGGATTCAAATTGATCCAAATTATTAGCACTTTTTAAAGTAGAACTCATGGGTTGGGCCGAAATCAACCCACCAAAATCTTTAGCGGGGGGTACACCTATAGCTTGTGGTATAGGTAAAGATACTACTATCCCTTTTATAAGTCTAAATATTTGAATTAGGGTTAATACTATACCCGCAGCTTTTACTAATGCATCTACAAATTTATATATAGAGTTTAAAATTTTAACTATTCTATTTCTTTTACGAATTATTTTTCGTAATTCATCAGGGTGGGGGCAATTTTTTTTATCAAAATCCGAAAATTTATTTTCAATTGCCTCTGTTAATTTGCTAATTCCAAATTTAGCTATTAAACCTATAATTAGAGGAATAAACTTTTTTAATATATCTTGAATTTTTTTAGATACTGCTTTTTGTAATGCCTGAAATGGGTCTTTGGGAATAGAATTTTTAATCTTTTCTAAGGCATCAGCACTAATATTTTGTAATTTAGTAGTTTCTTTTTTTAAATCAGAAACAAAGGGTTTCATTTGAACTATATCTAAACTACTTCTTACTGTTTTTGAAGAATTATCCCCAATATATGGAGATTTTTTTTCTATCCCATATGAATTATCTTCACTTTGAAATTGTAATTTAGGAGTTTCTAAAACATTAAAGACATCAGGTGTGGTTTCTTCTGTTTTAATTTTAAATGTTAACTCATAATTTCCTTCCTTATTTGTTTTAGTTTCAAACCCTATTTTTTTATCTTGGGGAGGTTCTTCATTATTAGGAAGTGAAGAAGATATAAAAACCTTAATACCTTGGATAGGTTCTAAAGTATTTTTGTTAGCTACACGGCCTTCTATTGTGTATTCTTTTATAATAGGAGGAATAGGGGGTGGTGGGCCTTGTATTTCTATTATAGAAGGTATATTACTCCACCCATTAAAATCATTTATTTCTCCTATTGGTTTATATTCATTTAATATCTGTTCAACTAAATTATCAGCAGAAGATCCAGCTAAACTATGATCTAAAACTTTAGGACCTTTTAAAAGTTCAACATCCATAAAATCATGTAATGATGCCTGAATTTGGATACCATTAGTTTTGATTTTAACTACGTAATCATTGGATAGTATATAAAGAAATTTAATTTTTTTCATTATTCTACTTTAGATTTTGATGATAATAGTGGGGATTTTGGGTCTGTTACTAAACCTAATATTTCTTCAATAACTGATTTTGTTGCTGTTGCCATAGGGGGTACTATTGTATTGGGAATTGGTGCCCCTCCAGGCCAATCTTGAAGGTTTTCTAAGGTTGAAGTTAAATTTTTTAAAGTTAATAATAATTGTTCAAATTGATCCATAAAATTTTGACCTAATATTATAGGTTGATTTGCAAATCTACTCCCTAACTTTATATCTGTTGAATCAATTACTACATTTTTTTTAGTAGATAAACCAATAGTATTATTTGAAGAAATTGCTATATTATTATTAGAAGTTAAAATAATATCATCAACCCTACTATTAAATACTAACCTACCTGAATCTAGTATTACTTGGGGTTTGTTATATTGTCTTTGTAAAGTAGGAGGGGTAGCAAAAGCTTTATAATTTTCTTGTGGTGGGATAAGGGGAAGCTTTTGATTAGAAGTTAAATAAATAGAAGATAAATCTTTATTTATATTCTCAGTTACAGGTATCCAACCTTTTTCTCCATGGTTTGGGTCTTGACCATTACGAATAATAGTAATGGGGTCACCATTATTTCCTTCCCCGGACCAATTGTTTTTAATTTTTCCTTTAGTTTTTGAAGTATTTCCTAAACGTATAGAATTACCAAATCTACCTTCTATAATATTATCCCCATTAAATGGTAAAAGTGGGTGTAAATCCGTTTTTTCAACAAAAGTTCCCCCAACCTCGGGTGAATTTAATTTAACTTCTGTAGATCCATCTTTTACTCTTCTTACTTGTCCTCCCTCAATAGATTGATAATCAGTATTAGTATTTTCAGTTTTAGAATCATAAATATCAGGATATGCATTATGGTGGGGGTGGTTCCATAAATTAACAGGGTTAAGATAAAAATATCTTTTTATACTAGACATTTTATCTAAGTTTCTATCAGGGAGTCTAAATACTAATACCGTTTCATTAATTAAAGGGTAATTTTTAAATTGGGGAAATAAAGGTAAAGCAGTTACTGTTGACTGTTCATTTTTATTTTTTAATAAAGAAAATTCAATGGTACCAATCCCATTCCATCCTCCATATTCTTGCCATTTAGGGTGGGTATTATCTAAAATAATATCCCTAACTCTAGCACTTACTATTTGATTATCATCTAATACTGTGGTAGGTGAAATATTATTTTTTGAATTTAAAGCTGAAAATCCTTTAGTCATCTTTATTTTCTTGGAAGTTTTCGTTGAGTTTATCTAACTCAGCCATTAATTCTGCTTTTTCTTCATCCGTAATACCCAATGAATCTTCACTTGAACTATTATTAAGCGCGCGTTGTATTATAGTGGACATTTTAATTAATTGTTCATCGTTACGAACGCCAATTTCCATATATTCTTTAATTAATGGAACGATTAAAGTAGCATCCCCTATATCATTTATAAGTGGCTTAAGTTCAGAGATTAAACCAGAAATTTGCTTTTCCTTTTTTTTCTGGTTGTCATAAATTTCATTAAGAATATCTGAGAATTTTTTCTTTCCAAATACTACATTGTCTAGTGATCCCATAATGTTATTTTATTATAAATATGGATATAAAAAAAACTTAGAATCTAGCGTAACCGTTTTCCAAATAAAATATATATTGTGATTTAAATATACTATGTAGTTTATTTGCTATTTTAGTTATTTTAGGGGTTTTAACATCAACTATCTCACGAATGTAAATGTAAAGTGCTTTTTTATTAAATACCTCTAAATCTTCTCTTTTTCTAAATAATTCTAAAATTGCATCTGCTATTTGGGCATCATTTTTCTTTGGGAATAATTTAAATATATTATTTGAAACATGCTCCACATATATATCTAAATATTTGTCTAAATCACTTTTAATTGAATTTTCACCCATACTATAAGTATGGGTTGAATTTTCACCAATTAAAACATCAACATCTACTTTTTTTATTTTTTTAGTATAGTTTTTTGTATTATATAATATTAACCATCTTTTAACAATAGTACCAAAATATGAATATGCTTTTGCC